>OFDC01000088.1_pt1 | contig 108532 bp, 94 predicted proteins | sample 1520941 | NCBI WGS metagenome assembly OFDC01 (sample SAMEA94258168, study PRJEB24077) | hot springs metagenome | biome: Aquatic biome; feature: Water | place: India | collected 2012-12-06 | depth 5 m
GGCCCGGTAAACGCGCCTCTAACGTCGCTGTGCCCGTGATCGAATGCGCCCCGCCCCACGGCAGCCAGACCACATCCCAGACCGTCGCTTTGGCCGCGTCCGTCATCTTCACCGGGCGGTGCAAGTGATCGACGTGGACGAAGTACGTGACCGGCGTGGCATTCACCGCATCCACCACCGCCAACGGCCGGTCGACGGCCGTCCGGCTCCCCGGATCGCTCGCCGTGCTCCGCACGGACGTCGGGGCGATCTCGGCCTCGGGCAGCCAGATGTATTCGCGGACGGTGCCGGCAGCGCCGGTCGCCCCGCCGCCTGCCGTCTCGGGGATCACGTTTTCGCTCGCCTGCCTCCGGCAGAATGTCGGTGAGGACGATGCCCGACCGGATCGGCCGCCCGTCAACCCTTGTTCGCGCTTCCTCGGTTGCGGACCGCGACCATCCCGTTTCCGTCCGCGACTTTCGATTGCGGATCGTAGGCGGGATAATAGGCGGGGTAATAGACGAGATAGGCAATCGGCATCACGGAAGGCTGGGTTTCGCTGACCGCCTTCGCTGCCGTCGTATCGACAGGCGCGGTCACGGGCTGCGCGCCGTGTTCCAGCCCCACTCGACGCTCTGTCAAGGCCTGTGTCGCAACCGGGGGTATGACCTGTGAAATCTTTGGTACGGATGTCATGGCGTGCGAACCGGATGGGTTTGAAGATTGCTTTAAGCCCGAACGGCTGAACAAACGTTTTTGGAAGTGAGTAGAATTTCTTATCAATTTCATGCGTTCGCCGGTGGGATGGGGGGCGCCCCACCCGCGTCGCCTCCCAAAGCCGGTAACGGCGAACGGCCGGGTCCGATTCGAAGCGGGCTCGCCCGCAAACACCCCCCACGCAGCCGAAGTGCGCGACGGCCGATGGGCCAAGATGGCGGTCGGATGATGGGTGCGCTAACACCGCAGCACCATTCACCATGCGCGGGTCATCCATGCTCCACTATCTGACCATCATCGTCTGCTGCCAGTTGGCGGGCGAGTTGATCGTGACGGCACTGAAAGCGCCCCTCCCGGGACCGGTTCTGGGAATGGCGATCCTGTTTGCTGGCCTCGTTTGGAATCGCGGCATTCCCGACGATCTGGCCAAGGTCGCCGACGGTCTTCTCACGAACCTGTCGTTGCTGTTCGTACCTGCCGGTACGGGTGTTATGCTGCACGCGGGACTGATCAGTCGCGATCTCGTACCCATCTCGGTCTCGATCGTTCTGTCGACCATCGCGACCATCGCCGTCACCTCACTGATGATGGCGGCGTTGTCTCGCGAGGACGCGGGCGGTAGTTCCCGATCGCCCCTGGTCTCGCCGAAGCCGCCAGGCACTGGAAGCCAGGAGAGTCGCGATGCGTGATCTCCGCGACATCTGGGTCTATCTCTCGGCGAACCCGCTGCTTCACCTCGCGCTGACGCTGGTGGCCTATCGCATCGGCCTCCTCGTTTACACCCGCGCCGGGTTATACCCGCTGCTCAATCCCGTGCTGATCGCGGTGATTTTGCTGGTGTCGGTCCTCACGGCTACCGGAACGACCTACCAGACCTACTTCGAGGGTGCCCAGTTCGTGCACTTCCTGCTCGGCCCGGCGACGGTCGCACTGGCCATTCCGCTTTATCGCCAGCTCGAGGAGGTGCGCCGCTCCGCCGCCGCGCTGCTCATATCAATCGCAGCGGGCGCTCTCACCGCCTCATTGACGGCGGTCGGCGTTGCCTACGCGCTGGGCGCTTCCCGCGACACCCTGATCTCTTTGGCGCCGAAATCAGTGACCGCGCCGGTGGCGATGGGCATTTCCGAACAGTTGGGCGGTCTACCGTCACTGACGGCCGTGCTCGTCATGATGACGGGGATCCTCGGCGCCATGCTCGGGCCAGTGATCATGAACCTGCTGCGCATCCGCAGTTGGGCCGCACGCGGCCTCGCCATGGGCACCACGAGCCACGGCATAGGCACCGCGCGCGCGATGCAGGTCAATGCCACGGCGGGAGCGTTCGCCGGTCTCGCCATGGGCATCAACGCGCTGGCCACGGCGCTGCTGTTGCCGATCGCTTGGCACTTCGTATTCGGACGATAGGGGGCGTTCAGGCGGCCCCGATACGGATCAGGTCGTGGAGGTGGATGATGCCCACCGGCTTGCCCTTGTCCAGAACGAACACGGCCGAGATACGCGCCGTGCTCAGGAACTCGATCACGGCCGTCGCGAGCATGGTCGGGGAAATCGTCTTCGGTCGTTTCGTCATGATGTCGCCAACGGTCACACCGTCTCGGAGGTTGCCCACGTGCCGCCGCAAGTCGCCGTCGGTCACCATGCCGACGAACCTCCCCTTGGCGTCGAGCACGCCGAGGCAGCCGAACGACTTCGACGTCATCGTGACGATGGCGTCGCGCCATGTGTCGGTCACGCGCGCCAGCGGAAGCTTGTCCCCGGTGTGCATCAGATCGCCCGCATACTTCAGGCTCGCGCCCAGCGATCCACCGGGGTGATACATCTTGAAGTCCTGCGCGGTGAACCCACGGCTTTCAAGCAGGGCAATGGCGAGCCCGTCGCCAAGAGCGAGCTGCATCGTCGTCGAGGTGGTCGGCGCCAGACCGTGCGGGCAGGCCTCCTTGCACTTCGGCAGCACCAGAGCGACGTCGGCGGCCTTCGCCAGCGCGGATGCGGCGCCCGAGGTGATGGCGACAAGACCCACACGGAATCGGCGCGAGTATTCGATGATGGTTTTGAGCTCTGCGGTCTCGCCCGACCACGAGAGTGCCAGGATCACGTCGTCGTTCGTGATCATGCCGAGGTCGCCATGGGCTGCCTCGGTCGGATGAACGAAGAATGCGGGTGTGCCCGTGGAGGCCATCGTCGCCGCGAGCTTCTGCCCGACGTGACCGCTCTTGCCCACCCCCGAGACGATCACACGACCCTTTGCGCCGCGGATCATCGCGACGGCGTTTTCGAACGGTGCCTGCAGTGGCCCGCGCAAAGCGGCTGACAACTGGGCAAGGCCGTCGGATTCGAGCGACAGGGTGCGCAACGCCGATTCGACGGCTTTCATACGCGAACGCGCGCGTGGCTTCTGCGAGAGCATCGCGGCCTCGGACATGGCAGGTTCCCGTTGAATCGCGCCTCTGAACGACCTGTCTAGCAGAGCCGCCGCATCGGCTCCACGATTTGCGCCCGGCCGCGACGATGTTTCAACCGCAACTTTTTGAATGCGGGCCATTCGCCCGGCCCCACGGAGCACTCTAACGGCTCGTTAACCGCATCACACTAAATTTACGGGCACGTGTGCGTTTTCCCCCGTCTCGGCCAAGAGAGCGCCCGTGCTGAAGCTGACATCTCGAACATTTGGGACGTTCGCTCGCGAATGGGCCGCGGCTGCGGTGTCTGCGTTGGCCGCACTCGCCGTCACGGATGCGACGGCCGTCAATGCCCAGAGCCAGCCCCCCGTCCGACCCGGCAGCTCTCGGGCGATCGACGCCTCGCGCCCCGCGCTGCTGAACCGCGCCGCATCCGCCCCCGACTTCGGGGAAACATCCGCCGCACCCGACCTGCCGCCGGTAATCCCCGGCGACGACCCCTCCCAGTTGCCGCAAGAGCCCGACGACCCCGAGACCCAGCTGGCGGCGGGCCAGCGAGGTATGCGCCGCGACGGCGACCTGTCCGACCCCGAGCCGCCCCAACTTCGCGATGGCATCGTCGACATCGGCGAGCCGCAGGCCCCCGTCGACGGCATCGACCCGACCGAGGTCGACACCCGAAGCCAGGAGGAAGCGCGCCTGTTCGAGAACCCTTCTGATCCCGATGATCCGCTGCTTTTCCAGGTCGAGGAACTGGTGCCCATACTCGACCGCAGGCCCCAGCGACTGTTCCGATTCGAACCCTTCGATCCCGTTGGCGTGAAGGCCGGCACATTCGTGCTATTCCCCGAAATCGAAACGTCCGGCGCCTATTTCTCCAATACCTTCCGCTCGATCAGGGCCCGCTCGGACGTTGCGCTGGATGTCCGCCCGTCCGCCCGCCTCGTGTCGAACTGGGCACGGCACGCGCTCGAGTTCCGCGCCAATGGCCTGCTGACCTATTTCAACGAGTTCCCGAGCGAGGACGATCGCGCGTACGGCATTGAGGCCCGTGGCCGTCTCGACATCACCCGTCGGACGAGCCTCCAGGCGGGCTTGTCCCGGGACCTTTCCCAGGAGAGCCGCTCGGCGCCCGATGGTCGGTCCGGTGGCCCGCGATCGGACGTGACGACCGATCGGGCGATCGCAAGCCTGAACCATCCCTTCAACCGCCTGTCGCTGCAACTGCGCGGTTCCGTGACCGACATCGGTTATGGCGCCGTCACCGACAACGGCATCACGATAGACAACAGTACGCGCAACTACCGCACCACCGAGGAAGCCATCCGCGCAACGTGGGAATTCAAGCCCACGCTCTCGGCCTTCGGAGAGGTCGCGGCGAACCAGCGCGACTATGAGCGCCGCGATCTGACCGGCCTTGACCGGTCGTCAGACGGCGAACGCTATCGCGTTGGTCTGAGCTTTGCCGGCGGTCGCACATTCGCCTCGACGGACCGTCCGACGGTCCCCATGTTCGCAGGCGAGCTGAGCCTCGGCTACGGCATCCAGCGTCCGGCATCGGCAACCCTGCCTGAAGTATCCGGCGTGATACTCGACAGCACCGTGACGTGGCGGACCAGTGCGATCACGTCGGTCGCCTTCAACGCGCGCTCGGACTTCGGCGAGACCCAGTCGGCTGGCGTCGGCGGGATCAGGTCCCAGGGCCTTGGCGTAGACGTCCGCCACGAGCTGAGCCGCTATCTGATCGGCACGGCGGGCATCAACGCGACCTTCTCCGACTATGTCGGAAGCACGCTCGAGGAGACGGAGACACGCCTCGCTGCAGGTCTTGAATACTTCTTGTCGCGCGATGCGATCGTGTTCGGCCGCTATCAGCACACGATCTTTGACAGCAACTCTCCAAATTCGAGCTACACCAGCGACGAGGTGCGCATCGGAATGCGATTGAGGCGCTAGGGCGTCTTTCGCGCGACCCGAAGGGTCGATGCTGGAACAGCCTGCTCCCCACGGGGGCATCGAGTGTGCAAAGCAGCAATTTTCCGCAGCAGCACAATGGCATAGCCGGTACGCGACTTTGGTGAAAACATTTGGCGTGGCAGCTTGTCACTGCTCCGTTTTCTGAAGTAGAGGTTCGGTGCGAACAATAAAAGCAAACAACGCGCGCGCACTGAATACTTCTGGAGAGGAAACGAATGACAGCCAATCCGACAACGTCACGTCGTAAGTTCTTGCGCGGTTCGGCTCTCGCCGCCGCTGCGACCGTCGCCGCCCCTGCCGTCGTGAAGGCACAGGGCCCGATCAACATGCGCTGGCAGAGCACGTGGCCGTCAAAGGACATCTTCCACGAGTACGCGCTCGATTTCGCCAAGAAGGTCAACGACATGACCGGCGGCGAACTCAAGATTGAGGTGCTTCCGGCCGGCGCCGTCGTGCCAGCCTTCGGGCTTCTCGATGCGATCTCGAAGGGCACGCTCGACGGCGGCCACGGCGTGATCGTCTACCACTACGGCAAGCAGACTGCGCTGGCGCTTTGGGGCTCGGGTCCGGGCTTCGCCATGGACGCCAACATGCTGCTCTCCTGGCACAAGTACGGCGGCGGCAAGGAACTGCTCGCGAAGCTCTACGCCTCGATCGGCGCGAACGTCGTGTCGTTCCCATACGGGCCGATGCCGACGCAGCCGCTCGGCTGGTTCAAGAAGCCGGTCACCAAAGTCGAAGACATGAAGGGCCTGAAGTTCCGCACCGTCGGCATCTCGATCGACGTGTTCACGGGCATGGGCGTCGCCGTCAACGCTCTGCCGGGCGGTGAGATCGTTTCGGCGATGGACCGCGGCCTGCTCGACGCCGCCGAGTTCAACAACGCCAGCTCCGACAAGGTGCTGGGCTTCCCCGACGTGTCGAAGGTCTGCATGCTGCAGAGCTATCACCAAAACGCCGAGCAGTTCGAGATCTTGTTCAACAAGACGAAGTACAACGAGCTGCCGGAGAAAATGCGTGCCATCATTGCCAACGCGACTGAAGCGGCTTCGGCCGACATGTCGTGGAAGGCGATTGACCGCTACTCGTCCGACTACCTTGAGATGCAGCAGAAGAATGGCGTCAAGTTCTACAAGACGCCCGACGCCGTGCTGAAGGCGCAGCTCGACATGTACGACCAGGTGACCGACAAGAAATCCGCGGACAATCCGCTGTTCAAGGAAATTCTTGATAGCCAGATCGCATTCGCTCGCCGCGCCACGCAGTGGGAGCAGGATACGGTCGTCAACCGTCGCATGGCCTACGATCACTACTTCGGCGCCAACGGCAAGCTGAAGAAGTCCTGATAGCCTGAATACCGCCGATCAGATGGCATCTTCCGGCTTCTCAGCCGGAGGATGCCGTCGTGGCTTTTGTCCAACTGCCGGGGCAACATGACAGAACGTTTCTTACATACCATAGACGGCATCAGCACATGGATCGGCAAGCTGTCGGCCTGGTTGATCGTCGCTCTCATGCTGCTCGTCTGCACCGAGGTCATAAAGCGCTATGTCCTGAATGCGCCGACCCCTTGGATATTCGACGCGAGCAACATGCTCTACGGTTCGGTCTTCATGCTGTGCGGCGCCTACACGCTCGCCCAGAATTCCCACGTCAGGGGCGATTTTCTATACGGCTCGATGAGCCCGCGAACGCAGGCCACCTTCGACCTCGTTCTCTATCTCGTGTTCTTCCTGCCGGGGATCGGGGCACTGATCTACGCCGGCTATTTTTACGCCGCCGACAGCTGGCGCATCAACGAGCATTCGAGCGTCACCGCCGATGGCCCCGCGATCTATCCCTTCAAGACCATCATTCCGATAGCCGGCGCGCTCGTTATGATGCAGGGCGTCGCCGAGATCGTCCGTTGCATCGTTTGCCTCCGGACGGGGGAGTGGCCTTCGCGCTTGAAGGACGTCCACGAGATCGACGTGGTCGAGGAGCAATTGGCGGCAAGCGAGTATGTCGACGATGAGACCCGTCGCCGCGCAATCGAGCAAGCCCACCAGATCGAAGAATCGGCCCGCCAGCGCGGGATGGGAGAGCCGCTATGAGCGATCCAGCACTCGGCCTCCTTATGCTGGGGCTCATCGTGGTTGTTATCATGATGGGCTTCCCCACGGCGTTCACGCTGATGGGGCTCGGCATCATGTTCGGCTTCATCGCCTATTTCAAATCGGGCCAGGCGTTCCAGGACAACCTGGTGTTCGACCTGATGGTCCAGCGCACATACGGCGCCATGACCAACGACGTGCTGATCTCCATCCCGCTGTTCGTGTTGATGGGATACGTGATGGAGCGTGGCGCGCTCGTGGATCGGATGTTCTATTCGATCCAGCTCGCGTTCCGAAACGTGCCGGCCTCGCTCGCCGTTGCGACGTTGATAGTGTGCACGTTCTGGGGCATCGCCAGCGGCCTCGTCGGTGCGGTCGTCGTTCTGATGGGCGTGATTGCGTTCAACCCGATGCTGCGCGCCGGCTACGACGTGCGTCTCGCGGCAGGCGTTATCACAGCCGGCGGCACGCTCGGAATTCTGATCCCACCCTCGGTGATGATCATCGTCTACGCCGCCGTCGCCGGTCAGTCGGTCGTGAAGCTCTACGCGGCGGCGATGTTCCCCGGGTTCTTCCTGTCGCTCCTCTACCTGGCCTATGTCATCGGGTGGGCGCTGCTGAACCCCAAGATCGCACCACCTCTGCCACCTGAGCAGCGGGCGATACCCGTGCCGGCCTGGGTTCCAAAGTTCCAGGAGGTGTACGGAAATAACCTGTTCCTGGGGCTGCTGAAATCGCTCTTCAGCCCGGGCGCCGTGCGCGAATTGAAGCTCGATGAGGATGGCAAGCCGCTCACCTACTGGAAGCTGGTCGTCAACTTCTGGTACTCGATCGTGCCGCTGGTGCTCGTGGCGTCGTGCTTCGCGTTCGTCTGGTGGTACATCGTCATCCGCAACGGCGGCGCCGTCGAGGCGCCTCCCGCGCTCGAGCAGTTGGGCGGTGGCGGCGGTGCGCCGGAGGCGCCGGTCGACACCGGGCCATCGGCGACCTTCTACATGTGGTTTGGGATTGCCGGCGCCGTGGCCGCGTTGTGGCAGTTGCGATCGCTTTGGAGGCTCAACGCCGAGCGGTTCACCATGTCCAGGCTGCTGACGACGTCGATCGCTCCGCTTGGCATCCTGACCGTCATCGTTCTGGTCGTGATCCTGCTTGGCATCACCACAGCGACCGAGTCCGCTGCGGTCGGCGCAGCCGGCGCATTCCTGCTCGCCTTGCAGGCGGGCACGCTCGACTGGAAGAGAACGAAGGAAGCGGTGTTCCTTACGGCCAAGACGACCTCGATGGTTTGCTGGCTGTTCGTCGGGTCGGCGCTGTTCTCGGGCGTGTTCGCCATCCTCGGCGGTCAGGCGCTGGTTGAGCGGTGGGTGTTGTCTCTCGACCTCACGCCACTGCAGTTCATGATCCTGTCGCAGGCGATCATCTTCGTGCTGGGCTGGCCGTTGGAATGGACCGAGATCATCGTGATCTTCGTGCCGATCTTCCTGCCGTTGCTGAAGCACTTCGGCATCGATCCGATCCTGTGGGGCGTGCTGGTGTTCGTGAACCTGCAGGCGGCCTTCCTGTCGCCGCCGGTCGCCATGTCAGCCTTCTATCTGAAGGGCGTCTCGCCACCACACGTGACGCTGAACCAGATCTTCGCCGGCATGATGCCCTATATGCTGATCGTCATCCTGTGCATGATCATCATGTACCTGTGGCCAGGCCTGACGCTGTGGCTGCCCGAGGTGCTGTACGGGAAGTGATGGGCGTGGCCAAGATTGATCTCTCAAGCCTCACGGCGTGTGAGGCGGTCGAGCTGTTGCGTGATGGCGCAATATCGTCCGAGGCGCTGGTCGAGGCATGCCTCGACCGCATCGTCGCCTTTGACGGCGAGGTTGGCGCGTTCGTGCATGTCGACCCCCGGCACGCCTTGGACCAGGCCCGCCGGGCCGATGCGGAGCGCCGCGCCGGCCACGGGGTCGGAGTGCTCAACGGCGTGCCGGTGGCCCTCAAGGACATCATCGACACCGCCGACATGCCGACGGCCTACGGTGCGCGCCCCTTCGAGGGGCGCCAACCGGAAGCGGATGCCGCCGTGGTCGCGGCGTTGCGCGCCGCCGGGGCGGTCATCCTGGGCAAGACGGCGACGACCGAGCTTGCCACGATGACGCCTTCGGCAACACGCAACCCGGTCAATCTCGAGCATACGCCGGGCGGCTCGTCCTCGGGTTCGGCTGCGGCGGTGGCGGCTGGCATGGTGCCTGTGGCGCTCGGCACGCAGACAGCCGGGTCCGTCATTCGCCCGGCTTCCTACTGCGGCGTCTATGGTTTCAAGCCGACGTTTGGCCTCGTCCCGCGCTCCGGCGTGCTGATCCAGTCGCACACGCTCGATACGATCGGCGTGTTCGCGCGTTCGATCGAGGACCTGGCGCTCGCCGTCGATGTCATGCAGGCCTACGATCCGGCAGATCGCGGCAGCCTCAGCGTGCCTCGACCGCGGCTTCACGCAACGGCGACGACGGACTGGTCCGTGCCGCCAACCTTTGCCGTGATCAAGCCGCCGGGGTTTGAGGATGCGCCGGCCGTGCTACGCGAGGCTTTCGGCGAACTGGTCGAGGAACTCGGCTCGAGGGCCATCGAGCTCGATCTCGTGGCCGCCTGTGGGCGCGCGCTGGAGGCCGCACGACTGATCCATAAGGTGGAGTTGGCGGCCCACTATGGCCCTGTCGTTGACGCCTGCCGCGACACGCTCGCGACGAAGCTCGCCGAGGATGTTGAGGCGGGGCGCAGGATTTCCGCGGTCGACTACGCGACGGCGCTCGAGGCCCGCGAGGTGATCTACAGGGGTCTCACCGAGATTTTCACGGAATACGGCACCATCCTGACCCCGTCGGCGACCGGGCCTGCGCCCAGGGGCCTCGAGTCGACGGGGGACCCGGTGTTCAACAGTGTGTGGGGCTATCTCGGCATGCCCGCGCTGTCGATGCCGCTGCTCGAAGGCGACGGTCTACCTATGGGGGTCCAACTCGTCGGTGCGCGGCGCGACGACGGCCGCCTGCTGCGCACTGGCCTTGCCATGCTGAGGCAGCTCTCCGCCGAGGCGTGAGCGATCGCGGCGCCGATTTGGCGCCGCGCCGGTGGTCTCACAGCATCGCTTTCAGCTCCGGGCGCAGCAAGGGGCCAAGATCCGGTCGCTCGAGCGCGTAGGCGACGTTCGCGAGAAGGAACCCGAGCTTGGAACCGCAGTCGTAGATGTTCCCGTCGAAGCGTACCGCATGGAACGACTGCCTCATCTCCGATTGCAGCTTGATCATGCTGTCGGTGAGCTGGATCTCTCCCCCCGCGCCTTTTTCCTGAGCGCTGAGCAGCGAGAAGATTTCGGGCTGCAGGATGTAACGGCCGGTAATGTGCAGATTGGAGGGAGCCGTCCCGCGGGGCGGCTTTTCGACCATGACGGTGATCGGCGACACCTTCGCAGCCCGGTCGGTAACGCCGACGATGCCATATTGATGCGTCTGGTCATCGGGAACCGGAGCAACCGCGATATGGTTGCCCCCATGCTGCTGGTAGGCCTCCATCATGTCCGCGAGGCACGGCTTTCTGCCGTGGTGGAGCATGTCCGGCAGCAGCAGTGCGAACGGCTCGTTGCCAACGATTTCTCGCGCGCACCATACCGCGTGGCCAAGGCCGAGCGGGGACTGCTGACGCGTGAAGCTCGTCTGGCCGGCGCCCGGCAGCTCGCGCATCAGCGCCTCGAGCTCGGCCTTCTTCTGCCGCTCGCGCAGCGTGTGCTCGAGTTCGTACTGGCTGTCGAAGTGGTCCTCGATGACCCCTTTGTTGCGTCCGGTCACAAAGATGAAGTGCTCGATGCCCGCTGCCCTCGCCTCGTCGACCACATGCTGGATCACCGGCCGGTCGACGACCGTCAGCATCTCCTTTGGCATCGCCTTAGTCGCCGGGAGAAACCGGGTGCCGAGGCCTGCTACGGGGAACACGGCCTTGCGGATAGGCTTGATCGAATGTGTCATTGGAGCTTCACTTTGTTTCAATGGTGCTTGGGCAGATCGTCGGTCCCGGCCGCGGGGTTTTGATGCCTTTTCCCAAGGGGCGCAAGGCCACATGGACAAGTCGCCGGGGCGGGCACGATAGCGTCTCCTGGACAGGCGGCGGGATTATGGGAAACAGATAATGAGCATTCTGGTCACCGGCGGCGCCGGCTATATCGGCAGCCACATGGTTCACGAACTGCTGGATGCGGGCGAGAAGGTGGTCGTACTCGACAACCTCGTGACCGGGTTTCGCCAAGCCGTTCCCGATGCTGCGACTTTCGTCTTGGGTGACATCGGCGACGAGGACTTGGTCCGCACGCTGATCGCAAAGTACGCCATCGCCGAGATCATTCACTTTGCCGGCTCGGTCGTCGTCCCCGACAGCGTCTCCGATCCGCTCGGCTACTACCTGAACAACACGGTCCGCTCCCGCTCCCTGATCGCCGCAGCGGTCGCCGGTGGCATCGAGAAATTCATCTTCTCCTCCACGGCAGCCGTTTACGGCAACCCCGTCTCCGTACCGGTCCGCGAGGACGCCGTTCCCGCACCCATGTCCCCATACGGGACGTCGAAGTTGATGACGGAAATGATGCTGGCCGACACCGCGCGCGCCCACAAGCTCCGCTACACGGCGCTGCGATATTTCAACGTCGCGGGTGCTGACCCCAAAGGGCGCGTCGGCCAGTCCACCCGAGGGGCAACCCACTTGATCAAGGTCGCGTGCGAGACCGCCTCCGGCAAACGCGACCACATGGATGTGTTCGGCACAGATTATCCAACGCCGGACGGCACCTGCGTGCGCGACTACATCCACGTCACCGATCTCGTAAGAGCCCACCTGTCCGCACTGGCCTATCTCCGCTCGGGCGGCGCGAGCGATAATTTCAACGTCGGCTATTCGCGGGGCTATTCGGTCCTGGAGGTGGTTGCCGCCGTGAAAAAAGTATCCGGCCTCGATTTCGAGGCGCGGCTGTCAGGGCGCCGCCCAGGCGATCCCGCCCAGATCGTCGCGGCCACAGACAAGATTCGCGGGACGCTGGACTGGACCCCGAAGCTCGATGACCTCGATGGCATCGTGCGGGACGCCCTGAATTGGGAGCGTAAACTCGCGACATTGAAGGCGGCGGGGGCGGCCTAGTACAGATCGAAAACGTCCTGCCCCCGGCTGCTCAACGGCCTTCCCGCCACCAGGCGAGTGCCAGCAGCGCGAGTATGGTCAACAGGGCCGGGAAGCCGGTGTAGACCGCGGTCAACTTGACGCCCTTCGTCACAAAGGCCTCGCGGTCGCGGAGGCCGAGCCAGCCGGAGCCGGCCAGCACCTTCGCGCCTGACAGCATCGTCACCCGCGGCACCTCGATTGTCGACGCGCCAGGCACTAGGCTTTCGCCTTTGGCCCAGAACACGCCGCCGCCCGTGGCGTCGGCGATCGGCCGCATCTTGTCCTCGGTCGCCACGACCTCGCTCATCTCGCGTGCGTCGAGCGTTCCCGCATGCGCGACCGCCGTGAGCGTCTCTGTCCCGTTTTGTGTCTGGACTTTGTAGAGGCCAGGCAGCTTCACATCGACCGTGGTGCGCCACACGCCCGCAGCGGCGGGCTCGAGCGTCAATTCGCTCTCCTCCCCGGCCGGCGCCGACAGCTTGACCGGCCCGATCGTATCGCCCATCGACCGGCGCTCGATCGCCAGCTTGAGACCGCGCGCCGTCGCAATGAGGCGCTCTTCTTCCAGATCAGGTTCCTTCATCAGCCAATGGGACAACCGGCGCAACAGATCCGTATGCGGTCCGCCGCCCTCGTATCCGCGCGCCCACAGCCAGGAATGGTCCGACGTCATGAGCGCGACGCGCCCCTTGCCCTTCCGGTCGACGATCAGAAGCGGGGCCTGTTCCGCGCCTTCGAGAATGGTACGGCCGCGAGAGGCCTTGACCTCGGCCTGGCGGAACCAGCGCCCCCATGACGGTGTGTCTCCCGAGCCGCCGGGAAGTCCGGCGGTGACGGGGTGCTTCAGCCCGTCGCCGCTGATCTTAGGCTTGAACGGCGCCTCGATGATGCGCCCGGTCGGGGACGCGGGCAGAGCCGGCGCCAGTGGCGTCCGCGAAATGCTCGTCTGGCCAGCGAAATCGTCGCCGGCCGCGACCAGCAGCGCACCGCCGCCCTGCACGTAGCGGGCTATGTTGTCATAGTAGAGTAGTTGCAGGATGCCCCTGTGCTGATAACGGTCGAAGATGATCAGGTCGAAATCCTTGATCCTCTCCGAGAACAGCTCACGCGTCGGAAACGCGATCAGCGACAGCTGGTTGATCGGTGTTCCGTCCTGTTTCTCTGGTGGCCGCAAAATCGTGAAGTGCACGAGATCGACCGCGGCGTCGGACTTCAAAAGGTTGCGCCAGGTTCGTTCGCCGGCGTGCGGCTCACCCGAGACCAGCAGCACGCGCAGGTTCTCGCGCACGCCCTCGGCCTCGATGACGACGCGGTTGTTTGCCGGCGTCAGCTCGCCCGGAGCCGTCTCCAGTTCGACTTCCACGAGGTTGGTGCCCGAATGCGGAAACGGCATGTCGAATTTGACGGTGCTGCCGAGCCGCGCCCGGCGGATTTCGTCGGGCCGCCCTTCCCGCCGGATGGTAACCTTGGCGGTATCCCCGGCCCGGCCCGGCTTGCCGGTCTCGCGGATCGCAACCTCGACATCGCGCGATTGGCCAACGATGCCGAACTTCGGCGCCTTCACGATCTCGACACGGCGATCGAACTCGTCGCGCGTGCCGGTGATGAGGGTATGGACCGGTGCATCGAAGCCAAGCGCCGCGGCCGATTTGGGTACGTCATGGACCTGCCCGTCGGTGATTGCGATGACGCCGGCTATACGGTCGGGCGCGACGTCGCCGAGCGCCGCGTTGAGCCCGGCGAACAGGTTGGTGCCGGTGGTTCCGCCATCGCCCGGCCGGCCAGCGGGGACTGTCTTGACGGTGAGGTTGGGGATGCGTCCGAGCCTGGCTTCAAGCTCGGCCTTGATCGCCGCGGTGTCGGCCTGCCGCTGCCCAAGCTGCTGGCTCGTGCTTTCGTCCACAACGACGAGAGCGACGTTGGAGAGGCTCTCGCGCTGCTCCTCTCGAAGCATGGGATTGATGAGCGCCAGAAGCAGGGCCGCAAGCGCCAGCGCGCGGAATGGCGCCCCTCGCTGCCGGCGGAAGAACATCGCCGCCACGAGCCCCGCTGCGACGACCGCCGCAATGGCGACGACGAGCCAAGGAACGAGCGGTGCGAAATCTATGGACCAGTTCATGGGGTGTGCCTCACGCGCCTATTGCCCGAGGCGTTCGAGCAGGGCGGGGACGTGCACCTGATCTGCTTTGTAATTGCCGGTCAGCGCGTGCATCGCGATGTTGATGCCGGCACGGAAGGCCAGCTCGCGCTGCGGCTCCCCGCCCGGAACCGTCGGATAGATCGGCCGCCCGCGTTCATCGAGAGCCCAGGCCGAGGCGAAGTCGTTGGATGTGATGAGGATCGACGTCACGCCGTCCGAGCGGCGGGCCTTTCGGCTGCCCTGCGCGGCCTGATCGGGATCCCCGTCGCCGGCTTCGATCCAGAGCTGACCGCCGTCCCAACGTCCCGGAAACGACTTCAGAAGGTAGAACGATTTGGTCAGCACATGCCCGTCCGGCACCGGCTCCAGCCGCGGGACATCGAGGCGCGACAGCAGCCGTTGCAGAGCGGAGCCGGTGCGTCCACCCGGCGTGGTGCCGGTCGGCGCGCCGTACCCGTAGTCGCGGGTGTCGAAAATGATGAGCCCGCCTTCCTTCATGTAGGCGTCGATCCGGGCGAGCGCGGCTTCGGGAAGAGCCTGCACGTTCGCCACCACGGGCCAGTACAGAATGGGAAAGAATGCGATCTCGTCCTTGGTGATGTCCACCGCGATCGGGTCGCCGGGCTCGATCGAGGTCCGAAGCGTGAGAATGCGGTTGAGCCCCTCGAGGCCGGAGCGGCTGACTTGGTCGGTCTCCGCGTCACCCGTGAGCACGTAGCCGAAGGTGACCCGGCTCGTGGCCTTCATGGCGGTCGCGTCGTCGCGGCTGAGTGCGATCCGGGGCTGCGCGGCGGCAGCGGTCGGCGGTCGGGCCGTTCGCGACTGGGCGGCGGCGGGCTCGGGCGAGACACTGGAACCGAGGGCGAGTGCGAGCGCCATGGCAGCCGCAACCGGCGCGCCAGCAGCGCGCCGCCGCAGCCCGCCCATAGCGAGCGCCAACACCGCGAGAACGTCGACAAGTGCCAGCGCGAGCGCCGTCGCCAGCAGCGAGGGCTTCAGCGGGACCGCATTTCGGCCGTCATAGCCGCGCCGTTCGACGTTTGCAGCCAAAGCGGGGATGGGCTTCAATTCAGTCTTGGCTCCAATCACGTTGAGGGCGCGCGCCGCCGATAGGGCTCCATAATACCCGGGCGGATGGTTGAGGTTCGCAGCATGATCGGTGCCGGCGCCGGCGGAAAGTGGTTGAGCCGTCGGCGGCGGTGCCTTGAGCGTGCCGTATCCGTCCAGCGTCTGCACCGGCGGCAGCAACTGAGGCGCCGCAGCGGTCGCGATATCGGCCGCGGAAGTGGTCGCAGTGTCGGCGCCGCCCGCGCCGACCCCTTTTCCGAGGGTCGAGATACGGCGCAGCATTTCGACGAACAGCCCCGAGAGCGGAAGGTTCGACCAGTCCGAGTTGGCGGTCACATGGAACATGACGATCTGGCCTTCGCCTCGCTTTGCCGCCGTGACGAGCGGCGTACCGTCGTTGAGGCGGGCCAGTACGTTGACGTCGGGTGTCAATCTCGCAGGGTCGGCGAGAACCTGCCGGTTGATCGTGACGTCGGGCGGGATCGCGAGCCCGGCGAATAGGCTGCCATCCTCGAAGCGCGCCAGGGCCTGTGGGGTGGACCAGGACAGTGCGCCGCCGAGTGTCCGCCCGCCGAGCCGCAGCGGAACGGGAAGCAGGTCGTCGCCGCCCTTTTCGAGCCGTGGACCAGCAAAGCGCACGAGCACGCCGCCACGCCGGACCCAGGCATCGATGCGGTCGTGGATATCACCGGACAGTGTGCCGATGTCGGCCATCACGAGCACCGTCGCCTGCTCCTTGAGCGCCTGGTCGATGCTCTGCTGCAGATTTGCAGCGTTGGGCTTCACCAGTTCCGCGAACGGTGCGAGTGCCTTCTCGATGTAGTACAGCGGCGCCAGAAGCGGCTGCGCCTGCTCGCGGCTTTCGCCTGAAATGAGCCCAACGCGGTGCCATTGCGACCGGGCGTCGAGTAGGCTGACGGCCCCGGCGGAGCGTTCGCCCACGATCTCGATCCGCGCGACCTGGTTGCGAAGTTCGAGCGGCAGCTCGAAGGCAACGGTCGTGGAATCCGCACCCGGCGCGAGGCGGAATGACGCTTCCGCCAGTCTTTGGCCGCGCGCGGCGATCGCATGCACGACGCCATCCCGCAGCCCTGTTGCCGCGCCGTCTCCGAGCGTTTTCGCCCGCAAAACGCTTGCTTCGAGTTTTCCCTGCGCCCCCACCGAGCCGATGACAGCCAGCGCCGCCGCCCCGCCGTCGCCCTCGACGAGAGTGAGCGGGCCCAGCTTCGCAATTCGCTCGGCAAAGCTGGCGGCCTTGCCGTCGTGATCAATCCCGTCTGCGAGCCACACGATGCTCGGTGCCCCGTTGGAATTGGAGACCGCCGCTTCGATCGCCGAAGCGGCCTGTATGCGATCCGGCGCGAACGGTTGCGGAACCATGGCGGCAGCCGTTGTCCGCGCGTCGGCAGGTGCCTCGACTTTCAGCACGGCGGATTTCGCCGCAGCCGCCGTCGGCGCAATCACGATGCTCCGCCGCTGCGCCTCGGCCTCGGTGATGAGGCGGTCGATGAGAGAGATCCGATCGGCGAAACGCGCCGCGGATGCCCAGCCGTTGTCGACAACGACCACGACCGGGCCAGTGCCCGTAAGGCCCTTCTCACGGCTCGGATTTAGGATCGGCTCGGCCAGCGCGAGGATGACGAGCGCCGCAGCCAGCAGCCGAAGCAGCAAGAGCCACCAGGGCGTGCGCGCCGGTGTGCGCTCCTTCCCCTCGAGGCCGACGAGTATGCGGGTCGCGGGGAAGACGACCTCGCGCGGTCGCGGCGGGACCGTGCGCAAAAGCCAATATATCAGCGGCAGGGCGACAAGCGCGCTCAGGAGCCAGGGCGAAAGAAATGTCAGCGCGGAAAGGCTCATGAGTGCCTCTCCTCGTCAGCCGGGCCACCTGGTGCAGCCGGGGCGTAAACGGCAGCCATATCCTTGCCCTGCAGCAGCACGATCAGGGACAGCAGCGGTTCGGCCGCTGGCCGGTCGGTATGGTGCAGCATGAACGACCAGCCCAGCCGGTGCGCAATTTCCTTGATGCCCGCACGATGCTCCGCGAGCTTGGCGACATACGCCTCGCGCAGTGTTTCCGCGCGCTCGGCGATCCAGCGTTCATCGTGTTCGAGGCCGACGAACTCGGTGCGCCCCGAGTAGGGCAGAGTTTCCTCGGCGGGATCGAGCACCTGTACGATGTGGCCCGACACGCCACTGCTTGCCAGCGCCTCGAGGCGGGAGCGGATGTCTTCCAGCGGATCGAGGAAATCGCCGACGAGGATAACGCCGGAGAAACGTGACAGACGCGCGTTGGGCGGCAGGCTCGCTTCCATTTCGGATCGGCCCGCGGCCCGCGCGATCGCCTCGGCAAGCTTGCGCGCGGCGTGCCGGGTAGCGGTCGGTTGCGACAGCCCGAGCAGCGCGACCCGCTCGCCGCCACGCACGAGCATTTCGGAGGCCGCCAGCATGAGAACGAGTGCCCGGTCGCGCTTCGTCACATTGGAAAGATGGCTGCGAAACCGCATCGAGGCTGAAAGGTCGGGCCACAACCAGAGCGTATGCGCGGCCTCCCACTCGCGCTCGCGCACGAACACTTGGTCCGAGCTGGCGGAGCGCCTCCAGTCGATCGCGCTCGCCGCATCGTTCTGGCCGTACTGGCGGAACTGCCAGAACGTCTCGCCCGGACCTGCCCGGCGTCGGCCGTGGATGCCATGAGCGACGGTGGCCGCGATTCGCTCCGCTTCGACCACGAGGTCCGGCAGTCGATCTGCGAGACCGTGCGCATCGGTTTCGATTTGGCCAAGCTCGCGCCGCAGCGCCGTCGCAGCCGCGGTGTTGCCTCGAGTGGTGCCGGCGATGGCCATGGGCGAGTGGCTACTCCAACGTCTCGGTGAGCCGCTTGATGATCTGTCCGAGATCGCGACCCTCCGCGCGGGCGGCAAAATTTAGCGCCATGCGATGGCGCAGGATCGGATCGGCGAGGCCGACGACATCGTCAATCGACGGAGCCAGGCGGCCGTCGACCAGCGCCTTGGCGCGCACGGCCATCATCAATGCCTGGCTGGCGCGTGGGCCGGGCCCCCAGGCGACGTAGCGGTCGGTCTCTGCGTTGGCGCCGGTGCCCGGCCGGGCCGAGCGCACGAGCGCAAGGATGGCTTCGACGACCTTGTCGGGTACCGGGATCTGGCGGACGAGGCGCTGCGTCGACATCAGTTCGGCGGCTGTGAAGACGGTCTCGATTTCGCGCCGCTCCGTTCCCGTGGTCGAATAAAGCATGCGCCGCTCAGCGGCGAGATCGGGATAACCGACCTCGATCTGAAGGAGAAAACGGTCGAGCTGGGCCTCGGGCAGCGGATAGGTGCCTTCCTGCTCCAGCGGGTTTTGAGTGGCGAGCACGTGGAACGGTGAGGGTGTGTCGTGGCGCTGTCCGGCCACCGTCACGTGGTGCTCCTGCATGGCCTGCAGCAGGGCGGACTGAGTCTTGGGGCTCGCGCGGTTGATTTCGTCGGCCATCAGCAGTTGCGTGAAGATCGGGCCCGGGATGAAGCGGAACGACCGGCGCTGGCCCGGGTTGTCCTCAAGCACCTCGGAGCCAATGATGTCGGATGGCATGAGGTCGGGAGTGAACTGGATGCGCTTGGCGTCGAGCCCCAGCACCCGGCCGAGGGTTTCCACGAGCAAGGTTTTCGCAAGGCCCGGAACGCCGATCAGCAGCCCGTGTCCACCGGAAAGGATCGTCACGAGCGCCCGTTCGATCACGAGATCTTGACCGAAGATGACCCCTGCGGCCGCTTTGTGAGCGCGCTGGACGCGCTCGCTTGCGGCTTCAAGGCGGTCTACGATACTTGCACCCGTTTCGGCGAGGTTCGACATGGTTGGCGGATGATCCGTTGATGCGGCGCTGCAGCGGCGCGTTGGGTCGGAATGCTCGACCTGACGATCCGGGTGCAGCCCGTTGGGGTCAAGTGAATGTTACGTTAGCGATCGGCGTGCCCAGGTCGTGGCGGAGAAAGACCGATTGGCCGATGATGAAAGTGACCGCGGAAAAGTCTGTCGAGGGTGGTGTGCCCATGGCGTCGACGCCGGTGATATCGGGCTTTGAAACAATTGCGCGCGCGGCGGCTTCAACCGTCGGAAAGCGCTCAACCGCCCCGGTCGAGCGTTGGAACCCGCCCTGTTGCGGCGACATCGGCATCGAGATCGGGACCGATGGATCGTGGTGGTACCAAGGCAGCATGATCACGCGGCGGCCGCTGGTCGAGCTGTTCGCTTCAGTCTTGCGCAAGGATGAAGACGGCCAGACTTATCTTGTCACGCCCACCGAAAAAGTGCGGGTCACGGTCGCCGATGCGCCGTTCCTTGGGGTCGAGTTGCGGCCGCAGGGCACGGGCGCCGCCATGCAACTCGAGATTCGCACCAACCTCGACGACAGCGTGTCCATCGGACCGGCCCACGCGCTCCGTTTCGAGACGGAACCTGGTACTGGTGGGCTCAAACCCTACGTGCTCATCCGCGGCCGGCTCGAGGCTCGACTGACCCGCGAGGCAACCCGCGATCTCATCGCGCTGGCGCTGGACGAAGCCGGCCCCGACGGCCCCCCGGGGGTGTGGAGTGGCGGCATTTGGTGGCCCATGGCCCCAACTTGATTCCGCCCGCCATCTGTGCCAAACAGATCAAGCCTGGGCGGCGTTAGCTGCGCCGGGCTACGTCTTTTTGCGCCGACCAGCCCCCGCGATTGGGTTCGCGGCGCGCCTGCCTAACCTGAAAGCGCACCCGTCCCATAGGCGCTCGCCCCCTGAGCGCACCCGCCCCCGGAGGTTCCTGCATGGCTCGTGTTACCGTTGAAGATTGCGTCGACAAGGTCCCGAACCGGTTCGAACTTGTCCTTCTCGCCGCCCACCGCGCCCGTGCCATCGCCAACGGAAGCGCCATCACCGTAGAGCCCGAGAACGACAAGAATCCCGTTATCGCCCTGCGCGAGATCGCCGACGTTGCCGTCGCCGTCGAGGATGTTCGTGAAGGCCTGATCCACTCCATCCAGAAGAACGTCGAGGTCGACGAACCGGAAGCGGCCGCCGCCCCTGTGCTTGCTCCGGACCGCCGCCTGCCAATGCTCGGCCGCGATGAGATGGGTCGAGACGGCGTCATCGACACCATGACGGAAGAGCAATTGCTTCGCGGCCTCGAGAGCATGACGCCGTCGGATACGTCGTCCTCCGGCAACGGCCGTGGAGATCGCGGCGACCGGGGCGACAGGGGTGACCGCGAAGGTCGCGACCACCGCGGCCGCTGATCGTATTTGATACAACGCGATGCCTGTGTCGTTAGGCGCCTTCTGCCGGCCTTGAGGTTGGCGGGGGGCGCCTTTACCTTTCATAGTATTCACCGAGCGAAAGGTATCATCGGCCATGATGCGCCAGTACGAGCTCACCGAGCGCGTTCTGAGCTACGATCCCAAGGCGGACGAGGCGATGCTCAACCGCGCCTACGTCTACGCCATGAAGAAGCATGGCGATCAGAAGCGGCGTAACGGCGATCCCTACTTCTCCCATCCCCTTGAGGTGGCCGCGATCCTGACTGGCCTCAAGCTCGACGACGCGACCATAGCGACCGCGCTGCTTCATGACGTCATCGAGGACACGGACGGCACGCGCGCCGAGATCGATGAGCTGTTCGGCACCAGGATCGCCGATTTGGTCGACGGACTGACCAAGATTCGCCGCCTCGATCTCGTGTCTAAGAAGGCCGAGCAGGCAGAGAACTTCCGCAAGTTGCTGCTCGCCATTTCGAGCGACATCCGCGTCCTGCTCGTGAAGCTGGCCGACCGGCTCCACAACATGCGTACCCTGGAGCACAATTCGCCCGAGAGCCGTGAGCGCAATTCTCAAGAAACGCTCGACATTTACGCCCCGCTCGCAGGCCGCATCGGCATGCACGAGATGCGCGAGGAGCTTGAGGGCCTCGCCTTTCGCTGGGTCAATCCCCAGGCATATAAGGCTGTCAACGAGAAGCTCGCCGAGCTCCGTAAGACGACGGCCGGGCTGATCGAGGAGACCAAGGACGCATTGGAGCTGAAGCTCTCCGAGCAAGGCATCGTTGGCGTCGTGACGGGGCGCGAGAAGAAGCCTTACGCCATCTGGGACAAGATGGTGCAGAAGAAGACTTCGATCGAGAAGCTCTCGGACATCTACGCCTTCCGTGTGAAAGTCGACACCGTCGACGAGTGCTACCGCGCACTGGGCCTCGTCCATTCGATGTGGCAGGCCATACCGGGTCGCTTCAAGGACTACATTTCCTGCCCGAAGCAGAACAACTACCAGTCGCTCCATACGACCGTCATCGGCCCGCGTAATCAGCGGGTGGAACTGCAAATCCGCACCCACCGGATGCACGAGATCGCCGAGTACGGCGTCGCCGCACATGCGATTTACAAGGATACCAGGCGTCCGAACGGTAACGGCGTGCATGAGGAGTTCGCCAGCGGTGAGGATGCCGCCATCAGGCCGTATACGTGGCTTCGCAAAATGGTCGAAAGCCTCACCGAAGGGGCAAACGCGGAAGAGTTCCTCGAGCAGACCAAGCTCGAGCTGTTTCGCGACCAGGTGTTCTGCTTCACGCCCAAGGGAGGTCTCATTGCCCTGCCGCGCGGCGCGACCCCGCTTGACTTCGCCTACGCTGTCCACAGCGGCATCGGCAACGAGGCGAGTGGTGCGATCGTCAATGGCCGTCAGGTGCCGATAGACACCCATTTGCGAAATGGCGATGAGGTCGAGGTTCTGACGACGAAGGGCCACGTCCACCCCGAAGCTTGGGAGAAGATCGCCGTCACCGGCCGGGCACAGCTCGCCATCCGCCGCCAGGTCCGCGAAGCCAAGCGCCATCGCTCGGTAGAGCTTGGTCGCCGCCTGCTCGCCGCCCAGTTCCATCGCGCTGGCCTGGAGCCACCCGACGACCTTCACAAACTCGCCATGCGCTTCAACCAACGAACCGTGGACGATGTGCTCATCGCCATTTCGCGCAACGAGATCCCGATCGAGGACGCCGTTTCCGCGGTCGATACGGACGGCCGGGCAGCCGATGCGCTGGCGCGCGGTGTTCGCGTTCGCAAAGCGGAACGTGGCGAGGGAGAGGATGGCTGGCTCAGGATCGCAAGTTTCAGCGGGCTGAAGTTCCGCACGACCGAGGCCCACGCCGCAAGTGGTCCCGACGCGGAAACTCCGCCCGAGGCCGGCTCAGACACAAGGCTCCACGACAACGCCGATGGCGCCAACGAGCACGCGCCGGGCTTCGGCTTGGGCAAGGATCATCCGATTGTCCATGCTACGGGTATTCCGATACGTGGCTTGAAAGATGATGTTCCCGTGAGCTTCGAGCCCGGCGGCGCGGTGCCCGGTGATCGCGTCATCGGCGTACTGAAGCCAGGTGAGGGCATCCGCGTCTTCCAGATCCATTCCCCGCGCCTGAAAGAATACGAGCACGAGCGCTGGATCGACGTCACGTGGGACGTCGATCAACGCAAGCTTGAAAGGTTTCCCGCCACGATCGACGTCGTTGCCCCCAATCAGCCCGGCATCCTTGCGCAGATCGCGCAAATCATCGGTCAATCAGGTGGGAATATCGACAAGCTGCACATGGTCGAGCGCGCGTCCGATTTCACGACCATGCGCATTCAGCTCGGCGTCTATGATTTGGCCCACCTGACGCACATCATATCGGGCCTCAGGGCAAACGCCGTCGTGAGTGGTGTCGAGCGCGTTTTCGAGTAGCGCTCGCACGCGCGATGGCTCCCCGGCGATCGCGTCGATTGTGCGGCGAAGTGCCCCTTGAAGGCGTGGTTCCCCGACAGCAACTATGTTAGTGTTCCGTCTGATTTGAACGTCCACGAGAGGGCCGGGGGGCTCTGTCCGATGCTGTTCCAAAGTCGTGAGAAACCGACATTGATGCGCCGGCTGAGGCTGATGGTCTGGCCGCGGACGAGCTTTGCCCGCAGCGCACTCTACGTTTGGAAACGTCTCTTCCGGCTTCAGGCTTCCCCTCACAAGATCGCGTTGGGTTTCGCCGCCGGCGTGTTCACTTCCATTACGCCGCTGATCGGCATGCAGATGATCATGGCAGGTGCAATCGCGTTGATCGTAGGCGGCAGCCTGACCGCGGCGATGTTGGCAACGTTCGTCGGTAACCCGCTCACCTGGCCGTTGATCTGGGGCGCGACCTACGCACTGGGCGCGATGATTGTCGGCAGCCCTGCTGAAGCCGCTTCCGTGGCGGTTGGGTCGGATCGGCTGGGGCCGGTCGTCTACACGATGCTGGTCGGTTCCATACCGCTCGGATGTCTCGCGGCGGTACTCTCATACAGCCTCACCGTCCGCGGCGTCGAAGCCGTGCGCAACGGTTCCGCTGCCGCGACGCTTGCGATGCCGCCCGTCGATCTCGAAGTGGCGCAGGCCAAGGTCAAGGATATGGCCGCCAAGCTCGCGCGCGAAGCAGCCAAGTGGCGCGCCTTTTACGCTTCGATCGTCGAGCCATCCTGGAGACTCTGGTGACGGCCCCGCCAACTCTCGGACGAGTGCTTCGGCTCGGCGTCAACATCGATCACGTGGCGACGGTGCGAAACGCCCGGGGCGGGCGGCACCCCGATCCGTTGCGCGCCGCCCATGCGGCCATTGCCGCCGGCGCCGATGGCATCACCGCTCATCTGCGTGAGGACCGACGTCACATCCGCGATGACGACATTGCGGCCTTGAAGGCCTCCATCACCCGACCGCTGAATTTCGAGATGGCCGCCTCCGAGGAGATGGTCGAGATCGCGCTGCGGACCTTGCCGAATGCCTGTTGCCTGGTTCCCGAACGGCGCGAGGAACGCACGACGGAAGGCGGTCTCGATGTGAAGGGCGCCACGAAGGCGCTCGATGAGCGGATCGGGCGTCTGAAATCGGCCGGCATCCGCGTTTCGCTGTTCGTGGAGCCTGATCCGGCCGCGGTCGAGGCCTCGGCACGCCGCGGTGCCGACATCGTAGAGTTGCACACCGGTCGCTATTGCGATCTCGCGCTGGAGAATGATGCGTCCGGTGTTGCGGCCGAGGTCGCCCGCATCGCCGAGGCCGCCCGCATCGCCGCGAGTCTCGGGCTCGAGGTCCACGCAGGCCACGGACTGACCTACCTCACGGTGCCTGCCATCGCCCGCATTCCGCAGATCGTGGAACTGAACATTGGCCATTTCCTGATCGGCGAGGCCATATTCGACGGGCTCGCCTCCGCCATCGGCCGAATGCGCTCCGTGATGGACGAGGCGCGATCGGCTGCCAGGACGTAACGATGTGAGCAGGCTATGATCCTCGGCCTCGGAAACGACTTGATCGACATTCGTCGCATCGCCGAGACGTTGGACCGCTATGGGGACCGTTTCGTGAATCGCGTATTCACGCCGGTCGAGCGCGCGAAATCCGATCGCCGCACCGAGCGGGCCGCCTCCTACGCCAAGCGCTTCGCCGCCAAGGAGGCGTGTGCCAAGGCGCTCGGCACCGGCATGCGGTCTGGCGTTTATTGGCGTGACATCGGCGTCGTTAATTTGCCGACCGGCCGGCCGACCTTGAAGCTGACCGGCGGCGCGCTGGCCCACCTCTCGGCCATGACGCCGCCCGGCTACGAGGCCCGCATCGACCTGACATTGTCCGATGACTTCCCGTGGGCGCAGGCGATCGTCATCATCACGGCCATCAGGTCCGGCGATCCACGGGATTGACTACCCTCCACTGACCTCGACCAGACGCCGCGTCCCAATCGACCAGCAATTCCCTTCATGAGGCTGATGCAACACCGGGCCGATCGGCGAAATGGCGCGAGATTTGTGGTAAAGGCTCTTCTGAGAGCCGCGACCGGGCGGCGTTTGCGCCAATGTAACAAACCCATTATACGCGGTGATTGAAAGGCCGCCATTCGGCCGTGGCAGCCCTCGTCGGACTTGACCACGAACCATCGCGCGCGGCGGACCACGGGGTTATGATGACAACGTCAAAAGGCCCGAACGCCAACGTTCCGGACGCTAAGGCGAAATCGACGAAGTCCAGCGGCATCATGGAGACGTTGATCGTCGCCGTGCAGGCCCTGGCTATTGCCATGGTGGTGCGGGTCTTCCTCTATCAGCCGTTCAACATCCCCTCCGGCTCGATGAAGGAGACCCTTCTCGTCGGCGATTATCTCTTCGTCTCGAAGCTGTCTTACGGCTACAGCCGTCACTCGTTCCCGCTGAGCATCAATTTTTTCGACGGGCGCATTTTCGCCACCGAGCCCAAGCGCGGCGACGTTGCCGTGTTCAAGCTTCCGAAGGACAACTCGACTGATTACATCAAGCGCGTCATCGGCCTGCCGGGCGACGAGATCTCCGTCCGCAGTGGCGTCGTCTACATCAACGGCAAGGCCGTGCCGCGCACCCGCGCCGGCGTGTTCGAGACGCGCGAGGATGGCGGCGGCCCGCAGCGCATACCCGTGTTCGAGGAGACCCTCCCGAACGGCGTGAAGTACAAGGTTCTCGATCGCGAGGCGAGCGGCCCGTGGGACAACGTTGGCCCTTACATCGTGCCGCCCGGTCACTATTTCATGATGGGTGACAATCGCGATAACTCCACCGACAGCCGCGTCCCCCCGTCGATGGGCGGAGTGGGCCCGGTGCCGCTTGAGAATTTCATCGGCCGTGCCGAGATCATTTTCTTCTCCGCCGCGGTCGACGAGCCTGACGCCTTCTCGATGTTCAAGCCGTGGACATGGCCGTTCTACGTCCGCTGGAGCCGCTTCTTCAATCTGGTCCGATGATCCTGCGGAAGCGAAAGTTCCGCGCTCTCGAGACGGCACTTGGCTACAAGTTCCGGGTCGAGGCCTTGCTCGAGCAGGCGCTGACCCATTCGAGCGTCCGCGGGACGGACGCAAAGCGCAAGGACAACGAGCGGCTTGAATTCTTGGGCGACCGCGTGCTCGGCCTCGCCATCGTGGAAGTTCTCCACGAAACCCATCCTGCCGCCCGTGAAGGCGACATCGCCCGACGATACAATACGCTCGTGCGAGCCGAAGCCTGCGCCAAGGTCGCCCGCCAGATCGGGCTGGGCGCCCACCTGCAATTGTCCTCGAGCGAGGCCGAAAGCGGAGGGCGCGACAAGGACGGCATTCTGGCCGACGCCATCGAGGCGGTCCTTGGCGCGGTGTTTCTCGATGGCGGATATAATAAGGCGCGCGATGTGGTCCGCCAGATCTGGAATCTGAGCGGCTCACACAAGACGGAGATCGGCGGTCATATCGATCCGAAATCGGCGCTGCAGGAATGGGCACAAGGACGTGGTCTCGCCCTGCCGAAGTATACGTCGTTGGAGCGGACCGGACCCGACCATGCCCCCGTTTTCACGGCCGAGGTCAACGTGCCGGGCTGGCCCGCCGCGCGGGGCCAGGGCCCATCGAAACGTACCGCCGAGCAGGCCGCCGCGAGCCAGCTTCTGGCACAAGTGAATGATGCGCCAATGCGCCGATCTGGAAGGCACAACGATGAGTGATGAGCGCACGCTGGACGAGCCGGACGCCAATCCCGGAGAGGGGCCCGCAACTTCGGCCAGCGGCCAGCGGTGCGGTTTCATCGCCGTGATCGGTGCGACGAATGCGGGCAAGTCGACGCTCGTCAACGCCCTTGTCGGCACCAAGGTCACAATCGTATCCCACAAGGTCCAGACCACTCGCACTCAGATCCGCGGCATCGCGATGGTGGGGGACAGCCAGCTCGTATTCATCGACACGCCCGGCATCTTCGCCCCCAAGAGGCGATTGGACCGCGCCATGGTCGAGGCTGCCTGGGGCAGCGCGTCGGATGTGGATCTTGTCGTGCTGTTGATAGACGCCCGCCGCGGCCTCACCGATGACGTCACCGAGATCGTCGATCGACTGAAAGCCGAGCGCCGGCCCGTCGTCGTCGTGTTGAACAAGGTCGATAAGTTCACATTCGCAGAGCGCGAGAAGCTATTGGCGATGGCCGCTAACTTGTCCGAGCGTATCGAAATCGAGAAGCTTTTCATGATCTCGGCGCTCCAGGGCGATGGCGTCGAGGATATCAAGAACTACCTCGCCGCACGCGTTCCGCCCGGTCCCTGGCACTACCCCGAGGACGACGTTTCCGACGCCCCGTTGCGCTTCCTCGCCGCCGAGATCACGCGCGAGCGAATTTATCATTGGCTCCACCAGGAGTTGCCCTACGAGACGACGGTCGAAACGACGAGCTTCGAGGAGCGCAAGGACGGTTCCGTTCGCATCGAGCAGACGATCTACGTCATGCGCGAAGGCCAGCGCTCTATCGTCCTCGGCAAGGGCGGGCAGATGATCAAGACCATCTCGACGGAGGCGCGAGAGGAGCTTTCCGCGATCGTCGAGAAGCCGGTCCACCTGTTCCTGTTCGTGAAGGTGCGCGAGAGCTGGGAAACAGACCCGGAGCGCTACCGGGAGATGGGACTGACGTACCCCAAGGAATGAGCTTATGATGCCGCGTGCGTCACAACCGTGCCACTCGAGAGTCAACGCCATGCCAGAGCATCCAGATCTCGCGGCGCGCCGGCCGGCACTGAAACTGCCCGCCGCGGCGTCGGCTGGTTTCCCGCTGTTTGTCGGCGCTCTATTGGCTGGCATAGTGCTGCCGATGCCGGGTCAGGGTGAGGTCGCCTTTGCCGCCGTCCGCCAGTGCATGCAACCTGTCACGAGCGAGATCGTCCCCGCCCCGAGCGAACTGCTGGGCAAGCAAATGGCCTTGCGGTCATGGGGCGATAAGGCACGCAAGCGGCACGGCGAGGATTATGCGAACTGGCGCGTTGCCGCCCGCAAGGTCCTCGGATGCCGCCCCGCAACCGACGGGAGCGCCCGTCTTCAATGCGTGGCGTTTGCAGCCCCCTGCAGGATCGAGCAGGTGCCGGGCGCCACGCCGCCCAAGCACCGCGTGCGTCAGCGCCCCGGCGCGGCCATCGAAACGTGACGCCGGATCGGCACCGCTGATGGAATGGTCCGACGAGGGGGTAGTGCTTGGAGTGCGGCCGCACGGCGAAACCGCGGCCGTGGTGGAATTGTTCACACGGACTCACGGCCGCCATACAGGTCTTGTTCACGGCGGAAGATCGCGCAAGGCGCGGCCGGTGCTCCAGACCGGCAATCACGTCACGGCAACCTGGAAGGCCCGTCTCTCCGAGCACCTCGGCCATATGGCGCTGGAGCTGAACCGGGGGTATGCCGCCTCCGCAATGGACAACCCGGCCGCGTTGGCGGCGCTCTCCTCGCTGTGCGCGCTGACCCGTCTACTGCCCGAGCGCGATCCTCATCCCGACCTCTACGAGATTACCCTGTTCGTGCTCTCCTACCTCGATGAGCCCGAGCTCTGGCCGCCTCTATATGTGCGCTGGGAGATGGCCCTGCTCGATGAGCTTGGCGCCGGTCTCGACCTCGACGCCTGTGCCGCGACCGGTACGCATGAGGATCTCGTCTACGTCTCGCCGAAATCTGGCCGCGCCGTGTCGCGCAGCGCCGGCGAGCCCTACCGCGATCGGCTGCTGGCGCTACCGGCCTTTCTGCAGGCAAACCGTCCGAGTGGCCCCAACGCGCGCGTGACGCGCGAGGACGTAGTGGCGGGGTTGGCCCTGACAGGGTACTTTCTCGAGGCGCGAGTCCTTGCGCCGCGCGGCATCGGCCTGCCTGAGCCGCGGGGGCGTCTGCTGCGGCAAAGCGAGAGTTGATGGGGCGGTTCCGGCCCCCTATCGCAACCAGGCCCGTTAACGAATGCAAACTGAGGCATCACCCATGAGACTGGCCGGACGAATTGCGGTGGTGACAGGCTCCGGCAACGGCATAGGCGAGGCGACGGTCCGCCTCTTCGCCGACGAAGGCGCCGAGGTCTACGTGACGGATCGCGACGGCGACGCGGCGGAGGCCGTTGCGGCTGCGTTGCGCAACGACGGCCACAAGGCTCATGCCCGCGCGGTTGACGTGACGCGGGGCCAGGACATTGGCGCGCTGATGCGTGACGTCGCCTCGACCCATGGCCGCATCGACGTCCTGGTGAATAACGCAGGCCTCAACGTGCTGACGGATTTCCGCCTGATGACGGACGCCGATTGGGTCCGCCTGCGCGAGGTCAACCTCGACGGTGTGATACGCGTCGCTCGCGACGGCTTCGAGCTGCTGAAGGCCTCGGGTCGTGGCTCGCTGGTCAATGTCGCCTCCATCATGGGCAACCGCGGCCTGCGGCCGCTTGCAGCCTATTCGGCGACCAAGGGCGCGGTGGCGGCGCTGACGCGCGGCCTCGCTGTCGAGTACGCGCCATTCAACATTCGCGTAAACACGCTGGCGCCCGGCTACGTCGAGACCAAACTGACACAGCGCGCGCTGCGCTTTCCCTCGATGCGCCAGGCCCTGATTGACAAGACACCCATGGGCCGCTTCGGGTTTCCCGAGGAGATCGCAAAGGCTGCGCTCTTCCTGGCCAGCGACGATGCCGCCTACGTAACGGGCGCCGAGCTTGCCGTCGACGGCGGCATGGGTGCCGCCCTTTGACAAGCAGAACGATCGAGGAGTGTACCCCGTGAATATCGCAAATTTTGCGCGCATGTTTACGACTGTTGCGGTTCCGGCCCTGACGGTGTGCGGTCTGGCGACGACGGTCGCAGCCGACAGCTACACCTTCGACCGCGCCCATACCGAGGTGCGCGCCTCGTGGGACCACCTTGGCATGTCGCGCCAGTCGGCCCGTTTTACCGAGGTTGCGGGCAAGCTCCGGTTTGACCCTGAAAAACCGGAGGAGTCCGCGGCCGAGGTTACGATAAAGGTTGCGAGCGTCCAGACTGGTGTGCAGGCCCTCGACAACCACCTCGTCAAGACGAAGGACTACTTCGACGCCGCCGCACATCCGGCCATGACCTTCCGTTCCCAGTCGGTGAAGGTGACGGGCGACAAGACCGCCGAGATGGTTGGCGAATTGACGATCAACGGCATCACAAAACCGGTGACGCTGGCCGTGGTCTGGAACTACCTTGGGCCCCATCCGCTCGGCTCGGTCAACCCGACCTTGAAGGATGTCGTTGCGGCAGGCTTTTCCGCTCGCACCCAGATTTTGCGAAGCGAGTGGGGCATCGTCCGCACGATACCGCTGGTGTCCGACGAAATCCGCATCTCGATCGAGGCCGAGCTGCAGAAGGACCCGTGAGGCATCAGCCTTTCGGTTTCTTGCGCTCCGGCGCGACGGCTTTTGCAGCGGCTGGCTTGGCGGTCTCGGCTGATGTTGGCACCGCAGTCGGCTTCTCTGCGACCGTCTTGACGACAGCGGCTGCCGCTGCCACCGCCGCCGCCTCGCCGCTGGCCGCCACGACCGTTTGAGGGGCCGGCTGTGGGAAACACTTGCGGATCTTCATGTGATCGGCGGCGTGACGTGCGGGCACGTAATGCGCAACGTCGACGAGTTCCTCGCCACTGACGGGATCCGGATCGATCACAGGCGCGTCAGATTTCGCCTGCGGCATTCCGAACGCCTTCTCGAGAAGGTCCTCCGCCCGCGTCGTCCGCGCGCGGTTGCTCGGCTCCCCAAGCACCACCGCGACGATACGGCGCCCCCCGCGTGTGGCGCTCGCGACGACATTGTACCCGGCCCCGCATGTGAACCCGGTTTTCATCCCATCGGCCCCGTCGAATTTCTTGAGCACGTCGTTGTGGGTCGTAACGGTTCGGGTTCCGACTTGCGCGCTCTCCTCCGAATAGAGATACCGCCACTGCGGAAAGTCGCGCAGCAGCGCTCGCGCCAGTATGGCCATGTCGCGCGCGGTCGTGGCCTGCCCCTCGGCCGGCAGACCGTTGGAATTGGCGAACCGCGTGTGCAGCATTCCGAGCTTGATCGCCATCTCGTTCATCTCGGCGACGAAGTCGTCCTCGGTGCCGGATACCGCCTCGGCGAGAGCCATCGCGAGATCGTTGGCTGAGTGAATGATCAGGCCGGATAGCGCCTCGCCGACCGTGACCCGCTTGCCGGCACCCAGCCCGACGCGCGTCTTCGGTTGCGCGTTGGCCCTGGCGGAAATGACGATCTCTGCCTTCGAGGTGACGGATTCCTTCTGGAGCGCGTCAAACACCATGTAGGCCGTCATCAGCTTCGTCAGCGACGCGGGATACCAGGGCGCGTCGGCATCCTCGGCGAACAGCACGCGACTGGTGTCGACCTCGAACACCAGCGCCGGTCCCGCCTCCGCCGGCCTGACGGCGAGCGGGCCGCACGTGATGGCGACAGCCGCGGCAAGAATGAGGAGAGTTCTGATCATGAGAACGTGAGGCCATGAAAACGATCGGGAATCGCAGGTTGCGAGCATGCCACTGCTGGACCAGCCGACGAACCCTGAACGCCTCGCGCTTCCCCACTTTTCAACGCGGCTGTAGGCGCGGGAGCACAGGCCCGCCATCGACCGAAGCCCATCGGTCAACCGGAGCGCGAACCATGCAACCCCCGGTAATGCTCCAGCACGAACACTCGTATGGCGCTCGACAGGCCGGCCTCGCCTCGCGCCTCGTCGACGGCGGCGACCAGTCTCGCGACCGGCATTCTCCGCTCGGCCGCAATCGAAACGAATGCTTCCCAGAATGGCGTTTCGAGCGAGATTGAGGTGCGGTGGCCGCGGATCGAGAACGAGCGCTTCGCAGGCCGCCCCGTGCTCGAAGGCAACGTGACGACGAACGGCTCGCTCGAAGCCGGAAATGCTGCGGGCGAGACCGCAGGCGCCGTTGCCGGAGAGCACCCAGGTCCCGCAACGGGAGAGGTCCCGGTCATGCTTTCGGGAGACGTCTCGCGTGCTGAATCATCGGTCACGACACGTTGCCCGGATCGAGATCGTCGTATTCGTGTTCGGCATGCCGGGAGAAGCCCGCCTCGTTGGCAGCGACCGGCGTGACCGCATCCCGCTCGGCGCCATCCAGTGCGCGACGGCGCTGCTCCTGTTCGGCCTGCAGCACAGTGCGCTCGGCCTTGCTCAATCCGTGGCGCGCGCGATTGGCGTCGGCGTCCGCAGCCTTCTGGGCGCGCTGCTTCTGCTTTCGGAACCGGCGGAGATTGACGATGTCGGCGGTCATGGCTTGTCCCGGCGGTGAGCGGCGTCGATGAGGGTCAGGGGTTCTGGAACGGCGTGAAGAACGGCTCGTCACGTTTCTGCCGGGCCGCGCTGCCCGAAGGTCGGATGGCGCGCTGTGGTTGGGGCACGATCAAGGGTGCGGCGCCTGCCCCACCTTGCGCCGGCGCACCGGCAACGGCGCCGTTGTCTCCCGGAGGCTGTCCGGCTGGTGCGTTGACACCCTGTTGTGGCGTTGGCCCCGCGAGGCCGGACCGGTCACCCGGCGCAGGTCCGGGAACCAGCCCGGCACCTTGAGCCCCGGCAGCCGTGGACGGCGCGGTCTCGGCCGGTGCGCCGCCAGGCGCTGGCGATGTCGTGCCGCCTGGAGCCCCCGCGGCGGGTGTGCCGCCGGATTGGGTGGCGGCGGCGCCCCTGGCCGCTTCCTCCGCCGCAGCCTTCGCCGCAGCGGCACGCGCGGCTTCCTCCGCCTCAGCCTTCAGGCGCTGCTCCTCGGCGAGCTTGCGCGCGCGCTCGAGTTCGTCCGCGTCGCGCTCGAATTTACGCAGCGCAACTTCCTGCTCGAACGCCTGCGTGGCAAGAAGGCTGACCGCATCCTGATGGGCCGTCAGCGACCGCATCGAGGAAATGACGATCGCAGGCAGTCGTCCCTTGACGCGGCCGGACGGCAACGGCTTCGTCTGCGCCTCGATGCGCCAGTCGTTCGACATCGTGAGGTTGGACAGGTCGAGCGTGACGTCGGCGCGCGCATGTCCGCCGTCGGTCTCGACGGTAGGCACGGATAGCTTCGCGATGCCCTCCGAAAGGGTGAACGGCACCTTGCGCGCGCGAACGTCCAAGAAGGACTGCGCCAGTCCCTGTTCGACCATCCCGCGGATTCCGGCCGCATCCGGCACATCTTTAGCTTCGATGACGCGATCGGCGACAGCGGCGACAGCGGATGGGGCGACCCCCGCGATACGCCCGCCGCCGATGGAGACCTCGCCACGCCCCGAAACGGCGGCCGCGATGCCGCGCGCGCTGATGCCCTGGCCACGCAGCGAGGCCTGGACGGAGAACGGCACGGCAGCGCTCGCGACGAATTTGGCGGCGTCGGCATTGTCGAACGTACCCTCGGCCGAAAACTGAGCACCTCCTGCGATGCGTTGCAGCACCGCGCTGGCATTGAGTGTTCCGCCAAGTCCCGTTCCCTGGAGCCCGTCCACCGAGACGCGCCCCGGCGTGAGCGTGATCTCGGTTTTCGCGCTCTGAAGCGCGGCGCTGCCGTCGAGCACCAGGCGCTGGGTGGAAAGCTCGATCCGGCCGCTGATACCGTCCAGCGCCGCAAACGTCAGCGGTTCGGCGGACCATGGCCCATCGCCGTCATTCGACACGGCTGCAACAGCGCCTGCCCTGTGCTCGGAGACTGCCGACAGCAGGCCAGGAATCGAGACGCTGTCCGCCGACAGTCGAGCGGTGATGGTCCGTGACCGGCCCGTGGAGGCCACGGAATCGAATGAAACGTTCGCCACCCCGGCAAGGGTACTTTGGCCGACAGAAAGCTCCTGCGTCTCGAGCCGAAGCTTGCGATCGGCCATCGCCACCTTCACCTGCCCCGAAAGCGGAACGCCCGCTGGGCCGGACGACGGCGCAATCCCGCTCAGCGCCAGCACCTCCCCGGCATCACGTGCGTTGAGCGCGAGCGATCCTTCGGCGCGCGCTCCGGCTTCCGCTGAAGGTAGCGCCACGAGACCCTGGTAGGCGATCGATACGTCCTTCGCCGCCAGCGTCGCATATGTGGTCAGCCCGCTATCCGCCCGCCCCTCCGCGCGCAGGAAGAGCGTCCCGCGCCCGTATGATCGCGCCGAGGTCGACGTTGCTCCAGCCGATGCCGGAGTTTGGACGCCGGTCAGATCGAGCCAACGTTCGATTCGGCCGGTCTCGATCGTCGTCGCGACCTGCAACTGGGCCGTCCGCCAGTCTGCGAGGCTCTGATCCAGTCGCGCCGTTCCGTTGACGCGGCCCCCATCCACCTCGCCGTCGAACGTCACGTCGACGCCGCGCCCACCCTTCGCGCCTAGCACCGTCGTTCCGGCAAATCGCGCAGGTCCGAGCGCCGCGATCGTCGCCTCGGCCGGCTGCAGTTCCGCCGGCCACTGCAGCGCCTCGATCAGTTCCGCAACCGCTGCCGGCGCCGGGGTCGATACGATCCACCGGATGGACCCCGCCCGGGCGGTCCCGGTGTCGGCGGAGCCTCTCGATGCGGAAGTGGTGGACCTGCCAGCGGCCTGCCCCGTCGGTGTGATGTCCGAGAATTTGCCTTCCACGTCGAGGGCCAACCCCGAGAGCGTGGCGAACCGCACCCGTTCGAATGCGATCGCACCTTTCTCGACCTTGATCGCGAGGTCGACGTCCTTCAGTTCCAACCCGCCGTTGACCTTCAACTCGTCGGCGCGAATATCGAGCGCCAGATCGGTGCCGGCAGCGTCGAATCCAAGCAGGCCGTTTCGATCCGCATGCGCACTCTCGGGCCTCCCGGCAACCGCCGCAGGGCCGCCCGTGAGCGCGGCTCTCAGCCGGTCGCCATCGAAAGCACCCGGCCAGATCTGCGCGAAATCGATCCTTCTTCCATCGAGCGTGAGCGCGATGCGTCGGCGGCCGTCGGTCGTCACCAGCAGCCCGCCCGAAATAGGCATTCCGCCGAACTCGGCGTTGGCCGATCTAAGCTCGATCGAGCCACCCGTCATGGCGAGTTCGCCCTCGAGTGCAAAAGGACCGTCGTACCGCTTTCCGGCCGCCGGAGCGCCTCTTTCCTCGCGCGCCTTCCCCCCCGAACCGCGCGCCCAACCGGTGAAACGGGCGAGATTGCCACCACGCACCCGCACCGGGCCCGAGAACGCGAGCGTGCGCGTGTCCCGGCTGATGATTCCGCTGGCCTCGAGACGCGTCGAGCCCGGCAGCTCCGCCTTGAGGCTCTTGAGCTCGAGCTGCGGCCCACTACGCGTCATGGAAACGGAAACGCCCGTGACGGTTTCGCCCGAAAGCACCACCCGATCCGCCCTGAGCCGGGCGTTCGTCTCGGCCTCGGCCGGAAGGGCCGCGAGTGCGATGTTGAGCGCAGCCCGGGCCGTATCGAGTGGATCGCTTTCGCCCCCGGCGGCCGCGAACTTGTCGAGATTGAGCGACTTCGAGGCGAGCGTCATGTCGAACCGCGCGGCCGCGCCCCATCCCATGATGACCTCGCCGGTGATGAGCTGGGGGTCTATGGCGCTATCGAGCGACAACGACAGGTCCGACAGTCGTGCGCCGTCGACGTCGCCGTCGAGCTTGGCCTTGAGCTCGTATGTGGCATGGGCGTCCTCGACCTTCGGCTCCTCGCCCTTCCGATCGCTACCTTTGCTCTCGCGGGCCGCGGGCGGGGCGCCAATGGGAAACTTTGCGCTAAGTTCGCCATCTATCTTCATTTTTTCGCGGACGTCGTGAAGCCGCCCTTCGAACACGTAGCTGTTGCCGTTGGAGGGTACCTTCGCACTTGCGCGAACACGAAGGCCGCCGTCGGCCTCGAACGCGCCTGTCGACAATCTGACTTCGCGAAGTGCCGGCGCACCCGTACCGCCGCCGGACCACGACATCGTGCCTTTGAAACGGAAGGGTCCCGACGCGCCGTCTGCTGCGAACTCGCCATCGAGCCCGTCAAAGACGGCCAGTTCCTTTCCGGTCGCGTTGACGAGCGTCAGCGTGCCTTTGGACATGTCGACGGACTTGAGCGCGACGTCGCTTGGGACGAACGGCAGCGAACCTGGCGTGATGGCCAGCGAAGCCCAGTTCCCTTGGCCGCTGCTATCGACCGCAAGTCGCAGCGCAGGCTTCTTGAGCTCGACCGCGCCGGCTTCGAGCGTACCGCGCAGCAACGCGCCGATCGACAGTCTCATGGTCAGGCTCTCGGCCCGGAACAGCGGATCTCCCCCCGTCGAAGCGATATCCGCGATACGCAGCTTCTCGAAGCGCACGTAGGGAACAGGCAGAAACCGCACCGCAACCGCACCGCCCAGTCGCACGTCGCGGTTCAAAATCCGGGAGGCTTCCTCCTCGAAGACGCCGCGATAGCTGTTCCAGTCGACGACCATCGGGACCGCGACGAGCGCGGAAAGAATGCCGACGAGGAGTGCGCCGAGCGTAAGCAGGACGTTGTTCATCGGCGCCTTTCCAGGATGGCCTCCACGACTCCAACCAGCAACGCACCAGTATGCATTGCAGTATTCCAAGCATATTCCACTCGGGCGCCGGCCGTAACCACGGGCGCCGCCCGTGACCGGCTTATAGGCTCATTCGGCCCGCCAGCGAAGTCCGCCGCAGCGCCGAACCGATCATTTTCCTGGCCCATCATTTTCATGTGCGCGCCCGGGCCGCCACATTGCAGACCCACCGCCCCTGCGATACCTGGAATCAATGGCACAGAATCGCAATTTCCGTCCGCGGGATGCAGCCGTTGGCGAAGGCCTCCAATCCCACGATGGCGACGACGACATCCCTTTCGACCTGCCCGCGGCTCCATCGCGCGCGCCGGACGCTGCTCCGCGCTCACCAGATGCCCCGGCGGCGAGTGAGCAGGAGACGGTGGCCCCGTCAGCCCGCAAGCTCTCGATATCCGAGCGCGCGCGGGGGCTTGCCCATGCGCCGTCCTATCTCGACGGGCTAAACCCTGAGCAACGCGAGGCCGTGGAGGCGCTCGACGGCCCCGTTCTGGTCCTCGCGGGAGCTGGCACCGGCAAGACGCGCGTGCTTACGACGCGCATAGCCCATATTTTGGCGCAAGGCCGAGCGAGCGGCCACCAGATCCTGGCGGTGACTTTCACCAACAAGGCGGCCCGCGAGATGAAGGAGCGCATCGCAGCCCTGACGGGCGGCGCTTCGGAAGGAATGGCTTGGCTTGGCACGTTCCACGCCATCGGCGTCAAGATACTGCGCCGGCACGCCGAACTCGTCGGACTGAAGAGCGGCTTCACGATCCTCGACACGGACGATCAGTTGCGACTGATGAAGCAGGTGATCGAGGCCGAAGGGATCGACAAGGACCGCTGGCCCGCCCGCCAGCTCGCCGCCCTGATCGACGGATGGAAAAACCGCGCGCTGACGCCCGACAAGGTGCCCGCCGGCGAGGCGTTCTCGTTCGCAGGCGGCAAGGGCCAGAGACTCTACGCCGACTATCAGCGCCGTCTGAAGGAGCTGAACGCCTGCGACTTCGGCGACCTTTTGGTCGAGAACATCCGCCTTTTCCGCGAGCACCCGGACGTCCTGTCCGACTACCAGCGCCGGTTCCGGTTCATTCTGGTCGACGAGTACCAGGACACCAACGTCGCGCAGTATTTGTGGCTGCGGCTCCTGGCCCAGCGTCGCAGCGGCGAGAGCGAAGGGGTCGCCAACATCTGCTGCGTCGGCGACGACGACCAGTCGATCTATGGCTGGCGCGGCGCCGAGGTCGACAACATCCTGCGCTTCGACAAGGATTTCCCCGGCGCCAAGGTCATCCGTCTTGAGCGCAATTACCGCTCGACGGGCCACATACTGGCCGCCGCATCCGCCCTCATCGCCCACAACGCCGGTCGTCTCGGAAAAACGCTGTTTACGGACGGGGCGCTTGGCGAAAAAGTTGTCGTCGGAGGCGTGTGGGACGACGAGGAGGAAGCGCGCGGAATCACCGACACTATCGAGGAGGAACGTCGCCGCGGCACGAACCTCAACGAGATTGCGATTCTCGTCCGCGCTTCGTTCCAGATGCGTGCCATCGAGGACCGGCTGGTGACGACGGGAATACCCTACCGCGTCATCGGTGGCCCGAAGTTCTACGAGCGCCAGGAGATAAAGGACGCCATCGCCTATCTCGACGTGACGCTGAACCCTTCGAACGACTTGAAATTCGAGCGCATCGTGAACGTGCCGAAGCGCGGGTTGGGCGACGGCGCGGTCAAGCGCATGCACGACGTTCAGCGCGACCGCGACGTCCCTCTCTACCAGGCGGCTCGCGAGCTGGCTCACAGCGAGGAGCTACCCGGCAAGGCGCGCCGTGGACTATCCGAGCTGATGTCCGGGTTCGAGCGATGGCGCGGCCTCATGGGCGAGATGCGCCACACCGAGCTCGCAGAGCTGATCCTGGACGAGAGCGGCTATACCGCGATGTGGCAGGCAGACAAGTCACCCCAGGCCCAGAGTCGGCTCGAGAACCTGAAGGAACTCGTCCGCTTTATGCATGACTTCGAGAGCCTGTCCGGCTTCCTGGAGCACGTCTCGCTCGTCATGGATGTGGAGGCGGGCGACGATGGTGAGCGCGTATCGCTGATGACGCTTCATGCCGCCAAGGGGCTCGAGTTCGACCTCGTCTTCCTGCCGGGCTTCGAGGAAGGTCTTTTCCCACACCAGCGCTCGCTCGATGAAAGCGGCGTCGAGGGTCTGGAGGAGGAGCGGCGTCTGGCCTACGTCGGCCTGACACGCGCCAGGAAGCGCGCGATGATCTCCTTTGCCCAGAACCGTCGCACCCGCGGTCTATACCAGGCGGCTCTGCCCTCCCGCTTCGTCGACGAGTTGCCCGAGGAGCACGTCGAGGTCGTCGAGGCGAAGAGCCCGTTTGGAGGCGCCTACCGAAACTTCGGCATGGCAAATCCGTTTGGCCGCACCCGCTTCGACGACGCGGAAGACAGGACCTCCACCGGCGGCTTCCGTTCGACCTACGACACGCCGGGATGGCAGCGCGCCATGCGCGCGGCCAACACCGAGGCTGGCGGCAACAAGGGAAGCGCCCGCAACGACTGGTCGTCACGCGGCGGGCGCGACCCCGGCCCGGCTCCGTTCGATCGGAACGCACGCGCCAAGGCCTCGCGTGGCACAACGCCCGGACGCGGAACCCCGACCGAGCGCCGCCCAGTCACGATCGAAGGTCAACTCGTGGCGTCCTCAGAGGTCAAATCGGTCTACAAGCCCGGCGAACGGGTGTTCCACGACAAGTTCGGCTACGGATCGGTCCTCGCCGTCGAAGGCAACAAGCTGACGATCGATTTCGAGAAGACGGGCGTGAAGCACGTCGTTGACAGCTTCGTCGAGCGGCACTGAGCGCCGCTCGGCAATTTGTATTTGGCCGTCTCGGGCCTTTGTTCCTCTGGGGCCTGTGTTCCACCCAGCCTAGTCCTGCTGCCCGGGGTTCGCGGCCTTGCGGCCCGTGATCATGGAGCGCACGAGATTTTCCCCATGCAGGATGCTCATCGAAATCACGCCCAGAACATGCAACACCACGAGTGCGAGCAGGCCGGAGGCCGCGGCCTCATGCATTTCCTCGACCCATTCGGCGTCACGGTAGCCGTCCCATGTCATCAGCCAGCCGCTGATGCCGGTCGCGACGAGCATGCCGAGCAAGGCCAGCACCATCAGTCCGCCGAGCGGATTATGGCCGAGTGAACGCGGCGGCCGGAGTGCCGTCAGCGAGCGCACATAGGCCAACGCGCTTCGGGGCGACGCTACGAAGTCTGAGAACCGGGCATGTCGTGATCCGATCAAACCCCAGACGATGCGGAGCCCGACGAGCGCAAGGATCGCGTAGCCAGCCGGTTGATGCACCCGCTGCAGGTCCTCGCTCGCGAACGTGACGACGAACAACCCGACGAGCGACCAGTGGAAGATGCGCACCAAAGGGTCCCACACGGCGACCTCGGCTGGCCGCGCTATGCGGCCAGCCTCCGTCGTTTGGTCAGCAGTTTGGCTCATCAGCTGCGCCGATCGCGGTTCGACTTCTGATCGTCGCCATCCTTGCGGTCACGGTGCTCGGACTTCTCGCGCTTGCGATCATGCTCGCCATCGTCGTCATCGTCGTCGTGACGGCGGCTCGAATATTCCCGATGCTCGCCGCTCTTTCGATCCGAGTACTCGGAGTGCTCGCGACCACGTTGCTCCTGCCCGTCGTCGGAGGCCAGGGCTGGAACGGCCATGCCGAGCATGAGGGCGGCAATCGAAATCGTCAGGGTCTTCATTGGATCGTCTCCTATGTTGCGTCACACGAACGAGGACGACCATAGGAAAGGCGACCTGAGTTCCACCTGTCGGCAAGTATCAGCCAATTGTAAGCTAAGCACGGTCATATCTCGTGCGCGCGCGGACCCGCGCAGGCACCTCGTACACATGGGCATCCCGATGAATTCGGTCGCAAGGTTGATCGTACTGATCCCGGGGCTCCTTCTGGCCCTTCCGTCGCTCGCCGACACGGTCGATCCGGAGCGCATTCTTGCATTGGTCGCGCGTGGCGACATTCTCCCCCTCGAGCAGATCCTGAAACTGAACGAGAGTGCGCTGGCCGGACGGATCGTCGAAGTGGAGCTCGAGCTCAAGCGCGACGGCTATTTGTACGAGATCAAAGTCCTAAAGCCCGATGGCCGCTATCGGGAAATCGAGATCGATGCGCGCACCGGCAATATCGCTCGCAGCAAGTGACAGGCGAAACCATGCGAATTCTCGTTGTGGAGGATGAGAGGAAACTTGCCGCGGACCTGACCCGGTCGCTCGAAGGCTCGGGTCTCGTCGTCGAGCAGGTATCGGACGGTGAACGCGCGTGGTTCCAGGGCGACACCGAGGACTACGATCTCGTCGTCCTCGATCTTGGCTTGCCGAAGATCGATGGACTTCAGGTTCTGAAGCGCTGGCGCGCCAACGGGCGAACCATGCCGGTGCTCATCTTGACCGCGCGCGACAGCTGGACCGAGAAGGTCGAGGCGATCGACGCCGGCGCCGACGATTACCTGACGAAGCCATTTCACATGGCCGAACTGACCGCCCGTGTCCGCGCCCTCCTGAGACGGCAGACGGTGCACGCGAGTGCGGTGCTGAAGGTAGGTGACATCGAGCTCGATACCCGGCACGCCCGCGTCTCCAAGGACGGTATCCCGGTCGAGTTGTCCCCGCTCGAATACCGCCTCCTCAACTACCTCATGCATCATCCCGGTCGCGCTGTGCCGCAGATCGAGCTGACCGAGCACGTCTACAGCCAGGATTTCGAGCGTGACAGCAACGCCATTGAAGTGCTCGTCAAGCGGCTGCGCTCCAAGCTCGGCGCCGACGCGATCAAGACGCGAAGGGGGTTTGGTTATCACGTCGGCGCTCTGACTGAGAGGGCGCCATGAACTCGCTGCGGCTGCGCCTGCTCATCGGTGCGGTGACCGGCATTGCGATCGCGCTATCGCTGGCGGGGGTGGCGTTGGTCGGGTTTTTCGAATCCCACGTCCGCCAGCGCTACGTGAAGGAACTCGACGACCACCTGCTGCAGCTCGTCGCGATGATCGAGACCGGTGCCGATGGCGGGCTGCGGCTCAAGCAGGAGTTGTCCGAGCCCGAGTTCCGGCGTCCGCTGTCGGGCAGCTACTGGCAGGTCGGCCCGGCCTCGGGCCAGCCGGGTCTGAGGTCGCGGTCCTTGTGGGATGAAAAGCTGATGCTGGCGGCGCCCGCGCCTGAACGCGGCGAACGTCGAGTGTATGACACGGGCGGTCCAGGCGGGCGGCGATTGCTGGTCGTCGAAAGGCTCATTGAGCTACCGTTGCCAAGTGCGCCGGTCTTGAGGTTCTCCGTCGCGGGAGAGAGCAGGATCGTCGACGATGCCCGGCGTGACTTCGCCGGCGTGGTGTGGGCATCGCTCCTGGCGCTCGGCCTTCTGCTTGCGGCGGCGTCGTGGTTTCAGGTCGGTGCAGGTCTGGCGCCGCTGCGATCCCTGCGCTCACGGCTCGACGAAATGCGCAAGGGGGCGGCCGCGCGTGTCGAAGGAAGCTTTCCTGTCGAGGTGGTCGGTCTCGTGGATGACCTCAACCGGCTGATTGAAACACAGGAAGCCGAAGCCGAGCGCGCGAGAAACAACGCCGCCAAACTGGGTCATGGCCTGAAGACCCCACTTGCGGTTTTGGCGGCCGAGGCGCGGGGGCTACGAGAACGGGGAGAGGCGACCGCTGCAGATGCGGTCGAGTACGAAATCGCCGCAATGGACGGACAGGTCGCGCGGGCGCTCGCGTCGGCGCGCGCCGTCGGACCGAGAGCGGCCATCGGAACAAGGACGGATTTGCACCCCGTCATAGACCGGCTGCTCTCGGTGATGAGGAAGCTGCCGGGCGGAGCGGCGCTCGACTGGCAGGTCGTCCTGCCGCAGCAGCTCTCACCGATCCGGATAGACCGGCGTGACCTGGAGGACATCCTCGGCAACGTGGTTGATAACGCGCGCAAGTGGGCGAAGCGAACGGTGCGAATATCGGCTCGGCTCGAGGGTGGAGACGTTGTTGTCGCGATCGAGGACGACGGCCCTGGAATTCCGGCCGGTCAGACGGGGGACGTCCTGTCGGGCGGAGTAAGGCTCGACCGGAGCGTGCCGGGCTCGGGCGTCGGGCTATCGATCGTGAAGGATCTGACCGAGCTTCACGGAGGCAGTGTCAGGCTGCAACCGGGTAAGGGCGGCGCAGGGCTCTGCGTGATTGTCACGCTGGAGGCGGCAACGCCACCCCCGTCCTGAACCGTCAGGCCGCCCGCCGCCCAACCCTGGAAAAACACGATATGCGGACACGAAAAAGGCGGCCGAGGCAAATGCTGGCCTCTGCCGCCCGATAAAAACCCAGCTTCGCGCCGGGATTAGAACTTGTGGGCCATCCGCTGACGCTTCGTTTCGATGTAGCGGATGTTGAACTTGTTCGGCTTCGTGATGATTTCGACCCGCTCGGCCACCTTGATGCCGAGGGCGCGCAGCGCCTCCATCTTGGCGGGGTTGTTGGTGAGCAGCCGGATGTCCTTGAAGCCGAGGTCGAACAGAATGTGCGCCGCGAGGTCGTATTCGCGTGCGTCGATGGGTGCGCCAACCTTGATGTTGGCGTCGACCGTGTCGACCCCCTGCTCCTGCAGGGCGTAGGCGCGGATCTTGTCCACGAGGCCGATGCCGCGACCTTCATGGTAGGGCAGATAGATCAAAACGCCGTTTGGCGACTTGACGATGTGCTCGAGGGCCGCCTGCAGTTGCGGATAGCAGTCGCACTTCAGGCTGTGGAAGATGTCGCCGGTGATGCAGCCCGAGTGCACCCGCACGATCGGCGTGGCGTCGGCATCCGCGCCTTCGCCCCGATTGATCAGAACGAAAGCCTGCTCGGATGCGACCGTGCCCTGGTAGGCGCGGGCCTCGAGCTGATACTCGTGTCCGCGGAACTCGATCGGCAGCATGGTCTCGGCCGCCCAGTTGATATCAACGTCGAACGACTTGACCGCATTGGACTTCATTGGTGTCTCCAAATTCACGACGCGGGGGCGTATGCGCTCAGAATGCGAAGCCGTAAAGACACCGCAGCGATGAAAGCCCCCGTCGATCGGCCGCACCCAATAGGCGCGTCAGCCGCCGATGGTTCACCATGTGCCTTGAAAATTCGTCATCATCTTGACGGATGAAAGACTGCCAAACCCGGCTGAATGCCGCGATGTCATTCGGATTATTAAGAAAAAGGCTGGCCTGTGAGACTGTTAACCTGCATTCGGCGTATCCGTCGCCCGCTCGCGGCCACCCACATGCGGCATAGCCGCACAGTGAAGGTGTTGCGCCTTATTCTTGTAGCCGCGGGTTTCGTCCTCGCACAGGTGTCGCCGGCCCCCGTCGCGGCGGACCAGATCCTCGAGAAACAGATCGCCGAGCAGGTCGAGAACCTGCTGGCCCGGATGACGCTGGACGAGAAGAACGGGCAGTTGAACCTCGTCTCCTACGGCGATCCGCCCGAGGGGCAGATCGAGCAGGTGCGCACGGGTCGCATTGGGGCGACTTTGAACGTCGTCGATCCCCGGCTCGTCGCCCGTTATCGGCAAGCCGCCAGCGAAAGCCGTCTCGGCATCCCGCTCCTGATGGGCCTGGATGCGGTTGATTTCTTCCGGATCGCGTTTCCCCCGCCGATCGCTTGGGCCGCGACGTGGCGCCCCGAGCTGGGCGAAGCAGCGGCGCGCGCCGTCGCTATGGAGGCCGCGACCACCGGCATCAACTGGACGTTCGCACCGATGGTCGACATAAGCCGCGACGCGCGATGGGGTCGCGTCGTCGAGGGCGCGGGCGAGGACCCCTATCTGGCAAGCCGCTTCGCATTTGCCCGCACGCGCGGTTACCTGCGCGGAGGACTGATGCCGACGGCCAAGCACTACGTCGGCTATGGGGCAGTCGAGGCCGGCCGTGACTACAACACGGCGCTGATCCCGCTGTCCGACTTGTACGATCGCCACCTGCCCCCGTTCCGCGCCGCGATCGAGGCCGGCGCCGAAACGGTCATGGCGGCGCTCAATGCGATCAACGGCGTTCCGGCCACCGTGAACACGTTCCTGCTCGATAAGGTGTTGCGCCAGGACCTGAATTTCAAAGGGCTGGTGACATCGGACTATGCGGCGATCTCCGAACTTCTCCATCACGGTGTCGCCACCAATCTCGCCGAGGCCGGCCGCAAGGCTCTGGCTGCCGGCGTCGATCTCGACATGGAGGGCGAGGCCCACACGCGCCACCTCGCGGCCGAGGTGGCGGCAGGACGCGTGCCGGTGAGCCAGATCGACGCCGCGGTGAGACGCGTCCTGTCGGTCAAGTTCCGTATGGGCCTGTTCGAGAGCCGGCCGGCGCCCGTCGCCCCGAACGAGTCAGAGACCCGTGCGGTGGCGCGTCAGGTGGCCCGCGAGAGCATCGTGCTGCTGAAGAACGAGGCCGCCGCTCTGCCGATTTCGCCGTCGGTGAAAACGGTGGCGCTGATAGGGGCGAGCGCCCGTTCGGACTTCGACGATAGCTGGTATGGCCCCGCGCAGATGACGCGCCCGCCAACCGTCACGCTGCACGATGCGCTCGTCTCGGCGCTCGGCAACCATCAAAAGCTGGCATTCGCCCCCGCGTTCACGGATGCCTGCGGCAAGACCCTCAAGGACCCCCACGAGGCCGTCGCGATCGCGCAATCCGCCGACCTGGTCATCCTCGCCGTGTCCGAGGACTGTGAGTTTTCGGGTGAGGGCACCTCGCGGACCAACCTTGACCTGTCCCCGGCGCAGCAGGACATGCTCGACCGGCTTTCGGCCGTTGGAAGGCCGGTCGTGCTGATCATACAGGCCGGACGCCCACTGACGCTGGCAAAGCCCGCCTTGCAGGCCGATGCAATCCTTTTCGCCTGGCTGCCGCGCACCGAAGGCCGCGTCGCCCTCGCCGAGATCCTGACGGGCGCTGTGAGCCCTTCGGGCAAGCTGCCAATGACCTTCCCGCGCTCGGTCGGCCAGATCCCGATCTCCTACGACGTGCTGCCAACGAGCCGCCCGCCCAACCACAACCGCTACACGTCGCGCTATCTGGACGAGGATGTGACGCCGCTCTACCCCTTCGGCCACGGGCTGTCGTACACGACGTTCGCCTTCGCCAATCTGCGCACCGCAAGCCCCTCCTTGCCTCGCGACGGGTCGATCCTCCTCGATGTCGATGTGACCAACACGGGATCTCGTCCGGGCGAAGAAGTGGTGCAGCTCTATGTCAGACAACCTGTTGCGAGCCGCTCGCGGCCTCTGCGCCAGTTGCGGGGCTTTCACAAAGTGAAGTTGCGCCCAGGACAGACCGAGACGCTGCGCTTCGAGCTGCGGGCTGCGGATTTCGTGTTCCACGACGACGGCGGCATGCCGCAGATCGAACCGGGCGTGATCGAAGCCTACGTTGGAGGAAGCTCGGCCGCCACGCTCAAAACCGAGTTTAGGCTCGAATGAGTTCACGGCTCGGCAGCCCTGCGGCCGACCAGTCGGTGTCGACAGCCGCGCGATAGGCATGACGCCAGAAAATGTCGAGGTCGCTGAAAGGCCCGATAACGACAACTTGACCCGTAGCGATCGATCGCATCCGGCCATGCAGCGCCTGCCCCAGCCCCGGAACCAACGTCCAGACCGGCGTCTCAACCCAGGCGAGACCGCTCTCGGACATGATGTGTCGCGTGGCGCTGGCCATGGACAGCAGCTCGGATGTCAGAGTCATGTCATCTCGCAAGGCCTGTTGAAAAAGACGCCATACTGCTTGACGACTCATTCATAGCACGTCGGGACGCCACCCGCGAACGAGTAGCAGCGTGGCGAAGCCGACAACGTAGGCAAATGGCACGTACCAGGCCGCCTTGAGCCAGGACCCGACCGACCGCGCCTCGGGAAAGAGCCCGCAGATCGCAACGCCGGCCGACGAGCCAAACCACAGCATCGATCCTCCGAAGCCGACGGAATAAGCAAGCATCGCCCAGTCGAACCCACCCTGCTTGATGGCGAGAGCAGTCAGCGGGATGTTGTCGAAAACGGCCGACACGAAGCCGAGCCCCCCGGTCACCTGCCACGACGGCGCGGGCAACTGGTCAACCGGCATCATGGATGCGCATGCGACAAGCGCGAGCAGGAACGCGGCGCCCTTGGCGGCGTCCGGCACGAGCGACCATGCGGCACGACGCAAGAGCGATGTGACGGCCACCGCGACGAAAACGCAAAAGCCGAGGACCGGATAAATTTCAGCGAGCCATGGCGCGTGCTGCGATGTGTAGATGTTCACTGCGACCGCCGTCAGCAGGATCACGGCGACGACGGCGATCCGCCCGTAGTCGATGGTGACGAGCCAGGACGCATCTTTCTGGATCGGCTGGAGCCTGTGCTGCTGAAGCGACGCCGGGATTGCAACGACGAGCAACGCCGAGGCGGCCGCTATGTAGGCAGGCAGCACGGCCAGCGGCGACGTTCCGGCGATCCACATCATCGTCGTCGTCGTGTCGCCCAGCACGCTACCCGCCCCGCCGGCGTTAGAGGCGGCCACGATCGCCGCGACGTAGCCAATGTGGACCCGATCCTTGAATACCGACTTGGCGACCGTGCCCCCGATGAGCGCGGCGGCGATGTTGTCGAGAATGCCGGAGATCGCAAAGATCATGAACAACAAGACCACGCCGCCCTTCCAGTCGTCGGGCAGGATCGCGGGCAAGACCTCGGGAACGCGACTGTCCTCGAACTGCTTGGCGAGCAGTGCAAATGAGACGAGCAGGAATAGTAGGTTGGCGAGGATCACCCATTCATGGGCCAAATGACCGAGCAGGCCGGGAAGCCCCGGCCCAAACCCCTTGAACCCTGTAACAAACGTCTTCCACAGCGTAATGGCGGCAAGCCCGGTGAACGCGCATGTCGTTGCTCGCCTGTGAAAGAGCGCAACGCCGGCGAGCGTGAGGGCAAAGAGAATGAAGTCGACCGGGATGCCGGCTATGAGCATCGGCTGGACGTCGGCGTTGGCGTTGGCAGCGAGAAGCATTTGGAACCGTTCGTCAGGATCAGGGGCAATGGTGCCGGCATGGTCTGTTCGCCGGCAGCGCAATTCGTTTCGTCGCTGGTCGCGCGGGGCTCGCTGCGACAGGAGCGCGTCTAAGAGTTCGACTTTCCGTTTATTTCGACCCGCGTCACCACCGCCGATCCCGCCTCCAGCGTGCGATGGACCGGACACTTGCCTGCGATTTCGGCAAGTTTTCCCGCGGTCTCGGGCGCAACGACGCCCTCGATGCTGATGATGCGCTCGAAGCGGTCGATCCGGCCTGACCGGCCCTCGGCCACCGCGCCGCAGTCGTCGCAGTGTTCCACGGCCACCTTGCCGTGGCGCACCTCGACCGAGATTCGCCCGAGTTCGAGCCGCTTGTGCTCGGCGTAGATGCGCAGCGTCATGGAGGTGCAGGCGCCGAGCGCGATGGCGAGAAAGTCGTATGGGTCGGGGCCAGACGCGAGCCCTCCGGCCGTGACGGGCTCATCGGCGATGAGACGGTGCGCGCCCGAGACGACGAAGTTCTGCAATTTTCCAAGACCGGTCTCCCGCACGAGCACATGCCGGCCGGCGGTCGTGTCGTCCCCGTCGGCAAGTGCGGGCAAGTATCGCGCGACCCACGCCGATATGACGGCGGCTACATGGCTCGCGTCGGCTGGGCGCGAGAGCAGGTGGTCGGCGTCGTCGAGAGATACGAAGCTCTTGGGGTGCCTCGCAGCCAGGAAGATGCGCGTCGCGTTGTCGATGCCGACGGTCTGGTCGAGCGGCGCGTGCATGACCAGCAGCGCCCTGCCGAGGTGGCGGATCTTGTCTTCGAGACGGTGCCCCTCCGCGTCTTCCACGAACGACCGTTGAATGCGGAACGTGCGGCCTGCCAGATCGACGACCGCCTCGCCTTCGGTTCGAACCGTCTCGAGCGACGTGCCGAATTGTTTGAGAACCTGCGCGACATCGGCCGGAGCGCCGATGGTCACAACAGCCTTTGCTTCGGCGATGCGCTCGGCAGCCGCAAGAACGGCCGCGCCGCCGAGCGAGTGGCCAATCAGGATCGCCGGCGCCTCGTAGGTCTGCCTCAGCCAATCGGCGGCCCGCACGAGGTCCTCGATGTTGGAGGAGAAGCTGGTGTTGGCGAAGTCGCCTTCCGACGATCCGAGCCCGGTGAAGTCGAACCGCAGCACGCCGATCCCAAATGAGGCGAGCCCGCTGGCGATGCGCCGCGCCGCCAGCGAGTCCTTGGAGCAGGTGAAGCAGTGGGCGAACAGCGCGAACGCACGGACAGGCCCCGCCGGCAAGTCGAGCCTCGCGGACAGCACGTGTCCATCGCTTCCCGGAAACGCCGCGATTATGACGGATGGACCGCCCATGTCGTGCTCCTTGCGTCATGCTTCCTTAGGCCGAACATGCGCGCGGGAACGTCCGGCATTCATACGTCCCGCGGCCGCTCGCGTCAGGTCGAGCGCTCGGCCGAGGCGTCAACCGATGCCAGGGCCATCATGTTGACGATGCGGCGCACGGTGGCCGACGGCGACAATATGTGGACCGGGCGCGCGGCCCCGAGCAGGATCGGGCCGACGGTGATGCCGTTGCCCGCCGCCTGCTTCAGCAATGTGAAGGCAATGCTGGCCGCATCGAGGCCCGGCATCACGAGCAGGTTGGCCTCGCCATCGAGCCTGGACCCCGGCAGCGCAATCTCTCGTATGTCCTCCGAAAGGGCGGCATCGCCCCGCATCTCGCCCTCGACCATCAGGTCGGGCGCGATGTTGCTGATCTCGGCCACGGCGTCGGCCATGGTGCGGGCGGCCCAGCTCCGCGAGCTGCCGAAGCTCGAGTTGGAGAGCAGCGCGACCTTGGGCGTCATGCCAAAGCGGCGCACCTCGTCGGCGGCGAGCAGCGTCGTCTCGACGAGCTGCGACAGCGTCGGGCTCTCGTTAACGTAGGTATCCGCGATGAAGAGCTTGCGGTCGGGCAACATCAGCAGGTTCATGGCGGCGAACGTGCCGACGCCCGCGCGGTTGCCGATGACGTTTTGGACGACCTCGAGATGCTCGTGGAAGGCCCCGCGCGAGCCGGCGAGCATGGCATCCACCTCGCCGGTCCTGAGCAGCATGGCCCCATAGAGCGTCGACCGGGTCCGCATCTGCTTGTCGGCGATCGAACGTGTGACGCCCCGGCGCTTCATCAGCTCGAAGTAGGCCTCGGCCAGGCCCGGCACACCGGCGTCGGATACCGGATCGGCGATCTCGCACGTGTTGCCGATCGACAGCCGCAGACCGAGACGTGCGATGGTGGTGGCGATGACCTCCCGGCGGCCGACCAGAACCGGGCGGGCAATCCGCTCTTCGACGGCGACCTGGGCGGCGCGCAGCACGCGCTCGTCTTCGCCGTCGGAAAGCAGCACGCGCTTGGGCGCCCGCTTGGCCGCGACGAAGATCGGCGCCATCGTGGTGCCGGAATGGTAGACGATCCGCGAGACTTTCGCCCGGTAGGCGTCGAAGTCTTCGATCGGCCGGGTTGCAACGCCACTTTCGACGGCGGCCCTGGCGACGGCCGGCGCGATCCGCTCGATGAGCCGCGGATCGACAGGCTTCGGAATGAGGTATTGGGGGCCGAACTGCAGGTGCTCGCCCTGTCCGTAGGCGGCCGCGACGACTTCCGAAGCCTCCGCTTCCGCCAGCTCCGCGATCGCCTTGACGGCCGCGACCTTCATCGCTTCGTTGATATTCGTGGCCCCAACGTCGAGCGCGCCGCGGAAGATGTAGGGGAAGCAAAGCGCGTTGTTGACCTGGTTCGGGTAGTCCGACCGGCCGGTGCAGATAATGGCATCGGGGCGAACCTGATGCACGAGCTCCGGCCGGATCTCCGGCTCGGGGTTGGCGAGCGCGAGCACCAGCGGACGATCGGCCATGCTCGCGACCATGTCCGGCATTACGACGCCACCGGCCGAAAGCCCGAGGAACACGTCCGCACCCTTCATGATATCCGCCAATGTGCGCGCCTCGGTCGGCCTTGCAAATTGGGCCTTTTCCGGGTCCATCAGCTCGGTCCGTCCCTCAAAGACCACCCCGGCGATGTCGGAGATCGTGATGTTTGCGCGCGGCAGGCCGAGGCTTACGAGAAGGTTGAGGCACGACAGGGCGGCGGCTCCAGCCCCTGAACCGGCGAGCTTGATATCCTCCAGGCGCTTGCCGACGACCTTCAATCCGTTGAGGATTGCGGCCGCGACGATGATCGCCGTGCCGTGCTGGTCGTCGTGAAACACGGGGATCTTCATGCGCTCGCGCAGCCGGCGCTCGACGTAAAAGCACTCCGGCGCTTTGATGTCCTCGAGGTTGATGCCCCCGAAAGTCGGCTCGAGCGCTGCGATGATCTCCACCATTGCGTCGGGGTCGGTGGCGTTGATTTCGATGTCGAAGACGTCGATGCCGGCGAATTTCTTGAACAGCCCGGCCTTGCCTTCCATCACGGGTTTGGCCGCGAGCGGCCCTATGTTGCCGAGCCCGAGCACGGCCGTGCCGTTGGTCACGACGCCGACGAGATTGGCCCGCGAGGTGAGGTTGGCCGCCTCAGCGGGGTCGCGGACGATCTCGAGGCAGGCGTAGGCGACGCCGGGCGAATAAGCGAGCGAGAGATCGTGCTGGTTCGTCAGCTCCTTCGTCAGCGCTATCTCGATCTTGCCGGGGCGAGGATTGCGGTGAAAGTCGAGTGCGGCCTCTTTGAGTGCCTTGTCGTCCATCGAGCGTCCCTCCCCTTATGTTTCAGGCCCGCGTGGCGGCGGCTCTACCGCTTGACAGGCGGCATGTCCGTGCACGTGCCTTCCGCGACCTCGGCCGCCATGCCGATCGATTCACCGAGCGTCGGATGGGGATGGATTGTCTTGCCGATGTCGACCGCATCCGCCCCCATCTCGATGGCGAGGCAGATCTCCCCAATCAGGTCGCCCGCATGCGTGCCGACGATCCCGCCACCGATGATCCGGTGGGTATCAGCATCGAACAACAGCTTGGTGAAGCCCTCGTCCCGGCCGTTGGCGATGGCCCGGCCCGACGCGGTCCATGGGAAGTGACCCTTCGTGAACTTGAGTCCCTTGGCCTTGGCCTCGTCCTCCGTTACGCCCGCCCACGCGATCTCGGGATCGGTGTAGGCGACCGAGGGAATCTGCTTCGCGTCGAACGCGACCTTCTTCCCGTGCGCGGCCTCGGCCGCGACGTGCCCCTCGTGCACCGCTTTGTGTGCGAGCATCGGTTGGCCGACGATGTCACCGATGGCGAAGATGTGAGGCACGTTGGTCCGCATCTGCCGGTCGACGGAGATGAAGCCGCGCTCGGAAACCGCGACACCCGCGTTCTCAGCCTGGATCAGACGGCCGTTGGGCGAGCGGCCGACCGCCACGAGCACCAGATCGTAGCGCTGGGCGTCCTTGGGGGCCGAGGGCCCTTCGAACCGGACGTGGATGCCGTCGGACTTCGCCTCCGCACCGACGCATTTTGTCTTCAGCATTATTTTGTCGAACCGGCCCGCGTTCTTCTTTTCAAACACCCGCACGAGATCCCGGTCGGCGCCAGGCATCAGCCCGTCGAGCAACTCGACGACGTCGATGCGCGCGCCGAGGGCCGAGTAGACGGTCGCCATCTCGAGGCCGATGATGCCGCCGCCGATGACCAGCATCCGCCCTGGGATGAGCGGCAGCTCGAGGGCGCCGGTCGAATCGACGATGCGTGGATCTTTCGGCAGGAACGGAAGCGCGACCGCCTCAGAGCCCGCGGCGATGATGGCCTTCTCGAAGCGCACGACGCTGCGTCTGCCGGCTGTCAGCGCGACTTCCAGATGATGTGGATCGGCGAATTGCCCGCTGCCCTGAACGACCGTGACCTTCCTCGTCTTCGCCATCTGGGCGAGCCCGCCGGTCAGCTTGCCGACGACTTTTTCCTTGTGCGAGCGAAGTTTGCCAAGGTCGATCTCGGGCGCTGCAAACGTGATCCCGTGACCAGCCATGGTCTTGACCTCGTCCATGACCGCCGCAGTGTGCAGTAGGGCCTTCGACGGGATGCAGCCGACGTTGAGGCAGACGCCACCGAGCGTCGGGCTTCTCTCGACCAGCACGACCTTGAGGCCCAGGTCGGCCGCGCGAAACGCCGCCGAGTAGCCGCCGGGTCCCGCGCCCAGCACCATGACATCGCACGTGATGTCCGCCGAGCCGGAGAACGCAGCGGCGGCAGGCGCCACTGTTGCCGCCGACGACGCTGCCGCCGCAGCCGCGGTTTTTGCGGGAACAGCAGGTGCCGTGTCCGATGCGCCGGCGCTCGTCGTCTCGATGCGTGCGACGAGCGCGCCTTCCGAGACCCGATCCCCCGATTTCAACAAAACCTCGACGATCGTCCCGCCGAGTGGCGAGGGCACGTCCATCGTCGCCTTGTCGCTTTCGAGCGTGACGAGCGGGTCCTCTGGCGACACGACGCTACCCGCCGTGATGTGCACCTCGATAACCGGGATGTTCTTGAAATCGCCGATATCGGGAACGCGGATGTCTTGAACCTGGCCAGCCATGTCGCTTTTCTCCAGATTAAAGAACGAGCTGGCGAACATCGCCCATGACGTCGGCGAGTTGCTTGGTGAAGCGAGCGGCCGACGCACCGTCGATGACGCGGTGATCGTAGGAAACGCACAGCGGCAGCATCAGCCGTGGCTTGAATTCGCTGCCGTTCCAGACCGGCTTCATCGTCGCCTTGACGACTCCGAGAATTGCGACCTCTGGTGCGCTGACGATCGGCGTGAAATGCGTACCTCCGATGCCGCCTAGGCTCGAGATCGAAAACGTTGCCCCCTGGATGTCGGTCGGGGCGATCTTGCCGTCGCGCATACGGCGCGAGACGTCGGCGAGTTCCTGTGACAACTCGACAATGCCCTTCCGGTCGACGTCCTTGATGACCGGGACGACGAGCCCGTCCGGCGTGTCGACCGCAACGCCGATGTGATAGTATTTCTTGTGAATGAGGCTCGATTTGTCGGGTGAAAGCGAGCTGTTGAAATCCGGATGTGCCTTGAGGGCGGATACGGCTGCCTTCATGAGGAACGACAGCAAAGTGACGCGGTAGCCCTTCTCTTTGGCCGCACCGTCGAGCATTTTCCGATAGGCTTCGAGATCCGTGATGTCGGTCTCGTCGGTGTGCGTCACGTGGGGCACGTTGAGCCACGCACGATGCAGGTGAGGGCCGGACAGCTTGCGCAGGCGCGACAGCGGCTTGATCTCGATGGGCCCGAACTTGGCAAAATCCTGAGCGGGAATTTCAGGAATTCCGCTGCCGCCGGCCGTTGCCCCCGCGCCGCCGGATCGTTGCAGGAACGCCTTGACGTCGGCGGCGGTGATCCGGCTCTTCTCGCCGCTTCCGGTGATCTGCGTGAGGTCGACGCCAAGCTCACGGGCGAGGCGGCGCACACTCGGGCTTGCATGCACGTTGCCGAAATCGAGCGGCAGCGGCGGCGGGATGGCGCGTGCGGGCGGCATGTCGGGAACGGGTGGCATGGCCGTCGCAGGCGGCTGCGGAGCGGGCGGCGGCATGGGCTGCGGTGCCCCCTCTGTGGCGGCCGCCGGTTTGCCGGCCGATGCCGCACTATCGGTTTCCAGCCGCAGGGCAAGGCTGCCCTCGCTGACCCTGTCGCCGACCTTCAGCAGCACCTCGACGACCTTGCCCGCGACCGGGGCCGGAACATCCATCGTCGCCTTGTCGCTTTCCAGCGTCACCATCGGGTCTTCAGGAGCCAGCACATCGCCGGCCTTCACGTGCACCTCGATGACGGGGATGTTCTTGAAGTCGCCGATGTCTGGAATTTTCACGTCGAGTGTGGCCATGGACGGTCTCTCGTGCGGTGGTGTTCGGGCGGTGGCTATAGGGTGAATCTCGGCATCAAGTTTTCGACGGATCCGGTCGTTCGGGGTCGATCCCGTACTTGGCGATGGCGTCGCTGACCTGGCGCGACGGGATCTTGTTCTCCTCCGCCAGCGCCTTCAGCGCGGCGATGGCGACAAAGTGCCGGTCGACCTCGAAGAACGAGCGCAGGCGCCGGCGATAGTCCGATCGCCCGAAGCCGTCGGTGCCGAGCACGCGGTAGCGCTGGGGAACGAAGCCGCGGATCTGGTCAGCGAACAGTCGCATGTAATCGGTCGATGCGATGACGGGATCGTCGCCTCGTTCCGCAAGGCACTGCGTGACGTACGGCACGCGGGCCTGCTCTTCCGGGTGCAGGAGGTTCCACCGTTCGGTGGCAATCGCGTCGCGTCGGAGCTCGGTGAAACTCGTGACGCTCCAGATGTCGGCGGAGATCCCGAAGTCTTTCTCCAGCAGCTCCGCGCCCGCGATCACCTCGCGCAGAATTGCGCCCGAACCCATGAGCTGGACGCGCCGTCCGCCTTTAGCCTGGGCCGGCTTCAGGAGGTACATGCCCTTGATGATGCCCTCCTCCGCGCCCTCCGGCATGGGCGGATGGACGTAATTCTCGTTCAGCGCCGTCAAGTAATAGAAGACGTCCTCCTGGTCCACGAGCATGCGCTTGAGGCCGTGGTGCACGATCACCGCGACTTCGTAGGAGTACGTCGGGTCGTAGGATATGCAATTCGGGATCGTCGCCGAAATGAGGTGGCTGTGACCATCCTCGTGCTGCAGCCCCTCGCCGTTGAGCGTCGTTCGCCCCGAAGTACCGCCGACGAGGAACCCGCGAGCGCGCATGTCGCCGGCTGCCCACGCCAGATCGCCGATCCGCTGGAAGCCGAACATCGAATAGTAGACGAAGAACGGGATCATCGGCTCGTTGGTCACCGAGTACGATGTCGCGGCCGAAATCCACGACGCCATGGCGCCGGCTTCGTTGATGCCCTCTTCCAGGATCTGCCCGGTGACGCTCTCCTTATAGTACATGAGCGTATCGGAATCCTCGGGCTTGTAGAGCTGTCCAACCTGGCTGTAGATGCCGAACTGGCGGAACATGCCCTCCATGCCGAATGTTCGGCTCTCGTCGGGAACGATCGGCACGATGCGTTTGCCGATCCCCTTGTCGCGCATCAGCTTGGTCAGCATCTGCACGAACGCCATCGTGGTCGAGACTTCGCGCCCTTCCGAGCCCTTGAGTTGAGCTTCGAACGTCGACAGGGGCGGCACGTCCAGCGAGACCGTGGTCTTGGCGCGCCGTTTCGGCAGCGACCCGCCGAGGGCGGCACGCCGTTCCATCAGATAGCGGTGTTCCGGGCTGCCTTCCTTGAGGCGGATGAAGGGAACGTTGTCGATGTCGGCGTCGCTTACCGGCACTTGGAACCGGTCGCGGAAGTGGCGCAGGGCGGCCACGTCCATCTTCTTGGCCTGATGCGCGATCATCATGCCTTCCCCGGCATCGCCCATGCCGTAACCTTTGACAGTCTTGGCAAGTATGACGGTTGGCCGGCCGGTGCTCTCCACGGCGGCCTTGTAGGCGGCGTAGATCTTGCGCGGGTCGTGGCCGCCTCGGGTCAGTTTCCAGATCTGCTCGTCGCTCCACCCTTCGACCATGGCCGCCGTTTCCCGGTAGCGGCCGAAGAAGTTCTTTCGAATGTAGGTGCCGTCCTTCGACTTGAAGTTCTGGTATTCGCCGTCGACGCACTCCTCCATGAGCTGCCGCAGCTTGCCATGCGTGTCGCGGGCGAGCAGTTCGTCCCAGCCCGAGCCCCAGACCAGCTTTATGACGTTCCAGCCTGCGCCGCGGAAATCGCCCTCGAGTTCCTGGATGATCTTGCCATTGCCGCGCACGGGCCCATCGAGCCGCTGCAGGTTGCAGTTGATGACGAAGATCAGGTTGTCGAGCTTTTCGCGCCCGGCGAGCGCGATGGCCCCGAGGCTTTCCGGCTCGTCCATCTCCCCGTCGCCCATGAACGCCCAGACGTGCCGCCCTGAGGTTTTCGCGATGCCCCGGTTCTCGACATATTTGAGGAACCGCGCCTGATAGATCGCCATCAGCGGGCCAAGTCCCATCGAAACGGTCGGGAACTGCCAGTATTCGGGCATGAGCCACGGGTGGGGATATGACGACAGTCCATGCCCGCCCACCTCCTGGCGGAATGCGAGCAGTTGCGCCTCGTCGAGGCGGCCTTCGACGAACGAGCGGGCATAGATGCCGGGCGAGCTGTGCCCCTGGACGTAGATCAGGTCGGGGCCGTGCGGCGCGTCGGGCCCATGCCAGAAGTGATTGAACCCGACCTCGTAGAGCGTCGACGCCGACTGGTAGCTGGCTATGTGCCCGCCGAGCTCGGTGCTGTCCTTGTTGGCGCGCAGAACGATCGCCATCGCGTTCCAGCGGATCGCCGAGCGGATCGTGTGCTCGAGATCGCGGTTGCCGGGATAGGCCGGCTCCTCGTCGGGCGGAATGGTGTTGATATAGGCCGTGTTGGCTGCAAACGGCAGTTTGGCTCCGCTGTGGCGGGCGACGTCGACGACGGTTGCCAGTAGCTCGTCGGCGCGATTGGGTCCATCGACCGCGATGACGGAAGCGATCGCCTCCGCCCATTCTCTAGATTCTGCCGATTTGCCGGTGTCGTCCGTCATCGTCATAATCCCTCGGGTCTTGCGGTTTGGATATGGCAACAGGCGGTCTTGAACCAAGCGGAGGCGAACGGCTCGGCCCTTCGTCTCAACTGGTCTGCACAAAAATGCCGACCGGCTTCCAAGTGCAGATGTTCGATGGTTCTGACCATAGCCGTTTTGTCATGACAGACGCGCAAAAAGCGTCTCGTCTTTTGCAGTCTCTCACCTGAAAAATAAGCAGAATGACGAAAGCGGATGCAGCAATTCTTCTGCTGCGGCGCAACGAAAGGCCGTGGCCGGATCGCTGACGCGACGCGCGGCCATTTTTTCTAACCGATGATGGCGCAGAGGTTCCGCTCGAGCGGTCAACCGATCTTGTGTCGCTGAACACCGCCGGGCTGGAGCAGCGGACGCTTGGAGCTTATCGTGCCGGAGTTGAACCCCATCCAGCCAATCTCGCCGGAGAGCCGGCCGTATTCGATCTTGGGACAGCGGTTCATGACCACCTTGAGCCCGGCGGCCTCGGCTTCCCTCGCGGCGTCGTCGTTGCGGACGGAGAGCTGCATCCAGACGACCTTGATGCCGAGCTTGTCCTTGAGTGCGATGACCTCCCGCGTCACGGCGAGTGCCGCGTCCGACCCGCGAAAAATATCGACGACGTCGATCGGGCCGGGAACGTCGGCGAGCGTCGGGTAGACGGTCTGCCCGAGGATCTCCTCTCCGCCATGGCCGGGGTTGACCGGTATCACCCGATAGCCCTTCGCCAGGAGATATTTCATGGCGAAATAGCTGGGGCGGCTGACGTTTGCGGAAGCGCCGATGAAGGCGAACGACTTCACCGTGGAAAGGATCCCGGCGATGTAGGCGTCGTCATAGGCGTCGTGGTTCATGGGGATCACGCGGCTCGCATGGATATTGGCGCAGACAGGGTCGAGCGGACGCTCAGCAACCAGCCCAGACGGGAGGACGCTTCTCGATGAAGGCGCCGATGCCCTCGGCGGCATCCCGATACATCATGTTGGCGACCATCACATCGGCGGCCTTGGCGTAAGCCTCGGCGAGCGGCATCTCGACCTGCTCATAGAAGGTTTGCTTGCCGATGGCGACCGTGGCGGTCGACTTCGACGCAATCTTGTCCGCCATCTCGAGCGCCGTGGCAATCACGACTTCGCGCGCCACGGCACGGTTGATCAGTCCGTAGTCGGAGGCCTCAGCTGCATGCAGAGCCTCGCCGAGCAACAGCATTTCCATGGCACGCTTGCGGGAAACATTGCGCGACAGAGCCACCATCGGGGTCGAGCAGAACAGCCCGATGTTGACCCCGGGCGTCGCGAATGTAGCGCTGTCCGCCGCGACCGCCAGGTCGCACGTGGCGACGAGTTGGCAACCGGCCGCGGTCGCGATCCCCTCGACGGCGGCGATGACGGGCTTCGGACACTCGACGATCGCCTGCATCATCCGCGCGCACTGTCCCATGGTCTCGGCGTAGAAGGCGCGACCGCCGTCGGCGTCCATTCTGTGGGCGGTCAATTCCTTGAGATCGTGCCCGGCGCAGAACGCGGGGCCATTTGCCGCCAGCACGATCGCCGCGACGTCGAGGTCGCGGCCGAGTTCCGCGATCGCTACCTCGATGGCCGACATCATCGCCCGCGACAGGGCGTTGCGCGCTTGCGGTCGATCGAGAGTGATCTGCGCCACGCGAGCCCGAGGGCGCGAGATCAGCAGCGGCGGCGTCGGAGCGACGAGGGTCATGAACGGTCGTATCCCGTGGACAGGATGAGAGTGGCAGGATGAATGTAATCTGATCGACGGATCGCAGCATAGCACGTGCGCGAATGTTTCAAACCCGCGCTGCCGTGAACAGGGCGAACTTGCGCCCCGTGCCGCGATCGCAATCGCCGGGGCCGGTGCGTTCAGCCCGTCCGTTGCGCGGTCCCGCCCCATCGCTTGTCCTGCAGCGCGCGGTGGTTGGCATAGCATTTCGCAAGCTGGCGCTCGGGTGTGAACTCGGCGACGGCGCTGGCGACACCCTCGGGAGTGAGGCTGCCAGAAAGTTGAGCGCTGCGGATCGCTACGAATGCATCGGCAAGACGCTCGGCCATGGCCGGCTCATCCGGGCTTCCGTCGCTCTTCGCGATTCGGGCGATCTGTGTTCCGCTGACGCCGTCGCGGATAACGGATTCGAGTTGCGGCAGGTGGACGGCGCCCATGGGACGGCCGGAAGCTAGTGTCTCGAGCACAGAGAACGGCATCCCCTCGAACTCGCTCGTCAGAATGCCCGCATGGCAATGGCGATGAACCTCTGCCACGCCTGACGCTGTCTTGAACCCGTGCAGCACGGAATAGGCCTGGATGGCTTCGAACTCGGCAAACCGGCTCGGATCGCTCTTTCCCATATAGTGGAATTCGACGCCCTCTCCGAGCCGGCGGCGCAACGCGGCCATGGTGAGGAACATGAGCGGCGGGCGCTTGAAGAGGTCGAGGCGGCCGGCGAACGCGACACGGAAGCCGCCGTAGGTTGGAAATGGCGAGGGCGCGTATGTCTTCGTGTCGACCCAGGTGGAGAGCGTGTCGATCTTGTGCGCCTGCCGCGGGTAGGTGCCGCGGATGCGTTCTGTGATGAAAGGATTGACGCACAGGAACTTGTCGCAGGCCATCACGGCGATGCGCTCGCTGATGTTGTGAACGTAGCGGTAGGACTTGAGCAGGCTGTCCATCTGCAGCTTCGGCGCGCCTTCCCCGTGCAGCATCTGCACGAACGGCACGCCCATTCCCTTGACGAGGCTGGCGAACTCGACGCGCTGGAGGTCGACGCTGGTCGGACGCTCCCGCAACACGCGACGGACGGTCGGCAGATGGGTGATGAGCCCGCGCATGAACTGGAAATTGATGCTGTCCGTGATGCGTGTCGCCGCCTCGTGGGCCTTTGCGTCGGGATAGTGGAGAACCGGCAGAAATTCGAACCTCCGGCCGCGGTACTCCTGCTGCACGACCTCGCCGAGCTTCAAGTCGCCCCTGCCGTCGACTCCGACCATGAGGAACGAGAAGTCTTCCGGAAGGAAGGCGATCATGTCGCGAATGAAGGTCTCGAGGCCGCCGACCTTGGTGCCGCGCGGATCAAACGAGTGGATGACGGCGAGCCGGTACGATTTCGGGGAATGTGTCATGTGCGAGTCTCGTCGGGCAGAGGAATGCGGTTGAGGCGTGAGCGGAGGAAGCGCAGTCCGCGGGTGGAAATGTCCCGATAGAGCACCGCCAGTGCCGCGGCATAGGCGGCGCCGCCGAGCGCCACCGCTGCGGCGAGTGAAGCAACGGTCGCCTTGGGCGAGAACCAGCCGACCGCGAGGGTCATGACCGCGACGGCGGCGAGGATGCGCAACAGATCACCTGGCGGAAATGCGAAGCGATAGTCGCGCCAGGCGGCAACCATCGCGATGGAAAGCGTGATGACGGCGGAAATGGCGGCGCCAGCCACCGCGCCCCACAAGCCGCCGAGCCACAGCCCGCCGGCGCCCAGAACCATGGTCAGCAGCGCGTCGATCCCGTCGATTGCAACCGGCGGCAACGGCCGCCCGTGGAGCAGATAGGCCTGGTTGGGAAAGTGAAGACGTATATTGCGCAACCCTCCAGCCAGCAGGGCAAGCGGCAGCACGGTTTTCGTGACGTCGCGGTAGGGCGCGGCGACCACGAGATCGATCGCGGGCGACGCGATCATCGACAGTCCCGCAAGCGCTGGCGCGACAACAGAAAGCAGCAGTACGCCGTTGCGTTCCAGTTGCCGCTGGCCGGCGTCTGGGCCCTCTTCCCGATAGCGCCGCACGGCAAGCGGAAAGGCGGCCGCGGTGGTCAGCATCGAGGCGAACTGCGCCGCGCGCAGCCCGAGCGCCCACCCGACCGTGACAAGACCGACGGCGGCGAGACCCTCTGTCCATTCGATGAGGAAGCGGATGCCGTTGTTTGCGAGCCATATGAAGATGCCCCCCACCAGCAGCGGAAAGCCGTATGTGATCGACTGCCGGACGAGTGCGGCGTCGGCCGAGCCTATGTCGAGGCTCAAGCTGCGCCGACGGAGCGCGAATGCAATCGATAGAGCCTGCACGATTGCATACCCCCATAGGACAGTGGCGGCGGTCGGTGGCATCACGGCGAGCAGAGCAAACGCCAATCCGAATCCGGCGACCGGTCCCGCGGTCTGAAGCACCGTGTATCCGAGCGCATCGCCTTCCGCCCGCGTGCGTTCGGCGAGGTAGGATGCAATCGACCGGCTGGCAACGAACGCGATCGCCGCCCACAGCAGTTCGCCCGTAAGTCGTCCGCTGGCACCCATCGGAATGGCGGCGATACCCGCGACCATGGCGAGTATGGCCGCCGACAGGATCGCACCCTCCGTGGCGTGAAACCGCTGGCGCGCCTCCGCGCTCGCCGAGGCGTCGAAGTACCGGACCGTGTAGAGGGAAAACCACATCAGCGAGACGGAGAAGGCAAGCTCCTGCGCGGCCGATATCAGCGCAAAATGGCCCATGTCGGCAGGGGCCAGCACATGTGTCCATGCGAATGCCGAAATCACCTGGAACAGCGGCCCCAGTATTTGGGCCGGCAGGTACAGGAACGTCTGACGTAGCAACATTAACTGTAATTCCCGCCCTCGGCGCTCCGTCGTCACCGTTTACGGCCATCGGCGCATTCGGTCTGTAAAGTCCGGTCTGCAATATGTGGACCAGATACCATGGACGAACCGGAGGGGCTGGCACCTCATGGCCGCAGGCGTCTCCTTTCAAGGTGGCAAACCCAGGAAGCTCGACAAGTAAGGGCGACAACGTCAATGAGGCGCAAACACCGCCTGGGGGCGCCGCCGTTCATGCCTGTAAAACTCCAACTCGATCCGCGCCGTCTGTGGTCCTGGCATCGGGCAATGGTCGATCACCTGAGAACGGTGACGGGAAGCAACGTATACGTCGAGATGGCGCCGCCCGGCGCGTCGTTGCCGTTCGCCATCGGAAGGATCCTGTCGCTCGAGCGTTCGGTCGCCAGCGAAAGCCATCCAGCGTTCATACAACTCGCGGTGCCTGACTTTGCGGCCAAGGCGGGCGAAACGGCGGACCGGCACGAGTGCGTCGTCGATCTCGCGGCCGAGGGGTTGCCGCCTGTCGCAAAGCCGCCAATGCCGCAGCGGCAGACATTTTTACCTTTATACGACGGCGCACCCGGCGAGGCGGCCATGTGGGCGGCAATCCTCTCCGGTCGTGCCCCGCGCCTGGATCTCTACGACACCGCAACGGGCCGCATCCTGACGATCGGCCAACCGGCAATCGAAGCTCCCCATTCCGCCTCCGCCGGCGCCGCCGCCGTCGTGGTCCGGTTGATCGAAGGCATCGGCCATGCGCTGGCCGGCCGTCTCGAGGCCGCCGATCCCGCCGAAGGCGAGCCCGGCAAAAGCCCGACTATGGCCGCAGCCGGGCTCCTCGCCCGCAAAATCGCCTCCAAGGCACGGCGCATGAAGGAAAGAATGCTCGCAGACGCACCGCAGTGGGCCGTGGCCTGGACCTGCCGAGAGGAACCCGCGCCTCGAAACAGGGAGCGGCTCGATCCGCGCGAATACAATCTGCTGGCGGACGACGGCCAGCGATACTACGCTGACCCATTCTTGTTCGCCCATGAAGGCGAGGTGTTCTGTTTCGTCGAGGAACTGCCCTATGCCACCGGGCGCGGGCTAATTTCCGTGACGACGCTGTCACCCGATGGTCGCGCGGCGACCCCGTGGCCGATCCTGGAGACACCCTGTCATCTGTCCTATCCGCAGGTTTTCGCCCGCGACGGTGAAATCTACATGCTGCCGGAGCAGCACCAGTCCGGCGCCCTTGTGTTATATCGCGCCGCCCGCTTTCCGTCCGTCTGGGAGCCGGCCGGGGTTCTGATCGACGAGCCGCTGCACGATGCGACGCTTTTCGAGCAAGGCGGTCGCTTGTGGATTGCGGCGACGGCCCAGGGTCCGGACTTCGGGGCCGTGATGAAAAGCCCTGCATCGGACGGCACAGGCTCCGGATGGCGCCAGAAATCGGTTTGGGGATCGAGCTGGGATGCCCTTTCCCTCTATTCGGCCGAGACGCTGATGGGCCCATGGACGCCACATCAGGGCAATCCCGTTCTGATCGACGCCGCCGCCGCACGTCCGGCAGGCCCGACGTTCACGATCGAGGGCGGACTATACCGCCCCGTGCAGGATTGTCGCACGGGCTACGGCGCGGCTCTCAACATCGCACGGATCGATCGCCTCGATGACGGCGGCTACCGCCAGACGGTGGTTGCGCAGCAGCGGTTTGCAGGCGGTACCATGCTCGACGGACCCCACCAGATCAGCCGATTGACGGCTCCGGCTGGCCATTTCGAAGCCGTGGACGTTTTCGCAACCCGGCGGCGAATGTTGGCGCATTTCGCCGCGCGCGACCGAAAATCAGGCCACTGATGCGCCAAAGCGCAGTGCATGGCCCACCGAAGCCGGGGTTGAGCGAAGCGGTCGATGTGCTAGTCAGGGGCAAACACCACTCGAGGGCCGCCAATGCTCGCCGACAAGGACCGGATCTTCCAGAACCTCTACGGTTTCCACGACAGCTCGCTCAAGGGTGCTCGGGCGCGCGGCGCGTGGAACAACACCAAGAGCTTCATCGATAAGGGCCATGACTTCATCATCAACGAGGTGAAGGCGTCCGGTCTGCGCGGTCGCGGCGGCGCGGGCTTCCCGACCGGCCTGAAGTGGTCGTTCATGCCCAAGGCCGACCCCCGGCCCTCCTATCTCGTCGTCAACGCCGACGAGTCCGAGCCGGGCTCCTGCAAAGACCGCGAGATCATGCGGCACGACCCGCACCTGTTGATCGAAGGCGCGCTGCTCGCTTCCTTCGCCATGCGGGCGCACACCTGCTACATCTACCTGCGCGGCGAATACATCCGCGAGCGCGAGCGGCTTCAGGCCGCCGTCGACGAGGCCTACGAGGCCCGCCTGATCGGAAAGAACAACGTTCATGGCTGGGACTTCGACCTCTACCTCCACCATGGCGCGGGCGCCTACATCTGTGGTGAGGAAACCGCGATGCTGGAAAGTCTCGAGGGTAAGAAAGGCCAGCCACGGCTGAAGCCGCCGTTCCCCGCCAACGTGGGCCTGTGGGGCGCGCCGACGACGGTCAACAACGTCGAGAGCATCGCCGTGGTGCCCGATATTCTGCGTCGCGGAGGCGCGTGGTTCGCCGCCCTCGGCAAGCCGAACAACACGGGCACGAAGCTGTTCCAGATTTCGGGCCACGTAAACCAGCCGTGCGTCGTCGAAGAGGAGATGGGCATCCCGTTCCGCGAGCTGGTCGAGCGCCACTGCGGCGGAATCAGAGGCGGTTGGGACAATCTGCTCGCCATCATTCCCGGCGGATCGTCGATGCCGCTCATTCCCGAGGCCCAGTGCCAGGATCTGACGCTGGATTTCGATGCACTCTCCAAGCTCAAGTCGGGCATGGGCACGGCGGCGATCATCGTGATGGACAAGTCAACCGACATCATCAAGGCGTTCGCCCGAATCGCCTACTTCTACAAGCACGAGAGCTGCGGCCAGTGCACCCCCTGCCGCGAAGGAACCGGCTGGATGTGGCGCGTGCTCGAGCGTATGGCGAAGGGCGAGGCTGAAAAGCGCGAAATCGACCTTCTGTTCGACGTGACAAAGCAGATCGAGGGTCACACCATCTGCGCGCTGGGCGAGGCGGCCGCATGGCCGGTGCAGGGCCTCATCCGAAACTTCCGCCACGTCATCGAGGCCCGCATCGACGAATACCAGGCGGCGCACAAGGTGGCCGCGGAGTAGCCGCCGCCCATTCACAAGGTGGCGGCGGAATGGCCGCCTCCCATTCAATTGCGGGGCGGGGCCAACGGGAGGATCAGATGTCGATACTCTTGATTATCGCGACCGTACTGGCACTCGCTGTCATCACCCTGCTCGCTCTGGCCGCACGCAAACCGGACGTCTTCAAGGTCGAGCGCAGGGCTATAATCGCGGCGCCGATGGCGACCGTCTACGGCCAGATCGAGAACCTGCAAGCCTGGCAGGCATGGTCGCCCTGGGCGAAAAAAGATCCCGACGCCAAGAGCGAGTTCATCGGGCCAGTTTCCGGGGTGGGAGCCGCATTCGCCTGGGACGGTGACAAGAACGTCGGTAAGGGCCGAATGGAGATCGTTGAGGCGGTTCCGCACGCGCGTGTCCGGTTCCGTCTCGATTTCGAAAGCCCGTTCAAGGCGACCAACGAGGCGGTATTCCTGCTGCGGGAGGTGGCGGGCGGCACCGAGGTCACCTGGACCATGACGGGACGGGCAAACCTCCTCTCGAAGGTCTTGGACATGCTCTTGGACATGGATTGCATGGTCGGCCGCGATTTCGAGGCCGGCCTCGCGGCGATGAAAGGGATCTGCGAGAACCGCGCCGCTTAGCGGCCACCGGCCGCGCGGCGGGATTGGAGGTTGTCCACCGCCGTCCTCAAACGATCGGTGGCTCGCTGTTCTCGGCCGCGGTCGCGGCCTTCGCCTCCGCCTGCTTCTGCACGCGCTCGACGGCGAAGATCGAGGCCTCGTAGAGCAGGATCGTCGGTAGCGCCATGGCGATCATGCTGAACGGGTCAGGCGGCGAAAGCACGGCCGCAAGCCCAGTGATGCCGACGATCGCATAACGGCGAAACTCGCGCAGGCCCTGCGCCTTTACGATGCCCGCCCGCGCCAGCAGCGTAAGCACAACCGGCAACTGGAAGCAGATGCCGAAGCCCATGATGAGCGTCATGATGAGCGACAGGTATTCCGACACTCGGGCCTGAAGCGTGATCTTCACGTCACCGCTGGTCTGCTCCATGGCGATGAAGAACTTCATCGCCATCGGCATGACGATAAGATACACGACCGCCGCGCCGAGCAGAAACAGCAGCGGCGTCGCGATGAGGTACGGCAGGAACGCCTGCTTCTCGTGCTTGTAGAGCCCGGGAGCGACGAACTTGTAGACCTGGTTCGCAATGATCGGGAATGCGAGGCAGAACGCGCCGAACAGCGCCAGCCGCATCTTGGTGAACAGGAACTCCTGCGGCGCCGTGTAGATCATCTCGATCGGCACGCCGTCACCGCGCGCCCACTGATAGGGCCGGACCAGGAAAATGTAGATCTGGTCTGCGAACGCGAAGCAGAGAAGGAACGCCGCCGCCGTGGCCATCAGCGAGTAGATGAGGCGCTGACGCAGCTCGATGAGATGGTCGAGAAGCGGCGCCTTGGACGCTTCGATGTCGTCGCCGCCGTCCGAAGCCGATCCTGGGCCGGTGATGCGCTCCTGCACGGACTAGGCTCCGATCTTTGCGGCGGGCTCGGCAGCGGCCGGCTGGGGCGGTTCGGTCGAAGCGGGCGATTGAGCCGGGGTGCTGTCGGCGACGAGGCCAGGAGTTGGCTCCAGGCCCGTATTCGAATGAATGGTCGCGTTCGAGTGGATGGTTTGCTCGATGCCGGTCTTGGTCGTGGCGATGTCGTTCTCGAGCGCGCGTCCCGCGCTCGAGACCGTCTCCTGGACGTCCCGTTTCATGGCCTCCATCTCCGCCCTCAGTGTCGCGAGTTCCTGCTCCTTCATCGCTTCGTCGAAATAGGAGCGGAACTCGGTCGCCTGGCGGCGGATCATGCCGATGTACTTGCCGATCGTGCGCAGCAGCACCGGAAGGTCCTTCGGCCCCACCACGACCAGCGCGACGAGCGCCAGGATCAGAAGCTTGCTGGACGTAAGATCGAACATGTGACCTCAATGCCAGTACGGACGGCCGAGGCCGGAGCCGGACGGGTCCGGGAAAAGGGACTCAGCCGGTCTTGGTCGACTCGCTTTTGGCGGCCTCGGCAGCCTTCGCCGGTGGCGCCTCGATGGTACGTGCCGCCTCAGCGGCCTTCTTGGCCTCTTCCTCGTCATCCGAGAGGCCCTTGCGGAAGCTCTTTATGCCCTTAGCGACGTCGCCCATGATGGCCGAGATCTTGCCCGAACCGCCGAACATCAGCAGAACGACGACGAGAAATATCAGCCAGTGCCAGATGCTTAAGCTACCCATGGGTGTGCGGGATCCTCTAAGGCGTTGACGCGGCTTGATATGCAGCCGCTGGTATGAAGGCGAGATTATCGCAGAGTTGGGCAGGTGCAGCAAGCGGAGGCCGCCGGGCCCGACCTACAAGGCTAACCATGCCCATTCGCCGAGAACACGAGCGCCCGCGCCGGATCGATTTCGACCGCCACGTTGCTACCGCGATCGAGGCCGGCATCGTCGGGTGTTCGCGCGCGCAGTCGCCCATCGAAGCCCTCGACGGCGATCTCCAGCAGGCAGACGTCGCCCAGGAAGCGGCGATGCGTGACCCGTCCGGGCAGCATTTTCGCGCCCGCCACTTGGGGTTCGGGAAGCGTCCGGCCATCATAGGCCGTGACCTTCAGACCGCGCTCTCGCAGGCAAAGTACCGCCGTATCGCCATCCTCCAAGCCCGGAGCCCCGATTTTTCCGACCGGCGTATCGATCAAGCCGTACATGACCTTGAACGGCACTTCGTTGATCTCTGAGAACAGCCGCGCAACGAATAGGCCAGCAGGATGCGCATAGAGGTCCTCGGCCGTTCCCGTCTGAACCAGCCGTCCCCGCGACATCACGACGATCCGGTCGCCAAGCCGCATCGCCTCCTCGGGATGGTGCGTCACGATGAGCGACGTCGCCCGGGTTTCTCTCAACAGCGCGAGGGTTTCCTCCTGCATGGCGTCGCGCAACTGGACGTCGAGACCCGAAAACGGCTCGTCCATCAGCATTACGGCCGGACGAGGAACGATGGCCCGCGCCAACGCCACGCGCTGCTGTTGCCCCCCCGAGAGCACGTGTGGATAGGCGTCCGCCATCTGCGCAAGGCCCACGCGATCAAGCATCGCCAGAGCCTCGCGCCGCGCTTCCTCGGGTGAAAGTGCCTTGAGCCCAAATGCGACGTTCTGAAGAATGTTGAGATGCGGAAAAAGGGCAAAATCCTGAAACATCAGCCCAACGCCGCGCTTCTCCGGAGGCACGAAGCGGTCGGGCCCGGCCACCTCGTTTGAATTGATGAGAACGCGACCGCCTGACGGCTTTTCGATCCCGGATGCCACCCTGAGAAGCGTCGTCTTACCACAGCCCGACGGCCCGACGAGACAGACCACCTCGCCCGGCGCGATCGCGAGCGACAGGCCGTTGAGGACCATCTTGTCGCCATAACGGCGCTCGAGGTTTTCGAAGGTGATACCAGCCGCGAATGTAGCAGCAGCCCTGCGCCGCCGTGGCTCCGCCACCTCAGGGGAAGCGTGCCGCCCACCGAACGTGTCGTCCAGCCAAGATTTGATCGTCCCGCTCTTGAGCGTCATCGTGCACCCGGTCTGCCGCCGCGGGGTTGCAACCGGGCTTGTTCGTTTGGACCACAGATATGGTCACGCCGCCGGCTCTGGCAACACCACCGCGCGCTGTTAGCGCACGCCGGTCCGTCCACCGAGGTTGACGGTCGGCACCCAAGCGCCTGCCGCCGGGGCGCCATCCTGGGATACCCAGCCGCGGACGGCGGTGCCCGGTCGGCGCGCGGCGACTTTTGCCTTGGCGGGGATGGCGGCATCGCGCTCGCGGGCCGCGGGTGCCAGCAGGGCAACGGGTACTTCACCCGCCTCGGCGGCCGTACCGGGGTGAACCCGCCCGAAGAAGGGCATCAGGGGTTGCGTAGCCACATCTTTCTGGGACCGTGCCAGCATCGGCACGAGGACCTGGTCGAAATCGGTGACCGGCGCCACGGAACCCTTCGGCTTCAGGTGAACGACCTTGTATCCGCGGGCCTTCAATTCTGCGAGGAAGCGCGGCAGCATGCGGGCGGTGGCAGCCTTGATGTCGTGGAACAACACGATCCCGCCGTTCTGATTTTCAACCTCGCGCAGGGTGCGGGCGAGCAGGCGGTCTGCATCCGAGATATAGCTGTCGTTTGAAACGACATCGACCGTGAACGAAGCGATCCCGCGCTCCTGCAGGTGCCGCAGCATCGGTCCGCTGTCGCTGAGACCAGGAAAGCGAAAGAACGGTGCGATGGGCTGCCCGGCGGCCAAAGTGACGGCGGCGTGGCCCTTCTCGATCTCGTCGCGCGATTTATCGATCGTGAGACGCTTGAGGTTGAGGGGGTGCGACCAGGTATGGGTCCCAAGGGTATGCCCGCGGGCAATCACCTCGCGCGTCGTGGCCGGATAGGCGATCGCCATACGGCCGACCGAGTAGAACGTGGCCTTGGTACAGAACTTGTCGAGAGTATCGAGGATAGGCTTGGTCACGGCCGGCATCGGCCCGTCGTCGAACGTGAGCACGACCTCCTTGGGGCCGAGGAACCGGGGTTCGCGCGCCTGGGACGAAATCGCCCCGAAAAGGGGGCCCGCCGACGTATCGATCTCGACGATCCGCGAGACGCCGAGCGTCGACCCGTCGCTGGCGCACGGCGGCAAACCGTTAGCGGCAGCCGGCGGTGCGAGGAACGCCGAGACGGCAGCAGCAGCGGCAAGAATGGGCGAACGGCGGCGCATGAACCCTCTCGAGGCAGATGAAGCAGAAACCTAGCACAACCACCGATTCGCTTGGGTGTATCCCAGTAACAGGCCGCCTTGGAACGACCTCCAGAAAAGGTATGCCCCACGCGAAGCCAAGACCGGCATGAAAGTTGGCAAGATACGCTAATTGCTTTGAAACGTAGCCTCGTCAACTCAGCGTAATGCCAGCTGCCTCAGCGGAAAATCCGGGTCGCCCAGTCCGTATCGTCGTCCGGGCGCGGTTTCGGGCGCGCCACGGTGGGCGGCACCGGTGGAGCCGAAACCTGGGGCGTCTGTGGAGGTTTAACGGCGACGGCGCCCCACGGCAGTACTTCGGCTCCGGGCGTGGCCTTGAGAGGATCGGCCCCAGCTACGAATGAGCGGTTGGCCAGCGGCCCTGCCGCAACCCGCTTCTTCATCTCTTTGTCGGCCATGCTGTCGTATTCGGCGAGCGTCGCGATTTGCGCTTTGGGCACGATGTGAACGACCTTGAACCCGCGTGCCTTGAGTTCCGATAGCAGTCCCTGAAGTGCACCCGCCGTCGCCGGCTGAATGTCATGGAACAGCAGGAACCCTTTCCTCTTCTCGCCGACCTGATTGAGGATCGCCCGGTGAACGGCCGCCGGATCCTTGGTCCGATAGTCATACCCGTCGACGTCGATTGAGAAGACGCCGATCTGCCGGCCGCGCACGTAGCTCGCCGTGCTCTCGGGCGCCGAGAGATACGGAAAGCGGAAGAACGGCGCCACCGGATGTCCGAGTGCCCGGCTCACGGCGCTGAAGCCGAGTTCGGCTTCCGCCCTCGCGCGCTGAGGCCCGATCTTGCGGGCATCCGCATGCGAGTAGGTGTGCGTGCCGATGGTGTGGCCACGCCGGGCGGTATCCCTCACCAATTCGGGATCATTGAGCGCCATGCGCCCCACGATGAAGAAGGTGGCCTTCGTGCAGTGAGCCTCGAGCGCTTTCAGCACCGGCACGGTATAGGGCCGCAACGGGCCATCATCGAACGTCAGGACGATTTCGCCGTCCTGCAGCAAATCGATGTCCTTGTACTGCTGATGGCCGAAGCGCGGGCCGTTCACGGTGTCGATCTCAACCGTCCGCGAAACGCCGATGGCGCCGGGGCTGCCGCAACCGGCTGCCTGAGCAGCGGGGGCCGCCTGCGCGGGACGCTTGGCGGCGCCGACCGCCGCGCGAGGACGCAGGTAGCTGTCACCGGGGGCGGCAGGATACTGTTGGGCGAGCGCGGCTCCCGCCGCGATTGCGGTCGCAGCAACCGCAGTGGCGCCGAGAGTCGCCCTCCAACGCCGGATCAACACAGTGGCGAACGTGTAGGTCATTGGGCCTCTGTAGCTCTCCCGAACGGCATTGCAAGCGCCTGTAGCTTAAGTGTGGCGTCGGCGGCACGCCCATCTAATGATAGAGGATATTTGCCGCAGAATGCCTGCGCTCGATCAGTTCATCGCAGCAGGAATACTGAAGCAAGACCGAGAAACGACAGGAACCCGACGACGTCCGTCACCGTGGTCACGAAAACGGTCGACGAGATGGCCGGATCGAAGTCGAGCCGGTCGAGCAGGACCGGTATCGCGACCCCCGCGATCGCCGCCGCCATGAGGTTGATGATCAGCGCCATGGAGATCACGACCCCGAGCATCGCGGTGCCGAACCACAGGTAGGACACCAGGCCGACGATCAGCGCGAATGCCCCGCCATTGAGCAGCCCCACCGCAATCTCGCGGCTGGCGAATTTCACGAGGTTGCGCGGATTGAGCTCCCGCGTCGCGATCGCGCGCACCGCGACCGTCATCGTCTGGTTGCCCGCGTTTCCTCCCATCGAGGCGACGATCGGCATCAGCACGGCGAGCGCCACCATCTGCTCGATGACGTTGTCGAACCGCTTGATGACCATCGAAGCGAGCATGGCCGTCAGCAGATTGACGAACAGCCAGACGAACCTCACGGGCATGACGGTTCGGATGCTGTCGACGACGGCCTCCTCCGCGCCGACGCCGGCCATGCGCCGGATGTCCTTTTCCGCATCCTCCTGGATCATTTCGACGACGTCGTCGACCGTCACCACGCCCACGAGCCGCTTGTTCTCGTCGACGACGGCCGCCGAGATCAGGTCGTAGCGCTGGAATTGGCGCTTCACGTCCTCGAGGTCGGCGTCGGCCGGCAACTCGTGCCGGTCGGTATCCATGATGTTCTCGATGGCGACGTCCCGCTTGGACCGGAGCAGTCGCGACAGGTCGACCGTGCCGAGCACTCGAAACGCCGGATCGACAACGAAGATCTCGGCGAATGTCTCCGGCAATTCCGCCGTCTCGCGCATGTGATCAATCACGCGCCCGACCGTCCAGAATGGCGGAACGGCGACGAGCTCGGCCTGCATCACGCGACCGGCCGTCTCTTCGGGGTAGTCGAGGTTGCGCTCGACCGCTGCGCGGTCGCTCGTCGTCAGCTGGGCAAGAACGTCCTCCTGGTCCTGTGGCTCGAGGCCATCGAGCAGGTAGGCGGCGTCGTCGCTGTCGAGCTCCGTGACGGCCCTCGCGATGAGCTCGTTCGGAAGGGCTTCCGTCAGTTCATCGCGGATCGAGGCAGGCAACTCCGAGAGCGCCTCGAAATCGAAGTCCGCCCCGAGCAGCTCGATCAGCGCGATGCGCTGGTTCGGCTCGAGACCGACGATGACGTCCGCGAGGTCGGGTGAGCGCAGCGGTTCCGATAGCGCGAGCAGGCCCGCACGATCTCGCTCAGCGATCGCCGTCGCGAAAGCGAACAGCAATTGTGTTTCAGGGTCGCGACCGGTTTCAGCGGCAGCGGCCTCACGGTCGGGCTCGGCCATTGGGGCCTCGTCGGTCGTGTGTGGAGAGGTTTCGCGCACGGGGCGCGGGCGGATCAATGGCCACTATGCGTGATTTGCCCGCGTTCTGCCATGCGTCCGAACGCGGCCAACCGGCAGACTTTCGACGGGAAAGCTGACCATGGCGATTGTACCCTGACGGGCTATACGAAGTTGAGATGACCGGAGAGCTGGAATTGCGGTCGATAGGGGAGTTGGTCCCAGGAGGGGCGCTCGACGGCGTACGTCCAAGCACCCATGAACGGCTGCTAAATCACGGGTTCAGAACGGGTTCAGCGCCACGCGGGCATGTTGGGGGTGTCAACAACCAGGAGACCGGCGCCGCCGGCAAACCAAAATGTCCCGCCCCCTCGCAACCCTCTTGATCGGTGCCGTCGCTACCCTTGTTCTTGCTGCCCCGGTCCTCGCCGGCAACAGTGCCTCCGATGTCCGCCGCGAGGCGCTGGAGCGGCGCGAGGACGCCCAGAAGGAGGCGATCTCGGACGGCCGTCGCGACGGCGGCATCACGATCTGGGAGAAGTGGCGTCTCAACAACGAGCAGAGGCGTCTCGATCGAATGGAGCGCCAGGCGTTCGCCGATGGGAAGGTGACGAAGAAGGAATACGTCGAGTTGCGGGAAGCCCGCGAAACCGCCGCAAAGCACATCCGGGCCGAGCGCACAGACGCCCAGGTTCGCGGCTGGTGGTGGCGCACGTTCTCCCGCTGACGCGCCGCCGTGGAAAGCGCATCGCGCGCGAGGGCGCGCGATGCTGCAAAGCCTTCGAAGTCGTCCATAGTCAGAAAGCGTCGGTGAACGTCGCCGCTGGCTTGGGTGTCAGGGAACGGCGGTCGTGAGCTGAAGGGCATGGAGCACCCCGCCCATGCGACCGCCGAGCGCGTCGTAGACCATCTGGTGCTGCGCGACGCGAGACTTGCCGGCAAAGGCGCTGGTGACGACGTGCGCTGCCCAATGGTCGTTGTCTCCGGCCAGGTCTCGCAGCGTCACCTCCGCATCCGGGAACTTTGCCTTGATCAGGCGCTCGATCTCGTGGGCTTCCATCGGCATGTGTTCGTCTCTCCGCACAACTGCGCAGCCGGCTGGCGCGCTTACTTCACGCCCAGCAACTCGACGTCGAAGATCAGCGTCGAGTTGGCCGGTATCAGTCCGCCACCGACGTCGCGCGCGCCATAGCCGAGTGAAGGTGGAATAATGAGGGTCCGCTTCCCGCCGATCTTCATGGTGGCGACACCCTCGTCCCAGCCCTTGATGACGCGCCCGACGCCGAGCTGGAATTCGAAAGGCCGGCCTCGATCCACCGAGCTGTCGAACTTCTTTCCCCTCGCGCCGTCCGTGTAGAGCCAGCCGGTGTAGTGCATGACGCAGGTCTGGCCGGCCTTGGGGCTCTCGCCGGTTCCGACTTGGGTGTCTTCGATGCGCAGGCCGGATGCTGTGGTGGTTTCAGTCACGGTTTTTCCTGTGGTTTGGGCGATGGTGCGGGCCGGAAGCGCCGCGAGCAGTGCGGTCAGGCTACCGATCACGTATCGGCGTGTAGGATCGGCCATTTTTCCTCCGAACAAGTCGAGATTAAGTAGCGCGGGAACGCGCGGCCCGCGCCCGACACGGCTCAAAGCTCGTGGCCCATGTATTCCGGCAGCCAGCCGGAATGCGCCCCGCGTAGTTCCTGCAGCGGCAATGGCGCCTCGCCCTTCTTGACGATCGCATCGCCGCCGACGCGGCCGACGATACGAGCAGGCAAAGCGAGCAGCCGCGCACGTTCCAGCACGGCTTCGGCCCGTTCTGGAGCGACCGCGAGCACGTACCGCCCCTGATCCTCGCCGAACCAGATGGCGTGCGCGGGCAGCTTGCCCTCGTAGGGGAACAACTCGACGCCGAGGCCGCTGCCATTCACTCCGCCCGCCAGCGCCATCTCGGCGATGGCGACGAGGAGGCCGCCATCTGAGCAGTCGTGCACGGCCGACACCTGCCCCTCACGGATCAGTGCGCGCACGAGCCGGCCGGCCTTCAATTCATCCGCGAGATCGACCGGCGGCGGTGCCCCTTCGAGAGTGCCGCCGATGATATGCTGGTAGAGCGATTGACCAAGCCAGCCTTGTTCGCGCCCGACGAGCAGCAGCAGGTCGCCAGTCCGCGTCAGGCCGAGGTGCGACGTCTTCGATATGTCGGGCACTTTGCCGACGCCGCCGATTGCGGGTGTGGGCGGAATTCCCGCGCCGTTGGTTTCGTTGTAGAGCGAGACGTTGCCCGAAACGACAGGGTAGTCGAGTACTCGGCAGGCATCTGCCATGCCCCGGCAAGAGGCGACGAACTGGCCCATGATCTCCGGCCGCTCGGGGCTTGCGAAGTTCATGTTGTCGGTGATGGCGAGCGGATCGGCGCCGACCGCGCACAGGTTCCGCCACGTTTCCGCGACGGCTTGCCTGGTACCCATCTCGGGATCGGCGAGGCAGTAGCGCGGGGTCACGTCGCAGGTGGCCGCAATACCCTTTGACGTGCCGTGAACGCGGACGATGGCCGCATCGCCGCCCGGCCGCTGAACGGTATCGCCCATCACCATGTGGTCGTACTGCTGCCAGATCCAGGCCCGCGAACACAGTTGCGGGTGGGCCATCAAGGTCTTGAGCGCGCCGAAGATCGAGTTGGGGGCCGGCACCCACTCAGGCAGGATCGCCTTGGGCGGAACCGGCGGAAACCACGGGCGTTCGTAAAGCGGCGCCGAATCGGCCAGCGTCTTCACAGGTATATCGGCCTCGACCTGTCCCTTGTGGCGCACGATCAGTCGTCCGGTATCCGTCGTGATGCCGATCACCGCGAAATCGAGGCCCCATTTTCTGAAAATCGCCTCGGCCTGCGGCTCGGCGCCGGGCTTCAGGATCATCAGCATGCGCTCCTGGCTCTCCGAGAGCATCATCTCGTAGGCCGACATGCCGGTCTCGCGCTGCGGGCAGTGGTCGAGATCGAGCTCGATTCCGACGCCGCCCTTGTCGGCCATCTCGGCGGTCGACGAGGTGAGGCCGGCCGCGCCCATGTCCTGGATGGCGATGATGGCTTCCGTCGCCATCAGTTCGAGGCAGGCCTCGATCAGCAGTTTTTCGGTGAACGGGTCGCCGACCTGCACGGTCGGCCTCTTCTCGTCACTCTTTTCGTCGAACTCGGCCGATGCCATGGTCGCGCCGTGGATGCCGTCGCGGCCGGTCTTCGAGCCGACGTAGACGACGGGCAGGCCGACGCCCTTGGCGGCCGAATAGAAGATCTTGTCGGTTCTCGCGAGGCCGACGCACATGGCGTTGACCAGGATGTTGTTGTTGTAGCCCGCGTCGAAGTTGGTTTCCCCGCCGACGGTCGGCACGCCGACGCAATTGCCGTAGCCGCCGATGCCCGAAACGACACCCGAAACGAGGTGCCGGGTCTTGGGGTGGGAGGGGTCGCCGAACCGCAGTGCGTTGAGGTTGGCCACCGGACGCGCGCCCATGGTGAACACATCGCGCATGATGCCGCCGACGCCCGTCGCCGCCCCCTGGTAGGGCTCGATGTAGGAGGGGTGGTTGTGGCTTTCCATCTTGAAGACGACGCAGTCGCCGTCGCCGAGGTCGACGACACCGGCGTTCTCGCCTGGGCCCTGAATGACCTGAGGACCCGACGTCGGGAGGGTGCGCAGCCAGACGCGCGAGGATTTGTAAGAGCAATGTTCGCTCCACATCACCGAGAAGATGCCGAGCTCGGTGCGGGTTGGCTCACGGCCCAGGATTTTGAGAAGCCGCGGGTACTCGTCGCCCTTGAAGCCGTGGGCGGCGATCGACTCTGGCGTCAGGTGGGGCGGAACGGCTGGCTTTTCGGCTGCGGTCGCGGTCATCAGGGGCCGGATGTTGTGGGCAGGGTTGTCGTCATAGCGGGGGGCTTATAGCTGGCTGTCACGCTGCTGTCGCGTTGGCTGTTTTGCCAGCACGCGCATTGCGATGCCGATGGCACATACTTGCAGCGCGGCGGCCAGCAGGTATGGCGCACCGGCTGGCACGGCATCGCCTCGGTCCATGATCGCGTAGGCGTAGAGCTGGCTGAACACGAGCGGGCCGATTGTCTCGGCCACGGCGAACAGGGCGGCGGTCGCCCCCTGCAGCTGGCCATATTCCGACGCTCGCACCTCCCGCGTCATCAGAGCCTGGATCGGGCTGTCCGCCAGCGCCCATAGGCACAGAAACGGGATCGCGGCCCAGATGAAGAGGCTCGATGGCGCAAGCCCGTACAACACGAAGCCGATTACACCGAATGATAGCCCGATATAAAGTGTCCCCGGCCCTCCTGCGCGACCGACGACTGGCCCGGTCAGGAACGCGTGCACGCACGCAAGACCCGCCCCAATGGCCGCGAACGTTATGCCCGTCGTCGCCTCGCTCCATTGAAACTGGCCCGAAGTGTAGAGCACGAATGTCGCAGGGATCGATACGAGCGCCAGCTGGTCGAGCAGATTGACCACCGCGAGGCCCGTGAGGCGGCGGGAGCGTCCGAGCAGCCGTAACGAGCCGAACGGGTTCGCCCGAATCCAGGAAAAGCGCATCCGGTTCGCGCTCGCGAGGCTCTCCGGAAGGACCAAATATCCGTAACCGAAGTTGAGCAGGCTGAGCGAGGCGGCAAGCATGAAAGGCACGCGCGGCCCAATTTCGGCAAGCAGGCCCCCGACGGCCGGGCCGATGATGAACCCGAGACCGAAAACGGCGCCGATTCGGCCGAAGGCTGCGGCCCGCCCCTCCTCCGGCGTCACGTCCGTCACGTAGGCGTATGCCGTTGCGAAGGTCGAGGTCGTGAAGCCCGCCAACAGCCGACCCGCGAACAGCAGCCACAGGCTCGGCGCGAACGCCATCAGCGAATAATCGATCGCCAGCCCGAGATTCGACGCAAGGATCACCGGCCGCCGGCCGAAGCGATCGGAGAGCGCACCGAGCACGGGCGATCCGACGAGCTGCATCAATCCCCAGCCCGCCGCGAACAGGCCGACAAGCCGCGCGGCCCATACCGGATAGCCGGGCACGAAGCTCTCGATCAGCTTCGGCAGCGCCGGCAACATGATTCCGATCGCGATCGAATCGAGCAGCACCGTCACGAGCACGAACGTGCTCGCCGCACGCCCATGATGGGCCCGAGGAACGGTCATTTTGGACACTGTGACGCGATCATCGTCGTGGATCGAAAAACTCCCTGATCTCCCGAATGGGTAGGAACCGAGCTGCAGGCATCGGAGCGCGAGGTGGGCGCGACGCGCTTTGACGGTCGATACGCCGCCCTCGACCCGTCCGCCACCTACCCGAACGGGTTGTGACCGTTTCGCGCTGCACAACGCGCAGAGCTGCAACGCAATGGGCCGGGTTTCTCAATGAAAATCATTGGCTTATGTTCAGCCTCGTCGCGCCGGGCAAAACCGCCTTAGGCGCTGCTCTAATGCCTTGGAGGCAACCATGACCATGATCTCCGCCGTTCTCCGCGCTGCTGTTTGCGCGGCCGTTCTGTCTGGCACTCTCGTGTCGGCAGCAGCTGCTGAGGGCTCTGTCCATGTGTTCAAGCCCGCACGCGGCATCTCTCTCGACGTCGGCGCCACTAAGGTCGTCGGTTACTACCTGGCGACGAATGGTGTGTGCGGTGTCACCTTGATGATGGGTGCAAAGGCCGATGCCGACGGCAACGTCGTGCCTGGCGCCACGCGCGTCGAGATGCCGGTTGCGGCCGGCCGCAAGTCCCAGGTCTCGACCAACGAGGGCCGCAAGCTCGAGTTCTCGTGCGGCACGGGCGCAAAGCTGCTGACGGTCACGACGCCTAACGCTGTGGTCTCGCTGCGCTGATCCAATGAGTTCACGCGCCGCCGTTGCGGCCGCCGGAGGGTTCGGGGTGGCAAGACCCGGGCTCCCGGCGGCCGCAACCTATTCAAGCGTCTGATTTATCGGGGCTCTGATTTATCGGGGCTTTGCGATCGGCGGGCTGGAAATCTCGCCGGCAAGCACTTCGGCGACATGGCGCACGCCGATCCGGCTTCCCTGCCTCTCGAGCTTGCCCGCCATGTTCATCAGACATCCCATGTCCCCCGCCAGAAGCAGGTCCGGTTCCACGGCCTTGACGTTCGCGGCCTTCTTTTCGACCATGGCATTCGAGATGTCTGGATACTTGACCGAGAATGTCCCGCCAAAACCGCAGCAGATTTCGTTGTCGGCCATCTCGACGAGCTCCAGCCCCGGAATGCTGGCGAGTAGCGTGCGCGGCTCTGATTTGACCCCGAGCTCCCGCAAGCCCGAGCAACTGTCGTGGTAGGTGACGCGACCCTCGAATCGCGACGGCGCCTGCCGCATGCCCCGCACGTTGACGAGAAACGACACCAGCTCATGGACCCGTGAAGCGAAAGCCCGGGCCTTGATCAAAGCCTCCGGGTCGTCAGCCATCAGGTCTGGGTAGTGCGCCTTCAGCATCCCGGCGCAAGAGCCCGACGGCGCGACCACGTAGTCGAAGCCCTCGAAGGCGGCGATCGTGTTGAGCGCGATGGATTTGGCCGTCGCCCGGTCGCCGGAATTGTAGGCCGGCTGCCCGCAGCACGTCTGCCCGGCTGGAACATCGACGGAGCATCCTGCCGCCTCGAGCAGCTTCACGGCCGAAAAACCGACCGAGGGACGGAACACGTCCACGAGACAAGTGACGAACAGGCCGACGCGGGGCCGCGCGGTGGCATCGATGGACATGGGGCTCGGTGCTCGAAGCTGATGCGGACGGACGCCAGGGGTATCCGTCCCCGCACGGACAAGCAAGTCGGCACAAACGAGCCGGTCAGGCATACCGGCACGGCGATCGGGCGGCTCGATTAAGGTCCCTGCCGTTCCCCGCGCTCGCCACGAACTCAGCGCGCTGGCATCCGGGACTTGGTGGACTTCCCGCTTCGGGGCGGTCCGCCAAGATCGAGGTGATCGTCCCAGTAGGGCTCGGTTCCGTAAGTTTCCGCCAGATGCTCGATGAATACGTTGACCTTGGCCGGCATGAACTCTCGGCTCGGATAGACGGCGTGGATGGCGAAACTTGCCGTCCCGCGCCATTCCGGCAGAACCCGCACGAGGTCGCCGCGTCGCAGGTCGTCGGCAACTTCCCACGTCGAACGCAGGCCGACGCCCAACCCCGCCAGCAGCGCCTCGCGCACGAAATCGGCGGAATTGGTCTTGAGGTTCGAGTTCAACCGCGCCTGATGCGTGTTGCCGTCGGCGTCCTCGAGCCGCCACGTTTCGAGCGGTCCGGCGGCGAGGCAGTTGACCTTGGCGAGATCGTTGACCGTCTTGATCCCGCCCGCGCTGGCGACGTAGGCGGGTGACGCGCACAGAACCCGGTGATCTGCGGCGAGCTTTTTGGCGACGAGCGAGGAATCCTGCAGCTCGCCGATCCTGATCGCGAGGTCGAACCCTTCCCGGATGATGTCGACATAGACATCCGAAAGCTGCACCTCGAGCTCGATGTCGGGAAAGCGTTCAAGGAAAGCTTTTAGATGCGGCGTGATGTGAAGCCGGCCGAAAGAGGTCGGCGCGGAGACCTTGAGAACGCCGCGCGGCTTCGTGTTGCGGCGGCTGACGAAGTCCTCGGCTTCCTCGACGAGGCTCAAGATGTCGACGACGCGCTTGAAATATCCTTCCCCCGTCTCCGTGAGCGTGAGCTGCCGGGTGGTGCGCTGAAACAATCGGGCCCCGAGGCGATCCTCAAGAAGCGAGATGCGCTTGGAGACGACGGCTGGCGATAGCCCCATCTCCCGCCCTGCGGCCGACATGTTGCCTGTTCGCGCGACGCGCGCAAAAATTTCGAGATCGCTGATCGCGGTCACAGAGGCATCCTTGCTGGGCCTGGGGAAGTCGGCGTCCATCCTTGTTTCCCTCATATGACGCAGTCTGTCGTCTGACAAAACTATGCTGGGCGGCTCAAAATGTGGCGATACAGCTATTCCCTCTGGTTGAAATGTGGCTAATTCCGGCGTTCCAATGTGAAGCGCTAGCGGATAGTGTGGCAAAGTGACTGGAGAACGTGCCGGACGAGGGATTGCTGGCATGGAAAAACATCGTTTCTGCCAAGGCTTCAAGGCGATGCCCCAGTACTGTACTGTGCATGCATTGAGGCATGACAAGAGGCCCCCATGATCATCGAACTTCCCGAGCCCGATGCCTCCGTCGTGGCGCGCCGCGACCAGATCGTCGCGGGACTTATATCGATAGCGGGCCGCGAGGCGGTCATCGCTGACGAGGACGGACGCCGCGCCTTCGAAACCGACGCTATGACCTCCTATCGGCGAATGCCGTTGGCGGTGGTGCTCCCGACCTCGACCGAAGCGGTGGCCAACGTCATGAGGTTCTGCAATACGCACGGCCTCAAAGTCGTCGCCCGCGGAGCCGGTACCTCGTTGTGCGGCGGCGCGTTGCCCGGCGAGGACACGATCGTCGTCGGCGTGTCGCGCATGAGCCGCGTCCTGGATGTCGACTATGCCGGTCGCACGATCCGGGTCGAAACCGGCATCACGAACCTCGGCATTTCCGCCGCCGTGTCGGGGCAGCGCTTCTTCTACGCCCCCGATCCGTCGAGCCAGCTCGCCTGCACCCTGGCGGGCAACCTTGCGATGAATTCCGGCGGCGCCCACTGCCTCAAGTACGGCGTCACGACGAACAACGTTCTGGGCGTCCGCATGGTATTGATGACCGGAGAGGTGATCGACATCGGCGGCGATTTCATAGACGCTGGCGGCTATGATCTGTTGAGCCTCGTCATCGGCTCCGAGGGCCAGCTTGGCATCATCACCGAGGCCACCGTTCGCATACTGAAGCAGGCGGAGAGTGCGCGCCCCATGCTGCTCGGCTTCGACAGCAACGAGGCCGCCGGCCAGTGCGTGGCGGGCATCATCGCCTCAGGCATCATTCCGGTCGCCATGGAGTTCATGGACCGCCCGGCGATCGAGGTCTGCGAGGCTTTCGCCAAGGCCGGCTACCCGCTCGACGTCGAGGCATTGCTGATCATCGAGGTCGAGGGTTCCGAGGCCGAGATCGCCGAACGGCTCGCGCAGATCCAGGAGATCGCGAAACCCTTCCGGCCGTCCACTGTGTCGATCAGCCAAAGCGCCGAGCAGTCGGCCAAGATATGGAAGGGCCGCAAGTCAGCCTTCGGTGCGCTCGGCCGCATAGCCGATTACTACTGCATGGACGGCACCATTCCGTTGTCGCGACTGCCCGACACCCTGACAGCCATCTCCCGGATCTGCACCGGTTACGGCTTGAAGGTCGCGAACATCTTCCACGCCGGCGACGGCAATCTCCACCCGCTCATCATGTTCGACGCCAACGACCCCGACAGCGAGATGCGAGCCGAGCGTGCCGGCATGGATATCCTTAAGCTTTGCGTGGAGGTGGGCGGCTGCCTGACCGGTGAGCATGGCGTCGGCATCGAGAAGCGCGACCTGATGCCGTCCCAGTTCAACGCCGTCGACCTCGCCCAGCAAATGCGTATCAAGTCGGTCTTCGACCCTGCCTGGCTGCTTAACCCGGCCAAAGTTTTTCCGCTCGACGCCCGCGATGGCTTCGAGCCTGCCGCGACCGCACTCGCCGCCGTCCGCCGCGCGGCCGCTTGAAGGATCATGCTCGTGGAAACCATCCACCCCAAGGACGAGAACGAGCTGGCCGCCGCTGTCCGGTCGCTGGCGCAGTCCGGCACGCCGGCCGAAATTGTGGGCGCGGGCTCCAAACGCGGCATTGGTCGTCCTGTCGAGCACCGCGCCATCATCGAGACGCGTGCCATGACGGGGCTGACGCTCTATGAGCCGACCGAGCTTGTCATGTCGGCACGCGCGGGCACGTCGGTCTCCGAGATCGAGGCGACGCTCGCCGAGCGCAACCAGATGCTGGCATTCGAGCCGATCGACCTGGGCCCCGCCAGCGGCGGCCCGGGGCGCGCCCAGACGATTGGCGGCGTCTTTGCGACGGCCGCGTCCGGGGCCCGGCGCATCGCGGGCGGCGGTGCGCGCGATCACATCCTCGGCGTCCGCGCCGTCAATGGCCGGGGCGAGATATTCAAGTCCGGCGGGCGCGTGTTGAAGAACGTGACGGGCTATGACGTCGGCCGCTCCCTCGTCGGCAGCTGGGGCACGCTCGCCGTATTGACCGAGGTGACCTTCAAGGTCATGCCGCGATCCGAAAGAACGGAAACCCTGGTGTGGACGGGCCTCACCGAGGAGATTGCCGTCGAGGCGCTGTGCGCGGCGATGGGCACGCCGTTCGAGGTCTCCGGCACCGTCCACCTGACCGCCGGTCTGACATCGCGCCTGGAGCTGAAAGGCCTGGCGCGCGAGGCCGCGCCGATCACGGCGATACGGATCGAGAACTTCGCAAGCTCCATTGACGACCGCGCCCGGCGCCTGGCCGACGCCTTGAGGATATATGGCACGCCGACGATGCTCGGCCCGCAGGCTTCGCCGCTGTTCTGGTCCGAGCTGAGGCGGCTGTCGGTCCTGACGCCGATCCCGGGAGACCCCGCGACCCAGCTCTGGCGCATATCCACCGCCCCCCGTCAGAGTGCCAGCGTCATTGCCGCTATCCGCCGCAATACGGACGCCGAGGCGCTCTTTGATGCATCGGGTGGCGTCATCTGGCTCGAAGTGCCCGCCTCCGCGGATGCGGCTGCCGCCGACATCAGACGCATCCTGGCGGGCCATGGCGGCCACGCGACCCTTATTCGCGCCGAGACGGAGGTCCGCGAGGTGGTCGAGGTCTTCCAGCCGATGCCGTCGGCCAATGCCCGCCTCACCGCCGGCCTCAAGGAAGCGTTCGACCCGGCGCGGATACTGAATCCGGGCAGGATGTACGCGTCCATCTGAATTTGACCAGACCCCGTGTGCACGGACGACAGCGAAAGCGGCCCTAATGCAAACCAATTTCACACGAGCACAGTTGGCCGACCCCAGCATCGCCGAGGCCGAACGCATCCTGCGCAAATGCGTCCACTGCGGCCTGTGCACCGCCGTCTGCTCGACCTACGTCCTCGACGGCGACGAGCGCGACAGCCCGCGCGGACGCATCTACCTGATGAAGGACATGTTCGAGGGCAATAAGCCCGCGAGCGCTACGGTCCAGCATCACGTCGATCGTTGCCTCTCCTGCCTGTCGTGCATGACGACGTGCCCGTCGGGCGTCGACTACATGCATCTTGTCGACCTCGCTCGGACCCACATCGAGAACACAGGAAAGCGTCCGCTGAAGGAGCGCCTGCTGCGCCGCCTGCTCGCTTATGTCGTTCCATATCCCGACAGGTTCCGCCTTGCCCTGAAGCTGTCAGTCCTGGGGCGCCCGTTCATCCCGCTGATGAAGCGCATTGGCTTGAGCGAACTCGCCGCGATGCTGGAGCTCGCACCGCGCACCTTGCCGAAGTCGGCCAGATACGAGGGCCCCGGCACCGCGGAGACGACGTCGGAGAAACGCGGACGCGTCATCATGCTGGCAGGCTGCGCCCAGCAGGTTCTGCGCCCTTCGATCAACGACGCCACGATCCGCCTGCTCGCACGCGCGGGCGTCGATGTCGTCGTGTCCGCTGGTGCCGGGTGTTGCGGAGCCCTGACCCACCATATGGGCAAGGAGCACGATGCCCTCGTGGCGGTTCGCCGGAACGTCGACGCGTGGTCCAAGGAGATGGAGAAGGGACCCGTAAACGCCATCCTGATCAATGCATCCGGGTGCGGCACGACGGTCAAGGACTACGGCCACATGCTCCGCGGCGACCCTGAGTATGCGGCCCGCGCAAAACGAATTTCCGATATGACCCGCGACGTCTCCGAGTTCGTTGCGAACTTCGACCTCGGCCCCCCGAAGCGGTGGTCGAGCCTCAAGATTGCATATCATTCAGCCTGCTCGCTCCAGCACGGTCAGCGCATCACGGACGAGCCGAAGATTTTGCTGCGGAAGGCCGGTTTCTCCGTCGCCGACATTCCCGAAGGACATATCTGCTGCGGCTCGGCGGGCACCTACAATATTCTTCAGCCGGCGATGGCCGGGCGCCTGAAAGAGCGAAAGATCGCCAACATTCGTCAGGTGCGAGCAGACATCGTTGCAGCCGGCAATATCGGCTGTATCACGCAGCTTGCCGGAGGCCTCGATCAGCCGATCGCCCACACGGCGGAGTTGCTCGACTGGGCATACGGCGGCCCCGCTCCCCCGGGCCTCGAGGCGCTCGAGCGGTTCATCACCGACGTGCCCGAGCCTAAAACCGAAAAGGCGTCCGGCCGTGAGCCAGGCACCCGTCCTGAGGATTACATAGTCGCATGAAGATCGAAGATCAGCGTGCAGTCGCTCTGAGATCAGGGCTTGCACGGTCGCCGGATGGCGCACGGGTCGACCCGTCGCGCGCGGAATTGGCGGCACGCCTCGCAAAGGTCATTGCTGGAAAAGCCAAGCCGCTCGGCTCGCTCGGCCGCCTTGAGGACCTTGCGATCGCGATAGGGTTGGCGACCGGAGAGCTCGCCCCCAATCTCGGAAGCGCCCGCCTTGTCGTTTTCGCCGGCGATCATGGCATCACGGCGGAGGCGGTCTCCTCCTATCCAGGCTCCGTCACGCGCGAAATCGCTCGGCTTCTGCTTGAAGGCCGGGCAGGTGCAAACATCTGCCTTGCCGCGATTGATGCCGAATTGATCGTGGTCGACGCCGGTCTGACCACGCCACTTCCAGACCACCCGAACCTCATAAAGCGCAACGTCCGGCCGGGCACCCGCAACGCGCGTCGTGAAGCGGCGATGACCCTGGCCGAGTTCCAGCAGGCGTTCGATGCCGGTCAGAACATCGTCGCCGCCGAGATCAAGAAAGGTGCGGGCATCTTCGCGCTGGGCGAGATCGGCATCGGCAACACGAGTGCGGCCGCGCTCCTTGCCCACGCCGCAACCGACATTCCGATGTCGGCCCTTGTGGGTCCCGGCGCGGGCATGCCCATGAAGGCGCTCGAGCAGAAGCGCCAAATCCTCCACGATGCCTACGCGCGGGCCTTCAGTGGCGACCTCGACTGCGATCCGCGCCGCGCTTTCGTGGAATTCGCCGGCTACGAGATGGTGATGATGGCCGGCGCCATCGCCGCCATTACGGATGCGAAGAAAATTGCCATCATCGATGGCTTCATCGGCACCAGCGTTGCTGCCGCCCTGTTCGCAATAACGCCCAAGGCCCGCTTCCATTGCGTGTTCGCCCACGTATCGGGAGAAGCGTCGCACAAGACGCTGCTGAAGCACCTTGAAGCCGAGCCGCTGCTGGATTTCGGCATGCGTCTGGGCGAGGGCACCGGGGCGGCTCTGGCCATTCCGCTGGTCCGCGCGGCTGAAAAGCTCCTCACTCAAATGGCCGACTTTGATGGCGGTCATCCGGCACCGCTGACCGCATGAACCCGTTCCGTTGGGCCCGCCGCGAGGCCGCTTACTTTGCTGCGGCTGTCCAGTTTCTTACGCGCTTTCCCGTCCCGACCCTGTCGGGCTTCGAGCCGCGCTGGATGGATCAGGCGGCCGGCTATTTCCCGCTCGCGAGCCTCTCTGTGGCCGCCGTTTCGGCCGCGGTCCTGTGGTCGGCCTCGATGGTGCTGCCCGGCGCACTGCCGGCGATGCTCGCCATTGCGGCCGGCATTGCCGCCACGGGAGCCTTTCACGAGGATGGGCTTGCCGATACGTTCGATGGCCTCGGCGGTGGTCACACTCGAGAGCAGCGGCTCGCCATCATGAAGGACAGCCGCATCGGCACCTACGGCACCTGTGCGCTCGGATTCGCCCTGGCGCTCAAGGTGGCAAGCCTGGCCGCCATGCCGGTCATGATCGCCGTGGCCGCCTTGTTTGCGGCGCATGCCGGCGGCCGCATGATTCCCGTCGTGGCGTCCGCGGTCTTGCCTTACGGCGGCGATACGGTGGGCGCGAAGGTTCAGCCGATCGAGCCGCCGCCCTCGCGCCTGACATTCGCACTGCTGACCGGTCTCGCGCCGTTTCTGATGTTGCCGTTCTGGGCGGCGCTCGGCGCGCTCGCCGTTGGCATCCTGGCGAGTGGACTGATTTTCTGGCGCGCGCTCCGCTCCATCGGCGGCCATACGGGTGATGTCCTGGGCGCAGCCGAGCAGGCGTTCGAGGTCGCCGTGCTCGTGACCCTCGCCGGCGCGCTGGGATAGGTCCGGCTGGGCGTGCGCTTTCCGTGCCGGCGGGCAGGCGCGGAAGGCGTCACCCAGGGTTGCGTGCTACCGCCGCCGAGTCGCGCTATGAAGTCCGCTTCTCAAGCGACCCTACTGTACGGGAGGCCAACCATGACCACGTCAGCCACGATCAATCAGCGTATCGCCACCGAGCTGGGCGTGGCCGTGAAGCAGGTCGAGGCGACTGTCGGCCTCATCAAGGAAGGCGCGACGATTCCCTTCATCGCTCGCTACCGCAAGGAGGTGACCGGCGGCCTCGACGACGCGCAGTTGCGCAGGCTCGACGAGCGGCTCGCCTATCTGACGGAGCTGGAGGATCGGCGCGGCACGATCCTGAAATCGATCGCCGACCAGGGGAAGCTCGACGGCGATCTCGAGCGCAAGATCCGTCTGGCCGACACCAAGGTCGACCTCGAGGACCTGTACGCGCCCTATAAGCCGAAGCGGCGCACGAAAGCGATGATTGCCCGCGAGGCTGGGCTCGCGCCGCTCGCCGACGCGCTGCTCGCCAATCCCTCGCTTGATCCGGAGACGGAGGCGGCAGCTTATGCCTCGCCGGAGAAGGGTATCGCCGATGCCAAGGCCGCTCTCGACGGTGCGCGCCATATTCTCATAGAGGCAATCTCGGAGAAGGCCGAGCTTGTCGGCGGCCTGCGCGAGTGGCTCTGGAACGGCGGCAAGGTCGGTTCGAAGGTTGCAAAGGGCAAGGAGGCGGAAGGCGCCAAATTCTCCGATTATTTCGACTTCTCCGGAAACATTGCGGACATGCCCTCCCACCGCGTTCTCGCCTTGCTGCGCGGTCGGGCCGAAGGCATCCTCGACATTGATCTCGACGCCGTTGTCGAGGCCGGCAAGCCTCATCCCGCCGACGGCAAGATCATGGCCGCCATGGGCATCGCCGACCGGGGCCGACCCTCCGACAAGTGGCTCGCCGATACGGCGCGTCTGGCATGGAAGGCCAAGCTTGCCCCATCGCTGCAGACCGACCTGTTCGCGCGCGCCAAGGAACGCGCCGACGCCGAGGCGATCAGCGTGTTCTCCAAGAACCTCAAGGACCTCCTGCTGGCGGCGCCCGCCGGTCCGCGTGTTGTGATGGGCCTCGATCCGGGAATTCGCACAGGCGTCAAGGTCGCCGTGGTCGATCGCACGGCCAAGGTCGTCGATACGGCAACGATCTACCCCCACGAGCCGCGCCGCGACTGGCAGGGCTCGCTGGCGGTGCTCGCCGCGCTTTGCCTCAAGCACAAGGTGGAACTCATCGCCATCGGCAACGGCACGGCGTCTCGCGAGACGGACAAGCTTGCGGCCGACCTCATGAAGGGTGCGCCTCAGCTGAACCTGACGAAGATCATGGTGAGCGAGGCAGGAGCCTCAGTCTATTCGGCCTCTGCGCTGGCCTCCGACGAATTGCCCGACCTCGACGTCTCCCTGCGAGGCGCCGTATCGATCGCCCGCCGCCTGCAGGACCCGCTGGCCGAGCTCGTGAAGATCGATCCGAAATCGATCGGCGTCGGCCAGTACCAGCACGACGTCGACCAGTCGGGCCTCGCCCGCTCGCTCGAAGGGGTGGTCGAGGATTGCGTGAACTCGGTCGGCGTCGATGTGAACACCGCATCACCGGCACTTCTCACCCACATCGCGGGACTGAACGCGACGCTCGCCTCCAACATCGTCGCCTACCGCAACGAGAACGGCCCCTTCAAGCGCCGCAGGGATCTTGCCAAGGTGCCGCGGCTCGGACCCAAGGCGTTCGAGCAGTCGGCGGGCTTCCTGCGCATCATGGACGGGGCCGACCCGCTCGATGCCTCGGCGGTCCACCCCGAGGCCTACGAGGTCGTGGCCCGCATTGCCGACAAGACCAAACGGCCGGTGAAGGCCATGATCGGCGACCTCGCCTTCCTGAAATCCGTCGACCCCAGAGAATTTGCCGACGAACGGTTCGGCCTTCCGACGATCACCGACATTCTCGTCGAGCTTGAAAAGCCCGGCCGAGACCCGCGCCCCGAGTTCAGGACGGCGAGCTTCGCCGACGGGGTCGAAACGATCGGCGATCTGAAGATCGGCATGCAACTCGAAGGCGTGGTGACGAACGTGACCAACTTCGGCGCGTTCGTTGATGTGGGCGTCCACCAGGATGGGCTGGTCCATATTTCCGAACTGGCCGATCGCTTTGTGAAAGACCCACGCGAGGTGGTAAAGGCCGGCGACGTCGTGCGCGTGAGGGTCAAGGAGGTCGATGCTCCACGCAAGCGGATCGCGCTGACCATGCGATCGGGCCCCATCGAGGCTGGCAAGCCTGGCGGCAACCCGGCCCAGGCCGGTACAGGGTCGCAGACGGGCCGTGCCGGCGGCGGTCAGCCGCAGCGCGGTGGCAAGCCCTACGCCCCGCCGGCCGAGCCGCAGGGCGAAAGCGCTCTCGCTGCAGCCCTTCGCAAGGCGCGCGGCGGCTGATGGCGCGCGGCGGCCGTCGCAACCGTGAGTGCCTGCTGGCACTGCGATTGCTTCGATGGAGCGGCGGTGCGTGCAACCGTCCCACAGTGTGACGTCTTGCGCCTGTCGTGTAAGAATTTGATATGGACGCATCGTCCGTTTACGAATTTTTGCTTCTGCCGCGTTGCGAGGTGTCCAATCCATGAGCGAGCCAATCTTCACCAACTGGACGCCCGAATTGACGGCGTCGTGGGCAAACCGCCCCCTGAAGGCGCGCCATCGCCTCGCGACGCACCCGCTATTTACGCTCTCCGCACTCGCTGATCTTATCGATCGCTATCCACGCGAGCATTACGCACTCGTCCACATGGGCGCCCAGGGCGGCAAGCGCTCGTGGCGCGAAGGCGAGATCGGCGGGCTGCCGGGTCATCGCGTCATCGAGGCGATCGAAGCTGGCCGCATGTGGCTGAACCTGCGCAACATTGGTGCGGTCGATCGGCGCTACCGCGAGGTGCTTGACCAGATCTTCGAGGAAGTCCGCACCAACGTCCCCGGATACGAGACCTACAACCGCACTTCCGGTATTTTGATCTCGTCGCCCTCGGCGCAGGTCTATTACCATTGCGATTTGCCCGGCCAGTCGCTGTGGCAGCTCCATGGGCGCAAGCGCGTTTACGTCTATCCGGTGATGCCCCCCTATGTCAGCCCTGAGCAGCTCGAAACAATCGCGCTCTACGAGGTCGAGGTCGACATGGCCTACGATCCCTCCCTGGACGCAGGCGCCGAGGTTTTCGATATCGAAGGCGGCGATATGCTTCACTGGCCACTCAACGCCCCGCACCGCGTCGAGAACCTCAATACGCTGAACGTCTCCATGACGACGGAGTACTGGACGGAATCGATCCGCCGCCGGCAGATGATCAACATGGGCAACGGCATTCTGCGCCACAAGCTTGGCCTCAAGCCGACGAGCCTGGCGACCGAGGGGCCGGGGTTCTGGGCAAAGGCGGCTCTGCAGGCCGGCGTCCGTCGTGCCGGCCTGCTAAAGCAGATGCGCAAGGCCAAGCGCCCGATCGAGTTCACCCTCGACAAGGCTCGCCCCGGAGAGATCGTCGAGATCGGCGCTGCCCCCCTTCGCGTGGCGGCCGAGTAGACTTGCCATGACCCTGTCCAGTGCAAACCTCGACACCCGCGCAGATGCCCGACGGGCGGGGGCGACGCACTGGCGTGTGACGCGATACGGCGGCGCCGATGCATTCCTCAGCGATGTGTCCGAGCACTCCCCCGCGACGGGTTTTCAATCCGCCACGTGGCTATCGCACCTGCTGGGGCTGGCTCAGGCCGAGAACGCGACGCCCGTTCTCGTGGCGCTCGAGCCCCAGTCCGGCGGAGGTAGCCTTTTATTGCCGCTCGCCGTAAAGAATGAGCGAGGCGCCCGCGTCGCCCGTTTCGCGGACTTCGGTCTGACCGACTACAATGTGCCGGTTGGCGCCCTGCAATACAGGCCGGTCGGTGGTCACGCCCCCGCCGCAGAGGCCGAGTCGATTGTTGCGGCCCTTCGCGCGGCGCAACTCGGCATCGACGTGCTGCGCCTAGAGCGTTTGCCGCCGATGCCGGGCAACGTGCTCGCTTCCCACCCGCGCGGCCGGAGGGCCCGTCTCGCAGGTAATACGCTGACGCTGGCCGGCACCGTGGAGGAAATGCTGCGCGCGCGCGGAAAGAAGTACCGCAAGGAGGTCGAGCGCTGCTATCGCGTGCTCGAAAGCGAGGGCGTCTGGGAGTTCGCTGAGGCCCGTTCGCCGTCCGAGAGGCATGCGGCCTATTCCACCTTGGAGCGCCAGCAGGCTGAGCGTCACGCCGGCAACACGGGGCAGTATGCCCTTGCCCGCCCACACGTCTCGTCGTTCTACCGCAACATTCTCGACGCCCCCACAGGGCTGGCGCGCCTCTTCATGCTGTCCGTTGATGGCGAGATGATCGCCGCGCTTCTCGGCATTGTCCACGGCCGGACGTTCACTCTGCTGCGCATCGCCAACGGTGGTCCGGCCTGGCGCCACGTCTCGCCCGGTCGCCTGGTCGTCGTCGAAGCCATGAAACGCCTGTTGCCTGAGGGCGTGACGACGTTCGACATGGGCATCGGGGATTACGCATTCAAACGCGGCTTTGGTTGCGAAAGGGTCCCCCTCGTCGACGTCGTGGTGCCACTCACGGTCAGGGGTCTTCCGTACGCGACAGCGCTCGCAGTCAAGACACGGGGCCGCGAAAGCGAGCGCGTGCAGGCATTCGTATCGCGCCTGCGAGGCGTCGCGCGCGGACCTTCCCATTCGCAAGTACCGCGAAGCGACGACGCCTGATCGTCCCCGAACAGGGAGCTTCAGACGTCTTCCAGGACCGCCGCGACCCCGGCCGTGGCCAGGATGGCGAGAACCTCTCGGGCGCGGCGTGCGGCCTCCGCGCGATCGGCCTTGGTGTTTGTGAGGTCGGCATTGAGCCCGCGCGCAAGCATCGCTCGCGTCACGACGAACGCGCCAGCCCCGTTTGACCCCGGCGCATCGGCACCCGCGCCCGATGCCGCCATCTCCGCCGGCACGGCCTCCGAGCTGTAGGTCTGGTGTGCGATGGCGAGGTCGGCCGCCGCCCGCAACTCGAGTACCACGCCCCCCGCGATCGATGTCCCCGTCAGCGCGTCGACCAGCATCACGTTACCCGTGGCGGCGATGTCGCCGAAGCGATCAAGGGCGACCGGGCGGGAGACATTGAGGCGCACGTCCGCGATGTCGTTCAGGCCGCACGCGCTGGCTGGCTGCCGCTGCATCGTTTCGAGATCGAGCAGGCCGGCAATTTCGATGCCCGACACCGACACGAGATCGGTCGCGGTCCTGAGAAGATAGCTGGCCTTGGAATCAGACGGGGCTTCCGACAGCCACACCAGTCGTGCCTCGATCTGCGAGGCGGCGACAGGCGGCGTACTGGGCCCCGAAACGATCGCGCCGCGTGCGATGTCGAGATCGTGCTCAAGCTGAATGGCGACGGCCTGTCCGGTCGTGGCGATCTCGAGGTCGCGATCCATCGTCGCGATCCGCAGCACGCGGCTCGACTGGCCGGAAAGCACATCGACGATACGGTCGCCGACGCAGACCCGCCCCGAGTTGACCGTCCCGGCAAGCCCACGGAAGTCCTGCCCGTCGCGCAGAACGGTCTGCACGGCCATCCGGAACGGCCCCGTCACTACGGACGCTCGCGGCGGCAGGCTTTCGAGATAGGCGAGCAGGCTCGGACCATCGTACCAGGGCGTATTCGCCGAGACCGAGGCAACGTTGTCTCCGCCGACGGCCGATACCGGGATCGCAGTCGCGTTGATGAAGCCGAACCCGGCGGTGAGCGCGGCGAAGTCCGCGGCGATCCGGCGGAAGTCGGCCTCGGACCACGAGACGAGGTCCATCTTGTTGACGGCGAGAACCACCTGCTTGACGCCGATGAGGTCGAGGATCGCCGCATGCCGCCTCGTCTGGCGCTTCACGCCCGAACGTGCATCGACCAGCATGATGGCGACGTCGGCATGACTAGCCCCGCTCGCCATATTGCGCGTGTACTGTTCGTGGCCGGGGCTGTCGATGATGACGATGCGGCGCTTGTTGCTGTCGAAGTAGCGCCACGCGATGTCGATCGTGATGCCCTGTTCGCGCTCGGCGACGAGGCCGTCCACGAGCAGCGAGTAATCGGGTTTGCCGCCATTCTTGGCAGCCGAATGCGTGATCGACGCACGCTGATCCTCATAGAGGTCGGAGGCGTCCCACAGCAGTCGGCCGATCAAGGTCGACTTGCCGTCGTCGACGGAGCCGCACGTCAGCACGTGGAGAAGGCCGTCGAGGCGTCGCGTCGGCGCGAGCGTTCCGGCAGCGTCCGGCCGCAATGGCGTGACGTTGTTTTCGGGGCTGTTCTTGTTGGAAACGGACGAGGGTTTGCGTCTGGCTGCTGCCGGCATGTTCAGAAGTACCCTTCTTGCTTTTTCTTTTCCATGGCGCCCGTCTGGTCGTGGTCGATCAGCCGTCCCTGGCGCTCGGAGGTCCGCGCGGAAAGCGTCTCCTCGACGACGGCATCGAGGTCGCGGGCGGCGGATGGAACGGCCGCCGTCAGCGGATAGCAGCCGAGAGTACGGAAGCGGACGGAGCGCATCTGCGGTGTCTCGCCCGGAAGCAGGCGCATGCGCTCGTCATCGACGACGATGAGCTGCCCGTTACGCTCGACGACGGGCCGTTCGGCGGCGAAATAGAGCGGCACGATTTCGAGCTTCTCGCGCTGGATGTAGCGCCACACGTCGCGCTCGGTCCAGTTGGAGAGCGGGAACACGCGCACCGTTTCGCCTGCGCCCAACCGCCCATTGAGAAGCCGCCACATCTCCGGCCGCTGGCGACGCGGGTCCCATCGGTGACCGCTCGCCCGGAAGGAGAAGACCCTCTCCTTGGCCCGGCTCGCTTCTTCGTCGCGACGGGCGCCGCCGAACATGGCGTCGAACCCGTGCAGATCGAGTGCCTGCTTCAGTCCCGCCGTTTTCATCACGTCGGTGTAGACCGACGGTCCGAAATCGAACGGATTGACGTTCCTCGAGACGCCGTCGGCATTGGTGTGGACGATGAGATCGAGACCGAGTTGCGCCGCGGTCCGGTTGCGGAACGAAATCATGTCGCGGAACTTCCACGTCGTGTCGACGTGAAGCAGCGGAAACGGCAGCCGTGCCGGGAAGAACGCCTTGCGCGCCAGGTGCAGCAGCACGGTCGAGTCCTTCCCGATCGAGTACATCAGGACGGGCTTGCGGAATTGCGCCGCTGCCTCGCGGAAGATGTGGATAGCCTCGGCTTCGAGAACGTCGAGATGAGATAGCGCGATGGTCATTGGCGGACCTCCTTCGGGCCGGTTGACGCGGCGGCGGGGCGCGGACGGTTGGGATTGTTGTGGAGGCCGCACTCTTTGCCATCCATATGGGCGAGCGGGGCTTCGTTCTCCCACCACCAGCGGCCCGCGCGGATGTCTTCGCCGGCACGCACCGCGCGCGTGCACGGCTGGCATCCGATCGAAGGGAAGCCTTGAGCGTGAAGCGCGTTGACGGGTATGGCGTTGGCCGCGACGTAATCCTCGAGCTGCACGAGTGACCAGTCGGCCAGCGGATTGAGCTTCACGAGCCCCGTGGCCGCATCCTGGGCGGCAAATGGCGTCTCGGTCCGGCCGACAGACTGCGCGCGGCGCAATCCTGTGATCCATCCGCTGGCGCCTGCGAGAGCGCGGTTGAGGGGGCGAACCTTCCGGACGTCGCAACACGCTTTTCTATTGCCCACCGAGGACCGGAAGCCGTTGATCCCGTCGCGGGCGACGAGCGCTTCGATCTCGACGGGGTCCGGTGCGATGACCCGGATCGGCAGGCGGTAACGTGCGATGCTCGCCTCGAGTGTGTCGAGCGTTTCGGGAAAATGCCGGCCCGTATCGAGCGTGAAGATATCGATCTGTTGGCCCGCCCCACTGGACGCGATGGCGTGCAGCACCGCCTGGTCCTCGATGCCGAGGCTGGTCGAGAACGCAATCCGCCCTCTGACGGCGGCGCGGATTGCCTGGATGCGCTCCGGCAGGCCGGCAAGCGCGGCAAGCGCCGCGTCGAGCGCTGCGATATCAGGGGGCGGCAGGGGTGAGTTCACGTAAGTGGTTCCGGTTTCGAACCTGCGATGCGGTGCATATAAGAGCACAAATTTTGCTTAAGAAAGGAAAATTTCCGCAAACGTTAGAAATTCATTTCATATGGACTGGGGTCCAAAGGAGCAATTTGCGGCAAAGATCAGGCAGCCCTTTGAGCGGTCAGCCATTTGATGGCCCCCTCCGCGGCCACTACGGCCGTGGCGAACGTGCCCTGCAGCAGAAAACCGCCCGTAGGCGCTTCCCAGTCGAGCATTTCCCCAGCGATGAAGACGCCGGGCCGCCCCTTCAGCATCAGGTCTTCGTCGAGTCCCTCGAAGCGGACGCCCCCGGCCGTGGAAATGGCCCGCTCGATGCTGGCGCAACCTGTCACGTCGAGGCGCAGCGACTTGATCCGGCCGGCCAACCCGGTCGGTTCGGCGGGCAATGCCCCGCCCTCGCGAAGCAGGGCAATCGACGCCGCATCGAGCCGCAGCGACTTGCGAAGGAAGGTCGAAAGCGACTGTTTTCCCCGATCCGCCGACAGCCGGGCGACAACGCGATCGATGGGCTCGTCCGGGCGCAGGTCAATGACGATCTGCGCCGCGCCGCGCTCCGCGATTTCCCGGCGTACCTTGCTCGACAAAGCGTAGACCGCACCGCCCTCGAGGCCGCGCTCGGTTATGATCGCCTCTCCGCGCGCCGTCTTGCCGCCAAAGGAAATCGCGATCCGCTTGAGCGGCACGCCTGCAAATCGCTCGCGCAAGGCCGGCGACCACGCGATCGTTAAGCCGCAATTCGCCGGTGCCAGGGGGGCGATGTCGGCCCCTTCCCGGGCCAGTGGAGCGACCCACGATCCGGTTGAGCCGAGGCGAGGCCAGCTCGCGCCGCCCAGTGCCAGTACTGTCACGCTGGCGGCAAAGGAGCGGCGTTTACCATCGGGACCTTCAAATATCGGCTGTCCGTTGTCGTCGAGACCAATCCACTTGTGCCGAACCTTTAAGGTGACGCCCAGTCGATCGAGCCGGGCCAGCCATGCTCTGAGCACGGGCGAGGCTTTCATACAGCGCGGAAACACCCGGCCGCTTGAACCCGTGAAAGTTGCGATGCCGAGCCCGTGGAGCCAGTCGAGCATCGCATCCGGCGAAAACCTCGCCAGCGCGCGGCCGATGGCGACGGATCGGTCGCCATATTCAGCCGCGAAGCGCTCGGCCGGCATCGTGTGCGTGATATTCAATCCCCCGCGGCCCGCCATGAGGAACTTGCGCGCCGGCGAAGGCATCGCCTCGAAGACCGTCACCGCGAACCCTGCCTTGGCAAGCAGTTCGGCCGCCATCAGTCCGGCCGGGCCGGCGCCCGCAACGGCGGCGATTGGTCGAGGTGCCGCGTCGGTATTGGGATTGCTCACCGTGGGCCAGTCGTCACCAGGAGCCGGTGTTCGGCATCGACACCCAGGGTTCGCTCGCAGGAAGTGAGGCCCCCCGCTGCAGTAGCTCGACCGAAATGCCGTCGGGAGAGCGAACGAAAGCCATGCGCCCATCGCGCGGTGGACGGTTGATCAGAATGCCCTTGGACTGAAGATGGGAGCAGGTTGCGTAGATGTCGTCGACCTCGAAGGCGAGATGTCCGAAGTTTCGGCCACCTGAGTAGACCTCGGGGTCCCAGTTGTGGGTCAGCTCGATCATGGGCGCTATTTCGGAGCGGGCCCTGGCTTCGTCGCCGGACGCGGCCAGGAAAATGAGCGTGAAGCGCCCCTGGGGATTGTCGACCCGCCGCACCTCCTTCATGCCGAGCCCGCCGCAAAAGAAGGCCAGAGCAGCTTCCGGATCGGCAACTCGGACCATGGTGTGAAGATATCGCATCGGCTGCTCCCCTGGAGATAGGTCGGCCGCACGTTAGCTCGTGCCGCGATGCGGAGCCATCATTTCGGACTATAATTCCGCGGGCAGGCTCCCGTCACACGGACGCCTCGGAAATCTGTCTTTGATGGAGGTTCAATTGGCACCGCCAAGCGATTGGCGGATTGCTACTCTTGCGCGCATTTCGATCGAATGTGGCGCTCTAAAGGCAAGCGGCGTTGCATATGCGAAAAAGGCATCGATTTCGATCCGTGATTCGCCAATAATCCGACCACGCCCTTACGGCCGAATTAAGATCAAAAATGTGTCGCAAAGCTGTTATTTTCGCACAAGCAGCATGCATTTGACGGCACTCCCGGGCTGAGGAAAAACCACCGCAGAGGTTCGGTAGCGAATTGATAAATAACGCAAAAGTTTGACCGAGTTCATGTGGATAGACCCCTGTTAGGCGGGGGAGATTAAGATTTGGGCTGGATGTGCGGCGCGCAGGTGTTAAGGTGAAGATGTTAAGAAAACTCGATTCGGTTGCCGGAGGGCAGACCAGGGTCCACACCTGTGTTCTGGCAGCGATCGGGGATGCAATCAAAAGTAGAAACTGTTCAGTGGGGTACGATTATGGGGGATCAGGCTTTGCCTCCCGGCTTCGGCGATATGAAGTCGCCTGCAGATCTCGAACTCGAGCGGCTCGCCGAAGGCCTCGAGGTCATGGAGATCGCGGGTACCATCAAGTGGTTTGACGTCTCTAAGGGTTTTGGCTTCATCGTCCCCGATAACGGCGGTCTCGGCGATGTTCTTCTGCATGTGACGTGCCTGCGCGCCGGCGGGTTCCAGACCGCCTATGAAGGCGCCCGGCTCCACTGTCAGGTGCTTCGTCGCCCGAAGGGCCTGCAGGCGTTTCGAATCATAAGCATGGATGAATCGACTGCGATTCATCCCTCGCAGCTCCCGCAGCGCACTCACGTCATCGTGACGCCGGAAAGCGATTGGGAGCGGGCTCTCGTAAAGTGGTTCAACCGTGTTCGGGGCTTCGGCTTCCTGACCCGCGGCGAGGGCACTCAGGACATTTTCGTACACATGGAGACGTTGCGCCGCTTCGGGTTCACCGAGCTGCGCCCCGGACAAATCGTACAGGTTCGTTGGGGAACTGGCTACAAGGGCTGCATGGCGGCCGAGCTTCGCCCCGACGGTCCGCCCCCGGGCTATCCGTCGTCTCACTGAGATCGCCGCGCCGAGAATGGCGGTCTCCGTACTTCGGTCACGGGCAGGGTTCCCATTAGCAGATCTTGCTGGCATATCGCCATAGGTTTGCGGGAGCGGAAAGCCGATGCCGGAATTTGGAAACTTCAATGCAAGGGCTGCGCTTCGCGTGGCCCTTGTTTCGTTTATCGTGATGCTATCCGCGATTGGCATGGGGCAGGAAATGCTGCGGTCGAGAGCTTTCGCTGCATCGCCAACCATGGCGCGGGAACCGCTGTGGCTCGTCACCTCGGGTTTCGAGCACCGCATCGAGGTTGAGATCGCTGAAACGCCCGAGCAGAGCGCCATCGGCCTTATGTTCCGTACCGACCTGCCTGAGGGGCAGGGCATGTTGTTTCCGAGCGCCGCGCCGCGCGAAGCCGCCATGTGGATGCGGAACACGTTTATCCCGCTCGATATGGTGTTCATCCGCGCTGACGGCATCGTTCATCGCATCGAGGCCATGACCGAACCTCTGTCGGAACGGATCATCGAATCGAGGGGGCCGGTGTTGGCGGTTCTCGAGTTGAAGGGCGGGGCGGCCGCGCGCTTGGGACTGAAGCCAGGCGACAAGGTTCGCCACAGGGTTTTCGGAACCGCAAAATAATCAACGATCCCCGCCCTGCAGCCCATTGGCGACCTTGACCGCGCGGCCGACTTTGGCCACACAGTCAACGGATGTCGGGGCGTAGCTCAGCCTGGTAGAGCGCTTGCTTTGGGAGCAAGAAGTCGTGAGTTCGAATCCCACCGCCCCGACCAATGACGTGATGACCAAATCGATCGAACCTGGACATCGATATTTGCGATGATGGTGCGCATTTACAAGCCGTCCAAGACGGCGATGCAGTCCGGTGCGGCCAGCACGGACGAGTGGCATCTGGAGCCCGACGTCGCGTCGCCCGTCTCGATTGATCCCCTCATGGGATGGAGTGGTTCGGCGGACACGGAAAAGCAGGTGGCCCTGAGCTTCGCCACCAAGGAAGAGGCGATTGCCTACGCCGAGCGCGAGGGTCTTGCCTACACGGTGGTCGAACCGACGCCTGTGAAGCGGATCAAGCGTTCTTATGCCGACAACTTCAAGTTCGGCCGCGTCGGAACCTGGACACACTGATCAATCGTCCCGTGCGGCCCGTGGCGCGCCGACCAATCGAGCATCGGCGGCAGGTGCACTCGCCCGCCGCGACTTGCCGCATCCCCGGAAAATATATTTCGCCCATCTAGTTCAAAGCGACGTGGAGCCCACGCCCGCGGGTCGCCGCAAAGCTGACGTCTGATGCCCCTGTCAGTCTAGCTTGCCGGAGTACCAAATGCTGAAGGTCATGCGCCGTCTCGTCGTCCTGTCCCTATTCACGGGATTGCTGGGTGGCGCGTATGTGGCCGCGCCATTCTATACCGCCTGGACCATCCGTGAGGCGGTCAAGTCGAACGACGCCGCCTATCTGGAACGGAAGCTCGAGTGGCCCCAGGTGCGCGCATCCTTGAAGGAATCGCTCTCCAACTTCGCCTTGAATTCCTCCGGCGAACTCATCCCATCGCCCGACAAGCCGAGCTGGTGGCAACGCATGAAGGCTTACTTCGGCAAGGGTGCGATCGATCGCTTCGTCGACACGGCCGTGACCCCGACCGGCCTACACGGTGTCCTCGTCATGCGCCGCAACTACCAGTCGACTTTTTCGACCGAGGACGAAACCAAGCGCCCCCATTTTGTTGAGCGGGTTCGTCGGCTCTGGTCGCGCGTCACGCGTGCCGAGTTCACTCGCCTCGACCGTCTGGAGCTCGAGATCATCGATAAGCACGAGCCCGACCGCACCGTCGCATGCGCCTTGGAGCTGAAAAGTTCGGGCTTTTACTTCGAGTGGAAGCTGACGGAACTGCGCATCAAGCCAACCGACAAAACTGCGGCGAGGCTCCAACTCGCCTCCAACTGAAAGCCTAGATCAGCGCCAGCACGAAGGTCAGCACCGGCAGCGCGATCAGCGTCGAGAGCATGACGCTGGCCATCACGAAATCCGGTTCGAGATCCTTCTCGATCGCGATAATGCTTGCAAGCACGGCCACCGGCATCGCCGCCTGGATGATGCCGACCGCACGCTCCGCGCCCTCGATCCCGAAGTGAGGTGCGAGCGCGAAGGCGACCGCCGCGCCGCCGACGAGCCGCACGAGGCTGGCGAGCCAGGCGTCGGTCGAAAGTCGCGGCAGGCCGTTGGCGGCCAGTTGCACACCGAGCGCGACGAGCATGACGGGAATCATGGCGTCGGCCAGCAGCTTGATCCCCCGCGACAGCGGAACCGGGATTTCGATGGCGAAGACGTTGACGAGGATCGCCGGCGGCAATGCGATGAGCGCTGGTGTCTTCAGCACCGCCATCAGTGCTCCGATGCTGATCCCGCGCTGCCAGTTGGCGGCCGCAACGCCGACCACGAAATCAAGCGACAGGATCGCCAGGAAATAGACGACGCCGATCGGCAGGCTCTCCGGCCCCATGTGGAACTGCACGATTGGCAGCCCGATGTTTCCCGTGTTGCCGAACACGGCTACGAGAACATATGCGGCCACCTTGGCCGGCGGACGACGCAGGGTGACCGCGACCAGAAATCCGACGAAGGCGACCGCAAGATGGACAGCGCATGTGTAGAGCGTCACGCGCGCGGCGATCTCGAGATCGATCTTTGCCGTCGACAGGGTCTGGAAAACGAACGCCGGAATGAAAAGGTAATAGGAGGACCGAGACAACGTCCGTGCCTGCAGGTCGAGCGGCTTGGCGACGGCGGCGCCTATCCCGATGAGCGCAAACACCGGCACCAGCGTGCCGATGAAAATTGAGAGCAAATCCCCGAAGGCCACCCGCACCGTCCCCGCTGAGCGTCGCAGTCACCTGACGCCGATAGCAGGAAATGATGGCGGGCGAAGCGGCAACTTCAACGCATCGAAGTTTGTCCACCGACGTCGGGGCACGAATTGACCGCACATTGGGCCGCGGTGCGTCAGGACGTGCCGGTGCCGCTCAGAAGCAGCGCAGTTCGCCCTCGACCTGGGCCTGTCGCAGAGCCTTGATCCGCTGCTGCTGCGTGCCCGAACCCATCTGCTGCTGGGCCTTGCCGCCGCGCATATAGATGGAGCGGATCGTCTCGATCTGCTCATATTCCTCGAACGTCATGATTTCGGCGATCACGTCGATCGAGCACGAGCACTTCTCCAGCGCGTCTCGCGACTGCCCGTTGACCTGCATGCATGCGAAGACGTAGTCGGCACGCGCAACGGTCGGGAAATCGCTGGTCGGCTGTTGGGCGGCCGCAGGTACCGAGAAGCCCGCAGCGGCGAGACACGCCGCCGCAACTGCGCTTCGCAACTGGGGATATGTCATTTCAAGACCTCCGCGCCCGCCATCACGAGCTTTTCCTCAAGGCGGGGTGCTTCCTTTTTGGTGTTTTCATAAAGCGCCGACAGTTCCACGAAATGCCCTGGCGCCGCGTCGCTCACGACGACTGAGAAACTGGAATTCTCGTAGCCCTGCATCTTGGATGCGTTCGGATCGCTGGAATAGGGCGAGATGGTCACCCGATGTCCGTCGACGGTCTTGTCGCCGAGCTTGACCTTGACGGGTTCGATCGTCGCTCGGTCCCGCAGTGCGCTTCGGAAGCGGTCCTTGAGGTAGGGAACCTTCCCACCCGCGAGCGCTACATAGGAAGAGACGGATCGGTCGAGGAAGATCACGAGTATCGGGTTGCCCGTCATGCCGTCGATGACCTGCGGGTCGCGCGCCCTTTCTCCGGTGAAGATGCGCACATCCACTTCCCGTGTGCCGTCGGCGGCAATTTTGCGGATATCGACCGTCACATCGTCGGCAAATGGCTGTCCCAGAAGGTCTGGCTTTGTTACGTCGCGGCTGAAACGATAGGAGAGCTTGTCCCCGGCCTTGACGTTTTCGAGGTGCTTGCGCTCGAACAGCAGGTCGACGGCGGTCGCCTTGGGTGCCTGTGCGTAGGCGCTGGACGCCAGTATCGCAGCGGCAAGCATTGTTCCGGCAACGCGACGCAGTGAGAAGACGTTAGACACGATTTGCTCCCGGGAATGTGGCCGTCAGGTTTGCCCGAATGGCTCCTGACCGACTTTATTGACCGTACTGCTACACCGCCAGACCACCGCTGGGAAGTGAACGCATCGTAATGCTCCAATGGCGCCAATAACCTAGCCCCCGCAGTTCGGACTTACGGCCCGAGGAAGTGCCCGAATGCGCGCGGGCCGTCTCCGGTCTTGACCCGGCCGGTCACTTTCAGTGTCTCCGAGCTGATCGCGATCAGCTCGTTGTCACCCCAGCAGGCGGCGAAAACGGTCCGCCGCCCGGCATCGTAGGCGATGCCCTCGGGATGGTCGCAAGCCTCGATGGTGGCGGCGACCGCCAGCGTGGCCGTGTCGAAGACCGTGACGGTCCCCCCGTATTGGTCGGTGACGAAGGCCCGCTCGCCGGCGGACGTCGCCGCTAAGGCCACGGCGTAGGGCCGGCGACCAACGGGAACGGTGGCGACGACCTTTGCTGTCGCAATGTCTACGACCGTTACGTCGTTGCTCCCGACGTTGGCCGTGTAGGCCCGCATTCCGCCTGCGTCGACGGTCACGCCGAAGGGGCGCGCGCCGACGGGAACGGTCGCCCTCAAACGGTGCGTTTCAAGTTCAACGATCGATATCTGGTCGTTGTCGCGGTCGGCGGTCACGGCGATGCGCCCGTCACCTGTGATGGCAATCCCCGATGGCGATTGCCCGACCTCGATTTCATTGAGGATCGCGCCGGATATGGGATCGGCAGCCCGCAGGAGGCGGCTATACCAGTCGGCGACATAGATGACCCCGGTCGTCGGATGTACGGCGATGCCGAGCGGTCCGAGGCCGAGCGGAATGCGCCGGACGACCTTGCGCGTAACGGTGTCGATGACGGCGACGTCCCGTCCCTCGGGCGCAGTCACATAGAGCGAGCGGCCGCCGGGCGCGACCCCGATCCCGGCCGGGCGGCCGGAAACCGGGATCTCCGTCACGACGGCGAGTTGGTCGAGATCGACGACGGAGACGGTCTCGCTGCCCTGGTTGGTCACATAGGCGAAGCGATAGGCTGGCGGCTGGAATGACGCCGAGCCGGACTGCTCAGGCCCGGCAATCGCCGAAAGCGGATCGAACGCGCCCGCCGCCACGAGAACGGCGGCCAGCGCCGCCGACCTCAAGGCTCCTGCTCGCCAGCCAGCCATCAGTTGCCGCCTTCGGCCTTCTTCTTGAGCGCAGTGAGGCCCGTCGTATAGACGCCGTTGACGGCGGCGACGGCGGCCTCGTCGCTGAGTTCCGGCGGCGGATCGTTGTTCATGAAGCCGCGGTAAAACGCGCCCTTCCACTCGACGACGGACTTGCCGCCCTCTTCGGAGACGGTGATCGACGACGAATAATTGTTGACCGGCAGGACTTTGACGTCGACGGCCTTGATCTCATAGGCGAACGAGCGCTTCTCGGCGCTGTACTTCGTCAGTTCCTCGTCGATCGTGCCCCCTGAGGCCAGCGTCAGCTTTCGCTTGGCGCCGACGGAATTGCCGCCCTCGCCCTCGGTCTTGGCGATGGCCGGATGCCAGCTCATGTCCTGAAAATTGGCGACGATCGCCCAGACCTTGTCCGCCGGCGCGTTGATCGTGATTGTTGCGGCGGCCTTCTGCCGGGTCGGACCGTGGGCATTGGCATCAACGATGGAAAGGCCGGCGACGATGGCCGTCGCTGCGAGTGCTGCGGAATAGTAGCGAACCCGCGGAGCGGCGGCGCGCAGATAGTTCAACATTGGTAGACTTCCTCCAGGCGATGTTTGGCGGCGCGACTATAGAGCGCCCCGCGGCGGGCGAACTACTGGCATACGAACGCCTGCCATAGAAGGTGATTTAATGGTGCGGTGCGGCATGGTTGCCATCGGCTCGCCATGTCGGTTCGCTTGGTTCAGCCCGCAAGTTTTTGAAATCTGGTCGGGGCCTGTTCCGCCGCAAGCAATGAGGAGGATCCCGGCATGACCGTGAGAGCAAGAAAAGTGCGCAACTTCATCCTGTCTGTGATTGCCGTTTTCGCGCTGATCATTTGTGTGCTTTGGGTCGCGGTGCTGATCCTGAAGCCGGGTCCTGATGGCCGGTTGGTGATCGCCAGTGGCGGCTCCGAGGGCGCCTACAATGATTTGGCCCTGCAGTATCAGAAGCAGATGGCGAAGTATGGCGTGGACGTCGAGTTGCGTCCGCTGACGGGCGGGGCCAACACGATCAAGGCCTTGTTCTCCTCCGAGCCGTCCGAGATCGACGGCGGCTTCGTGAAGGGCGGCGTAGCGGGAAGCCTGCAGGGGCGCTACGCGACCGACGAGGAGCGCGCGCTTCACGACAGCCAGGTGGACAACCTGCTGTCGGTCGGCCGCCTGTTCTATGAGCCGATCTATGTCTTCTACCGCCGTACTCCGGCCGACGAACGCCTCGCCCGTTCCCTGTCCGACTTCAAGGGCCGCAAGATCTGGATTGGCAGTCCCGACGGCGGCGCCCGCCGCATCGTCTTGAAGCTCCTGAAGGCGAACGGCGTCGACGAGAAGAATTCGAAGATTATCGAGCAGGAATTGCCCGAGGACGCCAAGCCGTTGCTATCGGGCGAGGCCGACGTCGCCTTTTTGATCCTGCCACCCGAAAGCCCGAAGATCTTCAAGCTCATGCGGATGCAAGGCATCCTGCTGATGAACTTCGCCGCAGAGGCCGACGCCTACACCTCGCGCTTTCCCTATCTGACGAAGCTCGTCATGAACCAGGGTGCCGTCGAGCTCTCTCCCGACATCCCGTCTGCCGACATCACGCTACTGTCGACGAGCGTCGCCCTCGTCATCAAGAAGAGTGTCCACCCTGCGATCGTCGCGCTGCTCGCGGACGCCGTGACCGACAACCCGCGGCGCGGCTTCGACCGCGATGGCGAGCCGATCCTGTTCCACAAGGCCGGCGAGTTCCCGAATGCCAGCGATCCAGAATACGAGGTCGCGCGTGATGCCAAGATCATGTTCAAGACCGGCGAGCTGCCGTTCCTGCTTCGCGCGGTCGCCCCCTTCAACGAGCGCGTCGGCATCCCGTTCTGGGTCACGGCCTATCTGCACGAGCACGGTACGCGCACGCTACTGATCCTGATCCCGCTGCTGTCGATTGCGCTGCCGCTCGCCCGCATCTTGCCGATGCTCTACACGTGGACCGTCAGACGGCGCTTCTTCTTCTGGTACCGTCAGATGAAGGCGCTCGAGGCCGAGCTTGGCGATCAGCCGGCGCGCACCCCAGCCCAGTTGGCTGAAGCCCGCGATCAGCTCGAACGGATCGACCGGGGCGTCAGCCGCATCAAGGTGCCGATCGAGTTCTCCGACCAATATTATGATCTGCGCGCCCACATCGATCTGGTGCGCAGGCAACTCTATCCGCGTACCGATCTGCCACGCGACGGCCACAAAGCGGCGGCCGAGTGACGCTGCCATAAGTGCATGCCAGACCAGTAGGATGGGCGATTGCAATAGCGAGGCAATCGGCCCACCTAAGGCTCGACAAACGGCACTCCCGAAGGAGTTCGAAAGTTTCGATGAGGCAGCGCCGCATGGCGTTGGCCCAGCCGTGGATTTCCGGAGATCGAGATGATTGCCTCTAAGGGCTCTGTGAGCCCGAGCCTTCTGAACCCGTCTGCATCTGCAATTCACTTACTCGCCTCGCCGATCATTCAAGGTTGGACCTCGCTGAAGGCGGCCCGCGCTGCACGGGCGGCCCTCCGCGAAAGCATCGAGGCACTTTCCGAGCTTGACGACGCGGCGCTCGACGATATCGGCGTTCGCCGCCGCGAGATACCCGCCGTGGCCCAAGAGGCCGTGCGCGCTTCCCGGTAACGGGGCTTCCGTTGAGAAGGCGGGGCCCTGGCATACGGGGTCCCACGCCGATTCCCTGCCCCGGCGTCGCGGGGGCCCGTGCCGCTGCCTCGGCGCGGCTACCGCTCTGTGCGCTCACTGCGCATCGATGCTCACGCCACCTTAGGGGGCGACGGGCGACGTGGGTCGACCAACCGCGAGAAGGGCTGGCTCCGGCCGGTCGAGCAGGTAATCGGTCGCGCTGGCCGCGGCCCACATGCTGACGAGCGTCACCCATGCCGTCAGTGCGAACACGGATCCGCCCGAGACCGAGCCCACCGCGCATCCCCCCGCCAGCATGCCTCCAAACCCCATCAGCACCGCGCCGAGGAGATAGCGGCGCATGGCCGGACCGCCTTCGAAGCCCTCGAGCTTCAGTTCGCCCGCGATGGCGCCGGCCAGAAGTGAGCCGATGAACACCCCCGGTATCAGACCCGTGTCGAAATCGATGATGCTCCCCGGCGGCGATAGAGCCAGCATCAGCATCGTCGCCGAAGGACCCGTGAACGTCATGCTCTTGATGGGTGCCGGATCGAAAGCCTGCGCCGACAAAGCGTACGTCAGATACCAGGCGAGCGTGATGGCGAGGCCGACGCCCAGCCCGCCGACCCAGCCCCACCGGCTGATCCGGCTCGAAATCCCGAAATAGACCGCGGCTGAGAGCCAAACGAGCGCGATCGCAAGGCCACCCGCCGGGCCGAGCCCAAGATCGGCCAGCACGTCCGCACGGCTGGCATCGACGGTCCAAAGCCCCGCCAGCCCGTCGCGAAACGGTGACAGCACGCCCCTCAACGACGCTTGCGCCGTCACGGCGAACACGAGACCCGACAGAAGCGACCTGAGGTTGCCGTTGGCGGCGAGCACGAGCAGTCGGCTGGAGCAGCCGCGGGCAAGGATCATGCCCGCCCCGAACATCGCCCCTCCGATGATGGCTCCCGAAAGCGACCCGCGCGAGTTCAGCATCCGGACGTTCGATGTATCAAACAGCCCGGTGAGAATGAGCAGCTGTGTGCCCGTCACTGCGCCCGCGAACACGAACAACCACACGGCCAGCCGGCCGCCGAAAGTCCCACGCGCGAACTCGATTGTCGCCGCACGCAGGCAAAACCGGCTGCGCTGGGCAAAAAATCCAAAGAGAATTCCGACGGCAAGCCCGATGACGAGCGCGGTGCCTCCTTCTCCGAGACGTTCGATCAGAAAGCTCAAGTTCATCGGTATCGTTGCCGCCTGCCACTGCGATCATTTCGAAAAATATGCCGGAGCCCATCCGAGCCAACTTTGAGCTGGCGCAAGCAGCCGGCGCAGGGCCTGCGGTCTTTCGACCCGAAGAACGCTCATCAAGCGCTAACCGGCGCCGCGGATGTTTCCCGACCGGCTGGATGATGTCCGGCAGGTGGCCGACGGCGTCTCAAGCGACGTCGTGAGACCAACAGCCAAGCGGTCCCGTAGCCAGACTTGGCGCGGGTAGCGTCACGACTTGAAAAGCGCCCTCAAGACGGATCGTTCCGTAGCCGGCCCAAGCCCCGCACGAGGGGAGGGCGGCAGAAACCTGCCGTGAGGTCACTCGGGTTATGTGAAATGGCGCAGCGGCCCAGGGACCAGCCAGGGCCGCCAGCGAGGGGCATCCCGCCCCTCGGCCCCAGACAGAGCGCCCGCCCGGCGGCGATCGCGGCCTCAGTTGTCGAGGAAGCTGCGCAGCTTCCGGCTCCGCGAGGGATGCTTCAGCTTACGCAGCGCCTTGGCTTCGATCTGGCGGATGCGTTCGCGTGTCACCGAGAACTGCTGGCCGACTTCCTCCAGCGTATGGTCGGTGTTCATGCCGATGCCGAAGCGCATGCGCAGCACACGCTCCTCGCGCGGCGTGAGCGAGGCCAGAACGCGGGTCGTCGTCTCGCGAAGGTTGGCGTTGATGGCCGCATCGATCGGCAGGACGGCATTCCGATCCTCGATGAAGTCGCCGAGATGACTGTCCTCCTCGTCGCCAATCGGCGTTTCGAGCGAGATCGGCTCCTTGGCAATCTTCAGCACCTTGCGCACCTTCTCGAGCGGCATCGCGAGCTTTTCAGCCAGCTCCTCCGGCGTCGGCTCGCGGCCAATCTCGTGCAGCATCTGGCGCGAAGTGCGGACGATCTTGTTGATCGTCTCGATCATGTGGACCGGAATACGGATGGTGCGCGCCTGGTCGGCGATCGAGCGGGTGATGGCCTGCCTGATCCACCACGTGGCGTAAGTCGAGAACTTGTAGCCGCGGCGGTACTCGAACTTGTCGACCGCCTTCATCAGGCCGATGTTGCCTTCCTG
>OFDC01000089.1_pt1 | contig 106934 bp, 82 predicted proteins | sample 1520941 | NCBI WGS metagenome assembly OFDC01 (sample SAMEA94258168, study PRJEB24077) | hot springs metagenome | biome: Aquatic biome; feature: Water | place: India | collected 2012-12-06 | depth 5 m
ATTTAATCAGAAGGTTCTTTTTTTATACATCCCTAAATTCGGGATGACTCATGTTCTTAGCCAATACTTCGGTGATGGCCTTCGGATAACCTTTGGAGTTGTACTTCCGAGTTTGATTCTTGCTCAATTTGATTTATTAAAAATCGGAATTTCGTTTTCACTGGGAGCAGTTTGTGCAAGCATTGCCGATTCTCCTGGACCAATTACACACCGCCGAAATGGGATGTTTCTAACAATCGGCTTAGTAACAATTACTTCGCTTCTCACAAGTTTGGTCGGACTTTCGGTTTATACTTTGGGAGCTTTCGTAGTTGCATTAAGTTTCTTATGCTCAATGCTTTATGTGTATGGCCCACGAGCGGCTTCAATGGGTGTGGCGGCATTGTTGGTGATGATTATTGGCATTGATGATGTTCGCCCAATCAACGAAATCTTGTTTTATTCACTCTATATTTTCTTGGGTGGTATTTGGTATGCTTTGCTAAGTTTGTCCATTTATCAAATCATGCCTTATCGTTTGGCGAGACTTTCTTTGGCCGAATCTATCTCTGAAGTTGCCAATTTTATGCGAATCAAATCAGGTTTCTACAAAGAAGGAATGGACTATGATGAAAACTATAAAAAACTCATTGAAGCCCAAATAACAGTCAATGAAAAACTGGATGCAGTCAGAGAACAACTCTTTAAAAACCCGAAGATTGTACAAGAAAACTCGCAAGAAGGAAGGCTTTTATTGGTGATTTTTGTAGATATGGTTGATTTATACGAGCAAATCATGTCAACATTTTATAATTACCAAAAACTCCACAAACAATTTGACCACACAGGAATTTTAGTCGATTTTGAACATATTCTCAATCTTTTATCCGAACAAATAGATGAAATAAGCGAATCGTTGAAAGATGGAAGCAAGCCCGAAATAAATCTCCTTTTACCTCGAAAGCTAAATGCATTAAAGATAAAAATTGACACATTCACTGAAAACGATACAATTTCGGTGATTGGGCTGCAATCCTTGAAAAACATTGAGGTCAATATTGAGAATATTTTTAACCGCATCAAAAAGATAAACGGCTATTTTAGAGCAAAAGAACAGAAAAAACTTTCGAGAAATGATGTTCAGACGACGGCTTTTACTACAAGTCAAGTCTATGATGTCGATACTTTTTTGGATAATCTTAATCTAAAATCTGAGAATTTTAGACACGCTCTAAGAGTTTCAGGAATGATGCTCGTGGGCTTTATCATTGCACAATCGACCCAACTTTTGCACAGTAATTGGATTCTCCTGACCATCATGGTGATTATGAAACCAGCTTATAGTCTTACCAAAGAAAGAAATCTTGATAGGCTTTTTGGTACAATCGGCGGTGCATTGATTGGAATGTTCATCTTAAATTATATTACTGACAGATACTGGCTTTTCGGAATTTTGTTGATTTGTATGCTTGGAACTTACAGTTTTCAACGCAAAACCTACCTCGTGAGTGTCGTTTTTATGACTCCTTTTATCCTGATTTTATTTGAGTTTTTGGGAATGGGTAGCCGTGCGTTGCTCATTGAGCGTGTTTATGACACGGCAATCGGCGGTGGACTTGCATTCATCGGAAGTTACGTTTTATTGCCACATTGGGAACACAAAAAGTTAAAAAATACTTTAATAGAAATGCTGGAGGCCAATTTGGCTTATTATCATCAGGTTTCTCAGATGTATTTTGGGGAGGAATACCAACGAGTGCCTTATAAAATTGTACGGAAAGAAGTTTTTGTACGAAGTGCCAACTTAGCTTCGGGAATTCAACGTATGTACTCAGAGCCTAAAAACAAACAATTGAGTATTAAAGAAGTTCATAAATTTTCTGTATTAAACCATTTACTTTCTTCGTATGTAGCTACGCTCGCTTTGTATTCGAGAGAACATTTTGATACATTACCTAACTTCGATAAATTAAAAGAAATTACAACCAACACTGAGAATTTATTGAAAGAAGCTATCAAAATCATCGAAAAAAGTGATTTTGTCGTAAAAGAAAATATTCAGCTTTTGAAAGTGAAAAATCATCAAGCCGAAGAAACTGATGAAAGTACGATTTTGATTACTGAGCAATTTATGAATATTCAAAAAGTGGGTTATGATATTTGTAAAATTTCGGAGCGAATTGACCTTTGATAACCATTACAGAAGGCGATTAAACAAGTAGAACTATTTTATACCCAGTCAATCTTTACTTTCCTCCCATTATCAGCCGATTGCTTAATGGCTTCGATAATCTTTAAATCAATCATTCCTTCTTCGCCCGATGCTTCAGGTTTTTGTTTATTGATAATACTTTCAGCAAAAGCATCTATTTGTTTAATCTGCTGATAATCAAGCACTTTAAAAATCATTTCTTTGCGTTCGCCATCAAAAAACTGTCCCGCCGTACCGATTGCATTGTATGACGGACTCAACGAAAACCATCGCCAGCCAGTTGTGGCATGAAGCCTATCCACATAAGATGAATAAGTTGTAGTCGAATTTGAAATTGCTCCACTTGGAAAATCCATCTGAAAAGTCATTCCTTCATAAATATCTTTGAAAATAGTTTTGTCCATTATAAATCCTTGTGCCGAAACTGCCGTTGGTAATTCGCCCAACGTGCGTCTCGCACCTTGAATACAATAAACGCCCAAATCCATGATTGCTCCACCTCCACCAAGTGCTTTGTTCAACCGCCAAACTTTCGGATTTGCCATCGAAAAACCTAAGCTACTTTCTATCATTTTCACATCTCCATAGACTTTCTCCGTACCCAAACGCTTCATTTCGAGGTGATGTGGCTCAAAATATAGCCTATATCCTACCGAAAGTTGTACTTTTGCTGCATTACAGGCAGCTATCATATCTTTACATTCCTGCACATTCATAGCCATTGGTTTCTCACAAATTACATGTTTACCAGCTTTTGCTGCTCGAATCGTAAATTCGGCGTGCATCGAATTGGGCAGCACAACATACACAATATCAATGTCAGGATTATTCCTGATTTCATCGAAATTTTGATAATTATAGATATTTTTCTGCGGAATATTATATTGTTTTGACCAACTTTCAGCCTTTTCTGGGCTTCCCGTAACGATTCCAGTTAGCTTACAAAGATTGGTTTGTAGTAAAGCTGGAGCAAGTTGGTTGGTTGCATAATTTCCCAAACCGACCAAAGCGATACCAAGTTTTTTACCTTCTTCAACAAAAGCCAAAGTTTTGTCTGAAAGCATCATCGCACCTGATGCAAGAGCAACTTTTTGTATGAAATCTCTTCTATTAAACAACTTATTAAAAGTAATAAATATCAGATTAAATAGTTAAAATGGGATAGGTTCATTATAAACAACTCCTATATTTTCTACAAAGTTCTTCTCAGCAGCAACTATAAGTCTCTTTCTAATATCAAGAATTCTATTTATGCTATTTTCAGAATTATCATAGAGATTACACATCTCAATATTTATAAATAATGTTTCATTTTCCTGTTCTAATAAAAATGAAAACTCCTTTGGTCTTTTTGATTTACTCAAAGATTCTATAACAACTTTCCCATCTATTTCTTTCCTCTCTTCAATAATCGGTATAAAATTTTCTGACGAGTTTTCTTTTTGATTTTTCAAAAAAAGGTTACCTATTTCAAATGACTCTATGTAATTAGAATCTATCTTATCTAAGCTAATTTCCTTAAATCCCTTATAATAGTTAATCATAAATAATGCTAATGATTTAGCTCTTACACTACCCATAACTATTTTGTTGGGAAAATCTAACGTTGTAAAACTATTGCTTTCATTATCATAAAAAATTGGGTCTAAGTCTTCATTATCTATGAATGCAGCAAACTTCTCAAATGCTTTTCTTTGATTACTCAGTGAATAAATAGTAAAATAATTAGAATAGGAGGTCACCCAAAACCATTTCTTTACTTTTAAAATTTGTTTTGAGTTCAATTTTTTATCTCCCAATGAGTTAAAAAAAGTTGTCAAAAAAATTAACTGTAAATTGTAAGGTATTAGTTTACTATTTAACACTAATAAATCTTCAAATAAAAACTTTACAGCTCTTTTTATACTTGAAATTGTTTTTTTTGTTACGGTTGCAAAATCATTCCTTTTAACCAAATCTTCGATTTTATAATCAAAATAAATTTTACCATAAGAACTCTGAATACATTGAAAGATAATGTCTCTTTTTATAGTGTCATAATTATAAGGCTTCAAATCTTCAAGTAATTTATCAATTTCAGTACCCAATCTAAAACCGTCTTTATTTGTAATAGTTAAAGCAGAAACTATCCAATCCTTCGAAATAGGCAATCCTTTCTCATTGACTCGCCAAAATATCTCAACTGCTTCTTCTATTGTAGCATAATTTATATCTACTGAGGCAATTTGGTAATTTGTAAATATTTGTCCAATTTCATCTGCTCTATCATAATATAATTCAATTTTACTCTCATCATCAATTTTTTCAAACTCTTTTCTTGCATACTGTCTAAAATCAATAGAATTCATAAACACATATACAGGTACTTGGAAAGCTAAGTTTTTTGATTTCTGTCTTAAATAAATAAACTGCTCTGCTTCTAAATCATAATATAAATTAAATTTATCCTCCCACTTTTTTTTATCTAAGTCTAAAGCTGTTTTTCTGGGATTTGACAAACAACCAAATAGTGAAGATAGCCTTTGAAGCCCATCTAAAATAAAAAAAGGCTCTTTACTCTCTTTTTTTTTAATATTATAAGGTCCAATATTAGAAACCTCATTGATAAAATCTGGCATATCTTCCAAAGGCTTCCAAAATAAAATAGAACCTATTGGATAATTATTCTTTATGCTATCAAAAAGCTGCTTAATTTTATCTTGCTCCCACAAAAAATCTCTCTGAAAAGAAGGAATTAAAAAAGCCCCTTGCTCAAACTCTTCCAAATAATTTTTAAGTGAACGAACCCGTGTATCTATTTTTAATTTTGAACTCATAATAATTTACTTATTTTATCAAGAATATCTTTCAATTCATTAGGATTAACTTGTTCTTTGCATCTTTCCATTAATTCCTCTTGAGTAGCATGCTCAAATAATTTAGGAAAATCATTCTTGAAATTATCAAATTTAGCCTTAATCCCTACCCTTAAACCTTGCAACTTACTTTCTATGTCACTTTGGGTATCATTTTCATTAATGAATAAATTATAAACATTTATCTTTTGTTTTTTCAATGAATCTATACTCATATTAAGTCCATTTTCAATATCAATGAAATCTTTTTGAATATGAGTCAATCTCTTACAATATGTTTTAATAAAACTATCTTCAATATCTATAGTTGCAATTATATTATCAGGTAGGTAATTCTCAATTTCCCTCTTTTCTAAAAAATGATAAGGAATATTATTTTCAAGTAAATATTGCTCTATTTTTATCCTTTTTGTGTTTGTATTTTGTGGATATTCTAAATCACTATCCAATAAAACGAAACATTTTAAAAACCTGTTATCATTGGAAAATCTACGCCTAATCTCTTCAATAAAATTAATCACATTTCCACTTCCACCACTATTTCCATAAACAAGCCAGTGATTATCTTTAAACCTTTTTATCTTTTTAGATTTCTTAACAAACTCCCTTTGTAATGCATCCAAAAAATAGCCATCATTATTACTATTTTCAAGTATAACAGTAAAAGGCAAATTAAAAAAAATTATAGCCTCAGTAAGAGAAAACTTACCTGTACTTAAACTTTTAGATGAAACGACAAAGTCAATACTACAACTCTCGGTAGTAAACTTATTATAGAAAGCTTCAATAACTTCTTTAATATCACCATAAATGCTTTTAAAAGCTGATAATCCCTGAACTTCAAGCAAATTTATATACACCTCATATTTGTGTTTGTAACACAAATCTTGTAATAATTTTCTTATTTCAGCTATATTTTGATTTTCGAAGAAGATTTCTGATTCAATTTCTACCCACATTATTCATTTCTATTTGAGCTGTCCTTATTCCTATTGTTTCTTCAAGTGTTTCACTAAAAATTCCTTCAGGCCAAAAATTGACGTTACCAAATTTATCAACTTTAATTTCTCTTAAATTACTTTCATTAGATTCTTCATCAAATTCAACATAATAAATTCCTAAATCTGATTCATTTAACATACCTTCTGCAACTAATCTACGTAACCTTAAAATGAAATTTTGTGAGTGAGTTTCAAACAAATATTTTTTATTTATATCTTCTTTTATTGACTCAGCGAATAATTGGGCTAATTGTGCGTGTGCATAAGGATGTAAATGACATTCTGGTTCTTCAACGATTATTAGGGTTTCTTCTTCACAAGGTTTATATGCTCTGGTAATTAATGGTAAAGACTGTCCTATCCCCATTCCTGTCTCAGTGATATTTGTTTCTAATTTCCCTTTTCTCAATTCAATATGATATGGTTCACTATCAACATCAATATATAGTTCCCAACCTTCAAATTTTTCTTTAATCCATTGTGAAATTTTTGTAAAGTATTTCTTATCAGTTGAAAGATAATCTCGGATTAAAAAATCATATAAGTATCTGCCATCAAAATGAGATTTAACTTGTGAACTTACATTCAATCTATAATCTTGTTTGGTTTTCTCTCTAATTGCACCAATAAAATCAGTAGCCATAAAATGTGGTGGTGGAAGTGGTTTACCTTCACGTTTATCACTACCATTCTTTAAATATTTCATTAACGAAATACCTAAAAATTCACAATAATACTCTTCCCCATCAAGTTCATTCTCATAAATATTATTTTCTATATTTCTAAACTTAATTTCATCATTCAAGTTCCAAAAATCTAATATTGGTATGTTTTTATTAATATCAATAGCAACTTCAAAACTTAAAATATCATCTAAATCTTCACCCGTCTTTTTCTGGAATAACTCTATTTCTAATGCTCTACCAAATTTACCATAAACTAAATCTTTATATTCATTTCCCGCTTGTACTTCATCATTTATTAAATTTACTACGGAATTACTCTTTGCTTTTAGAGCCCCCTCAATTACAGTCATCAATTTCAAAATAGCACTCTTACCCGAATTATTCTTACCAATAATAATAGTTATTGGCTTTAAATCAAGCACCTGTCTTTCTTTAAAAAGTTTGTAATTTTTAAAAGTTACTTTGCTAATCATATTTTAGTATAGTATTATATACACAAAGATAGATATAATAAATTTATTTTTTGACTACGCTTTCATTTGGACTACATTACTCAGAATTCGTATTTGAATCTTCAAAAGTATCATTTTCTCTCCAATATACTCGCAAAACCTTGGCATTAACCCCAATTTCTTGGAAATACTGTAACCACGAAAGCTGTTGATTGGATAAATTATCGGTCGGCGATTTTACTTCTACAAAACAATATTCTCCCGAAACATCATCCCACATAAAAAGGTCAGGAAAACCACGCAAATGCTCGACCAAGTTTTTCGACATTTCGTGTAGAATTTTCTTCATTGCTTCAAATTCTATCAGTTCGACTGCTTTTCTGACAATCAGCCAGATTTCTTCCAGCCAGACTACAAACGGATTGGCAATACCAAACTTCGATTCGTAACGCTCGCCCATATAAATCAGTAAATCTTGCACATCTGCAAAACCTTCTAAATGACTGACGATTAAATCTTTACGTTTTTCGTAAAAATCGGGTAAATACAAATCTGAAGGACGACGCTGGAATGGGTGATGAAAAGCCACCAAACTTGGGTCAAAGACAATATCCCAGAAAACCAAGCCAAAAATGGCTCGCCAAAGATGGTTCTCGGAGAAAACTGCCAGTTTTCCTTCTTGGTTATAATAATCTACGACACCCATCTCAACTTGATGCCTAAAGTCAATAGAAATCGTAATCGACTCAGCTTGATGCAGCCAAGAAGTTGTACTTTTCTTAGCTCGCTTTTTGGTATTGAGTTTATTCAGAAAATCAATAGCATAAAATTTTTCATCAGCATTTTTAGGGTACTCAATCATTTGCTGACACAAAGAAAACGCTTCATCAATGTGGTTGAGTTTTTGGAGTGTCCGCACTTGTCGCTCTCTCGATGGCACTTGCTCGGTAAGTCGATAAACCAACAAAGCTTCGTCTAAAAGTTTACTTTTTTCTAAGAAAGTGGCCACTTTTATAATCAAACGCTCGTAAGAAGGTTTAGCTACTTCGCTCAACTCATGCACAGAATCAGCAAAATTCATGAACCAATCATACACATCAAGTGCGGGAGCAGTATCTTTCAGTTGCGAAAATAAATCATTTTGGTCGGTAATGAGCCATTTGTCTTCAGCATCTTTTCGAGTCGTAAATCGGGCTACAAGTTTGTCATCGTCATGATTTTCAAATTGTACTAAACCCATATCTCGCATCACAAACTCTGTCATGTCGAGGTAGCGATTACCAAAAAACAAAAACTTCATAAAAGTGACTTCATATTCAAAGCAAACTTTTATGATTGGCTCGAAATTATTGAGGGTTTCCACAATTTCATTAAGCTCAAAATCTTGTAAAATTGTCTCTACAAGTTCCTCTTTTTTTAGTTTTTTATACGCTGCTTTTTTCTCGGTGAGCAATTTAGAAAATTGCTCTACAAGCTCTTTTGTGGTCCAAACACTGAGCATTTCTTTGCTAAATGTTTGGTGTTTTTCGGGGTTAAGGGTTTCGATAAACTCTCGTTCGAGCAATTCATTGAGCAGTGCAGGAATATTCGTTAATTCGCTATAAGACAACTTATTAACTCGAAAAAACAAACCTCTGCGATTTGAGAAACGAATAAATAAACATTGAGCATCTTCGCTCAAGCAATAGTATTTTCGCAAGAAACGCCACTCGCCTTCATTTAAGATATGGCGGTACTTTTCCTGCACAAAATCAAGTACATAATTGAAATATTCGAGGTAATATTTTGGAGGAAGTTCATTTTTGGGCGTTTGTTCAATTGCCATAGTTAAGAACTTTGTTCATAGAAAAACACACTATAAATACACTAACAAAACAGGCAAGTTAGAAACTTGCCCTATAATCACTGCTTCACCTTCGGCTTGATAATTAATCTCAACGATTGGTCATACGTTACATAATTCCAAAGCCAGTTGATAAATACCATTACTTTGTTTTTTACGCCCAAAATTGCCATTAAATGCACAAACATCCAGACATACCACGCAAAAGCTCCTTGAAATTTCCAGAAAGGTAAATCAACCACCGCCAAGTGCCTTCCAACGGTTGCCATCGAACCTAAATCTTTGTATTCAAAACCCACAGGCTCTTCTTTCCGCATAATTTTCAAAAGGTTTTTTGCCAATAATTCACCTTGTTGAATCGCAGGTTGAGCCACTTGTGGGTGTCCATTAGGGAATTTTGGGTCGCCATTCATCAAAGCAATATCACCAACGGCAAAAACATTTGGCAAACCGTCAACTTGATTAAAAGCATTGACTTTCAGACGATTGCCACCGCCATAAACTTCTTTCGGGAAACCTTCAATCGAATTACCTTTGATTCCTGCCGCCCAAACTACATTATTTGTTCTGATTTTTTCACCCTCCTGCGTATAAGCATATTTCCCATCAAAATCTGTGATTCTTACGCCATTTCGCACAATTACGCCCAAACGTTCGAGGTATTCTTTGCTTTTCATCGAAGCTTCATCTGACATCACTTCCAGCACTTCAGGCGATGAACCAAACAAATAGATTTTCATTTGATTGAAATCTAATTCTGGATAATCTTTCGGCAAAATCAGACGTTTCATTTCAGCCAACGTTCCCGAAACCTCAACGCCCGTTGGGCCAGTTCCAACCACAACCATATTCATCAAACCTTCACGAGTATCGGCATCAGTAGCCGTGAGAGCATCTTCTAAGTTTTGTAAAACCTTGTTTCTCAGATAAATAGCCTCCGAAACTGATTTCATTGGCATGGCATTGTTGATGATATTATTCATACCAAAAAAATTGGTATCGGCCCCCATTGCCATTACTAAATAATCGTAGCTCAGTTCACCCAATTCAGTTTCTAAGGTTTGCTGTTCGGTATTTACCTTCAGCACCTTAGTGATACGTATATGAACATTTTTTTTATGTTGAAAAATCTTACGAAGCGGAAACGAAATCGAACTCGGTTCAAGCCCAGCCATCGCAACTTGATAAAAAAGTGGTTGAAATTGGTGATAATTGTTTTTATCAATCAATACAATCTGCACATCATGCTTAGCGAGTTTTTGAGCGAGAGCTAAACCACCAAAACCTGCACCGACAATTACGATACGAGTTTGGTTAGTTTCTGGAATGTTTGGAGTCATGTTTTGAGTTTATGTTTTGGATTAAAACTGTGATTAAAATCACAGTCTAATTGAACATAGGATTTATTAAATAAAACGATTTAAATCGTTTTATTTTTTGCATTTTCCCTTTGTTTCAATATCCACTGAATTTATTTACCGGCTTATCATATCAGTTTCAAAATTACATTTTTTGCTTTGGTTTTCGTAGTTTTTCTGTAATATTCTTACCGAAATTGTTTAGGTCTTCAATCCTTTGTACCTTTGTGCTTTTATAGAACAGTTGATAGAAACTATCGACCGTTATCTATTGACCATTGAGTAAATGAATTTCAAAGAAAACTTACAGAACGAACCTATTTTTGAGTTAATTGCACGCTCGGCAGCCGAAATAAATGTCGATGCTTATGTGATTGGCGGATACGTTCGTGACCTTATATTAAATCGCCCAAACAAAGATATTGATGTTGTTTGTTTGGGAAGTGGCATCGAATTAGCCGAAAAAGTAGCCAAAAATCTTGAAATTCTGAAAGGACAAGAACACGTCTATGTTAGTTTTTTCAAAAATTTTGGTACAGCACAAATCAAATCAGGCGACATTGAGATAGAGTTTGTTGGAGCAAGAAGAGAATCTTATCGCTCTGAATCTCGCAAACCATTAGTAGAAGACGGAACGCTCGAAGACGACCAAAATCGCCGAGATTTTACGATAAATGCCCTCGGAATCTCATTAAATGTAAAAAACTACGGTGAATTAATCGACCCATTTGGTGGTGTAGAAGATATTAAAAGAAAGCTCATTCGTACACCTCTCGAACCCGAAGTTACATTTTCCGACGACCCGCTTCGAATGATGCGTGCCGTGAGGTTTGCTTCGCAACTTGGTTTTGATATTGACGGAAAAACTTTCGATGCTATTGCGGCCATGAAAGACCGCATCAGTATTGTTTCGCAAGAACGAATCACTGATGAGTTGAATAAAATTGTCTTGTCGAAAACGCCATCTTATGGCTTCAAGCTATTGTTTTATACAGGCTTGCTACAAATCATTTTTCCAGAATTTTGTGAGCTACAAGGAGTTGAAACACAAGATGGTAAAGGGCATAAAGACAACTTTTATCATACATTACAAGTACTTGATAATGTGGCAGTTAAATCGAATGACTTGTGGTTGCGTTGGGCGGCAATCTTGCACGACATAGCCAAGCCTGCTACCAAAAGATTTCATCCAAAAATCGGTTGGTCGTTTCACGGACACGAGGAATTAGGCGGAAAAATGACTCCTACTATTTTCCGAAAATTGAAATTACCACTTGATGGAAAAATGCGAATGGTGAAAAAACTGGTGCGTTTGCATCTTCGCCCAATCGCTTTGGCAAAAGAAAGCATCACTGATTCAGCTTTACGTAGATTGCTATTTGAAGCAGGTGAAGATTTGGAATATTTGATGATTTTGTGCCGAGCCGATATTACTTCCAAAGACCCAAATAAAGTTAAAAAATACCTCGCCAATTTCGATAAAGTAGAAGAAATGCTCGTTGAGTTGGAAGAAAAAGATAAACTTCGTAATTTTCAGCCAGTAATTACGGGCGAGATAATTATGGAAGTTTTTGATTTGAACCCCTCGAAAGAGGTTGGAACAATAAAACTGGCTTTAAGAGAAGCCGTTTTAGAAGGAATTATTCCCAACGAATTTGAGCCATCTTTTGAATATGTTTTAAGAGAAGGTGAAAAATTGAACTTGAAGCCCGTGAAAAGTAAAGAAGAAATCAAACATATTTTAGAAACACCTAAACTTGAAGATAAGGAATGAATGACGGAACTAAATTTAAAAGAATGCTCGGCGGAATTTTAGCTGGAATGGGACTATTATTATTATTATTTGCTTGTATTGCCTTTATGTCAGCCGATGATACAGTAATGGGCTTGACAGTAAAAGGTGCAAGAAAAATCGCTCCAGCAGTTTTAGGATTAATCTTATTAGTATCTGGTATTTCGATGGTCAATCGTACTTAGCAGTGAAAAATGAAAGTTGAAAGGTGAAAAGTGTTTTTCACAAACTCTTCACTTTTCATCTTTCACTTTTTCAATATCTCAATACCCACATTACATTGCAAACAGCATTTTTGGGTACAAAAATTATTATAAAGCTCAATACTCGCTTGCGAATCGAAGGCTGTTTTTATTTTCATTCCCAAGCCTTCCCACATTTCGGTTATATGATTTTCTTCGGCTGGTAAAGCCTCCAAAAAACTCACACATCTTGCCATAAGCTCTTGATTATCAATTTTCTCAGAATAACACGCCAAGAGAGGAATAACTGTATTTATCAAAATATTATTGATAGAATCTTTGCCTAAACCTACCAATTTCTTACTGACAACTTTTCCAAAGTTATAATGTTCTTGCCAATAAATAGATTGTTCAATTTTTAGAGCATTTCGTAAATCTTCAATAGAATTGGTCTGAGTAAAAAGCGAGAAAAAACTTTGTTGTTGTGTAATCAGCTTAGCTAATTGAGCAATACGAATGGTCGGAAAATTTGCAGGACGAGTGCGTAAGAACTTCCATTCATGCCTGCTTAATTGATTGGTTTTTAAAGAAAACTTTGCGGCAAAGAAGTCATATTCTTGACTCAGTTTTTCGGAATATTCATCGCATTTATCTATCAAACCAGCTTGACCGAAAAGCATGGCTTCGATTTGGGTAATATTATCTCGGTGTTTTTGTAAAACCTTTAATGGAAGATTTTGAGCAAGTCTTAGAAACGTTTCTGAATTAAGCTTAAACCCAAAATTTCGGGCCAGAAGTTGATAAGCTGTTTCTTCCCAATCTCCATTATTTTGTTCAAAGAGTTGTTCTACAATTTGAGCTTTTTGTTGCAAACGCTTTGCCAAAACCTTATCTAAAATGGCAAATTTTGATAAATCAGATACTTTTAAAAACTGTTCTTTGCATGGAATAACAGCCTGATTATCAACTAAATGCTGATATTTGTTAAAAATTTGTATATCAGTAATTGTTTTCAATTCAAGCGTCGGTATCAGACTACCATCTTGTCGAGTGATGGCTTGGTCGTTTTCCCAAACCACATGCAGAATTACATTATTATAAGCTTCGTTATTCTGATGTTTATGAAGTTGCCAATCAGAAGATTTTATATGAATTTCTACATTTCCCACCCATTCAATTTCATTGATTTGAAGCCGAGCATTTGTAAAATCGGGGCCAGCATTGGTATTTAAAATACCTGTTTTTAGTACAGAAATCTTTTCACCCGAAATCGTTTGCAAATTTGATTTATCAAACTGCTGAAATTGCCAAAGATAGTGTAGAAATGCTTCATTCATATTGATAACAGCTTAGTTGTACAATTTTCCAAATTGTCTATTTTAATAAAACAATTTGGAAAATTGTACAACAAATTACAAATACTTCTGCAAATATTTCTTCATTTCTTGTTGCACGGCTTGAGCTTCTTTGGCGGCTACTTGGGCAAAATCTTCGCCAGAAGAGGCATAAATAATGGCTCTTGAAGAGTTTACTAACAAACCACATTGTTTGTTCATTCCATATTTTGAAACTTCTTCTAAACTACCACCTTGAGCTCCAACGCCTGGTACAAGTAAGAAATGCTCGGGAGCAATTTCTCTGATTTTCAATAATTTATCTGCTTTTGTAGCACCCACAACATACATCATACGCTCTGAGTCAGCCCATTGTTGGGAAGTTAGAATTACTTGTTCAAATAAATGTTTATCTCCTATTGATAACTGCTGAAAATCATCGCCACCAGCATTAGAAGTTAGAGCCAAAAGAATCACCCATTTTCCTTCAAATTCAAGAAAAGGCATCACCGAATCACTTCCCATATATGGGGCAACCGTTACTGAATCGAAATCCAGTCCTGAAGATGATTGATCGAAAAATGTACGAGCATAAAGCCCCGAAGTATTGCCAATATCGCCACGTTTGGCATCTGCAATTGTAAAACATTCTTGCGGTATATATTCTATCGTGCGTTGTAAACTCTCCCAGCCTTTCGCACCCAATGCCTCATAGAAAGCTATATTTGGCTTATATGCAACGGCATACTCGGCGGTTGCGTCTATAATCTGACGATTAAATTCAAAAATTGGGTCTTTTTCTTTGAGTAAATGCGACGGGATTTTTTTAATGTCGGTATCAAGACCAACACACAAATATGAGTTTTTTTTTGTTATTTGCTCAAAAAGCTGCTTTTTTGTCATTCTTTGATGTTTTTTACAGGCAAATTTCTATAAATAATACGATTTAATCAGAAAAATAACACGATTTTATTTTGTAAATACTACTTTTGTATATTCTTTAACCTTAGAAGAAATCAATTATTAGTTTAATTGATGAAAAAGTTAACTTGCCGATTTTAAAATTATTACCTAATAATGGAGTTTAGAAAAACAAGTATTGAAGGCCTAATTGAGATTTATCCAAGAATTTTTGGAGATGCCCGTGGTCACTTTTTTGAGTCATATCGACAAGATATTTTTGCACAAAATGGGATTCCTTTTCAGTTTGTACAAGACAATCAGTCATTTTCAACAGCTGGGGTTTTACGTGGACTTCATTTCCAGAATACTCCTTTTTCTCAAGGTAAACTTGTACGAGTAGTTACGGGAAAAGTCATTGATGTGGCGGTAGATATTCGTCCAAACTCACCAACTTTTGGCAAATATCAAAAGTTTACGTTGGATGCTTCGCTTCAAAATATGGTTTATATTCCAGAAGGATTCGCACATGGATTTGCTGCACTTGAAGACTCTATCTTTTCATATAAATGCACCAATAACTATAATAAAGCCTCTGAAGGTGGAATCATCTGGAATGACCCAGACTTAAATATTGACTGGGGAATCAAAAATCCAAATGTTTCAGAAAAAGATTTAGAACTAACAACTTTTAAGGATTTATTCAGCAAAATTTAAGCGAATTTTTGCAACATAAATTGTACCAATTTTGTAATTAGAGACAAATATTTTTTTAATATATTGAATAGCAAGCGATTGATACCGTTTGCTATTTTTATATAACAAGCGGATACATTTGGCATGGTCTTGGAACTTCATGGGTATATCGCAGACTAAGGTGCTTAGACTGCCTTGATTGAATCCTAATATGCCAAAGAATAAACTATCCTTAATGTTTGAGTCAATTTTCAAGAGAGATGTTTTGAGTGGTAATACTCCGAAACCAGAATTGACAGTTGATATTCATGCTCATGTACTACCTCAACTTGATGATGGCCCAGTAGATATAGAGCAGAGTATCGAAATAATTAAAGAGATGTATGCAATGGGGTATCGCAAAATTATTGCGACACCGCACGTAATGGCTGGCTATTATAATAATGCTCCTGAGGATATTCTACAATCATTACATATTCTCAAAACTGTTCTGAAACGTAGAAATATTACAATGGAATTGGAAGCAGCAGCCGAATATTATTTGGAAGATGAATTATTCAGATTGATCGAATGCCATGAAGTTTTAACTTTTGGTGGAAGTAAAAAATATCTACTTTTTGAGGCTTCGTTTGTTACAAAGGCCTCTTATATTCTTGAAGCAGTTATTAAAATCAAACAGGCTGGTTATACTCCTGTTTTGGCTCATCCCGAACGCTATGTTAGCCTCAATGATTTGGACGTAATCAATCGTTTATCTTGCAATGGTGCACTTTTTCAAGTGAATATTGGTTCATTGACAGGTTATTATTCAAAGCAAGCACAAGAGTTAGCAGAATTACTGATTAGCAAAAAACTGGTAGCTTTCTTAGGTTCAGACTGCCACAGCATCGCTCAACTCGAAAGTATCAAGCATGCTTTTAAGCTCAAAACTTTCAAAGAAGCAACTCAGCTCAATATCTTGAATAATACATTGATGGAGAAAAAAACAACTGTATTTGCCTAAACATGTTTATTTAGGTTTATAGGTAAGTAGTTGCATGGTTTCTCCATCAAAAACTGCGTAACTATTATACCAAATCCAATCGCCTAGATTTACATAACGAGCCGTTGGAGAAATATTCATTTCGGCCATTGTGTGTCGATGCCCAAAAACATAAAAATCATGGTGGGTTTTAGCTTCAATCTGCTTTGAATATTGCACCAAATGTTCACGTTCTTCGCTCAAAAACTTTTCTGGTTCACGTTTTTTCTTCCAGCTATTTTTAGTCCAGATTTGCCCGAGCAACATTCCAAGATTTGGATGCATAACTCTTCCGAACAGAAACCTTGGAAGTTTCCCTTCAAAAATTACTTTCAAAATTTTATAACCAAAATCATCAGCACCGAGTCCATCGCCATGGCCTACATAAAACGTTTTTTGATTGAATGAAAAAACTTGTGGTCGGCGAATGGTACGAATATTCAGCTCCGTTTCAAAATAATCAGTCATCCACATATCACGATTACCTAAAAAGACTATTATTTCGATTCCAGCATCTGATAATTCAGCTAATTTCCCGAAAAAACGCACGAAACCTTTCGGTACAACATGCTTGTATTCGTACCAAAAATCAAACAAATCGCCTACTAAAAAAATTACTTCGGCATCATGGCGGATATTTTCAAGCCACTCAATGATTCGGCGTTCACGGATAAGACTCTCAGCGTGCGTGGGTGCACCTAAATGAAAATCAGACGCAAAGTATATTTTTTTACCTGTGGGTATTGTACGATTCATTAACATTAATACAATTCTATGAAAATTAAAACTTTGCACAAAGCACACAAAATTTTATGAATATTTTAAATGAAAACAGAAAATTTGTTAAAAACTTATCGTTTTTGATGCTAATTATGCGTAGTTTTGAAATAAAGCAAAATTTGATTTTATAGAAAATCATCTTTCCTTATATTTACAACCGAATTCTTATAAGACCATTTTATAAAACAATATTATTATCCAATGAAACGAGTATTAATTGCCGAAGACAGCTCAGTGATTCAGAACTTAGCCAAAAAGATTTTGGAATTCCAGAATTTTGAAATTACTGCCGTTAAGAATGGCGAACAAGTGATGCAATTGCTCGACAAAGAAGATTTTGACATCTTGTTACTCGACATCAATATGCCGATTATGGATGGTATGGAGTGTGTAAAAGCGATTCGTGAATTGAGCGATAAATCAAAGGCAAATCTTCCTGTTGTGGCTATCACAGGCAATGCAAAAAATTATTCAGAAACTGATTTCAAAGAAGCGGGCTTTAATGATGCATTGATGAAACCTCTGAATTTTGATAAATTAGTCGAAGTTGTAAAAGGACTAACAGAATAAATCTAATGTCGAATGATAGAATGAGTGAATGATAGAATATCTTACTGACAACTATTATTCACTCATTCTATCATTCACTCATTCATTAAATTATGCAAGTAACTTTTCTCGGAACAGGTACTTCGGGCGGGATTCCCGTACTGACGTGTGGGTGTGAGGTTTGTAGTTCGCTGGATTATCGTGACAAACGCCTCAGAGTATCGGTTTGGATTGAAGTAGAAAATAAAAGTTTTGTGATTGATACGGGTCCAGACTTCCGCCATCAAGCACTTCGTGAACGAATTCCTCGAATTGATGGAATCATCTACACCCACGAACACAAAGACCACACAGCTGGTCTGGACGATATTCGTCCCTACAATTATCTGCATGGAATTCAGCATTTAGACCTTTATGGGCATCCGAGAGTGCTGGCTCAACTCAAACGTGAATTTGCGTATGCATTTGATGAACAGAAATACCCAGGTGTACCTTTGATAAATGTACATGAAATTGGTAATCAAACGTTTACAATAAAAGACACTACATTTATACCAATAGATGTTTTGCATCATCGTTTACCAGTTTTTGGTTTCCGTATCAAAGATTTTACCTATATTACTGATGTAAACTATATTTCTGAACAAGAACTGGCAAAAGCTTATGGCTCAAAGGTTTTAGTTTTGGGAGCTTTGCAACGCCAAAAACATATTTCACATTTCACACTTGATGAAGCTATAGAAGTTGCCAAGAAAGTAAATGCTGAAATGACATATTTTACACACATTAGCCATAAAATGGGACTTCATGGCGAAGTTGAAAAAGAACTTCCACCTAATATTCGACTGGCTTATGATGGTTTGAAGGTTCGATTATAATCAAAATTGCCTCAAATAAGCACTCGGTGACATTTTCATGCGACGCTTAAATTGTCGATTGAAGTTAGAGACATTATTAAAACCACTCGAAAAACAGATTTCCAATACACTTTTTTCATTGTTCTGTAGCATTCGGCAAGCGTGACCAATACGCACATCATTCAAGAAATCAGAGAAAGTTTTTCGTGTACGAAGCTTGAAAAATCTACAAAAGGCGTTGGGGGTCATATTGGCTATTTCGGCCACTTCTTCCAATGAAATTTCTCGCTCAAAGTTTTTCATCAAAAACTCAAACGTTGCATTAATCCGCTGATTATCAACTTCTTTCTGTGGAGATTGATAAGTAATACTTGATAAAAATTCTTTATTGGGCGAAATATCAATTTCATTTAAAATCTGTAAAAAAGTAAGTAATTTATCAAAACCTTGTTTATTGGCGATTGACTTTATCAAATCTGTGAGGGCATTTGCTTCATTATTTCTAATTCGGATTCCTCTCGACGCTTCTATCAATAATGCCTTCAAATGCTGAGTTTCTGGAATATCAAAGAAATTCTCTCCCAATAAATCTCCTCGAAAATAGACTGAAACCGAGTACGCACGCTGGTTTTCGGCATAATATTCTGCATCATTTCGGAAAACATGGGGTAAATTACTTCCCAAAAAGTAAATATCGAAAGGCTGAAAACGCTCTACATTATCGCCCACAAATTGCGTTCCTGTACTTTCAAGAATAAGTGTTATTTGCCATTCAGGATGAAAATGTAGCGTATCGTAAAAATACGGCAAATCATCGACCTGCACTCTAAAAGACTCAGTTTCGGTTTTTGGAATTCGGAATAATAAAGGTTTCAAAGTAAATTTTGAATGAATGACGGGGTCGCCCGTGCGATGATAGAATGACTGAATAAAAAACCTAATCAAATACTAATTTACCTTAATATTTCAATATATTTTTATTTTAAGAATAATTTAGTACAACTATCTGCGAAATTAAGATAAGTTTTCTATTATTAGCTCTATTACTTTTGCAAAAGAAATAATACATTCACTCATTCTATCAATCACTCATTCACTCATTGTAATATGAAACCATCGTGGACTGGCGTTTATCCTGCCGTAACAACTCCTTTTTTCCAAGACGAAAGCCTTGATTTAGATATGTTTAACTTCAACATCGAAAAACAAATCGAAGCTGGAGTGCATGGTATTATTATTTGTGGTTCGTTGGGCGAAAACGGAACGCTTACAAATGACGAAAAACTAACTTTGCTTGATTCAGCAAAGAAAACCATTGCAGGGCGTGTGCCGTTGGTAATTTGTATTGCTGAATGTATCACTCGTGAAGCGGTAGCTCTTGCAAAAACCTACGAACAAGCGGGTGCAGATGGTTTTATGTTATTGCCACCGATGCGTTATTCGGCTGATGAACGTGAGATTCTTCATTATTTACACCGTGTAGCTGACTCAACTGATTTGCCTGTTTTGGCGTATAATAATCCATTGGCGTATAAAAACTTTATTTCGATTCCAATGTTTCATGATTTGGCGGCAAACCCACATTTTGAGGCCATGAAAGAATCAACTGGAGATGTTCGTTACATGACAGATATTATCAATGAGTTTGGTGGACGATTCAAAATTATGTCTGGTGTTGATGATTTGGCCTACGAAAGTCTCGTAATGGGTGCTGATGGCTGGGTTGCGGGCTTAGTTGATGCTTTCCCAAGAGAAACAGTTGTGATTTATGAATTAGTAAAACAAGGTCGCTACGAAGAAGCTCGTCAAATTTATCGTTGGCACTTCCCGTTGATGCACCTTGATGTTTCGACTAAATTTATTCAAAATATTAAACTTGCTCAAGTGGCAACTGGCCTTGGTACTGAGTGGGTACGTGAACCACGTTTACCATTGGCAGGCGAAGAAAGAGAAAGAATCTTGAAAGTTATCAACGATTCGTTGGCAACAAGACCAGTTTTACCGCAGATTTAATCATGACAAAATCATTCTTTTGCATAGATGCCCATACTTGTGGGAATCCTGTACGTTTGGTGGCTGGTGGTGGGCCTAACTTGGAAGGTAAGAATATGTCAGAAAAACGCCAGCATTTTCTGCGTGAATATGACTGGATTCGTAAAGGTTTGATGTTTGAACCTCGTGGACACGACATGATGTCAGGCAGTATTTTATACCCACCCCATGACCCCGAAAATGACGTTGCGGTTTTGTTTATAGAAACCTCTGGTTGCCTTCCGATGTGCGGACATGGCACAATCGGAACGATTACGATTGCCATCGAACATGGGCTTATTCAACCTAAAAAGCCAGGTTTTGTGCGAATGGAAGCACCTGCGGGCTTAGTTCTGATTGAATATAAGCAAGAAGGAAATAAAGTAAAATCGGTAAAATTGACCAATGTTGCTTCATTTTTAGCTGCTGAAAATATAGAAGTGGAATGTCCAGATTTGGGAATATTAAAAGTTGATGTGGCGTATGGTGGAAATTTCTATGCCATTGTTGATGTGCAAGAAAACTTTCCAGGTTTAGAACATTTCAAAGCTGACCAACTAATTGCTTGGGCAAGAGTTTTACGTGAAAGAATCAACGCATCCCATACTTTTGTTCACCCTGATAATCCTACCATTAATGGGCTAAGCCATATTGAGTGGACTGGACAAGTAATTGACCCAACATCCACTGCTCGAAATGCCGTATTTTATGGTGATAAAGCCATCGACCGTTCCCCTTGCGGCACAGGAACTTCTGCTCGAATGGCACAATGGGCAGCCAAAGGCAAGCTCAAAGCAGGCGATGAGTTTATCCATGAGAGTATTATTGGGAGCAAGTTTATTGGGCGAATTGAAGGCACGACCAAAGTCGGGGAAATTGATGCGATTTATCCAAGCATTGAAGGTTGGGCAAGAATTTATGGAAATAATACCATAACTATTGATGACCAAGACGACCCTTATGCGTTTGGGTTTCAGGTGATTTAACCCCCAACCCCTAAAGGGGAGCTATTTTCGATAATTTTATGTAATAAATGTTTAAATTTGTCGAAAATAGCTATTTCAGACAATGAAAATTCAAAAATTACAACTCAAAAACTTCAAACGTTTTACAGATTTAACGATTGAAGGTATTCCCGAAAACACTAAATTAGTGTTGCTTATTGGTGCTAATGGCTCGGGGAAATCTTCGGTTTTTGATGCTTTTGAGGTTCTGAATACAATTACAAAAGGCGAGTTAGTTGATAAGAATACCCTTTACTACAAAAAGAATAATTCAATTTCATCCACTCTTTACATTCTAAAAAATGATGGAGATATTGATGTAAACCTTTTTCATCCAGATAATAGTGTGAATTTTGGGTGGTCAGGAAAAAGCAATTTTTACGGCAGAACAAGTTTCAGACAAATATCAAGGTTGACAAAAACAGTTTTAGGGAGTGATTTATCCACTCAAAATGATGCTGACCGCCCAAAAACCTACATTGACCGAGATGAGCGTTTTGAAAATGACATTGAAAACATGCTTAGGGATATTCTTAAAAATGTCTTTTCAAGCATTGATTCAAGTAAGTATTTAAGAGAAAAATATGTCTACCCAATCAACCAAGCATTACATAGAATATTTGATAACGACCATAATATAGAGATTGAACTACTTGAAATTATACCCCCATTGGAAGGTAAAACTGCTGAGATCAATTTCAAAAAAGGCAATTCTGAAATTCATTATAATTTATTAAGTGCTGGTGAGAAAGAAGTAGTGAATATTTTATTCAATTTATTGAGTAGAAAAGATTTATTGCAGGATGCTATTTTATTTTTTGATGAAATGGACTTGCATCTAAATACTGCCATTCAATATAATTTGCTAAAAGAAATCACCGAAAACTGGATTCCAGATAATTCTCAACTCTGGACAGCTTCTCATTCTTTGGGCTTTATTGATTATGCCCGTAAAAGTAACAATGCAGCTATCATTGACTTTGATTCTCTCAATTTCGATGTAGCTCAAACTCTTTTGCCACAATCAAAAGAAATGCTTGATGTATATGATATTGCAGTGCCCAAAAGTATGCTTTCTCAACTTTTTAAAGGTCAAAAAATTATTTTCTGTGAAAATAAAAATGATGAGTGGTATAACTTATTGGGGATTGATAAAACAATTTTTGTAGGAGGAAAAGATTCAAGAGATGTTTTTTTACATATCAAAAAAGACAAAAATAATCATGCTTTAAGAGACCGTGATTTCTTGTCAGATAGTGAAGTTTTAGCAATAAAAAAAGATTTTCCAAACTATCATATTTTAAAGTATTATGATTTTGAAAATTACCTCTATCACCCTGAAAATATAGCAGAATTTTCTCCAGAAGGATTTGATAAACAAACATATATCGAGGAAATAATCCGACAAAAAAACATTAAAATTTTCAATATTCTTACAACTGTTGCTTCATCAAGACAAACTTACGAAGAGTTCAAAACTAATGAAAAATTGAAAGACAAAGAAGTGGATGCTATTGTTGAAGATTTTAGAAGTGATGATTTTGAGCGTTTTTATAAGTTTTTTGATATGAAAGTGCAATTCAATAAAAGCTATTTAACAAAATTTAATCTGAGCAAAGAAAAATTAGTTTCAACCAAATGGTTTAAAGCTAAAATTCAAGAAATTATCAAATGAAAACAACCATCATCGGCAGCGGAGTAATTGGCTTATTTTCAGCATATTACCTCAACAAACAAGGATACGAAGTCACAATTATCGAACGCTCAAATGGCGATGATAGCTGTTCGATGGGAAATGCAGGAATGATTGTTCCGAGCCATTTCATTCCATTGGCGGTACCTGGAATGATTGAAAAAGGTATCAAATGGATGTTCAATTCTGAAAGTCCTTTTTATGTAAAGCCTCGCCTTAATCTTGATTTACTTTCGTGGGGATTGAAATTTTATCAAGCAGCCAATAAAAAGCAAGTTGAACGAGCGATGCCTGCCCTTAGGGATATTAGTTTATTGAGTAAAGCCCTCTATCAAGAGTTAGCCAAAACACCCGATTTTGATTTCTCGTTTGAAGAAAAAGGCTTGATGATGCTTTGCAAAACCGAACATAGTTTTGAAGAAGAAGTGGAAGTTGCTCACCAAGCCAACGAACTTGGATTAAAAACGAAAGTTCTTTCTACCAAAGAGTTACACGAATTTGAACCCGAAGTAAAACCCGATGTAGCAGGAGCAATTTTCTACGAAGGCGATGCTCATTTGTACCCAAACCAATTAGTAAGAAACCTAAAAAAATACCTCGAAAATAAAGGCGTAAAATTCCTTTACAACACCGAAGTAACAGGCTTTGAATTTGAAAAAAGTGAGATTAAAAAAACAAAGATTAAGCAAATAGTAGGTCATACAACTCAGAATTCAGAACTCAAAACTCAGAACTTAATTATCGCTACTGGCTCGTGGTCACCACTTTTGGCAGATATGCTCAATATTGGACTTCCAATGCAAGCGGGTAAGGGGTATAGCGTAACTTACGAGCAGAATGAAGGTAAAAAACTCAATATTCCATCTATTTTACTGGAAGCGAGAGTTGCTATTACTCCAATGTCTGACAATTTGATACGTTTTGGTGGAACGATGGAAATTGGCGGTTTGAACGATGAAATAAATATGAATCGTGTGCGTGGCATCATCAAGGCTGTGCCTAACTTTTTCCCGAATTATGACATAAAAATGCCACAAAAAGAACAAGTTTGGTATGGTTTACGCCCGTGTTCGCCCGATGGGTTGCCTTACATTGGACGAACAAATAAGTATAAAAACCTCGTGATAGCATCGGGTCACGCCATGATGGGGCTTAGCCTTGCTCCTGCTACGGGCAAATTAGTTCAAGAAATAATCGACAATCAGAAAAATAGCATCGACATTGACCTTTACAAACCTGAGCGATACGATTAAAATTGTTGCATTTGTTTCAGATTGTTGCAAATTGTTTTCTTAGTTTTACACACAAACAATTTGCAACAATCAAACTTTATCAACAAATGAGTTTTACTTGCCAAAAACATCTATTTTCTATTGAAGAAGGCGTAACTTACCTCAACGGAGCGGCCTACTCTCCTACCCTTAAAAGTTCGGTCGAACGAGGAGTTGATGGCATTCAATTAAAAGCATCGCATACGCATCTCATTAAAGGTAGCGACCATTTTTCTCTTCCACAGAAAGTACAAAAACTTTTCGCTCAACTCATTAACGAGTCTGATTATGAACGAATTGCGGTTATTTCTTCAGTTTCTTATGGGATGGCCGTTGTGGCAAATAATGTGCATCGCTTGCCCAATCTTTCATCAAAAAAGCACATTATTCAAATTCAGGATGAGTTTCCAAATAATGTTTACGCCTTCGACCGAGTTTGCCAAAAACATGATTTGACTTATAAAACCATTGCCAAACCTGATATTTTAGAAAATCGTGGTGGACTATGGAATCAGGCCATTTTAGAAGGTATCAATGCCGAAACTGCGATGGTAGTTATGCCACATATTCATTGGATTTACGGCGTAAAGTTTGATTTGGTAGCCATCTCGAAGCGATGCAAAGAAGTGGGTGCTTTATTAGTAATTGACGGTACTCAATCGGTTGGAATGCTTGACTTTGATATTCAGAGAATTCAACCCGATGCTCTCATTTGTGCAGGTTATAAATGGCTTTTAGGACCATATAGCATAGGAGTAGCTTATTTTGGTGAGTTTTTTGATGAAGGTGTACCCGTTGAAGAATCTTGGATGCACCGAGCCGAAAGCGATAATTTTGCCCAACTCATTCGCTACGAACGAGCTTACCGACCAAAAGCACAACGCTATAATATGGGCGAACACACACAATTTATTCAAGTACCAATGCTTGAAGATTCTCTTACCCAGCTATTAACATGGGGCGTGAATAATATGCAGAATTACTGTGCAGAAATCATCGAAAAACCATTAATAGCACTTCAAGAATTGGGTTGTTGGGTAGAAGATTCGGCCAATAGAGCAAATCACTTATTGGGTATAAATTTACCACAAACAATTAATAATCAAGCTTTTACTGAACAGCTTTCTGCTAAGAAAATCTTTGTATCGAATCGTGGGGTAGCTATTCGGGTTTCTCAGAATGTGTATAATACCGAAGCTGATTTATGGGCTTTAGTTGGGGTTTTGAAGGAAAATCTTTAGTAGAAACTTACATTTCTTACGTTGCCCCTTTTGGTCTTGTATGATTAAAAGGGGCTTTTTGTTTTTTTAAAGCTGTTTTTGTCTAATTTGCACAACAATCCAGCTCTCAAATCTTATTTTGAAAAATATCAACCCAAAACTAAAGCCATTTACCTTGAAAACTATACTCTTTAACTTTCTTCATCTGGTTGGTTTGTATCTAAAAGCGACATTTCTATCAGCATTTTTTGTGTTTTTATCAATTCTTTTTTCATTGGTTACAAAAGCACAATCTACAAATACTTATACACCGCTTGGAAAAGGTCTTCAAACTTTGCCTCTTGATACAATTCTTGTAAAACTGGGCAGTGCCGTACAGAATATGGATGTTAAGAATGAGGTACAAATCAAACAAGAAATACTCACTACTTTAGCACGAGCTAAAGCTACCAATAATCCGTTATACATAGCTAAAGCCAATCAACAGTTGGCAAATTGGCATTATGGCAGTACGACTTCAGGAAATAAAGATTCCATTTATCATTATGATAAGCAAGCATTAACGTATTTTTTACAAACCAAAGAAAATGAACTTATTACACGGGCATACCGAAATGTGGGCTTCGACTTTGATGAAATGCAACAATTTGCTCAAGCAGAAATCTACTACTTCAAAAGCCTAAAAGTAGCTCAATCCATTGGTTATCAGAGTGGTATAAATGCCGCTCATGCAGCTTTAAGTACTCTTTATAACAACACCAAAGATTATAATTCGGCGATTAAATATTCAAATTTAGTAATTGAAGCATACAAAAAAGACAAGAAAACCCATCCTTTGATTAGAGCCTTAAATAATATCAGTGATATTTATGTTAGCATCGGACAGCCCGAAAAAGCACTGACTGCTACTAATGAAGCTTTAGCTCTTACTGCAAATTTGCCAGAAAGTGTAAAAGAATCAGAAATCATCAATGTACGAGCATGGCGTGGAAAAGCATACCGAGCTTTGAAACGATACGATGAAGCCCTCAAAGACTTTGAGTTTTCGTGGAAAGCAATGCAAAAAATAAATGGCAATGACCAAGCAAATGGTTGGAAAGGCGATATTGGAAGTATTTATCATTTGCAAGGAAAACACGCAGAGGCAATTCCTTATTTAAGAGATTACATCAATCATTTGAAAGATAAAAAAGTTTATAGTCCAGAAGAATTGAAAAAACATAATATCTGGTTGGCAGAGTCTTTAAAGGCCTTAAATCAAACAGATTTGGCTTATAAATACCTTTCAGACGGTAAGGATATTGAAATAAATTCGTTGCAACAAGAAACAAAAGCACTAAAAAATGAGCTTCGTGTAAAATATGAAACCGAACAAAAAGACCAAACGATTGCTTCACAATCGGGGCAAATTGAACAACAAAATAAGATTCAGACCTTGAGTTATGCCATTGGTGGATTATTGATTTTGCTTTTGGGTGGTTTGTTTTTAACTTATAATAACAATAAAAAGAAAAATCAGCAACTACAAGAACTCAATAATAACTTAAACATTTCTAATACTCAACTCGATAAAAGAAACGCCGAAAACGAGTTACTCCTCAAAGAAATCCACCATCGTGTAAAAAATAACCTCGAAGTAGTTTCCAGTTTATTGGCCTTACAATCAGCCAAAATCGACGACCCCGAAATTCAAGATGCCATGCTTGCGAGTCAGAATCGGGTACAAAGTATGGGGATTTTGCACCAAAAACTCTATCAAAGTGAGCATTTAGCATTTATCGAAATGAAAAACTACTTTCAGAATCTTTGTGAAAATATTCTGGACTCTTACAACGAAACCGACAGAATTAACGTAGATATAGATATGAATGAAATTGAGTTAGATGTTGATACAGCTGTTCCAGTTGGTTTGATAGTAAACGAATTACTTACAAACTCATTAAAATATGCTTTCCCGAATGGTAAAAAAGGCTCGATTAAATTAAGCCTCAAAAATCTGGATAAAGATAGTTTAAGTCTGAAAATTAGCGATAATGGTATTGGTAAAAATCTGGACACAAAAGCAAAAGGAACTGGATTCGGCACACAATTGGTCGATTTGCTCACTCGCCAAATTGATGGTAAATTTGAGCAAGAAGTAAAAAATGGCACAGTAATTTCGATTAATTTTAGACGACAAAAAGCAGCTTGAAATGTTTACTGGTTATTAGATAACTGGTTGCAACTCACTAAATAACCAATTCTCAAGTAAACCAATAAGCAATTCACTAATAAGAAGTTTCCCAGTAAGCATTCACTAAGAAACATGCAAAGCCAACTCAAAATTCTAATCGTTGAAGACGAAATGCTGATTGCCGCCAATATCGCCAATCAGTTGGAAACCTTTGGTTATGAAGTAATTGGCATCATTCCGAGAGGTGAAGAAGCGATAAAAGTAGTTCAAAATGATAAACCTGACTTAGTATTGATGGATATTAATTTGAAAGGAGAAATTGATGGCATAGAAACAGCAAAAAGAATACAACAAGAAGGACAAATTCCGATTATCTACTTAACGGCAAACAGCGACGATGAGCATTTTAATCGAGCGAAAGCGACCAATCCTTACGCTTTTCTCTCAAAACCATTCAAAAGACTGGACTTACAACGTGCCTTAGAATTGGCCTCTGTACGAATTTTACAAGAGAATAATGAGCCAAAAACCGAACAAAATGGTTTAAAATTGGAAGACCGCATTTTCGTAAAACAAAATGACCTCATGTGCAAAATTCTCATTGCTGATATACTTTATCTCGAAGCCGACCGTAATTATTGTCAAGTTTTCACGAAAGACAAAAACTATCTTTTAGTAAATACGCTCAAAAATATGGAAGAGAAATTGCCTACTCAAAGTTTTCAAAGGGTTCATCGTTCATACATTGTAAATCTGAAAGAAATCAACGAATTCAATCATAACAACATCACAGTTGGCAATAAAATTTTACCTTTGAGCAAAGAACTCAGACCAGAATTATTGGCAAGATTACAAACTATTTAAGTTATTTTATATACCTCTTCTACTGAAAGCTTGCAGATTATTGAAATTTGTAAGTTTTTTTCGTTTTTCAGCTTCGGTAAATAATTCTACCCCTTCGGACAATTTCCAGTATGCTTCGTCCTTGATGAATTTCCTAAATAAACGTATTGGTATAGTTTGGTAAAACTTTATGTGAATTTTTCAATTCATAAAAAACAAAAACCATGAAAACCAATAAACTCATTCACCTCGGTAGTAGAAAAAATATCTCGCCTGCTAACATTCTGATGCTCAAAGCTGACATCAACTACACGCTTATCTACTTAGAGAATGGAAGCAAAATCATGTCTTCGACCACACTCGGCAAAATCGAAAAGCGATTGAAGGACTTTCAGTTTTTCAGACCTAACCGTTCAATCATATTCAATCTTGATTTTATGGCAGATTTTGAAAACAAAACTCAATCGGGCAGTTATGGCAAGATTTTACTCAAAAACAATGAAAAAATAGCTCTTTCAAGACGAAAAAGTGAAGCTTTTCTAAAAATCATTCAGTGAAAAACCACACTTAAATCATTCCAAAAACAATATTTACAATGAAAAATAATTTTACAAAATCTATCTTCGGTATTTTGGCAGTTATTTGTCTTTTACTAAGTTCAAATTTGATTTTTGCCCAAGCTACTTGGCTTTCTTCTGGCAATTTTACAGCAACTTATGCTTCCAGTAACGAAACCATTAAAGTTACCAATTCGGCTGGAAGTGTAGGCGGAGGAAATGTGGTGAAGGGTTATGCTAATAACAATACGGGTGATATTACAGCCAATGCTGGATATGGAGCAATTCCTAATGCCTTTACTAATGCACCAACGGCTCAACTCTTCAAAGCCACGGCAGGAAAACCTTTTACCATCACCTTAGAGTTTGACCTCCAAAATGCCATTTTTGGGGGTACTGAATCTACCATAACGATGTTGCAAAGTGGTCTTGGTAAAAATGACCAAAATTATTCCTATGACCAATTCATCACCATACCTCAAACGAGTGCAGTGGATGTTAATGGAAGAAAAAGGTACGTATTTACGGGCACATATACCTTTCCAGTAGGTAGAACTCAAGCATGGTTAGTATTTGGTTTTAGACGGTCATTAGGAAATCCCAATGATACAAGAGACAATATGATTATACTTCCGTTTGTGGTTGAAGGAGCTTATAATGACATATCTGAGGCGAATAAAGTAAAAATCTTGGGGAGATTCAGAGAACCCGCCATTCCGCAAATGATATTACACAATCCACCAGGCGATATGAGTAGTGTTACTTTTCAAACAGCACAGGAGGCTTGTAGAAACATGAGCGAATCATTGACCACCGAAGAATCTAACACAGGTAAGCTAAACGTTACTTTGGGAATTGCAGGTTCGGCAGGTTTGTTTGTTACGACCAATTTTGAGTTTTCGGTTACGGCATCGGTCAGTGGCGGTGGAGGTAGCACCGCTATGAGGTCTAACGGACAACAAAACTGTGTTTCGATTCTAAATGCCATTTCTACAATACCAGGGTCAGCTCCTGTCAATCAAGGCTCTATTTATTTAGGATATTCGTCCGATATAGACTATGGTGTCTTTCCGAGTGTAATTATCAATACTTCTCCCACCTTAACAATCGTAAAAGACTCCTCCTTGATTTTCGGAGTAGTACCCAATTCGGCTGCACCATTTTATTATTCAAAATCAGATATTCTGGCTGATATTGCTCAAAGACAAACCATCATAGATAATCTTGCAACATTACCAAAAATCAGATACGAAGCTCAAAGCCAAATAAATATATGGCGGCAAGTATTAGCAAAAGATAGCATCAATATCAATAATCCTAACGCCGAAGTTATTACTCCGTCATTTACCTTAACTGGTAATTCTTCATCGATTTCAAACTCGGTTACACAGTCGGTATCTACGAGTGAGACTTACGATGTGAGCCATTTTCTTGAACTCGGAGCTGGAGTAAGTTTTGTAGTAAAAGTTGGTGGTTCTGGCGTAGATGGAGGTTATGAATTTAAAACTAAAAAAACGCTGGGAACATCGGTTTCTAATAGTAACAATTCAAGTACAACAATCGCTTATACGCTACAAGACAATGATGCGGGCGATATATTTAAGGTCAAAATCATCAAAGATAAAACCTATGGTACACCCATATTTTTGCTTGACCATGCACAATCACGAACCTCTTGCCCCTATGAAGGTGGTTATCAAAGAGACCAACCAAGTTTACAAATCGTAGGCTCGGCTCAAAACAACATTACCATTCCGAATGTAACTTTGGGTACACCCGCTTCATTCCAAGTCAAACTTTGTAATAATAATTCGACCGAAGCACGTAGCTATAATTTAGGTTTTGTTCCGCAGACAAATTTAAACGATTTATTGATTTCAGCGGCTGGAAGTTCGGGGTCGCAATTTGGTCCTTTTACAATTCCTGCCAACGGTTGTAGAATCGAAAATTATGATGTAAATATTGCGAGACGATTTCCTGCCAGTGGTGTAAATTTCTCAAATCTTGAACTTGAATTATATACAGCTTGCGAACCGAGTATTAAATCAAGTATCATTGCCAATGTCAGTTTTGCTGCACCTCCAGCAGCAGTTGTAACCACTAATAACACCGAAGTTTGCTCTGGTTCACCTGTCACACTAACCGCAACTTGCCCCGTCAATTATGCCATAAACTGGTACACTTCATTTACTGGCGGTTTTGTCGTGGCGAGTGGCAGCAGCGTAAGTCTAAGCCCAACAGCCAATACGGTATATTATGTTGGTTGCGAAAGTACCAATCATGTACCACCGAGAGTTGCGAGCAAATTAGTTTTGGTAGGTTCACCTTCTACGGTTTTGAATTTAACTTCAAACTTTACAACAAGTACATTACAAATAGCCAATACAACCATTATAGCAAACAATAAGATATTCTCGCCAGCAAGTGTAACGTATAAGGCAGGAAAATCACTCTCATTTAACCCTGGTTTTGAGGCAAAAGCTGGGAGTAATTTTATGGCAAGGATTGGTGGGTGCGGGAATTAATTGACTAAGAATTTATTAAGATTTGAATCTTAACTATTATAACCAATCCAATTGTGGCAGTATTTTTAATCATTTATTAGGTCAAATGGCAAACCTCCTAATAAAAAATACTGAGAGTTTACCATTCGCTAAAGTTTCAATAGATAACTTTGAAGTAACTCAAGTAAGGTTTATCTTTAAGAATAACACAAACTCACTTATCTTTAAGCATAAAAGCATATTTGAGCCATTTTTTTCATCAACAACCACTTTTATTTACCCTAATTTCAAATTCAAACGAATGATAACAATCCAAGATTGGGAACTCAATAAGGAAAAATGGTTAGATAAAGACCTTGCTTTAATGATTTCGGATAAAGACTGGAAAGCAAGAACTCAGAAGGGCGATATTAAAATTTGGCAAAGGTCTTTTCCCGATGATAAAAACGACCTTTTCCGTTGGCGACTACCCAAAGTTGCCGCCAATCATAATGAAGTTTTTGATGTTTTTACCAATAAAATGGTTGATTATCATCATTATTGGACAGCCGAATATTCGGGCGGTTATCTTGTAAAAGAAATTGATGAAAACACCCAAATTATCTACCAACAATTCGACCCGAATAAACCATTTATTTCAAAGCGAGACCTTTTGTATATTCAATGGTCAAGGAAAATTGATGAAAAAACTATTCAAAGCAGTTTTAGGTCAATCGTTTGGGAAGAAATGCCATTACCAAAAGGTTTTGAAAGAATTGATTGGTGGGGAGGGCATCTTTTTGAGGCAAATGAAGATGGAACAAGTCAATTAGTATTGATTGACAGAGAAAATCAAGGTGGATTTTTTCCATCATTCCTGATGAACAAAATAATGCCACAATACCTCATACACCAATTTGAAAGTATTATTAAGTTTTTTGAGAAAGGAGGAGTAAAAACGCATGAAAAATTACCAAAATCTCAAAATACTGCTCTAACAAATAAAAACTAAACACCCTAAATCAAATCAAAATGACACTCTTTAATTGGCTGTCCCAACATCAAGCTATCATTAATCAGATTTGGGTATTTACACTCACCTCAACAGTAATTCTATACGTTGCGTGCAACCTACTGCCTGATAGAATCGTCGGGAAGTATTTGCCTTTACACAACGTTTTCAAACCTGAAACTAATATTGATTTAGACTATCAGTCAATCGGTTATGTACTTTTACATACTACTTGGGCAACAAAAATTACTCATTCTACCATCATCATCGAAGCAGTTTTATGGTTTATTATTTTTGAAAGTTGGCATTGGAGCGTTCCACTTATCGCACTAATTACCATTTTGATTCAATCTGTCTTTATTGGCGATAAAAAGTTTGGCCTTTTTTTTATTATCATTGGAATCCTTACCTATTTAACAGCTATTTTTAGTATCCAAATCATTGGTCTATCAGATTCAATTTTAGTCTCAAAAACATTCTTGATGCTGGGAGGATTGATGCGAATGCTGAGCCATTCGGCAGAACTCATACCACCACTTTTAATCAATAATACTGACCAATTTGAGAAATTAGACCCTAAAAAAATCACATTCAGATTATTACTTTCTTCACCTATTGGCTACATCGGCGAATTTGGTAGCAGCTTACCCAATCGAATTTTACCGATTCAAGTAAACTGCATTTACCAAACTATTTTTGGTATTGCTCCTGCAAAAAACTTGGGTTGGGGTGAAGTCAAAGAATCTGCTAAAATGGTTTTGACAGGCGGTTATTCAAAATTAAGTTCACTGAAAAGTTATTATAATAGTGTGATTAAAAATTAAGTTGTGAAAATTATATTAAAACAAAAAATGCTCTATTCTTTTCTGAATAGAGCATTTTTTGTAAATTTTGATTATTTACCATTCACAATTGGCGAAACCTTAGTTCCAATCAATTCGATGGCTTTCATTAATTTTTCGTGTGTAAGCCCCGCATTATCCATTTGGAATGTTACTCTCGTAATTCCACCCAATGCTTCGCTGTGCCGAAGTATTTTCTCCGCTACTTCTTCTGGATTTCCGATTAAAAATGCTCCGAGTTTGGTGGTTTGAGAATCAAAATGCGAACGTTGAACTGGTGGCCAGCCTCTTTCTTTACCAATATTCGTAAACATTTCAGCATAGCCTGGGTAAAATTCTTCGTGAGCTTCTTCTGTAGTTTCGGCTACATAACCCAATGAATGTAAACCGACTTGCAGTTGATCAAGCGAATGACCTGCTTTCAAACCTGCGTTTCGATAGAGGTCAATCAATGGTCTGAAACGGTGCGTTTCTCCGCCAATAATTGCCACCATCAATGGCAAACCCAACATACCAGCTCGCACAAACGATTGTGGAGTTCCGCCCACCCCTATCCAAATCGGTAGTTTTTCTTGCAATGGTCTCGGATAGATGGCTTGATTATAAAGTGCTGGACGAAACTTCCCTCTCCAACTTAAAACCTCATTTTCTCTAATTTTAAGTAAAAGGTCGAGTTTTTCGGTAAAAAGTTCGTCATAATCTTCTAATTTCAAACCAAAAAGCGGAAAAGCATCGGTAAAAGAACCACGCCCAACTACCATTTCGGCACGACCTTGCGAAATTAGATCAAGCGTAGCAAAATTTTGAAATGCTCTTACGGGGTCAATGGCACTCAAAACCGTAACAGCACTTGTCAATTTTATACGTTTGGTTCGAGCAGCAGCAGCAGCCAAAATCATTGTTGGTGCCGAATCAAGAAATTCTTTGCGATGGTGTTCTCCAATACCAAAAACATCGAGTCCAACTTCATCGGCTTTTTCGATTCTTTGCAATAATTCCCTTATCGACTGTTCGCTACTTATCGTTTCGCCTTGATTATTCTTTAAAACTGCCGCAAAACTATCAATTCCTATTTCCATTTTTATGCAACCACTCCTTGTTTTTCTTTCACTAAATCAACCAGTAACTCAATCCAAGCGTCAGAATCATTCAAACTCTCAACCAACTGCCAGTGTTCGCCACCATTTTCTTCAAATAATTCTTTATATTCTTCTCCTACTTCAAGCGTAGTTTCTAAGCAATCAGCCACAAAAGCTGGCGAAAATGCCAAAACTTTTTTGATACCTTGCTTAGCAAAACCTTTTACAACATCCTCAGTATAAGGTTGAATCCAAGTTTCACGACCAAGTCTCGACTGGAAGCAAGTTGTATAAGTTCCTTCTTTCAAACCTAATTCTTTAACTAAAAGGCGAGTTGTTTCAAAACATTCAGCACGATAACAATGCTGATTCATGGCAGTAATTGAATCACAACACGAACCGAGCTTACAAGTATTTCCAGTACAGTCGCCCTTACGTATATGACGTGCAGGAATTCCGTGATAACTAAAAATCACATGCTCATAATCATTCTCAGCCAAATGCTTTTTTCCCATTTCTGCAAAGGCATTGATAAATTTTGGATGATTGTAGAAGTAATTTAAGAACTTAATTTCGGGAATTACTTGCCACTTCGTCACGATTCGCATTACTTCTTCGTAAACCGAACCAGTTGTAGCCGAAGCATATTGCGGAAAAAATGGGATCACGATGATATTACTCACACCCATTTCTTGCAATGCTTTCAACCCCGACTCAATACTTGGGCTTTGATAACGCATTGCCAATTTCACCACATATTCGTCGCCTAATGCTTCTTGCAATTGTTTTTCGTTGGCTTCTCCGTAGATTTTCAATGGTGAACCATTCTCTGTCCATAATTCTTTATAAATTTTGGCAGATTTTGGCGAACGGAATGGTGCAATAATCAAATTGACCAGCATCCAGCGAGGAATAAAAGGAAAGTCAATTACTCGACCATCCATCAAAAACTCTCTCAAATATTTCCTTACATCAGGCACACTCGGACTATCGGGAGTACCTAAATTTACTATCAAAACTCCTGTTTTTCCAACCATTTCTTCAAGAATGAAGAATGAAGAATGAAGAATGAAGAATGATGGATTTCTTATAAAAAAATTAAAATATTATCTCTTTATGTTTACTTCCGCATTCTTAAATCTCAATTCTTAATTCTTAATTTTTTAATTTTAAAACTCTATTTTATCTTTTTTCTTATTATAATCTTTTGCTTTACTGAAATCGGGCTTTTTGAAATCGGTATAAATTGATTCTGGTAAAGCTTCAAAAACCTTAATTTCAGTTAAATCACGGTCGCCACGCTCGCCTGACAAGATAATTTTACCATAAGGCTTGTATTCTGTCCATGGACGAGTAAAACCTGGTTTTTCGTCAGTTGACTTTGCAAAATATGCCCATTGAGTCAATAAATTACTTTCTTTTTCAACCCAAACTTTATACATATTGTTTGGAGTATTACCAACTTCTTTAAAAGTCATCTGCAATAAGTACGCTTCTTTACCTGCTTCGGTTTTATCTTCGCCCAAATATTTAAGCGTTACTCCATTATCTCTCAATTTGAATGGCATCGTGAGCCAATATGAATCATTAATCCAAGCACCTTTGCCTACCTTCATATATTTCTTAACCGAATCGGCGGCTGTTTGTTCGGCTCCGTACTTAAAAACTTTTCCTGTATCAGTATTAATATTCATTAAAATTACTGATTTATCTCTCGGAAAATCAATTCTGACATTTCCCGTCCATTTGTCCCAAGTGAGGGTTCTTGCTCCAAAAAAATTCCAAGTAATATGGCGGGTTTCGTCCCAAGCTTTTTTACCTCCCATCGCTGTCATTACTTTATCAGCTATTTCGATGGCCTTTGCATCCGAAGCTTCTTGTGCTTTGATTGATTGGCTAAAAAAAGCCACAATACAAATAAATAGTAGTTTTTTCATTGAGTTATTGTCTTAAAGGGTTGATTTTTCTGAAGGTTTAATATAAAGAAAATAAGTAATAATTGGGTTTAATTTTGATTATGAATTAAACAACAAATTAATTTTATTGAAGCATACCGTTTAATAAGTATTTACTAAAATAAATATTAAATCATTTTGCGAATATTCGCTTTCTGCATTAACTTTGTTATATCAATACAAACTCCAATAAAAATGAATACTTCTACCATTTCATCGACACCAGCAATGCCCATCTCTAATGAAACTGTAAATATTATAGATTTGTTACGAGTGATTGGTATGCAAGAAGTTACAAACAACGTTTTTACATTACCAAAAAAGAAGAAAAAATAAAACGAATGACGATTTACGAATGACGAATTATGAATAATTTCTCGCAGAGCCTGCTTTAATTCGTAAATCGTCATTCTACTAATAGGCTCTCACCAATTTGCCTTCCATAAAGTTCACGAATGCACGGTTTACTACTCTATTTCCGCCACGAGTTGGATAATTTCCTGTAAAATACCAGTCTCCGATATGATTTGGACAAGCCTTGTGCAGATTTTCAACTGTCTGATAAATCATTGCGACCTCTGCTTTCATGTTTTCAGGTGTCACAATTTCGGCAACTTTCTGTGAAATTTCTTCATCAGTAAATTTGTCGTATAATTGCTTCACGAAATTTTGTTCATAAGCATTATCAGTTTGCAATGCACCTACACTTTGTGCATAAACCTCATGCTTCATATATTCTATACCGTTCTGGCGAAGTAAATCAAGCATAGCTCTGAAAGCCACAAATTCTTTCATCTTCGACATATCAATACCATAGCAATCTGGGTAACGAATCTGCGGAGCCGACGAAACAATGATTACTTTCTTAGGCCCAAGACGGTCAATCATTTTCAAGATACTCTTTTCGAGGGTTGTTCCACGCACAATTGAGTCATCAATCAAAACTACGGTGTCGATGCCTTTACGCACAACTTCATACGTCATTTCGTACACGTGCGAAACCATTTCGTCACGTTCATCATCATTAGTGATAAAAGTACGAAGTTTTACATCTTTCGATACTAATTTTTCGATTCTCGGACGGAAAGACAATACTTTCTTGATTTCTTCGGGCGAAAGATTGCCTTCGGTGATGCGTTTCAAACGCCAATCGGACAAATATTGTTCTAAACCTTCCACCATTCCGAAAAACGCACTTTCAGCCGTGTTCGGAATATAGGAGAATACTGTATTTTCAAGGTCATAATTGATTTCTTCTAAAATTTGCGGAATCAATAATTGACCGAGTTTTTTACGTTCTTCGTAAATTTGAGGGTCAGAGCCACGTGAGAAATAAATACGCTCAAAACTACACGATTTTTTCTCCAATGGTTTCATTATCTGAAACTCATTGTATTCGCCATGCTTGTCAATAATCAAAGCATTGCCTGGCTGAACTTCTTTAATATCATCATAATTGGCATTGAAAGCAGCTTTAATAGCTGTTTTTTCAGAAGCCACAATGACCACTTCATCATTTGCCCAATAATAAGCAGGGCGAATACCCGCAGGGTCACGCACCACAAACGAAGCACCGAAACCCGTCACACCAGCCATTGCATAGCCACCGTCGAAATCACGGCACGCACGGTGCAGTACTCTTGGCAAATCCATGTTATCTTCGATGATGTCTGAGAGGGCGGGGTTTTCGTAGATACCTTTGAAACGGTCGAATACTCTTTGGTTTTCTTCGTCGAGGAAGTGTCCGATTTTCTCCATTACGGTTACGGTATCTCCCAAGTCTTTCGGGTGCTGACCCAATTTTACTAATTTATGGAAAAGTTCTTCGGCATTAGTCATGTTGAAGTTTCCTGCTACCAACATATTTCGGCTACGCCAGTTGCTCTGACGCAACATAGGATGGCAATTTTCGATTTCGTTTTTGCCGTGTGTACCGTAGCGAAGGTGTCCGAGCCAAACTTCACCTGAGTAAGCTACATTTTCTTGCAACCATTCGGCATTTTTGAATTTGTCGGGATTGTTGCGAAGAACATCTTTGTATTTCTCGTTAATCTTGTTAAAAATATCAACAATCGGTCGATTTTCAACGGAACGGTATCGACTTATGTAACGATGGCCAGGGGCAACATCAAGTTTTACATTTCCGACTCCTGCTCCATCTTGGCCACGATTCGATTGTTTTTCCATTAAAACGTACAATCGTTGAATGCCATAAAGGGGCGTACCGTATTTGTCGATGTAGTATTGAAGTGGTTTGCGAAGACGAACAAGGGCAATGCCACATTCGTGTTTAATTGCGTCGCTCATTGAGAATTTTTGGAGATTGGTTATGCAAAGTTCTAAAGAATATACGTCCCTTGCAAAGAAAAAGTTCTATTTGTTTTAAGAGAATGTTAAGGTTATTGAGGAGAAGTTTACATTATCTAAATATAAGGAAATGTTTTCTTTGAAAAAGGCTAATTTATGCCAATTTTAAACTTTCAATTAGATTAATTAGCCCACTCGGACGCATAAATAGATAGATAATGAAAAACAGAAATATCAACAAAAAGCCTTTACGAATAAAACCAATTTGATAGTAGCGAACTCCAATTTTAGGTTCTTTAAAAATCATAAAATAAGGAATCTTGATATAGTAAAATATCGAAATAGCAGTGTTTAGAAGGCCAAAAATCATTACAATCAGCAACATATTACTGCCCGATGACTGGTAAGATTCCCACAGAGCAGTAAAAAGAAGTAATTTTCCTGTAAAACCTACGGTTGGAGGTAGCCCAACCAAGGCAATCATAATTATTACGGCCGCCAAGCCCAAAAATATATTTTCCTGCCCAAGACCTCGCAGACTTTCGAGTTCGTAGCTCTCAGTTTTTAAAGCCAATAAATCTATCAGTAAGAATGCAGCAAGCGTAATAAAAAGATAAGTAGCTATATAAAAAATTGTTGACTGAATGCCTATGATATTGGTAGCCAGCAAACCCACCAACATAAAACCAGCATGAGCAATCGTTGAATAACCGAGCATTCGCTTGGTATTGGTTTGCCACAAAGCCGATAAATTTCCAATCGTGATAGAAGCCATGATTACGATAGCCATTATCATTCGGAAATCGATACTCAATGAAGAAAACAGGCGAATCAAAACCAGTACAACGGCGGCTTTTGGTGCAATTGAAAGAAATGCTACGATAGGCGTTGGAGTGGCTTCATAAACATCAGGTGTCCAACTGTGAAATGGAACAGCCGAGAGTTTAAAGAGTAGTCCACCAATGGTCATAAAAATGGCAATTTGGGCAATCCAAGTAGGGTTTTGACCTAAAAAAGTAGCAAATTCTTGTCCAACAAAATTGAGTGTACCTGTCATGCCATATAATAACGAAATACCATAAAGCATAATTGCCGAACTCGTTGCTCCGAACAAAAGGTATTTGATACCAGCTTCGCTATTGTTTTTTCCTTTATTGAAAACCACCAAAATATATGAGCAAATAGAAACCAGTTCGAGCGAAACATAAAGCATGAGCCAGTTCGTTGTCATGGTCATGATAAACAATCCCCAAACCAAAGCCATAAAAATGGCGTAGAACTCCCCTACTACTTTATAGCCTACCACCCAAACATGAATCAAAACTGCTACTGATGCTATCGAAATGATAAGTTTGAAGAATAAACTGACGGAATCTAAATATATCAGCTGACCAAAAAGTACACTTCCCGACTCAAAATATTGTTTATAAAATCCAAAAAAAGCATAAAACACAAAACCAATACTAATTAAGACACTGATTATAAGCACATTAAAAAGTACGTAGGTACGTTCGGTATCTAATTTTTGGGAAAAAGCAATAGCGGCTACTATTACCAAAAATACTACTCCAAAGAGTAAGTCGGGCAATAGTACACGTGAACTAAAGAGAATATGTGATAATTTTTCGAGCATTGAATACTTTGTGGCTTTGGCTATAAAAAAGTGTGGCAAGTCTGACATTCAAATCTGACCATAAAAAATAAAGACGTGCCACACTTACTTTATCTTTCTAATTTAAAACCCATTTAAAAATGCTTTCACTGATTCGCCTGAAATATCAAAAATTAGGCTTGGGAAAATTCCAAAAATGATTGATAAGGCCGAGAGCGAATAAAGCATAACTATTTCACGGAAATCAAGGTCTTTCATGTTTTCTTCTTGGTTACGGTTTGCCCAAAATGTCCCAAAAAACATTTTTTGTAATGTCCAAAGAAAATAACCAGCCGAAAGTACAATTCCCAGCATAGCAAGCATCGAAACCCAATCTGGTAAAATTTCCGACTGAAAACCGCCCATGATTGTAAAAAACTCACCCATGAATCCTGGTAAGGTCGGCAAACCTAAAGCTCCGAAAAATGCCACCGTAACTGCCAATGTAAAATACGGCATGGCACTTGACAAACCTCTGAAATTCTCGATAAGTCGGTTATGCGTTCGGTCGTAGATAACTCCAGCCACCAAAAACAACATTGCTGAAACCAATCCATGTCCGAACATTTGATAAATTGCTCCATTTACACCTTCAACGGTCATTGAAGCCAAACCTAAAAGCACAAATCCCATGTGAGATATGGACGAATAGGCAATCATTTTCTTCAGATCTTCTTGGGCAAGGGCATTGTATGCACCATAAATAATTGAAATAACGCCCGCACCTGCAACAATATAAGTAAATTGGTAGGCTATATCAGGGAAAAAGCCATAAGCAATACGAATAAAACCATACGCTCCTACTTTCAATAAAATCCCTGCTAAAACTACCGAAACTGGCGTTGGGGCTTCAACGTGGGCATCGGGCAACCATGTATGAAAAGGTACAGATGGCAATTTTATACCGAAACCAACAATTAATAAAACAAAAGCAAAGAGTCGAGCTGGCATTCCGAAAATCATTTGCTTTTCGATTGGATGTAGGATGCTATGAGGAATATAATTTTTAAAGTCGGTCAATTGTCGAAAATCAAAGGTATGAACCGTTCCGCCCATTTCTTGAGAGAAAAACGAATCTTGCACCGACATCGACAAACCAATCATCACAATAAGAATGAAAATCGAGCCAACCAAAGTATAAATAAAGAATTTAATGGCTGCATATTCTCGACGTTCACCTCCCCAAATTCCGATTAAAAAATACATCGGAAGCAACATGAACTCAAAAAACAAAAAGAATAAAAAGAAATCAAGTGCCGCAAAACAACCAATAATACTACCCGAAAGCAATAGATAGAGCGAATGATAAGCCTTCTGGCGGTAACCGATAGTAAAAGATGAAATAGAGCCTATCAACAATACAATTCCCGAAAGTAGAACCATCGGCATATTAATTCCATCGACTCCCAAAAGATAATCAATCGAAAGTACACCGAGGTTTCCGAGGCTCATCCGAATCCACTCATGTTGCTCAATGAATTGATAATCAGATAATTGTCTATCAAAATTATTATAAAGCGTAAAAATATTGAGTAAATTAATGACACTCACGATTAACGAAATCCAACGAAATGAATCTCGGTAAGTGCTTGGCAACAACAACACCATCACCGAACCAGCAAAAGGTAGAAAAATGAGTGTTGAAAGTAAAAAATTATTCATGTTTATATTAGACGACGGTCCATAGTCGATGGACGACAGTTTTTTTATAAGATAATTTTGTCAGACAATGACAGTAACTTTTTCTATAATCTATTGACTGTGGTCAGTGGACTAAAAAAGCAAAAGAATCATCATTAATACCAAACAAACAAAAATCGTTATGATATAAGTTTGAGCCTTTCCGTTTTGAATTTGACGAGTATATGAGCCAATTTTTGCCGTTGTATAGGCTACCAAACCCACAAAGCTATCTATGATATTTCTTTCAAACCAATGATTCAAGGAAGCCCAAGCGATTGTCAGACTACCAACCGAATTTACTGCTCCATCAATTATCTTTCTATCAAAAAAATTGATTTTTGGACTTATCCAAAGTAAGGGTTTTATGAAAACAGTTTGGTATAGCTCACTCAAATAATAGTTTTTAAATATAAACTTAGCAATCGTCCCCCTCGGTTCAAGTCCCTCATTATCAAGTCGATAACTTTCTTCTTTTGTGAAAATGTAGCCTAAAAGTACACCATTGAGTGCCACCAAAATTGCAATGTATGCCACCCATTGATAACTTGTGGCCTCGTGGTGGAAAGTATGAAAAAACCAACTACTCTCCGCCGAAAATGGATTTATGGCAAAAACAAAGCCAATAGAAGCGATAGCCATAACGATTGCTGAAAGCTCCATTGGACCAATTTTAGATAAGAAATCAAGCAAGTCACCTTCTTCAGAATGTCTGATTTCAGCTTGTTGGCGTTCTTCATCATCTTCTACATTGATAATTCCATCAATTCGTTTTGCCACATTTTTATATAAACTTTTTGCACTTGAAGAAATCAGTTCGAGTGGATTATCTTCACGCTCCAAAAAGACTAAAAATACTTGTCGCATCATGTAATAAGCACTCATTCCCGAAACTACTAAACACACAGCAGGTATGATAAAATATGCTTGTTTAGGTTGATGTGAAGCCCACTCAAAAGCCGCAACAACAATTGCATCTTTCGATAAAAATCCAGAGAAAAACGGAATTCCTGCCAATGCTGCGGCACAAATTGTGTAGGTATAGTAAATAATTGGAATTTCTCGGCGAAGATTGCCCATTTTACGCATATCTTGCTCGTGGTGCATGTGGTGAATCACCGCTCCTGCCGACAAAAACAAACCTGCTTTAAAAAATGCGTGAGTAACTAAGTGAAAAAGTGCGGTATTAACTGCCCCAACTCCGATTCCGACCACCATCAAACCTAATTGAGAAATCGTTGAAAATGCTAAGAGTTTTTTAATATCATATTGAACAAGTGCCGAACACGCTCCAAAAAACATCGTCAACATACCCACAACGGCCATTACGATGAGTGTATCTGGAGATAATATTGGTTCGATTCTGGCCATTAGAAAAATACCAGCCGCAACCATCGTAGCAGCATGAATCAATGCCGAAACTGGCGTTGGGCCTTCCATGGCATCGGGTAGCCATACTTGCAAGGGCAACTGAGCTGATTTGGCGACACATCCACAAAAAAGCAATAAACCAATAGTTGTCATTATCGGACTGTTCAATGATGCAGCCGACATAAGCTGAGCTTTATCGACAATTGCCGTCACATCAAGCGTACCAAAATATCTGTAAACCAATAATATCCCAATAAAAAAGCCAATATCACCAATTCTGTTCACCAAAAATGCTTTCATAGCGGCATTGGTTGCTGATTTTTTCTCGTACCAAAAACCTACTAATAGATAAGAACACAAGCCCACCAATTCCCAAAACATAAAAATCATGAAGAGATTTCCCGAAATGATGATGCCAATCATGGCCAATATGAACAAATTGAGATAAGCGTAATAACGACCAAAACTTGGGTCGCCTTGCATGTATTTGAGTGAAAAGACCTGTACCCAAAGTGCTATAAACTGCACTAAAAAGTACATCAAATACGTGAGGTCATTGAGCAGAATATCAATCGTAAAGAGTTTATCGCTGATATAAAACCAATTATAAGAAATCACTTCGCCCGAAATATCGCTTAAGCGAATACCCATTGAGAAAAGTACACCAATAAAATTAATGAGTATTGAAAGTAAACCAATGGATTGTTCACTCAGTTGATTTCGTTTGTATAACAGAAACGAAAAACCGAATAAATAAAACAATATATTAATTAAAATGACTAATTCAGCAGACATCCAATAATGGTCTTTTTTGCAAATATCCGACCTTATAAGCGATAATGCAAAAATGAAGCCGAATTTTATATAAGAAAAACATACAGAAGCGATTTATGTTTTAACAAAAAATTATAAGTTTGTGGCATAATCTCTATTTATCCTACCATAATAGTATGAAAAAGCACTTTTTGGGTTTACGCACTACCATTTATAAAGTTTCAGATATTTCTCAAGCAAAAATTTGGTACAGCGATATTTTAGGCTTCGAGCCATATTTCGATGAACCATTTTATGTTGGTTATAATGTAGCTGGCTACGAACTCGGCTTGCAACCCGATGAAAAAAATGACGCAAAATCTGACGGAGTAATTACTTATTGGGGCGTTGAAAACGTTGATGAAAAGTATAATGAATTATTGGCAGCAGGAGCAACAACTTATGAAGCTCCAAACGAAGTTGGTGGAGGAATAATTGTAGCAGCAGTAAAAGATCCTTGGGATAATGTTTTTGGTATTATCTACAATCCACATTTTAGTTTGTAGGCTATTTCACACATCGAAAACCTACGTGCATCAACGAAGTTTCGGGCGAAGTAAAAGAGCGTCCCGAAACTCGGTAACCATGGCACCAACCTGGCTCGCAGAGAAATGAGCCACCTTTTTCTACTTTTTCAAGCGTATCGGTTGGCATAATTCCGTTAGCAATATCGGCATAATTGATTTTCCAGTTATCACACCATTGCCAGACATTGCCTGTCATATCTGTCAGGCCAAGTGGTGTTTTCCCAAAATGCCCAACGGGCGATGTATAGAAAAAGCCATCGGTATTTTTATTAAAATCAGGAAAAACCCCATTCCAAGTATTAGCAAGTGCTTTACCTTCTTTTTCTAAATCGTTTCCGAATGGATAAATTGTTCGGTCGTTTTTGGCATTTCGGGCGGCGTGTTCCCATTCTATCTCTGAGGGTAATCTTTTGCCAGCCCATTTTGCGTAAGCAGCGGCATCATACCATGATACTTGTGTAACTGGATGATTATCAGGTGCTTTCAGCTGATCTTTTCCGAGCGGATATTCCCAGTTTGCCCCTTTTTTCAATGTCCAACCTTTCGTATCTTTATCAAAAAAACCTCCATCACCAAAGTTTTCGGCGTAAGTTTTATAGTTTGTAGCCTTAACAAATTCACGAAATTGAGCCACTGTTACGGGTGAAATATCCATAAAAAAAGGCTTCACTTCTGCCCAAAACATAGGTCTTTCAAAATCCATTCCGTCAGTTGTTCCGATTTGTGTATAACCTCCTGGCACATAGACCATACCTGCGGGAATGACTAAGTTTTTTGGAATTTTTGGTTCTGGAAATGTCTTCGGAGCTTCTTTTAGGATTTTTACAGTTGGAGAAAAATCAAAAGAAGTTTGTTCTGCTTTTTTTTCAGAATTGCAGGAGAAGAGTAATTGCGTAATAATTAGAATAAATATATTTTTCATTTTTACCACTGCGTCGGCGGTCTGATATGAAACAAAGGAACACTAAGTTACACGTAGCTTTTTTATTTTTGTACTTTCATTGAAATTTTAATCAAATAACGGCCAATTCACTCCCAAAAAGAATGTTCGTCTCAAACCAGGGTAAGTTGAACTTACGTAATAGCCATTACTCGGAAAACCTTGGTTTACATGAGCAAATTTAAAGAAAAGTCTAACTTTATTGATTTTTAAATCGGCAAAAACATCGGCCACTGGTGTTCCCCAAACCTTCTGCCCATCTTGTAAGAAAAACTGGCGTGTAAGTGGCATAAAATTATTGGCATAATAGGCCGAACGATAATAAATTTCAACTCCTGCATTGATACGCAACACTTTTGCATAAATAAATTCGTAAGAAATAGTTGTATTATTAGCAAATTTTGGTGTTGGAAGTCGATTTTCGGCTGTGTTGGCGGTATAATAAGATTGATTGGCAATCAATAACCTTTTCCAACGATATTCTACACCAAGCCCCACTCTAAAAACATTAATGGCCGATGAATCCTGTCTTACTTGAGCCTTTGTATCGTAATAAATATAATTGGTAATGAGCGAGTTATAAGCACTTGGTAGCAATACAAAATTTCCTTTTTGCAAACTTGTAGAAGCATAAAGGTTAGTGGTAAAGGTTTTTGCGAGCGTTTTGTCCCAATCGTAGGCAACACTTGTAAATTTCTCGTCCAATATATTTGGTGGTACTCTCAAAATCGAAACTCCTGCCTTTATTCGGGGGCTTAAATACTCAGCTTGCAATCTCAGGTTTCCAAGCGTGTTGACCGCCCCAAGTTCCGCTTCTGCATATACCCTTCTGACGCTATCAGGAAAGAAATAATTTGCCCATCCACCTACGAGTGTCTCTGCATTTAACTTATTTGGCAAATAATTCCCTGAATCAGATCTCATCGTGTAAAAACGCTGACGTAAGTATAATCGATATGCAAAGCCTTTATAAATTCCTTTAATTCCGAACTTATTTTCAAGTAGATTATAGCGTAAATCCATCGAAAGTGTATCTTTTGTACTTTTCGGAATTACTTGATAAAAACCTGCTTTTTCAGATGAATCAGCTCCAAATTTTACATCAGTGTATAAATCTCGGCGTTTCTGATAATCTAAAATATGATATACCTGAAAACCATTCGTGAGTTTATACTGGTGATAAACATGTAATTCATTTCTCCAATCTCTTGAAGCTGCTCCACTAAGTTTTGACAAAAAATCTCGGTAATTTCCCAAACTACTTTCTGCCACAAATGCAGTGCTATCACCCAATGGCTGAATACCGCCTTGTTCGAGCGGAGCATGATTGAAGTGGTTATAACTTCCAAGAACAATATATTTTTCGTTTTTCGACTCGTAATTTGAGTGAAGCATCACCGCCCAACTATCAACTAAGCGTTCTTCACGGGTTTGTGGAGCTCCGTATTGCTTTGATGATGACATTCGTCTCACATCAAGTGTGGCATTCAGTCGAGGTTTGATGTTCTGCGAATGCGTAAAGTGCATGATTGCCGCTCCTCCGCCCGATTGCACATAATTGACATTCGTATAAGGAGATTTGGTATTGAAATAAGTAGTTTTTCGGACATCAAAGGCATACGCTCCATAAGTCAAATAACCTAAGTTTTTAGCAATATCGGTCGTTGGCGTAAAAAATAATGGTTTAATTGCCGTTCCGAGATTTCCTAAATCTTGATAAAGTTGTCCGCTACGCAAATTAAAATCGAATAAATGAAAATTGGCAAGCGTAGTATCTGGATTATAGAATGTTTTGCGATTATTCAGAATATCGTCTTCGAGGATATATTTAACGGTCTTTGTGCTATAAACTTGCTTTGTAGAATCATCAAGAATTTGGGCATAAGAAAAGCCATAAATTACTGATAATAAAAAAGTTATAAATATATGTTTTTTGTTCATCTAAATATTCAAAAGCTAAAATAGCGGTGTACTACGAACAAATCAAAGGACTTGTTCCACAAATAATAACGCAATTTACGGCAAATCTTTGAAAGGTGGGCGATGAAAAGATTGTTAATTGTTGTTAAAGATAATGTAATGGTGGTAAATGATAGTGATTTAGATTTCTCGACAAATATTTTTAGATGATCACCCAACCCAAAAACAAACCAATAAAAATGATAATATAGGTTGGCACAAGACGAGTTTGAAGCAAAATAAGCGTAAGTATGATTGTCAAATCTGAAACTAAATCAAAGGCCATTGGCTGATAGAGCGATAAAGCCGCCGCTGCAGTAAGACCAGTACTGGCGGCATTGATACCTTCGAGCGAGGCCCTGATTCCACGGTATTTTTTGAGTTCATTCCAAAAGCGTATCACAAAAAATATCAAAAATGTTCCAGGCAGAAAAATACCAACTGACGAAACAATGCTTCCCAAAACTTCGCCGCTTGTCCCCCATTCACGCATAGATAATGCTCCAACAAAAGCCGAAATTGAAAATACTGGTCCAGGGGCAACCTCAACGATAGCAACTCCCGACAAAAACTCATCGGCAGATAAATAATGTTTAAATTCCACAAACTCATTGTAGAGAAGTGGCTTCAAAATATGCCCTCCACCGAAGGCTAAACTTCCGTTACGATAAAAATTTTCAAACAAGCGTACGGGTAAATTATTGGTTATTTTACCCAAAACTACCGAAAACATAAAAACACCCAACCAAAGTATAAAATTACCCCACTCAACTTTAATCGGCTGCTTCTCCATTTTTTCATGCTGATCAAACTTAAATGAAGTTGCTAAACCTCCCAATAAAATCCAAATTGGTGTAATGTACGGTGAGGGGAATACGAAAGCCGCAATGGCAGCTAAAAGCATCAACAAAAAACTCGTTTTAGTTTTAATAACTTTTACACCGATCGAAAAAGCAGCAAAAATAATGAAAGCAACTCCCATTGGCTTGATGAACCGAGTCAAGTTTGTAAGTTGGTCTTTTTCAACGTAGGTAACTCCCAAAGCAGCCAATGTCATCAATAAAGTTCCTGGTAAAATCCATACTAAAAGCGTAAGATACGCCAAACTTGCCCCTCCTAATCGAAAGCCTATGGCAGTAATGGTTTGGGTAGAAGTTGGCCCAGGAAGTACTTGACAAAGAGCTTGAAGTTCGAGAATTTCAGCTTCGGTGATGTAGTTGTGTTTTTTTACGAGCCTATCCAAAAACATCGTCAGGTGTACTTGCGGCCCACCAAAACAAGTGAGTGCAAGTACAAATACGTCTTTCAAGAAAATGATATAACGAATCTGACGGGTTTTGGCCATGTTGTTTTGGACAGTGTTCTTACCACTAAGAGGGTGCTTAGTGCGACTTAGTGAGCTTAGTGCCTAAGTGGGTGAAATTTTAAATCTATTTTTTAAAGCCTAATTCTCTTAAACGCTCTGCTAAAAATTCGCCTGCTGTCATATTCTCATAGCGGCGTGGATTCTCAGCATCAATGCAAGATTCTAAGCAAGTCAAATCCATATCGCCACGTGGGTGCATGAAAAATGGAATTGAAAAGCGAGAAGTCTTCATTTTTTCTCGTGGTGGATTTACGACTCGGTGAATTGTTGACTTTAATTTATGATTCGTCAGACGGTCGAGCATATCACCAACGTTGATAACAATTTGTTCTGGTAATGCCGTTACGGCAATCCATTTTCCATCCAAACGTAATACCTCTAAGCCATCGGCCGATGCTCCCATCAAAAGGGTGATTAAGTTTATATCACCATGTGCGGCTGCACGCACTGCACCTTCAGGCAAAGCATCAGGATTTTCAATGGGAAAATAGTGCAAAGCACGCAAAATACTATCGCCATTACGTACTTTTTCCTCGAAGAAATCTTCCGAAAGGCCTAAATATAAGGCAATTGCACGCAGAAGTGTCTTTCCTGTGTTTTCAAAAGTCTTATAAACTTCGGTCGTATATTGCTCAAATTCGGGTACTTCAGCAGGAAAAATATTAGATGGCATATTGCCCTCAACCACTGGCTGACCAACGTGATAAAATTCTTTCAAATCGGGTTTTGTAAAACCTTTAGCAGTTTCTTTTCCTTTACCTACATAGCCACGTTGCCCCAATAGTTCGGGGAACTCATATTTAGTTTTATTTTCATCTGGTTGATAGAAAAACTTTTGAACCGCAGCGTAAAGTTTTTCACGAAGTTCGTCCGAAAGACCATGATTTTTTATAGCTACAAAACCGATAGTATTGAAGGCAGCTCCGAGGTCTTGAACGAATTTATTTTTACGAGCGTCATCGCCAGAAGTAAAGTCTGCCAAATCAAGTGACGGAATTGAGTCAAGAAGTGTTTGTTCCATAAGATGAAGATTTTTTTGGCAAAAGTAAGAAAAATCATTGATTGTGAGAAATCGGAATGCCACAATAGCATTTCTTGGACTCTTCTTCATTCATGATTCCAAAAGGAAAAACATCATTTTAAATCAAAACCAACCCGAATTTCTTAATATTTCAGCAATTAATATTCCCCAATAAGTTCCTGTTGCGTTTCCTAAAGCTCCAACTAAAATCCCAGGTAATGTAAGGTCAGTTCGATTAAGGCTTCGTGAAAGTGCCATTGCCGACGCCGAACCACCTACGTTTGCTTGTGAAGCAATCGAAACGATGTCCCAATCTTGTTTGAATAAAGCTCCTAAACCAAAAATAATAAGTCCATGCACTGTAACCAAAATTGTCACGAATATAAGTAACACAATTGCCAACGCTCCATCTTTAAGCAATGCTGGCACATCGCAATATGCCCCAATGACCGCCAAAAACAAATAAACGCCCAATAATCCAAGTAATTTATGACCTTTTAGCCGATTGACAGCTGGCATTTGAGCCAAAATCAAAGCAATGGTTGTGAGCCACAAAATAGTAGGAATTTGTGGAATCTGGCTACTTAACCAAGTCGAAAGTCGAATTCCAGCCAAACTGATTGCTATCAAAAAAGCTAAATCAAACGGACGCACACTTTCTACATCAGATGAATAATGTTGAGTTTCATTCAGCGTTTCTTCCGAAATTTCCATAAGTTTTTTTCTTGGAAACTTCTTATTTAATATCTGTGGCAAAGCCAGCGTAGCGATTACCCAAAGAGCCGTAATGATATTATCGGCAACGGTTGCGGCCGAAAAAAGGCTTCCTTGCTGTGAAACTCCATAGTGCAAGGCAACAGCATTAAAATTGATACTTCCACCGATATATGTACCCGTGTACATTCCTCCAATTGCATAGAACATTTCACCAATTTGAGATTTACCACTCACCAGCCACATGGCCAGCAAAGCACCAATCATTGTGGCAAACGACCCAATCAGAAACATCGTGAGCATTGGCTTTCCCGCTTTTTTTAAGCTACTCAAATTGACATTGAGCAACATCAAGAAAATAGAAAGTGGGGCAATATAAGCAAAAATACCATCGTATAGAGGCGTAGCGGGAGTAGATGCAGGAATGATTCCTATGTTTGCAACGATAGCTGTCAAGATTATCACCGTCAGACCAGTACCTACATGTCGGAAAAAAGGTTTTTGACAGAGCCATTCAGAAATGACAATATTTAGGCACAAAATGGCCAAAATTGAAAGTGTATCGTTAAACATATTAAGGGTTATAGGCTTGAGTTTCTGCAACTTACAGGCGTATAAATATACTGTTTTTTTCTCGTTTGTTACTGGAAAAACAAAATATTTGACAAGCTATTGTATAATTTCAGTAAAGAAACTCGAAAAGGTTTCAATACTATTTTTTTTATTTTCTTCATAAATACTTCTGCATTGACCTTCTTTAGCATTTGTTACTTCACTCAAAAGCACGCTACATAACATTTTATAAAAAAAATGATATTCTACTTATTCTTATTTATATTTTTACGGATAATCTGGGAAGCTACACAGTATTTTTGTTTACTCACAAAATCCTACAATTGTGTAACTTGCTCTAATTGATGTATAAATATCCATTTTTTAGTCTATCTATCAATTATTTTTAACCAAACACCCAAATACTTATTTAAACAAAACGACAATGAAAGTACAAAAAATCATTTTACTTACACTAATTTCATTTATGGGGCTAAATACATTTGCTCAAAAATGGACAGCTCAAAAAGCCAACGAATGGTATGCCAAACAAGGCACGCTTACGGGGGCAAATTTTATTCCCAGTAATGCAATCAATCAATTAGAAATGTGGCAGGCTGATACGTTCGACCCTACAACTATTGACCGTGAATTAGGTTGGGCAGAATCTCTTGGCATGAATGTTATGCGTGTATATTTACACGATTTAGTATATCAAGAAGATAAAGAAGGATTCTTGAAAAGAATGGACGAATTTTTGAAAATTGCAGATAAACACCATATCAAAATATTTTTTGTTTTCTTTGATTCTTGTTGGAACGACGACCCCAAGCTGGGCAAACAACCAGAACCTAAAACAGGTGTCCATAATTCAGGTTGGGTAAGAAGTCCAGGGACAAAAGTGTTGTTTGATTCTCGTAAATGGGGTCGATTAGAGGAATATGTGAAGGGGACTCTCAAACATTTTGCTAATGATAATAGAATTTTGGGCTGGGATTTATTCAATGAACCTTCAAATAGTGGCTATGTAGATGCTTGTTTACCACTTCTAAAAAAGACGTTTGAATGGGCATTAGAAGTGCGTCCTTCACAACCAATTACAGCGGCAGTTTGGAATAATCACGAACTTAGCAACCAACTCATGCTCGAAAATTCAGATATTATTACTTTCCATAATTATAAAGATGCTCAAAATCTTGAAAATGAGATAAAAGGGCTCCAAAAATATGGGCGACCAATGATTTGCTCAGAATACATGGCTCGTCGTGATAATAGTTTCTTCCAAACTTGCCTACCTGTCTTTAAAAAATACAATGTTGGGGCAATAAACTGGGGATTAGTAGCAGGAAAAACTAACACGATTTATGCGTGGTCGAATCCAATGCCCGATGGTGGAGAACCACCACTTTGGTTTCATGATATTTTCAGAAAAGATGGCTCTATCTACAAAGCTGAAGAAGTTGAGGCCATCAAGAAACACACAGGAAAGAAATAAGAGTACTTAAATCATAAGGATTTTAATTCAAGTTGCTAACTATCGGCACTTAAATGTTTACTGCAAACATTAAGCGGCTCTATCGCAGTAAGTAGCAACTTGAATTAATTAACCTTTAGGGTTTTCGAGCGTTTAAATTTTCCCAAAAACACCTAACTTTCTTCAAATTTACTTCAAACCTATTCTGAACTAACTTTATACCATGCGTATTTCGCTCATTTTAGTAGTATTTCTACTATTTTCATTGGCTTGTGAAAAGAATACAGACCCTATGACTTCTAAGGCATTTGGAAAGATACCCGATTATAATTGGGTATTTCCTGAGGCTGAAATAAGGAGTATTGTTATTCAGTTAGGCCAAGCCAATTGGGATAAAATACAAAAAGACATGGAATATCGAACAGCACGAAAGTTTGGTAGTGCAACCACTATTCCTGGAGCGGTACCACCAGCAGGAAACGGTAACCTTGATGCCGTACCTGGCGACCCCATTTATGTCGAGGCAGATGTACTACAAGGAAGCAATCAATGGAAAAAAGTTGGCTTTAGGCTAAAAGGGAATGCTTCTTTGAATGCCACATGGCGGAGTGGGGTTTATAAACTTCCTTTCAAAATACAATTTGATGAATTTGAAGATACATTCACTGAGACTAAAAATCAAAGATTTTATGGTTTCAAAGAATTATCTTTTGCTCCAAGCTATGGCGATAATACTTTTATGAAAGAAAAACTCTTGACTGACCTCTTCCGAAAAGCAGGCGTGATGGCATGTAAGGTTGCTTACTATAAAGTGTTTATTGACTTTGGGCAAGGACAAAAATATTGTGGTGTTTATCAAGCCATCGAGACTGTTGAAGAACACATGGTGGAAATTCAGAGTGGACTTAAAGTTGGCAATGTTTATAAGCCAGAGTCAAATATGCAAACTTTTATAACCGCACAATTTGAAAAGCAAAACAACAAAGAATTAGCCGATTATAGCGATGTAAAAAACTTTATTGCAGCTCTTAATAGTCCTTTGAGAGTAAGCGACCGACCACTTTGGAAAAAACAGTTGGAGGCAGTTTTTGATGTAAAAAGTTTTCTGAAATACTTGGCAGTGAATAATACTGTTGGTAATTGGGATAACTACGGGCAAGTCATGCACAATTATTTTTTGGCAAATACAGAAGGGGTTTTACGCTGGATTCCTTATGATTTGAACCTTTCGTTTCAAATGAAAGGAGGCTTAAATCGAACCGCTCTAACACTGGAAATGAAAGAAGTCAGCTCTCAATGGCCTCTAATAAGATATTTAATTGACGACCCAGAGTATTTTAGTTTTTATAAGGCAGCTGTAAAAGATTTTATAGAAAAATATTTCACACCAACTACCATGAATGAATACATCAAAAAGCATAAAACTATTTTAGCTCCAAGTTTTATAGCAACTGTAATAGAAAAACCGCCATACAGCTATTTGCAAAATCCACAAAGTTTCGACCAAGCAGTTTCTGATTTAGAGAAATATATCAATGAGCGATACATAGCCGCTTCAGCTTTTGCTTCTCTTCAGTGAGGACTCTCTGATAATCAATTCGCCTTCAATTATTTGATTATATGGCACAAAGTTTTTTCTGTTATTGATAAACTCAATTAGAATTCTGGTAGCAGCTTCGCCAATTTTTGTTGGAAAGTGATTAAATACCGTAAGCGATGGCTCAAAATATTCAGCAAGAATATCATCACCAAATCCAGCAAAAGCGATATCGTCAGGTATTTTTATTCCTTTTACCTTGGCAGCTCGCATCATTTCGATGGCATTTCTGTTGAGTATCGTAAATATTCCATCGGGAGGATTTGATAAATTCAAAAAATATTCTAGAGTTTTTGAACCAGATCCTTTTGAAATATCGGAATGAACGATATAGTCCTCGTTAATTTTGATTCCATGCTTTTGAAGTGCTGATTTATATCCTTCGATTCGGGATTTACAAATTAACATATCCTTCGGACCAGACATCATTCCGATTCGCTTACAACCTTGAGCAATCAAGTGTTCTACCAAATCAAAACTACCTTTAAAGTCTTGATGTATGACATTAGGTGTATTGATTTCAGTATTAATTCTATCATATTGAACAACAGGAATCCCTTTTTCGGTCAGTTTTCTTATATGTTCAAATGAAATTGTTTCTTTAGAATGGCTAATCAACAAACCATCTACTCTACATGCCATTAGAGTTTCGGTATTAAGCACCTCTATTCGATGAGACTCGTTAGAGTGGCAAACAATAATTCTATAACCAGTATTATTGGCAACTTGCTGAATTCCAGCCAAAACTGCCGCAAAAAATGGATGTTCAACGTCAGGAATAATTACTCCAATCGTATGCGTACTTCCTTTATGTAGGCTCTGAGCTAAAAAATTGGGCTTATAGTCTAAATCTAACGCAGCTTGAATAATTGCATCTTTTGTTTTGGGATTGATATCTGTCTTATTATTTAAAGCCCTTGATACCGTTGACACCGAGACTCCTAAATGTTTTGCCACATCAATTATCGTAATCTGGCTATTCTCTTTTGTTGATGTTTCAGCAGCACTGATTTCATTTACAAAATGGTGATTACACAATTTACAATGAAATCTCTGCTGGCCTCGCAAAAAACCAGCTTTTATTATCCCATCAACTTTACCGCACTTTATACATTTCTGCATTTCTATAATTGTATTTTTTTAAGATTCAGTAGAACCGCCTTTTGGTGTTTTTTACCATAAGATAAATCTAATTTTTTTGCTTAGCTATTTGATTTTCTTTCAAAGCATTTTTAGAAGAACTATCGAAAACGATTTCGGAAACGTTATCGGTAGTTCTTGTTTTTTTTCCATTGTCAATTTGAGACTTTTTGTTTGAAAATCAAAATTTGCAACTATACATTCGATTCAAGGTAGCTATAAGGATTTTAAGAAAAACTATCATTTCAGCTACAATAAATTGTATTATTTAAATAAAAAAATCTACTGTAAAATGACAAAAAACTACAGAATGGAAAAAAAATCGATAAGATGGAGCATAGCAGCTTTCCTATTACTGCTGAGCCCACTATCGCTACTGGCCCAATCAAAACTTATTAGTGGTAAAGTTAAAGATGCCTCCAACAATGACTTTCTTCCAAGTGTAAGTGTTACGGTAAAAGGCACCACTAAGGGTTCGATTGCTGATGCTTCTGGAAATTATAAAATTGAAGCTTCAGCCAACGACATTTTGGTTTTCAGTTTTATTGGCTATGAAAATCAAGAGGTTTTAGTCGGAAATCGTACAAACATTGATATAGCCTTAGTAGTAGGTTCAGCCAACGAATTGAATGAAGTGGTGGTGGTTGGTTATGGTACCCAAAAGAAAAGAGACATTACGGGTTCAGTTGTATCTGTTACGGAAGCAACTCTAAAAGAAGTACCAGCCCCTAACCTTTTGAATGCATTGAAAGGTAGAGCTGCGGGGGTTTCGATTGTAAGTAATGGTTCTACACCAGGTAGCCAAGCTTCGATTCGTATTCGTGGAAACCGCTCATTGACTACTGGTAATGGAGACGGTCTTGATGGCCCACTTGTGGTGGTTGACGGAATTCCTTATGGTGGATTAAATGATATTAACCCTGATGATATTTCTAATATTGAAATCTTGAAAGATGCCTCAGCTACTGCTATTTTTGGCTCAAGGGGTGCGGGCGGTGTAATATTAGTAACTACCAAGAGAGGTAAAGTTGGCAAACCAGTACTTAGCTACGACGGATATCATGGCGTAACAAGCATCATGGGCAAATACAACGTGATGAATGGCGAGCAATATGCAAAATTTAAAGAACTATCAGCTGCATATAATACACAAGGTGCAGGAACAACTGCCTACCCACTAACAGAAGAAGAAAGAGCAAATTTGGCCGCTGGTATCTCGACTGACTGGCAAGATTTACTATACAAACAAGGCTTTAACACAAGCCACCAGCTTGGTTTACAAGGTGGTGTAGAAAATACTCAGTATGGTATGGGTATTGGCTACTTCAACGAAACGGGTATCATGCCAAATCAAAACTTTGATCGTATGAACATCCGTGCAACACTTGACCAAAAAATTGGAAAAAGAGTGAAAGTAGGTTTAAATACAATCAATACCTTGACACGCAGAAACGACCCGGCGGGTGGTGGAATTCCTACGGAATTGGTGCGTCTTTCGCCATTAGTTCCTGCTTATAATGCAGACGGAACGGTGAACTTAAACCCTAAAAAAGGTACAATTGAAGCTCAAGCAGTGAGCCCATTAACGCTCATCTCACGTGGTGATGATATTCTTTCAAACGAGCGTTCACTCAGAACCTTCAATAGCTTATACGCAGAAGTAAATATTTTAGATGGTCTTAAATATCGTTTTAATGCAGGTTTGAACTTTAGTCAAGTGCATTTCAACGGCTATGGTCCACCAAATACTTTCGTAAATTCAGGTGTTGACCAAAGTGTATCGAATGCAGATATTAGAAATACAGAATATTGGGATGTGAATTTGCAACACTTGTTGTACTATGACAAAACTTTTGCACAAAAGCACAAAATTGGCGTTACTGCTCTTTATGAAATGACCAAAAATCATAATTTAGGAAGTAGTTTTAATGTAAAAGGTGTTCCAGCAGATTATATCCAAACTGCTAACTTCTCTTTAGCCTCAGGCCAACCAACTGGAAGTGGTAGTTTCGGAGAAACTGGTTTATTATCTTATATGGCTCGTTTGAACTATACCTTTAACAACAAATATACCATGACAGCGACATTCCGTAGAGATGGTTCTTCTACGTTATCTCCTGGTAATCAATACTTTAATTATCCAGCAATTGGTTTAAGTTGGAATATTATCGACGAACCATTTATGAAGAACCTTACTTTCTTATCTAATTTGAAACTTAGAGGAGGTTGGGGTATTTCGGGTAATCGTAATGTGGGAGCTTATGCAACACTCGGAGCATTATCTTCTGGATATTATAATTTCGGTACTACAACTGCTGGTCAAGCACTTGCATATACAGTAACAAGCTTACCTGCAAGCGATTTAGGCTGGCAATCAACTTCACAGTCGGATTTTGGTTTAGAAATTGGCTTATTTGATAACCGTATCACAGGTTCATTTGATGTTTACAAACAAAATACAAAAGACATTTTGCTTTCTGTGAATTTGCCACAAAGTAATGGAGCAGGTTCGGCTTTGAAAAACTTAGGTAAAACCGAAGGAAAAGGTTTTGAGTCATCTTTGACTTTTGATATTTTCAGAAACAAAAGTGGCTTTAACTGGAGTGCTGACGTAACGTACTTCTTCAATCGTGAGAAAATCACTCAACTTACTACCCCTACTGAGTTAGATAATAAAGGTAATTTCTGGTTTGTTGGTCATCCACTCACTGTAATTTACGATTATAACAAAATCGGTATCTGGCAAACTGGCGATGGTGATTTAGCTAAGCAAACTTCACCTGTTCAGGTTCCTGGCGAAATCAGAGTTGAAGATGTTGATGGAAATGGAAAAATTGATGCGGCTGACCGTAAAATTATTGGAAATTTCCAACCTAAATGGGAAGGCGGTATAACCAACAGAATCAGCTTCAAAGGCTTTGATTTATCAATCGTTACTTATGCTCGTATGGGCATGAAGGTTTTAGTACCTTATTTGGCTGGTACATCAGGTGGTGGCTCAGGTTTTGGTTTCTTAAACCAAGGTCGTTCTAACCAACTCGTAATGGATTATTGGACAGTTGATAATCCTACCAATGCTTTCCCGAGACCAAATGCTGGGGGTGGTGTAAGAGATTTTACTTCGACAACACAATACCAAGATGGCTCATTCATCAAAGTAAGAAGTATGAACTTAGGTTATACAGTACCTACAAAAGCTCTTGGCAAAATTGGTATTTCGTCGGCTCGTATTTACGTAAATGCAACAAATCCATTTATTCTTTACTCGCCATTGGTTAAAGCTAAACTTGCTGTTGACCCAGAAGGAAATGGATATGGAAATACAATCCAAGGAGGTAACTTCAACCGTGTTATAAGTGTAAACCTAAATAATCCGCCAGTACGTCAGTTTACTTTAGGTGTAAATCTTAAATTTTAATTGTAGAATAAGAATATGAAAAAAATAAAAATTTCGATACTCGCCTGTACTTTATTTTTGAGTTTAGGTTGTGAAAAAATACTTGAAGAGCGTCCACAGTCTCAAATCGTCCCTTCTTTTTTTAACAGTCCTGCTGGGGTTCTTGGTGGTATTGCTGGTGTGTATAACGAAATCCGTAACCAATGGGGAACTGAAGGCTTTTCTTCAGAAATGCAAGCGGGTACGGATGAGTTTATCCAAGGTGCAAGTAGTGGTGGTGGGCCAGTACACACTTTCAATGGCCTCAATAGTACTAATTTTGGTTCAGCGTGGGGCACTTCATTTACAAGTATCAATACTCTTAATGGTGTATTGAAGTTTGGTCAAAGTATTAATTTGCCAGAGGCCACCAAAAAACAATATTTAGCACAAGCAAAGTTTTTAAGAGCATTTTGGTACTTTTACTTAGTTCAGACTTGGGGCGATGTGCCTTTACATACTGAGTTTATAACTGTTCCTTCTCAGGCAGCTAAAAGAGACCCTGCATCTGAGGTATATAAATTAATCATTAAAGATTTAACTGAAGCTGCGGCCGAATTACCAGACAAACCAACTGCTCCATTCTTGGGGAAGGCCGCTACTAAGCCAGTTGCTATGTTTTTCTTAGCAAAAGCCTACTTAACACGTGGTTGGTTAACTAACTCGCAAGCTGACTTTGCAGAAGCTGCAAAAATATCAAGTGATATAATTGCCAACAAAGCCACTTATGGCTTAGATTTATGGCAAGACTTCGGAGATGCTTTTGTGCCTGCCAATGATTATGGAAAAGAAACCATGTTTGTAAGTGACCACTCAAACGATGCAAAATTTGGTTACTATTCAGTTGGTGGTGGTGCCAGTGGTGGCGGTGCTCAAAATCTTACCCCTTGGTTTACCAATTGGAATTACCCAAATAATAGCGGGGTTAACTCAACCGTAAATGCGAGTGGTGTTTTAGTGAATTCTGGTACATCATTGATGGTTCGTGATTCATATTATGGTCGTCCTTACCAACGTTTACGTCCAAATAGTGTAAAACAAACTTCGGGCGAACTTGCTGGAAAAAATTATTTCCTTGATCAAGCCTTCGTGAAAAGAGATATTGACTCAAGATACGCCAATACTTTTTATACCGTATATATCGCCAATCAATCAATTACAAACTCAGCAACTGCTGCCAATAACAGAAGAGGAATCGGATACACTACACAAATCGGTGTTGATACTGCTGTTTGGCTTCCTGATTTTGAAGTAGTGGGAGCTCCACAATTCAATGGAACTAAACCATTTAAAGGCATAATTGTACCGCCAAGTCTTTGGAAATCAGACGTTTATCCTGCAATAAAGAAACACATGGATCCAAGTCGTGGAAGCAATTTTAATGACCCATCGACTCGTCCAGTTGTTATTACACGCTTTGCAGAAGTATATCTTGTTGGAGCAGAAGCTTATCTTCAATCAGGGAATAAAGCGAAAGCAGCCGAACTTTTGAATGTAATCCGTCAAAGAGCAGCTTATCGTAAAACGAATACAGCGGCACAAAATGCAGCAGCAGCTACGGCTATGTTAATAAAAGATACCGATGTAACGGTTGATTTTATTTTAGATGAGAGAAGCCGTGAATTGTTTGGCGAATGGATGAGATACCAAGACTTAGTACGCACAAAGTCATTGGTGAGAAGAGTTCAACTTTGGAACAGAGAAGCAGGTCCTTATGTCAAGGATTTCCACGCTCTACGCCCAATACCACAGTCAGAAATTGACCGTACGGTTGAAGGACCGCCATTCACTCAAAACCCTGGCTATTAATTAAATGTAATTGGGCTTGTTCTAAAAAACTCATAGAACAAGCTCAATTAGATTAATAAACAAGATGATTACAGTCTAACGTTTATGTAATTTAAGCGTTAGATTTTTTAGTATTATTGCTGAAAAAGCTTTGTCAGTCTCAAAAATACGCATGGTATTCTCTCATCACAAGTTGTTTTTTATAGTATCCTGAAGAATGTAAAGCGGTATCTTCTAAGGAATTCTACACCTCAAAAATAAAGCCCTTATCCAATAATTTATTATAAATATTCTCATCAAAACTATAGAGCGTCGCAGCTCTGTGCGATACATCTTGTTGACGTTCTTTTGTATCTACCAATAAATTCATCTTCAAAAACTTCTTACGAAAATTTGATTTATCAAGTTTTTGGTTGAGAATGGCTTCGTAAAGTTCTAAGAGCTGGAGAAGCGTAAATTTAGCGGGAAGTAAATTAAAACCAATCGGTTCGTGCTGTACTTTGTGCTTCAGAAAACTCAAACAGCTTTCAAAAATAATTTTGTGGTCAAATGCCATCGTAGGTACATCCCAAACCTTAAACCATTGTACATCAGCTTCGGTCGGGCCAGCGTGAAGTTCAAACTTTTCAATATTTACGAGAGCGTAATAAGCTATCGTTATGACTCTTCGAGCAGGAAAACGCTCCAAGTCACCGAAGGTTTTAAATTGTTCAAGATAAATATTGCCAACCGATGTCTGCGAAGAAAGAATTCTACTGGCAGCTTCATCAATACTTTCATTGTATCTAATCCAGCTTCCAGGTAATGCCCATTGGCCAAGTGTTGGGCCAATACCGTGCTTAACCAGCAACACATACAGTTGGGTATCTTTAAAACCAAAAATAACGCAGTCAATTGAAAGTGCGTCAATAATATTATCTGAGTACTGCAATATTGTAAGGTCTTTAATAGGATAATTATGCAATTTAACAGAAAAAACTAACCTTTACACATACTTTCTTTCAAATTTTAATCATAATTCTTTTTTATACTTCCGGACTTTTCAATCATGAAAAGACCATTTCATTTATTAATATTTGTTCATTTTGCATTTTTTCAATAATTTATTAAATAAAATTTTGTAAATAAGAAAAATACGCTCTATACTTGTGGTAAAATTAACTATAAGGTTATTTTACTAACTTTCTTACTATAAATACAGTGTTTCAAATGTTCAGCTTAAACTTAGTTACATTCAGCAAAAACCAATCACTACAATAAATTATGAATTCAGAATCGCATAAATTATCGGTTATCGAAAAAATAGGTTATAGTCTCGGCGACTTGGCCGCTAACCTTATTTTTCAGACATTAATGACCTTTTTGGCATATTTTTACACAGATGTTTATAAAATACCCGCTGGAGCTGCCAGTATTATTATTTTTATTGGTGGATTTCTCGGGGCGTTTTTTAATATATTGATGGGTATTATTGCTGACCGAACTAATACTCGTTGGGGGAAATTTCGTCCGTGGGTTTTATGGACTTCCATTCCTTTTGGAATTATCTCATTATTAGCCTTTTCAACGCCAGATTTTGGTGAAACTGGCAAAATCATTTATGCTCTCGTAACCTACTTTTTACTTGTCATCGTTTACTCGGCCAGTAATCTACCCTATTCAGCATTGAGTGGGGTAATTACTGGCGACATGAAGGAACGAAACAGTCTTTCATCGTACCGATTCGTGGCAGTAATGGTAGCTCAGTTTATCATTCAGTCATTACTTTTACCTTTAGCCTTATCTTTAGGACATGGCAATAAAGCCGTTGGTTTTGAAAAAGTAATGTTATTTTTTGCTATCGTAGGAGTTATTTGTTTAGTTATCACTTTCTTAACAACAAAAGAGCGGATTGTACCTGTTACTGAAGAAAAAAGCAGCATCAAACAAGACTTAACCGACTTATCTCGCAATAAACCTTGGGTAATTATGCTGGTGGTTACGATCCTGGTTTTTATCACTTTAGCTCTTAAAGGTGGTATGTATATCTATTATTTCAAATATTATTTAGACCCTACTGCTCAAGCAAACTATCTGGAAAGTATCGGTTTTAATACTTTTATAAAAGGTTTAAATGCAACTGTTACAGGTTTAGGTCTTGGTAAATTTGAATGGCCAGAAGATGCTCCAACCTCAGCGAATAGTCTTTTTAATGCTGGTGGAATCATATTTATGATTATTGGTATTATGTTTACAAAGCCTCTTGCCGACCGATTTGGTAAACGTAATATTTTTGGAATTTTTCTCGCTCTTTCGGCATTATGCTTAATTGCATTTAATTTCTACGACAAAAACTCCATCGGTATTGTGTTTTTCACGCAAATTCTTCATGGATTTACTTACGGCGTAACGATTCCGCTACTTTGGGCAATGATTGCCGATGTTGCCGACTACTCAGAATGGAAAAATAACCGTCGAGCCACTGCAATCATTTTTTCAGCCATGATTTTTGGTTTAAAAATAGGATTAAGTGTTGGCGGTGCAGTTGGTGCTGCTTTACTTTCAAACTATGGCTATATTGCTGAGCAAGCCATACAAACCGATGACACTGTTTCGGGTATAAAATTATCGGTCAGTATTTACCCAGGACTCGTGTTTCTGATTGGCTGTATCTTGCTTTTTAGATACGAAATCAATAAATCTATGGAAACACAAATCGAAACCGACTTAAAACAAAGAAGAAATAAATAAATAGTTAGTGCTTGATAAGCAACAGACCAAACTAATATAAAACACTATCTATCAATAACTTATCTAAATGTTATTGAAAATTAGTATTTACTAAATTTAATTTAAGAAAATGCCAGAAGAAAGTATCGAACACATTGATTTTGAAGTTTTAAATCAAAAAGCTATTTCGCAGCCACTCGTCAAACATATATTTACTGCCGACCCATCAGCCCATGTTTTTGACGGTAAAATATATATTTATCCATCGCATGATATTGATGCGGGTATTCCTTTTGATGATTTGGGAAGCCATTTTGCAATGGAGGATTACCACGTACTTTCGATGGACTCGGTTGGTAGTGAAACCGTTGACCACGGAGTAGCTCTTCACGTAAAAGATGTGCCTTGGGCTACTCGCCAGATGTGGGCTCCTGATGCTGCTCGAAAAAACGGCAAATATTATCTCTATTTTCCAGCAAAAAAAGCTGATGATATTTTTCAGATTGGAGTAGCTGTTTCAGATTCGCCAACTGGCCCCTTCGTAGCCGAACCTCAACCAATTGAGGGCAGTTATAGTATTGACCCTGCGGTTTTTGAAGATGCAGATGGTAGTTTTTATATGTATTTTGGCGGAATTTGGGGCGGACAATTACAAAAATACCGTCACAACCAATACGCTATTAATAACGAAGAACCACTTCCAAACGAGACGGCTCTCTGCCCTATTGTGGCGAAATTGACAGATGACATGCTTCAATTTGCTGAAAACCCAAGAGAATTACAGATTTTAGATGAAAAAGGTGAATTGCTTTTGGCTGGTGATAACGAACGTCGTTTCTTCGAGGCTTCTTGGATGCACCGCTACAATGGTAAATATTATTTCTCTTACTCAACTGGCGACACACATTTTATTTGCTACGCCACTGGCGATAATCCTTACGGGCCATTTACTTATCAAGGTAAAATTTTGAATCCTGTGGTCGGTTGGACTTCACACCATTCTATCTGCGAAGTTGACAGTAAATGGTATTTATTCTACCACGATTCAAGCCTTTCGGAAGGTGTTACCCATTTAAGAAGTGTAAAAGTTGCCGAAATTAGCTATGATTCAGATGGTAAGATTTTGACGATTGACCCTTATTTAGATTAAGGTTTAGATACTAAGAGGGGGTAGATTCGATATTTACCCCCTCATTGTTTTAAAGGAATATATACTTCGCCTCTACTCAAAATCCGAGTAGTACGAATAACACCTGATTTATAAATTTTCACTTCATTATCATCTATTTCGTACTCAAGATTTACAGTAAACTCGCCCGAAGGATGCTCAATACTGAGTTCTGAATGCTGAGTTTTGAGTGCTGAGTTGAGATTATTCATAAATTCATCACAAACTGTATCATGAATTACACACGCTGTTGCCACCGAAACGGCCGCAAGTACCCCAATGGCTTCGTGAACAACGTGTGGAATAAACATTCGTGTATTGATAGCACCGCCATTTTCTGGAGGTGAAATCAAACACATTTTTGGAATTGTTTGGTCTTTTACATCGCCCAAATTCATTAAAAAACCTGCTTTTAACCTTATTGCCTCTATCTTTTGTTTTAAATCTTCGTTTGCTTCTAATGTTTCTTTGCTTTCATTACCAATCAGTCCAAAATCTGCGGCTCGCATAATTACGATGGGCATTCCATTATCAATACATGTAGTTTCGATTCCATCAATAATATCCGTTGTATTGCCTGTTGGAAGCAACGCTCCGCAAGTAGAGCCTATGGTTTCTAAATAATTACAAATTATTGGGGCGGCTGTGCCTACTACACCATCCACTTTGGCATAGCCTTTGGTTTCAATGATGCCATTGGGAGTTTGTACCACAACTTCACAAATACCACCAGTATTTACGATATTTATTTTTGCAGAAGTAGTGGGATGAGTTGCTTGAATCATACCTGTTTCGATGGCAAAAGGCACAATTCCTGCCAGTATATTCCCGCAAGTTTGAGTTGTTGAAACTTTACCTTTTCCCACCACTACTTGTACAAAAAGATAATCTAAATCTGCATCGGGGTTTTCTGATTTACTGATAATTGCTACTTTACTCGTTAGAGATGTTGCACCACCCAAACCATCAATTTGTCGAGGGTCACCTTCGGTTGTGCCTTCCATTGCCAAGATTAACACTTTGTTTCTTTCTGATTCATCTTTCGGTAAATCTTCGGCTTTAAAAAATAGCCCTTTTGAACTTCCTCCTCTTATTTGGTAAAATGGAATCTTCATCATTTACTTAATTTTTCTAAATTATCCCGTGTTCCTCTCGTTACTATCGGTTCAATACCTTGTGCTTCGAGCATCTCAATAACTGCTTCCATTTCGTGCATTCTTCGCACTGCATGGGTGCGACTTCCTTCTACAAAACGGTCGATTATTTCATCATTTCCTCCGATGAGCGAACCGATTTGACCACGAATATAGGTTTCCATACCAAAGGTTTCTCCTGCTTCCATCGCCTCGCACACTACGGCGGCAATTCCTTTATAGACAATCGAACGCAATAGTTTTCGAGTAGCAGCATCACCAATTTGACTATTTTCCAAAACTTTTAAATCAAGATTCAGTGATTTAACTTTATCGAAAAAGTCAGCAGCATATTCACCCGAAGCCAATAGCGGTGTAAAAATTCCTTTAGGAGGTACAGGAGCCATAATTGCCAAATCAATTACTTTTAAGCCCGAAGGTTTCAAAATCTCGGCAATCTTCTTTTTCTTTTCGGGTCCAGATGTATTCATTTCACAGAAAAATTGATTAGGAGTTAAAACACTCGCTAATTCTTCAGCAATCTGAATCGAAACCAATGATAGGTTTGCACTAAAAATAATATCTGCTCCTTCAACAGCTTCAATATTAGTAGCTTTTACCACAATCGAAGCATCTAATTTTCTAATTGGGTTAGGGTCATAGCCTACCACTTTAACGCCCAATCTCACTAAATCATTGGCAAAGTGAGAACCAGCTTCGCCAAGTCCAAGAATTGCTATTTTTAATTTTTCATTCATCATTAAAAATTTATCATTAACTTCTACCAACCATATTTTTCTCTCCAACCATAAATATCAATCGAAACCCTACCCTTGCGTAGTTCGGTACGTGTGCGTTCTTCTTTGGCTTCACGAGCTATTGCTTTTTCGATGGTTTCTTCTATTTTATTTTGTGGCACTACTACCACACCATCACGGTCACCAACAATAATATCCCCTGGATTTATCAATACATCACCAATAATAATCGGCTCATTGAGCGTACCATCACCATGATTTGAAGTCCCACGAATACATAAACCTCTCGAAAAAACAGGAAAACCCATTGCTTCAATATCATCGGCATCTCGCACGCAAGCATCTATCACGAGTCCGTTGATACCTTTTGTTTTTGCTCCCAGACTCATTAAGTCTCCCCAATAACCTGCTTCGTAGAAACCCGAGCAATTGGCAATCAGTACATCGCCAGCCTGTGCGTAAGCATAGGCTCGGTGCAACAAAACGTTGTCTCGTGGCATGGTCTGAATCGTGTAGGCTGGTCCGCACACTTTCATATCCTTGCCAATTGGTTTAATCCCCGAAGGTAAATATCCTTTATTTCCTAAGGCTTCGCAGATTGTGGCAGCAGAGAATTTAGACAATTCTTTATACATATATATTGAATGTTTGATGCTGAATGTTTGTTTTTTGATGAACCATTCAACATTAATCATTAAAAATTGATTTTGTTACTCTCGGCAAATGGCTTTGGAAAGCTTCGGCATATTTTACTTCTTTTTTACCCGAAATTCTGCGAGCATGATTGGCCCTTCTTCCACCTAATTCGGTGTAGTATTCTACCAAATATTTCTGAGCTCCCATACAATTCATGGCTGCTATTTTTTTATCAAAAACAGTAGATACATCAATAAAAGTATCGGGTTTGAAATCGCAAATTTCGGGTTGATGTGGTTCAAAAGAATACCACATTGGCGGGTCGATATTTTTAAATGCACTGGCCACTCCTGCCCCACAACTCAGTAATCTTGCTCGTTCTGTGGCTTGATACGCCAACGGGTGGTCGGGGTTAAATGGGTCTTTGGCAGTATGGGTTAGAATAACTGTTGGCTCAAAATCACCAATTATTTTGGTTAATTGGGCTATTCTTTCATCAGAAATCAGCATTGGATAATCGCCCCAATCTAAAAACTGAATGGAAGTTTCGAAAATATCGGCGGCTTGTTGGGCTTGTGCTTTACGAATAATTTTCACACTTTCTTCGGTACGGTTTGGATCTTCTTTCCAAAGTTCACCAGATTCACCTCGCTCTCCGAAAGAGAGACAAACTACGAGCGTTTCAGCCCCTTGTTCTACACTTTTTGCGATTGTGCCTCCGCTTCGCCAAACAAAATCGGCAGAATGAGCAGAAATTACTAATAATTTATTCATGCTTTTGATATATTTTTTCTATGCAAATCTGTGTTATCCGTGTTCTAAAAATGGCACGCTGATGACGCAGATTTAAACGGATTTTTTATTTTGTTGAAGCATCAAACACTCTTAAAAAGTTTGTGCTGCCTATTTTTATTATTTCTTTTTCTGAAAAACCTGTTTTTAGCATCTCAGCGACTACTTCGTAGAAAAAGCCTGATTGTTGATTTTGCCAAATTCCGTTGGTAAATTCTCCCAATCGAGGGGTGCTATTATCGTTTGGTTTGATGGCACGAGTTACTTTTGTGTCAGTGCCGATACAAACATTATCGACTCCGATTGTATCAACCATTGCTCTGATATTCTGAACATAATCGGCTGGGGTATCAGTCAAATGTCGCCATACGCCGATAACACCGCCCGCATTCGCCACAATTTTTGCTTGTTCTTTGCTAATAAGTCTTGGTTTCATCATCTGAGCCATTTTTTCGTTATTCCCAAGTCTGCTGTCTAAACTCGTATGTGTAATAATGATTGGCTTTGTTGAAATTTTCAGAGCATCATCAATGGCTTTATTTGAGCAATGCGTAAGGTCAATCAAGATTCCGAGTTTGTTGCATTCTGCTACAACCTCTCTACCAAATGGACTTAAACCGCCAAAAACAGGCTCTTTTGTGTAAATATCGCCCAACGGAACAGCAGCATCGTTATCGTGCAATAAACCTAAAACTCTCAGGCCTCTATCATAAGCAGGTTTTAGTCTTTCGATTTTTCCTTCCAAAAAATGCCCACCTTCAACTGATTGAATGATTGTGGGTTTCTTTTTTTTAAAAGCTGATTTTAGGTCTGATAAATTTAAGGCTCGCTGCAAATCATATTCTTTAAGTAAATTATCTGCCGCATCTATTCCAGCCATAAAACGATTATACCCATCGCCTTCGTTTTGAAGTTTTTGATAATCCACTGCAAAAGTCATGACTATTGCTGCCAAGCCCGACTTTTTGAAATCTGCCAATAAATTATATTTGGGCAATGGTTGGTCGGGGTAAATTCGCACATCAACATGATTATGCGTATCAATTGCCATTGCTTTGGCAACGATTTTAGCTACTTTTTCATCCATCTGATTTTGACTTCCAAAACTCAATTTTGAATTCATCAAAATGCCTGTTCCAATCAATGATACAATGAATTTTCTTCTGCTCGAATATTTTTGTTCTAACTCCATTATGATAATTTCCTTTAATATTTGCCACGAATTCAATAATACTTTATTTCACTCAAAGCAACTCTTCTGGCATTGGATTTCCTCTGGTATGAAAACTCTCTACGGTTTTTAGTCCCCATGCTTGGCCTTTCATACGTTCTTCTCTGTTCCAAACTACGGTTTCGTAGTCGGGGTCGAGAATCAATCGTGCAGTAGGGTTTGCGATTTCTATTCGGTTTCCTCCAGGTTCGTAAAGATACAAGAAGAAAGTCTGCTGAATAGCGTGCTTATGAGGCCCAGTTTCGATAAAAACACCATTTTCGAGAGCAATATCAGCGGCAATCAACACCTCTTCACGGCTATTGGTTACGTAGGTCAGGTGGTGAAGCCTGCCGTTTAGTCCGCTGTGGTCTTCTGTAATCGCCAAATCATAGGTTTTATTGTTTACCGAAACCCAAACGCCTTTTGGACCATCTTCAAATTCAATTCGTTCGGTATTTCGCCCACCCAATATATTAAACTGAAAGTCAGAAAAGGCTCGAATATCTTTTGCCAAAAGGTTTAGATGGTCAATTCTACGCACATTTGCCCCACGAGCTGGGTACTTGCTATTGGTGTTTTTGAGTGCCGACTGCATATCGCCTTGAGCTTTATATTTATGAGTATCAAAATATAATTCGCAGATATGCCCATCAGGGTAACGAAAACGATAGGCTTTACCATAGCCACATTCGTGGTCAATCCAGCCAATGCCTAAACCTGTAGCTTCAATGGCTTTTACTCGTGCTTCGAGCGACTCTTGGCTTCGTGTTCTCCAAGCAAAATGCCCGATTCCGCTGTGCTTGTGTGCGGTTAGCTTTAGCGAATGGTGTTCGTAGTCATCATACGCACGCAAGTAAGCAGAGTCGCCATCGGTTTCGGTAATGTACATTCCGAGAATATTAGTAAAAAAGCGAATACTTTCGTCTAATTTCGGTGTAAGTAGCTCTGCATGAGCCAAATGGGCGAGTTCCCAAGTAATATTTTTCATATTTTTTATTATTTGTAGAGACGTTGCATGCAACGTCTCTACCAGATATTATTTACAAATTCCGTCTGCCCAATTAAATAATTCTTCGAGGTCATAATCACCGCTGTGAGGTTTATCCCATGGCAATTCGAGATTGGCTTGATAACCTTTATTTTTGAGCATTGTTGCCAAAATCACCGAAATCGCAAACCCTGTATCTTTATCCTTTGCACCATGACGGATTCGCCAGTTTTTAGCGGTTTTGGCTTGCTTATCTCCGATATAATTCATCGGATTCATCATTTTTATAGTCTGTTTATTGGCCATTGTGGCTTTCAAATCTTTTGAATGTGTAGAAGCATAGGTTGTAAAATGCTGATTATCAATTGAAACTGTACCGAAAAGGTTATTTTCAAACGATTTATTGTCCAAAGCATCAAAAGCTGGTGGGGTTTTCATACGTTCGAGGTAAATCATGTAGGCATCATAATCAACTGAAAGTACTTTGGCACGGTTCGACGCATCGATTTCAATTTTCAAGAAACTATGTTTCGATAAATCCATACCTGCGTCTATGGCTTTTTGAGCCGATGCTACAATGTATAATTTTACCAAATCTTTAAAATTGCCATTTCCTTCTGCATCTAAACTTAATCTTTTATCTGAATCATTTTTCAGATTCAAACCATTGATGTAATTCGGAAATGCCGCTTTTAAATCATCAGAAACTTTGATTGATTCGGCATTTAATTCCCCTGCTTTTCCTCTAAAATTATAGGTATGAATTTTATTCAACTGCCATTCATAAGCCATATCGGCATTTTCTAGGTTAGTGATTGGACAATAGGCCGACACCGCAAAAATATTATCGGTGGCATTAGCCGCCCCAAGTGCTTTGAGATAAGGATCATAATCAGGGTGATTGCCCGTTGCACCCAACAAAGTGGACATTGCACCGCCCGCACTTGTGCCATTCGAGATAATTTTATTGGCATCGCCAGCCATTAATTTATCATTGAATTTTAAGTATCTAACAGCCGCTTTTAAATCAACAATTCCTGCGGGAGCTTTGCCTGTAAATTCCCCTTTTTCGTTTTTATTGATTCTTCCTCTCGCCCCAGCCGACGCCACAATGTAGCCTTTTGAAAGAGCAGTCAAAACAGTTTTATTATTATATGGAAAGCCGCCTTTTTGTTCTGGAACCACAAAAGTAGCAGGCACGGCGGGCATATAGCCCCCTACACGATTGGGGAAAAATATGGGTGCATTTTCGGCAGAATATCCATTGATAGTGCCACCAGTAAAATATTCTTCGGGAATATAAATATTAAGAATATGATGTATTAAATCTACTGGATTAGCCACATAAATGACTTTCTCGTAAGCCCTGACTTTGATGGTTTTACCATTGAAATCTTGGGTTTGAGTTTCGTATTTTGAGGCATCGAATTGAAGATTGTTTTGGGCTTTCGTAGTAAATACTGCCAATAACAAGCCACAAAAACTGCCAAATAGGGCGATTTTCATAGTTAATCAAATAGGTCTAAAATGCGTTCTAATTTCTGATACAAATTTCTTGACATTAATTGATATTTATAGGAAACTATTTTTACTTTTATGGATAAAAATCAAACATTAACTCTATGAAGCAAGAAAAGAATATTCTTAACTTTGATGGACTTTATGGCGATGATTACGGGCGGTATTCATCAGAGTATATATTCTTGGAGTTGATAGCGACTCGTAGCCAAACCTTCGATTGGCGTATCAAGCCACACATACATACGCAGCTTTTTCAAGTATTTATTGTACAAAAAGGCTCACTTCTGTTTCAAGAAGCTACCAAAGAGCAAGAACTTCATGCTCCGTGCATTATTCTGATACCGCCTACCAAACTGCATGGATTGGTGTATAATCCAGATGTTGAAGGATATATCCTGACGCTTTCAGAGAGTATCATGGAAGATATTTTTAAAACATCAAACCCGATTTGGCAAACGTATGAAGACATCAGAATTTTGAATAGTTTTGAAGAAGAAATAACCTTTGATCAACTTAAAAAACTATTGGTGAACATTGAAACCGAAATATTTAGAGAAAATCCAGAACGATTCTTGATGTTGCGTGCGTTTCTCACACAATTTTTTATTCATCTGCATCGGCTCAATAAACAAGTGGAAGCACAGAAAGGAGATTCGTTGATGATGATACATTTCCGCAAATTTCAGCACAACATCAAACATTCTGAATACCCAAAAAGTATCCCCGATTTTGCTGATGAGCTCAATATTACGCCTGTGCATCTGAATCGAGTTTGTAAGGCAGTAGCTGGAAAATCGGCCATCGAATTAGTGCATCAGAATATTATTAACGAAGCTCAAAAGTACCTGCTACATACTTCTTATTCGATTTCAGAAATTGCATTTATGCTGAAATTTGAATATCCTAATTATTTTGCGAAGTTGTTTAAGAAATACGTGGGAATGTCGCCCAATGAATTTAGGCTTCAAGATAGAAAATAAGTTTTATTTATCAAAAATAGCCTGATATACAACTCTGTCTGTGTATGAATTAAAAATTTTCGCCCAGTATATCATGCATCAACCACCCTGCGTGGAGTGAAGAAAGATTATAGTTCTAACTTAACTATGAAGCCATTTTCATAATATACACTCAATGTCGCACCAATATTTTTGGCTCTCATTTTCATGTTGTTTAACCCCAAACCATCACTATTGGTTGTTTCTTTCTCAGAACCATCATCTTGAATCAATAAATACAAGGCATTTTTTTCCTGTTTAAAAACAATATTGACATTTTTTGCGTCAGAATGTTTACAAATATTTGTGATGGCTTCCTTAAAAATCAGATAAATATTTTGTCGTTTTTCGGGGTCGATAAATTTCTTGGTATCTTCTACTTCTATTTTGAAAGTATGCTTTATGTTTTTTAGATTGAGGTTCTTTTCGGCAAATGCCCTCATTTTATCAATCAAATTTTCGTACTTATCTTTTCTTGAATCTATCGCCCAAACAGTGTCTCGCATGCGTTCCATGGCTTCGTGGCTCATATCGCTGAGTTGGAGTAATGACTCTTTTTCTGTGCCTTTGGTAGTTAGTGCCATCATCTGCGATTGCATGGCAAGCCCTGATAAAATAGTGCCGACATCATCGTGCAAATTGCTCGAAATTCGCAACCTCACTGCTTCTAATTCTCTGATTTTCTGTAAACGACTTTGTACCCTAAATCGAATATAGTAGTAAATAATGGTAGAAATTATCGCTAAATAAAGTAAATATGCTCCCCATGTTTGCCATATCGGAGGATTAATTTCGATGTTCAACTTAGCACTTACTTTGTTCCATTCACCATTGCCATTAGCTGATTTTACTTGAAAAACATACTTTTTAGGCGATAAATTAGTATAAATTGCCTCTTGTTCGTCGTGTGCTTCAATCCAATAGGTATCGTAGCCATCTAATTTGTAAGCATACTTAGTTTGGTCGGCGTTATCGAAATGCAAACCTGCATATTTCAATGTAATTTTATTTTGAAAATAGTCTAATTCGAGATTTTCAACATCATAAAGTAACTGCGTAGTATCAATCTTTCGCTTATTTTTACTTGTTGTAAAATTGGCAGATTCGATAAGAATTTGAGGTTCAGTGCTATTTTCTTTGACTTTGGATGGCTCAATGATAGTTAAACCTTTGAAACCACCAAAATAAATCTTATCATTGAGTTCAGCAACGGGGCTCGGCGAGTCAAAAGTATAATCGGCAACATTTTGTGAATAGTAAATCGACGAGCTTTTTTCTGCAATGTTATACTTTACAATACCTCGAAAACAACTCAACCAAAGTGTTCCTTTCGGAGATTCTACAATCCATTTGAAGCTATCAACGTTGTATTTTGTGGCTATTTTTAATTCTTCCAAAGTAAAATTTTCAAGATTTAAACTACACGGCTTTCCTGCAACAATGAGCCAAGCATTGGCAGATTTACCTTTATATATGTACGAAATATTTTCTTTCGACAAATCTAAGTCATTGACTATTAGTTTTTTATACGATATTTTATTAGTAGAATAATCAACCGTAGCCAAGCCATAATCGGTACAAACTATGATTCGTTGATGGCTGGGGTCGTCTATCATGCCAAGCGAATTGACAAACTTTTGTTTACTTTCATCCTGCGATAATTCTGTTATCTGAACGACCTCATTTTTCTTTTCATCAATCTTGTTTAGCCTACCCCAATGATTGATTGTCCAGACCACCCCTCTACTGTCTTGCATCATTCGGCATGCTCTTTTCAGAAAATTAGCCTTACTGCTATCAACAGGTAGCTTTGCATCATATTCTTTGAGGATTTTGCGTGTTTTTGCCTCAAAATGAACGATTTTATCTTTAAAACTCAACCAATATGAACCATCTTGGGCACCTAAAACTCCATACGTCTGCAAGTTTTTTGTACCAAAATCTATCGAATTATCGAATGTCTGAGTACTGTCGTCATACAAACTCAGACCATTTGCAGTCGAAACCAGTAATTTATTATTTGGGGCATTTGCCAAACTATAAATATTGTCGTTTCTGAGGCTGTTGGGTGTTGATGAAGCAAAAAAATCTGTGAAGTGATAAAATTTTGGTGAAGCATTTTCAAGTGTTCCCGAACTAACCCAAAACGTACCTTGACGGTCTTTGCTAATGTGTCTAACGGTATTTCCAGATATTCCTTTTTCTACGTTTACACCTTTCTTATATTGAGCAATTACTTTATTTTGACTCAAATCAAACATAATCAAGCCATCATTATCAGTGCCTAAGCACAACGTATTTTTATCTTCGAGAAACATATCTCGGATATTAACTGCTTGATTTTGCTTCAAAATCTCGTTGATTTTGATAGTTTTGATTATTTTTTCTGTAACAGGATTCCAATGAATGATGCCGACGTCCCACTCTGAAAGTAGCAACGTGCCATCGGGTAATGGAATGATGTCGGTAATCCAATCTGATAAAATTTTGAAATAATATTCTTTGTCATACCGGTAGGTGTGGTAAGTTTTTGAGGCAATGTTGAATTTTACAAACCCGAATTTCCGAGTGCCAATCCAGATATTTCCTCGCTTGTCGAGGTGCATTGCACCAAACCTTAGTTTTTCTTCGTGGAGCCACGTCGTATCTCGTATTCTCGTAATCGGGTACGTAATAATGGTGTCTTTTTTTCGGTCGAAATACTGTAATCCGCCATACGCACCAATCCAAAAATTTTTCAGCGAATCTTCGATAATCGTATGCGTACTTTGCTCCGACCAGCCATTTTCAAAGGGAGTTTTGATATGAAAAAATTTATCGGAATTTCTATCAAATCTATTCAAAAATCCACTTCCACTTAGCACCCAGAGCGTTCCGTCGCTGTCTTCAAAAAAACGACTCGCCATTTTTAAGTGAATATTCTTTTGGGCATCGTCATAATAAGGATAAAAATGGTAGCCGTCGAAGCGAGCTACGCCCTCGTTGGTGGCTGCCCAAATATAGCCAAAACGGTCTTGGTAAACATTCCAAACTTGGGTAGAAGGCAAGCCATTTTTTGTAGAAAACTGATTGAAATAAAGTTTTTCGGTGGAAGAAGAGGTGCTTTGAAGAGGAAATTGGGTAAATGCTAAAGCCGATTGTTTTTTTTCGGAACTACTTTTACAAGACAAACAAAAAATTAGGGCAAAAATGACAATGCCAAAATTTAATAGCCTGAATTGTATATTTTTTTTCAAGAATATGGCTGTTTTAAGCAAAGATATTAAAAAAAATCACCCAATTTGTCCTTTCATATATTTATTTATTGCTTCGGTCTTATTATTGACTTGCAAGATTTTATACATCTTTTTGATATGTGAACGTACGGTTTCGACCGAAATAAACAACTCTTCGGAGATAATTTGGTAGCTTTTCCCATCAACCAATTTTTCTAAAATTTCTTTTTGGCGGTCAGATAGTATCGTGGCTTTGCTCACTCGCCCACCCATGAAGTGATTGATGATTTCTCTGGCAATACTGGGCGACATATACGAGCCACCGTTGACAACGATACGAATGGCATCCACGATTTCGGAAAGGCCTGCTTTTTTTGATATATAAGAGCATGCTCCCGAACATAAGGCCTTCAATATAACATCTTCTTCTTCGTAGGTACTTAAAATTATTATATTGATTTCGGGCATCAAATCGAGCAAAATGGGCAAAGCATCTAAACCTGACATTCCGGGTAAGCCAATGTCGAGCAATAAAATATCGGATTGTTTGCTGGGATTAAAGTTTTTTTCTTGCAAAAACGCCTCCACCGAGCCTTCAACTATCACTAATTCAAACTCTTCATGAAAAGCAATAAACTTCGATACATTATCTCTGATAATTCTATTGTCTTCTATGATGCTGATTCTTGTCTTATTCATAATCATAAATTTTCTACAAAAATATTTTTTTTAGAACGAAATCCCTATCACCCTATCGGGTGATAATTAAATTATAATCAGCCATTATTTCACCTTTTAGGGTTATTTATTTTTAAAATTAATTCCTTCAATTTTGTAAAAACAACTAATTTACTTTATAAGCATGAAAACTCCTAAAATTTTAAAAGACATGAATCAAGAAAGCATCGGCTATCTTGAATCTTCCATCAATTATACTCTTTTTTATCTACGAGATGGAAAAAGTATTCTTTCCGCCTACAATATGAAAGTTTTTGAGAAGCTTTTAAACAATGATGATTTTATAAAAATAAACCGCTCAAACTTGGTCAATGTTTCTTTCATTCAAAAAGCCTTGATTCAAAAAAACGCTTGTTCTATCCTGCTTTTCAATGGCGATGCAATGTCTGTTTCTCGCCGAAGACTAAACAAACTTAAAGAAAACTATCCCCTATTATTTTAAAATCATTGAGTCAAAATCAAAGTTTTCTAAAACTATTATATTACCATGAAAACAACTTTATTTTTTAGAATCACTTTTATAATCACAATGTTTGTAGGACCATTGGCCTTTGCACAGGTAACCAATGGCAATACCTACAATATGCAAATGAATTTTGTGCAAGGCTCGTGGGATGGAGCAAATCTACACGACGGAGTAAGCCAAGCTGAGGCTTCCTTCATTTCAAGGGCAGTAAATGGTGTGGCAGGTCAACCTATTTCACAATTTTCGGCAGCATTTGGTGCAGCCAATACACCCAAGTACACTTATGGATTCGATACTTGGGTAACAGCATGGGGTCCAACGGTCACAGGCAAAATGGGTTCAGTAATTGGTGGAACTGGAACGATGTATTATGAGGTATTTGCTTGGGAAGATGATGGAGGTGACAGATATGTTTACGATTCTGGTGATGATTATGCTGGATGGGAGTTTAGGTCTGTACAGCTAACAAATTCGCTTCCTGGTGTTTGGAACAGTGAAGGTGTCCGAGGTATCAATCAAAGTGGTACTACGACTTGGATTGGCAATTATATTGTTCAACACGTTTGGCGATATACCAACGGCACAAAAGCATCTCCTTTAAATTTTGGAACCCTTTCGGCAGGAACATTGACACATACCAATGCCAACCGAGCAGCTCCTGCAGATGCTGATGCTGCCTTAGGATATACGAATGAGTGGACATCATCTACAAATTCTCTATTTAAACTTGGACAAGATGTAAGCTATAAATTTAACATTACTGGCACAACAAAGAGGGTTATTTTTTCTACGGCTTTTACCGAAACAAATTTTGATACATATCTGCATGTAGTAAAACTAAATAGTGATGGTTCTTTCAATAGTTATGTTGGTGGGGATGATGACAGTGGTGGTAGCTCCAAGTCATATAAACAATTAGACTTATGCTCAGGTAGTTATGCCGTAATTGTAGAAGGCTTTTATTCTACGACAGAGGGTAATTTCAAACTTAGTCTTCAGACATCCGATTTGCTCATCAATCCAGGTTCAGTTGTGCATACCGGGACCAATGAAAGTGTTATAGGTTTTTGTCCAGCTGCAACTTTAACGGGTTTTTCGAATTCAGTTTCAGCATCCACCCAAGCAACAAATAATACAATTACTTACGCTTGGGAGCGAAGGAACTACACAAATGCGGATGGTTATTCGGCATATACGGTCTACACAGATGCTGGTACGGGTGCATCCGCTACAAATCTGGGTAGTATGGGAACCTTTGACGCCGTTGGTTTTAGAAGAGTGGCCCAAGACTTTTGTGGGGTTCGAGCAGAAACACCCGCAGTAGGTTTTGTAAAACTAAGCCCTACTGCCAACGGTGGTACAATTGGCATTAATGGTTCGGCAACGTCACTGGTAATACCTACACCTCACGAGCAAGCCTCTGGAACGCTTACTTCAATTGCAAATGGCAGTGGGACCCCAGGATTTACTATTTCTTGGGAAAAAAATGATGGAGGAGGTTGGGTTAACGCTGGAGGAGGTACTGGGCAAACTTTTACGATACCAACATTGACGGTCCCAACGCAATATAGAAGAAAAACAACAAGCACTTGTACAAGTACGACGGCAACTTCCAATGTTGTTTCGATGAATGTTGTCTTTCCGAATGGCCAACTAACAGGAAGAGTTGTAAGTAAAACAGGGGCAGGGGTCAATAATGTTACCATTACCGCCGTCAGAACCAGCAATCCTGCACCTTCGGGTGGTGTATTAAATACTACCTATACTACTACCACAGGTGTTGATGGGATTTATACTTTTGCCCCAGTTGGTTTATATTATGGGAATACCGCTAATGGTTCGGGAGCTGCTGCTAATTTTCGTATTACACCTTCAAAAGGAATTGGACCAGCTGCCCATGTTTTTGAACAAGTTTTTTTGGATAAGACTATTTCACAGGTAGCCCCTGTGGCGGAAAATGTAAATTTTGTTGATAAAACTACATTTAGCATTACGGGTAAGGTAACCCAAGAATGTGCTACCTGTGTAAATGGAACACCCACTATTCCGATTGTTTGTGCGATTAAAGACGTTGAGTTTTTAATTGATAATACTTACTCAGGAAATAAAACCATTGCTGATGGAACGTACGGCCTTTCGGTAGATGAACAGCGGAATTATACCATAAAACCTCGTTACAAAAACCATAAGTTTGCACCTGCCAACATAGTTTTGGCAGTTGGTGAGACACCATCCATCGAAAATGTAAATTTTAAAGACACTACCACTTTTACTATTTCGGGTAAAGTATTGGCTGGTTGTGAAGAGTTTATTGGTCGGGCTACACTACGTTTTACCCAAGTTTTGCCTCCAATTAATGGCAATCCTGTATCTGGTTGTTTAATAAAAGAAATAACTACTAATGCAGTTACTGGCTATTATTCCATCAGACTTCCAGCAGGCAAATATCGAGCAAATGTGGTAAGTTTCGTTAAAGGAGGAACTGGCAATGACCTTGAAAACTTAACGATTACAGATTTTTTAAATAATCAGGTTTTGAATCAAGATTCACTAATACGAGATATTGATACAACCAATAGAGTACTCAATTTAGTTTATCCGAGAGCTCCAGTATTAGAGGTAATAGGTCTTGCTACTGTTTGTACTCCTAATACTAACCTTTGTTCAGGTCAGGGTTCAACTCCTGCCTTTTCTGTCGTAGCCCAAAATGATAGTGTGGCTTATACGATTAAAGTGTGGCAAGGTCCCGCCAAGACATGCCCAGCCAAAGATAGTATAGTTTACCTTTCTACCAATATACAGAAGGATGATACCAGTGAAGACATTTCTTTTCCGAATCCCACTGGCGTTATCGAGACAAAAATATTTGGTGGAACACCAAATATCGTCTGTCCTTATTTTAAGACATTCAATTTAAGATATACCGATATATTCAAAAGACCAGCCACAGCTATCAATAAAAATGTGGTGGTTACGGGTCTCAAAGCTGATATCGGAACATTTACCACAGTATCCCCCGAGGTACCAATAAAAGTATTACACGATCCACCAGGTGACCTAAGTTATAGTTTTTGGGAAACAAATACTACAACAGAGAATGCTTTTAGATTCTTTAAAGCCAAAGGTGGTAGCGAAAATTTATGGCTCACTTTAAAGGTAGGAGCTAAAACGTCAACTGGTATAGGGGTAGAAATAGAAAATGAAGCATGGGGTACAATTGGTGGTGGTGTTACGGTTAGTGGCAGAAATGTTACCACAGCTGAAACAATAGTTTCGGTCAGTACAACCGAACAGTTTTCGACTGCCAATAACTCAGAGGTTACTGGAGCTCAAGGAGATGTTTTCATTGGGTCAGCGATTAACTTGCTATATTCAAAAGTAAATATAATTTCCTATACACCTCCTTGTAATTTAGCAAAAACAATTGATCTCATCATTGCTCCTGATGGTTTTGCTACGGACTATGTATATTCTGAAAGTCATATTGTAAATTCAATTCTACCCACTTTAAGGGCATTTAGAGATAATCCAAGCAATACTGCGGCCCAAAAAGCAAAATTTGCCAATCAAATCTCTGTATGGGAACAAGTGATTAGTAACAACGAACGTAACAAAAAAACGGCAGCATTCGAAAAAAACAGGTCATTTGATGGGGCAGTGGGGCCTATAACCTCTACTACGACTGCAACTGCAACCCTTTCAAACACAGTAGAATTTGGTATGGAAATTAACACCGAGATAGCCTTAGAATTGGGATTTGAAATCGCTGGTAGTGGTGCAGCAGGGGGTTCGATTACAAACCTTAAAATGGAATCAGGAGAAAGTACAACTACTACCCTAAGTGGTAGCACAACAACGGGCTATGTCCTTGATGATAAAGACTCTGGTGACTTCTTTTCGATTGATATAAAAAAAGACCCAGTTTACTCCACTCCAGTATTTGAATTAGTGGCAGGTACATCGAGCTGTCCTAACGAAGAAGGAACACAGCCACGTGACGATATGCAACTGGTATGTGCTACGCCAACTCAAACGGTGAATGACCCTGCCGGCGAAGCCGAATTTGTACTCCAACTATCTAATATTAGTCAGAGTGGAGAAGCCCGGACCTATAGTTTAAGTTTTGACCAGTCAAGCAACCCCAATGGAGCTATAGTTACCATAGGCGGAAGCCCCGTAGTTGGTAGTACAAACTACACCATTGCTTATGGGGGAAGTGTGAATGTGATTGTAAAAGTAAAAAGAGGAGCATCTACTATATTTTCTTACCCAGGCCTTAAATTTAAGCTTTCGGATAATTGTGGCGGTGATATAAGTAAATCAGTAGATTTGAATGCCTTTTTCGGTAATCCATGTAGTAGTATTACATTGTTCTCACCTGTAAATGATTTTAGAATAAACACTACCATTGTTCCGATTATAATGAAGAATTATGTTGTGGCTAACCTAACCAATGTCTCTCTTGAATATTCAAACGTTGGTTCGAGTAGTTGGTTTACAGGGTTTACCCGAACCGCCGCTCAGCTATCACCCGATGCGGCAGCAGGTACGCAAGTTGATTGGAATATATCTACACTTACAGATGGTAAATACAATTTTAGATTAAAACTGCTGTGTGGTACTAACGTAGTCTATACCCCAGTAGTAACGGGTGTGATTGACCGAGTGGCTCCGATTTTGTTTGGAAGCCCCGAACCAGCCGATGATAATTATGTAATCGGTGACCAAATTTCGGCAACATACAATGAGGTATTGGGCTGTGCTAATATGAATAACACCAATTTAATTCTAAGAAATGCAAAAACTAATGCTGTTGTTTCTGCCCAATTTGGTTGTTTTGAAAACAAAATAATGATTATGCCCCTCAGTACTATGGGTGTAGCAGGTGATAGTATGAAAGTTACACTCCTAAACATCCGCGATTTAGCTGGAAACGTAAAGAGTTCATCTGATACTTGGAAATTTATACTTGGAACTTTCGTGCCTGCTACAGGTAATAAAGCTGTATCTTTAAGTCCATCAAATATATCTGCTCCTACTGAAACTAATAAAAACCCTACATTAAATAGTCCTAATACTTCCATTTCGATGCTTGAAAACGCCTCGGGCACCTTAGACTTCTACTTTAATCTACCTGCAAATGTACCTAATAATTATGTGATAAATTATGCGATTTCAGGTAGTGCAAGATATGGAGTAGATTACTCAACTTCTTTTTCTCCGAGTAACTTAACTACCGGCAGAAAAATACTGACAAATCAATTTAATGGAACAGATGGAACAATCACTATTTTACAAGGTCAAAAAACAGCTAAACTATCAATTGACCCAATTGGAGACGGTATTTTTGAAAGCGATGAAACCATCATTATTACAGTTAACGAAGGTGGAGATTATGGCATTAGTGCAAGCTACACAATGACTGCTACTATTCTCAATGATGATGCCGATGATTGTTTGAATGGAGGAAACGTATTTGTATTGAATAATAATAATATTGGAAATACTGCTATTTCAGCAGGAACTTACCATAAATCATTATTGGAAACAACAGGTACGGTTGAAACACCTAGTAATGTAACAATGAAAGCAGCCAAATCTGTAACAATGAAACCTGGCTTTCAGGTTAAAGCTGGTAGTATCTTTACCGCAAATATTGAGGGATGTCCTCCATCACCTGCTGCCTTTAGTGTTCCAATTATTGAAAGTAATAAGCAAAACTCTAACAATATTCTATTGGCTTCCAATGATGGTGGTTTTGCAGCTTCAGTTACCGAACCATCGTCAGACATCAAATTTGAACCAAATGTTTTTGCTACCGTCAATGATAAAAAAGTTTTTTTTGAGTTCAAATTAGATAAAGACGACGATGTTACACTCATGCTCTTAAATGATTTCGCTGGCGAAAAACTAAGGATAATAGATAAAGTAATTTATAAAGCTGGTATTTATAATGTTGAGATTGAAACCTCTACCCTTAAAAAAGGTGACTATTATTTACAGTTGACAACAAGAGATAAGAAAACATATCAAAAAATAACAGTAATGTAATAAAGATTAAACTTCTTATCTTAACTCTTAATGAAGTCGAGAAAATTGGTTTCCCTGGCGTAGAATTTACAAATGCTAAGACTACAAAAATGCCATAAAGCCATACTTTTTTATCACCTAAAGTTTATCAGGAAAGCCCTCATTTTTTCTATTGAGGGCTTTTTTATTTTTACTTTGAATACAAATATTTGTAACTTAGCCAATAGTTAGGAATAATAAATATCAAAAAAATCAAATGAACAAAACCCTCTTTTTTGCTCTCTTCGTTGGCATTTCTATTACCTTCGGACAAAAAAACAATCCTTTACTTCCCGATTTCAGCCAAGCGACAACCTTAAAAGGCATGAAACTCGTTTGGCAAGATGAATTTAATACAAACGGCAAACCAAATTCCAAATTTTGGAAGTCAGAAAAAGGATTTGTCAGAAACGAAGAATTACAATGGTATCAAGAAGAAAATGCTACTTGCCAAAATGGTGTTTTGCTAATTGAAGGTAAAAGAGTGCAAATTCCTAACCCAAATTTTGAAGAAGGAAACACAAATTGGCGAAAAAACAGAAAAGAAATCAATTTTACATCGGCCAGTATTCAAACCAAAGGCTTACAAGAATGGAAGTTTGGTACTTTCATCATCAGAGCCAAAATCGACACAACGCTTGGTTCGTGGCCAGCTATTTGGACTTTGGGGAATTCGGGGCAATGGCCATCTAATGGAGAAATTGATATGATGGAATTTTATCGGGTAAAATCTGAGCCAACGATTTTGGCAAATGTAGCCTACGGAACAGATAAACAATACGTAGCCAAATGGGACGATTCAAAAACGAGTTTGAAGCATTTTACCGATAAAAATAAAGATTGGGTAAACCAATTTCATATTTGGAGAATGGACTGGACTCCCGAAAGCATCAATCTGTATTTAGATGACGAATTACTCAATTCAACGTCGCTTTCAGAGACTATCAATCCTGATGGTAAAAATCCATTCTTACAACCGCATTTTTTGCTACTAAATTTGGCAATCGGTGGGCAAAATGGTGGTGAACCAAAGCCAGAAACTAAGCTAATTAAATATGAAGTTGATTACGTAAGGGTTTATCAGAAGCAATAAAACAAAAAATCGGCAAAAGTAAAATTTTGCCGATTTCATATAAATCTATATTACCATTTCTTCTTTTTCTTCTTCTTATCTCCTACCGCCACAGCTTGAATTTGCTGTTCTTTTTTCTTCGGACTTGCCAGTAATCTATCTGCCAAATCAGGTCGATTGAGTTTGTGCAATCGACTACGAATCCAACTTCTAAACTCAGGTTTGTACCAAAAAAAGAAGCGATTTTGTGCCAGCTTTTCCTCACGAGTTTTGGCTGTTTTGATAGGCTGAAGTGTGTAAGGATGCACACCCGTGTAATAAATCACCTCTGCTACAGTCATTGGTGTTGGTGTAAAATCTTGCACTTGCTCCAACTGAAAACCTAAATCTTTGGTTTCGGCGGCCAAATTAGCCATATCGGCTTCTTCACAACCTGGGTGTGACGAAATAAAATACGGAATCAACGGCTGCTTTAGATTATGCTTGTCTTGAATCTTGTCGTATTTTTCCTTGAATTTTCTAAAATACTTAAACGATGGCTTACGCATAACACGCAAAGTATCGTCTGATGTATGCTCAGGTGCAACCTTCAAACGCCCCGAAACATGGCGAGTAACGAGCTGCTCCATGTATTCGTCATGATTGCCATCTTTGTTATTTTTATTAAAATCATCGACCAATAAATCGTATCGAACACCCGACCCAACGAACGCTTTTTTGATTTCGGGATGAGCATCTACTTTTCGGTAAATTTCAGTAATTGGCTTGTGCGAGGTATCAAGATTCGAACAAATAACTGGGTGAATACAACTCGGAGCTTGGCAACGATTACAAATAGACTCGTCTTTGCCTTTCATCTTGTACATATTAGCCGACGGCCCACCCAAATCTGAAATATAACCTTTAAATTCGGGGTGTTTCGTAATCTGCTCAACCTCTTTCATAATTGAGTTTTCGGAGCGAGAAGCAATAAATTTGCCTTGATGAGCTGAAATTGTGCAGAAACTACAACCTCCGAAACATCCACGATGCATATTTATCGAAAACTTAATCATATCATAGGCAGGAATCGGCCCACGATTTTTGTATTTCGGATGTGGCAAACGAGTATAAGGCAAATCAAAAGACTGGTCGATTTCCTTTTCTTCCATTGTCTTGAAAGGTGGATTTATCACCAATGTCTTCTCTCCTACTTTCTGCAAAATTCTATTTGCTTGCCATTTATTTGATTCTACTTCTACAACTTTAAAATTAGAAGCATATTTGATTTTATCAACTAAACACACTTCGTGGCTCGCAATTTCTACCGAACTCCACCCTTTATGCTCAGGAATATCATCATGCGATTCGTGCAAATACGCAACCTGATTGATGTCTCTTACTTGCTCAAATGTTTCACCATTTTTCAAACGGCTTAATAATTCACGCAATGGTTGCTCACCCATGCCATAAACCAGCATATCTGCTTCCGAATCGGCCAAAATTGTTGGCATAAGTTCATCTTTCCAATAATCATAGTGCGTCACACGACGAAGCGATGCCTCTATTCCACCAATTAACACTGGTACATCAGGGTAAAGCTGCTTTAAAATTTTGGAATAAACAGTGGTTGCATAATCGGGTCTAAAACCCGCTTCACCACCTGGGGTGTAAGAGTCATTGGAGCGTAAACGCTTGTTGGCTGTGTAATGATTCACCATCGAATCCATACAACCTGCCGTTACGCCAAAGAAGTATTTGGGCTTACCAAATTTCTTAAAATCACGCAAATCGTCCTGCCAGTTTGGTTGTGCCACGATTGCAATTCGAAAGCCTTCGCTTTCTATAATCCTACCGATTACAGCCGTTCCAAAAGCGGGGTGGTCAACATAGGCATCGCCCGAAATCAATACTACATCAACATCGGTCCAGCCTCTTTTCTCAACTTCTTTTTTGGTAAGTGGCAACCAGTCGGTTATTGGTCTTTCTATCATATAAATAGTCTGTAATTTTTGGTTCACCGTCGGCAGTTATTGCCAAATGCTCCCCAAAAGCTATTTAGTTGTTTGATTGACTATACAATCTTATCAACTTTTTGCAAAATTACGCAAATTCTACTTAGGTTAACTAAAATTACTTGGATTTGGTTTGAAGTTTACACTAAATGAGAATATTTTGAAATAATTAATAAAAACGGCAGCTCATTTTATCAGAGTCTCATATAAACCATCCCTATTCGGGGAATATTTTCCCCAATAAATTACAAAATATAGCCTCTCCCATGATGGCACAAAAGTTTTAGGTGTAAACATAAATTGATTCAGTCAATCAATTCTCTAACACTAAAACATAGAATACCATGAAAAAAGTAATTTTGATTTTAATGACACTTACAGGAATATATGGTTGTAATTCAAAAGCGACTAATTCGGATGCTGAAATTACAAAAGCAAAACAAGCAGCCATTGACTCAATGAAGCAAGTACATTTGATAAGCCAACAACAAAGACAAATTGATTCATTGAAAATGGCATCTGAGGTAAACCCAACGAAAGCAAATACAGTCAATAGTACCTCTTCAAATGCCTATACTTCAAGTTCAAGAAGCACAACTCCTTCAACACCTGTGAGTTATGCAAGTACTAACAAGAAAAAGAAAATGAGTAATGTAGCTAAAGGTGCAATCATCGGTGCAGGTGTTGGTGCAGTAACGGGTGCGGTTGTATCTAAAAAGAAAGGTCAAGGAGCAATTGTTGGTGGTGTACTTGGTGCTGGTGCAGGAGCTGGTGTTGGTGCCGTAATTGATAAAAAACAGAAGCAAAAAGAAAACGTTATTTATTTTAAATAACATTCAATTAGATAAATAAATACGAAGGGGAAGATAAATAAAATTATCTTCCCCTATTTTTTTGAATAAGACTCGATGAAATTTTTCTGTTTGAGCAATAATTAGCAACAAATTAGTAAAAACAACGTTTTGTATGTCTAAAAATAGATTTTCTCTAATTAAATTAATGAAAAAACTAACGTTTTTATTTCTTTCTTTTACACTACTTGTATCGTGTAGAAAAGAATTTGCAAGTTTTCAGAAGTCTCCAAACATCAATTATACTTCTCCAAAAAAGTCCATAGCAATTCCTGTTAGAATTACTCAACCCGCCCCCTCCGCCCTGATTGCTTCTACACAAGATTCTTTTACTGAACCAATCAAAGTTTTTGGGTTAGAAACGAATGAGGCAATTATTCAAAAACAACAAATCCAAGATGATGGAAGAAGAAAAAACCGAAAAAATATCAGTAGAAAACAAGAAACTTTTTTTGAAAAAGTATTCCCAAATCAGCACACAAAAGACAAAAAAACTGTTAAAAAACGCCGAAAACCAGTTCCTCTTAGTTCTACTATTTATACTGGTTTTATCATTTTAGGCATTGCCATTTTGCTTGCTTTGGTTTCACTTAATTCGCTTTCATTACTTTTTGGCGTAGCTTCAATTCTCTTCCTTTACTTGGGTTTCAAAAAGTATTTCCGAAAGAAACGCCGTCGTGATATTTTTAGATAAACTATCTATTTTCAAGCAGCAAATATTTTATTTTAAACATTTTTGTCGAACAAAAATATTTTATGCCTAAAATTGACCACGACACCAAAGAAAAGATATTTGCTGCTGCCGAAAAAGTGTTTCACAGAAATGGTTTTAAAGGAACTCGCACAACCGAAATAGCACAAGAAGCAGGAATTAGTCGGACGATGTTACACTATTATTTCAGCACCAAAGAAGAGTTATTTCAAGCAGTAATGAATAATACTTTGGGAGTTGTATTTCCTCATTTGGCTCGGTTGATGGAGCAGAATCTGGATTTGGTTCAGTTAGTTTCGTTAATGATCGATACACTATGCGATTTGTTCGAAGCAAAGCCAACTTTACCAAGTTTCGTTGTAAATATCATCAACGAATCGCTAGATGTAGTGAATATGCTTGCAACAAACTCGGATGATGATTTTCCACATCGTTTAGAGGTACTTTTAAACGCTGAAAGGCAAAAAGGCAATAATATTGAATCAGAATTTACTGGAGAAGACCTGATGATGAATATTTATTCGCTCTGTGCTACTCCTTATTTGGGATATATCTACATAAAAACTAAAGAGAACAGAACTGATGAGCAAATGATGGAATTGATGCGACAACGCAGACAAAAAATCAAAAATCTAATGCTCAAGTGTCTAATGAAGTAATAATCTGAGTAAAATATTTTTATGGCCATATTGGTCATATTTTTTTAGCTTATATTAAACAATTTTGTCGAACATATTTGTTTGCATGAAAAATCAAAAGAAATACATTGGTTATCAGACCAAAGATTTGGCTCTACCACATGCCAAATTTTATAATGAAATCATCCGACCAATTCCTGAATTGGTCAAGAAAGCAAGCAAAAAGCCTGAAAAACAAGGACTTTGGTTTGAAAATGTACGGCATCTTCATAATACTGGTTACCTTGACTTAGAAATAGGAAAACGAATCACCATTAGCTCGGGTGGACATAGCTTTAGTGCCAATTTCATTAGAGAAGATGCGATTTTAATTCTGATGAAAAACTTCAATCAATACTCTGTAAATAAAGAAGCCATGACTGCCGAAGCAGGGCCAGGTGTAGGCGGAAGTGTTTTGATGAAAGCACTCTACAAAGAGCATCTATTTTTTCCAGCGGGGCATTGCAAGGGCGTTTGTATTGGTGGATACTTGCTTCAAGGTGGCTATGGTTGGAATGGCCGAATGAAAAGCCTTAAAAGCATTATTATTATTATAGTATATTCCGTTCTAATTGTTTGCCATCTAAATGCCCAAATTGTATTGATAGCACCAGCAAATCAATAGATATAGAACTACCCAATCATAACCTTAAAGTAGGCGAAAAGGTAAAGCTAATTTTTGATAAAAAACATGGGCTATTTGAAATAATGTAGAAATCAAGATAATCACTTACTATCAAACAAAAACTAAAAATAGCTTTGCTTGTGCCAGTAAGGCTACTATATCATCAATCCTACTCTCGATGGCGAAGCACAAATGCCCGATTTCGCTCATATGATTTCTTGATGGCTTTGAGTTTTTCATCCGAAAGTCCAATTTTATCAATTTGAATAATGGCTGCTTCGTAATAATCTACTAAATAATCTCTCAAACTATTTCGATGCTCAGCTCGCTTAAATGGGCAAATATTTTCTTCTTTTTTAGCCAATTCTTCGTAGTTTTCTTTCAAGAACGATAATTCCATATCTTCAACTTCTGCGAGAAGTAAAAAAAGTTTATCAGGGTCGTTTATAAATGGTAAAATATTCGTAATCGTTTTGATAAGATGCCGAACAATTATATAATCTTCTTTTCCCCAATGATAAATTTGGTCGAAAGCCAAATCGACCAACTGCTCAAAATTGAATTCTCGAATATGAATGTTTTTTTGTTGGAGTAAAGTCGCTTCTTTTGAGATTGTGTTACTCGAGGCTGCTTTTTTGATAATGTTTCCCAGATAATCAATGCAGTTGAGAGCCGTAGTTGGGTCATTGACTGCGGGTGAAATGGCCTTGATGGCAATATCAACCAATTGGCGGATGCCAAAAGGAATATCTTGCTCATAGCTACGAAACTTACTGATAATAAACTGATTAGCAATTTTTGAGAGGTTCTGTTGATAAAAATCTCGTTCGGATTCCGAACATTCAATTTCGACCAATGGCATTCCTTCCAGCACAAAACTTCCTACGTGGGGTTTTACCGAAATTTTAGATTGGCTATTTTCGGGAATTATCTGATATAAACTTTTGTATCTTATTGAATCAAGATAACCACTTTCTTTAATGACAATCAAGAGTTTATTGGACTTACTCGACTGAAAATCAGCTACATCATATAATTCGTTTATTTCTTTGATAGTCCGTTTAGCAATATTTTGCGTAATACTTGATGCATTTATATTATCAACTACGTGGTGAATAAACAGCGGAAAAACCAAAAGAATGAGATAAAACGAACCAACGATTCCGAATTTTGGGTAAATAAGTGATGCATCCGAAAGTCCAAAATATTGCAAGCCCATCAAATAACCCACACAAGCCAAAAACGACCACAGAAAAAAACGGCTGAAATGGTCATATTCAAAAAAAGAACGAATAATTCGGGGAGAAAACTGCACCGAAGCCAACTGTAAAGCCACAAATACAAATGAGAAAGTTGTTACAACCAAAGTTGCCACGATACTGGCCAATGTAGAAAGATAACCATCAAGTAGCACTCCTTCTTGCCCTTTTCTGAAAAAATGAAGAATGGTTGTCAAAATAGCTACAATAAGATAGGCAAGCATTGTTAAATATCGCCAATCTTGTTTGATGTGTTCGTGGAGTAAAAATAGTTTACGCTTCAATTGATTAAGTTAGTTTTGACCGTAAAAGTAAATAAAAGCTTTTGATTCGGATACTTCATATGATGAAATTCTTATAGAGGTTTCCGCTAATGAAAAACATTTACAACCAAAAAACAGGTATTTTTACGCATACGCCAATTGTTTTTGCCAGCTACTTTTGTGTTCAGCATTTAACCAGAAGTAACCCAAAACAATTTTGTAGATTCACAATACGATCGGCAAAAATGGGTAAAAAACGTTTTTTCAAGCATTTTGTAAGAAATGAGCTAAAAAATGTCATTTTTGAGCTAATAAAAAAAGTTTTTCATTCATTAATTTTGCCGTTATTACAACCAGCTTTGTGCCATGAAAACTCTTTACTTAACACGTCGTCATCAAATTGAAATCAATGAGATAATGTATTTGCAAAGTGAAAGTAATTATACACTGATTCATACAACTAATAAAATAAAAACGATTGCATCACAGACGCTTCACTTAGTCCACTCTTCCATTGACTACGATAATTTCATCCGAATCAGTCGTAGTCATATTCTTAATATTGAGTATATCTCAACTTATAGCCTTGAAAGAAATAAACTTACGCTAAAACTTTCAAATGGTGAAAAATTTACTGCTTCGAGAAGAAGAATTAAAAATTGTTTAGATAAAATTGAAGTAATTCAAAAAAAAAGCAATTTAAGCCTGTAAAATGAAAAATTTTATTTGTTACTGAATCACACTATTTTTTTTAGTAAAAATTTGGTTGGAGAATAGTTATCTCATGCACTATATTTGCCGGCACAGAGATACAACCCAAACCATGAGAACTACACAATTAGCCTTTAACGTAATTGTATTTTGCTTGTTTAGTTTTGAAATAAATGCACAAGCAATTTCACTCCAAAATGCCGACAAATTCCCTTTAAACATTACGACTTCAGTCGAGATATTTAAGGATTCAACTGCATCCATACCTTTAGTCGAAATCACTCAAAAGCCATTTTATAAATCAACCAAAGACCATTTCTTATTTCCGTACTCTAATGATGTTTTTTGGGTTCGTTTCAATTTAAAAAACACTGATTCTTCCCAAGAAAACTACACTTTAATTTGGTCAAATCCATTAGTTGAACAGCTTGATTTTTATATTGCGGATAATTCCGAAATGAAGAATTTCTTACACAAACAACAAAAAATAATTACCTCAGAAAGAGATAAAAAATTTATTGACCAAGACCCAAAATTTGTTTTTGATCTAAAACCTAATCAAACAAAAACAATCTATATCAAGCTCACAAGCAAGCGTGGGCACTATGCTGAATTGAGGCTACACACCAAAGACTCATACACAAAGTTTAGAATGGATGATTTTTCGGGGCAGGGCTTTTTGAATGGTTTGATGTTTTTCAGACTTTTTTTGGTATTAGTCCTGAGTTTCTTTGTAGTTAACGATTTATCATTTAGGCTATTCTCTTTATATACCGTTATACGTACTTTCAACTATTGGGGATATATCAATATTGCAGGGCCGCTTTTTACAGATATTCCCGAATTAGCTCAAAAAATAGATTATTTATGCTATAACTCAGGAACTTTGGGAACTGGGATTTTTATTTTAGTGGCATTTCTGGTTCATAAACTTTCTAAAGTCCATATCTATCTCATCAGTTTCTTTTTGGTTATCAATGTTTTTTTTAATGTAATCATATTTGTCGATTATCAATGGTATTGGTTAAAGGCTGGAGTATATACCCTTGTTTACTCGGCGGCATATTATATTTTGTTGAATGTCTATTTTATTATAAAGAAGGTTACATTTGCCAAATATTATAGTATTCTCTTTATTTTTGGCCTACTTAGCACGTTTTTACTCAATGTCAGATTACTCGGCTGGATAGAAATGCAACCTATTTATACGCTTTCATATTATTTCTTTTTTGCTGAATTTTTCTTTTTTATCTTTTTCTTAGGTCGAATTTTTAGAAATACTGAGTTAATCAAAATTCTGACAGAGCAGCAATTAAAATTCAACATCGAACAAAATAGGAAGTTAAAAGAACTGGACAACCTCAAGACTACTTTCTTTACTAATATTTCACACGAACTCCGTACACCACTTACACTTATAACAGGACCATTCCAACAATTGGCCGATAAATACCCAACCGACAAACTGATTCCGCTGATTCAACGAAATACAGATAGGCTTCTGAAACTAATCAATCAGTTACTTGATATTAGCAAACTCGAAGCAGGGCAAATGAAGCCAGAAATAAGTCAGCAAAATATCACGCAATATTTACGCACACTCACAAGTTCGTTTGCTTCTTTGGCTGAAAGTCGAGAAATAAATTTTGAAAGACATATTAGTAAAACTGAAACTTACGGTTTCATCGACAGAGATAAAATTGAAAAAATAGTAACAAATCTTCTTTCAAATGCTTTTAAATTCACACCTAAAAATGGTCTGGTAAGGATTTCGACAAAATTTGATGAGTTACAGAAAACAATGTCGATTGAGGTAAACGATACAGGCATTGGTATCGAATCTGAGAAATTAAATAAAATATTTGACCGTTTCTTTCAAGTTGACGATACACAAAATCGGAAATATGAAGGAACAGGTATTGGGCTGGCTTTGGTGAAAGAACTAGTGGCGGTTCTTAAAGGCAAAATATCAGTGAATAGTCAAAAAGATGTTGGAACAACTTTTACAGTTAGTTTACCGATTGACATGAATACTTGGAAAGGTTTTATTATTGAAACAAGCGAAACAACGGTAAGAGAGCCAGATTTTGAATCAAAACCCTCAGAAAAAGTAACCACCGAACAAGACGTCTTACTCGACAATGAGAACATTCTTTTGATTGTTGATGACAACGAAGACATAAGAAAATATTTGCGTAGTATTTTTGAGAAAGAATACAAAATCATTGAGGCCGTCAACGGAAAAGACGGTATCGAGAAAGCAACGGCACAAGTACCAGATATTATCATCAGCGATTTGATGATGCCCGAGATGGATGGTTTTGAGTTTTGTAAGTTTCTGAAAGCTGATGAAAAAACAAGCCATATTCCAATTGTAATGCTCACGGCGAAGGCTAATATCGAGAGTCGAATTGAAGGCTTTGAACTTGGTGCTGATGATTATCTGACAAAGCCATTCAATAGCCAAGAAATGCAGGCACGAGTGAAAAATCTACTCGTGATTCGTGAAAAGTTAAACAAATATTATCAGAAAAATAATAATCAAAAACCCTTAGATGTAAAAGTCAATGTCATTGATGAACATTTTATTAAAAAAGTAACAGGGGTTCTTGATACTCATTTGTCTGACTCTCAGTTTAGTATCGAACAATTGGCCGGAGAGTTATCGCTCAGTCCGACTCAACTTCGTCGCAAAATCAAGGCACTGAGTAATCAAACAATTGTAGAGTTTATCAGAAACTACCGCTTAGAAAAAGCAGCCCAGTTACTCAGACAAAATGCGGGAAATGTATCCGAGATTGCTTTCAATGTTGGATTCGATAGCCTCAGTTATTTCGGAAAAGTTTTTCAAGAAATTTATGGTGTATTACCTTCTGAGTACAAAGAAAAAGTTCAAAAATAAGGTGTTTTAATTTTCACCGATGGTTTTGTTTTACAATTTTCTTAATTCTCAAGCTTTATCGCATGTATAGAAATCCCTTTTATTTCTATAACAATGCTACTATTGCGATGTGACATCTGCCCGCCAAATCTACTCTTGATTATGGCTGGACTGAGCTTAGGTAAATTATTTGCTTTCCAGAAGTTCTTTAGTTATAATTTCTCGACTCCAAAACAAAAGAAAGGCATCTCATTTATAAATGATTTTTAGAGTACTTATAATTTATTATCATATCAAATCTCGAGATTTCCTACATTACTCTCACTCATTGTAAGCTAAACCCCAATAGAGCTAAACAATTTGATGAGTCTTGAAAATTCAATGTCGAGCAAACTACCCCAAAAGAGGACATTTTACTGAAAAACTTGCAAAAAAATATCCAAAAGTTAAATCGAAAATGTAGGATCAAATCTTTTTATGTTTATATACAAAGGGGGCTTTTGGTAGATTTTTTTGTAAAGAAACCTAAAACTAACCCTCATTTCTCAAAGATTTGAAGGGTTTTCTTTTTTACATGGAAAAAGCATCTTTATCTATTATATTTGCCAAAAAAACTCCAAGATTTTATCCCAAATGAAGCAATATCACGATTTACTAAAGCATATTCTCGAAAACGGCACAAAAAAAACTGACCGTACTGGCACTGGCACAATAAGTGTTTTTGGTTATCAAATGCGTTTCAATCTACAAGAAGGTTTTCCCCTCGTGACTACCAAAAAAGTACATACAAAATCTATCATTCATGAGCTACTTTGGTTTATTAAAGGCGAAACAAATACCGCTTATTTAAAAGAAAATGGTGTTTCGATTTGGGACGAATGGGCTGACGAAAACGGAGATTTAGGTCCAGTTTATGGCAAACAATGGCGTAGTTGGGAAGCTCCAAACGGACAAGTGATTGACCAATTGAAAGATGTGCTTAATCAATTAAAAAAATCACCTGATTCTCGCCGAATCATTGTTTCAGCTTGGAATGTTGGTGAATTATCGAAAATGGCATTGATGCCTTGCCATGCTTTTTTTCAGTTCTATGTGGCTGATAATAAGCTTTCGTGCCAACTATACCAACGAAGTGCCGATGTATTTTTGGGTGTTCCGTTTAATATTGCTTCGTATGCACTTTTCACGATGATGGTTGCTCAAGAATGCGGACTCGAAGCCCACGAATTTATCTGGACGGGTGGCGATACGCATATTTATTCAAACCATTTGGAGCAAGTAGAAAAACAACTTTCTCGTGAACCAAGAAAATTACCTAAAATGACTTTAAATCCAGACGTAAAAAGCATTTTTGATTTCAGATTTGAAGATTTTACACTTTCAGAATATGATCCATATCCAGGTATAAAAGCACCAGTTGCTGTATAAAAACAATAGCCGTTGCAAATGCAACGGCTATTGTTTTTATACAAAGGTTTTTAGTGTTGACGAAGTTTGTCTGGGTTTTGCTGACAACACTCCATATTATTTACGGTCGTCACCTGCCAAAGCAATTCCACGTAAAGATTGTGTAGTGATTACAAAATCTTTTTTCAATTTTTCAGTTCCTAATTCTACAACGAATGTATATTCGCCATCAACTAAATTAGACAAATCAAAAGCTTTTACGTATTGAACATCATTTGATGGATAATCGTAGAAAAACAGATTGTTTTCTTTATCAACCAAAGAGATTTTAGTTTTTTGTTTTGAAGGGTTTTCAAAAGCGAGTTTGAAACGTAAGTTTCCTAAATCTTGAACGCTCAAAGCATTTTTTTCTGTAGAGGCAACTTTACCCGCTGCTTTTGTTTGAGCCATTCCTTCTGTTGTAGCAGTTGCTAATGTAAATACTAGTGCTAATGCTTTGATGATATTTTTAGTGTTCTTGTTCATTTTCTTAATTGTTTAAATGTTGATCTGTTATTTTAAAAGTGTAAGTCAAATTAATTACTCGCCAAAGAAACGCCTCTGAGAGTTTTAGTAGTGATAGCAAAATCTTTTTTCAATTTTTCTTTACCTGTTTCTACTACGAAACTATATTCACCGTCAGTCAAGTTAGAAAGGTTAAAAGCTCTAACATATTGAGTATTACCGAATGTGTACTCATCGAATAACACATTGCTTTCTTTATCAAGTAAATATATTTTCGTCTTTTGTCGCAAAGGGTTTTCAAAAGCTAACTTAAAGCGAAGACTTCCCATGTCTTGAACGCTCAGATTTGTAACCGTAGCTGTTGATGTCGTTTTTCCTGAAGCAGGCGTTCCTGAAGCAGCTTTCGCTTGTGCCATTCCTTGAGTGGCAGTTGCCGAAACTATTGTCGCAGCAAGTCCTAATACTAATGCTAATTTCTTCATAATTTTCTTTGTTTTCGTTTCGATTGGAGTAATATTTTAAAAAGTTAAAACTAAAAAAAGTCATATCAATTATTTGTCTCCGTCGAAAACCTTTGTGTTGCAAATGTATGTAAGTAATTGAACACAAGTCAATTAAGAAATCATTAAATTCTGAAAGTTGTTTTAAAATTATAGCAGAATATTAGAATATTACAACGTTTTTCGGAATACTTCAAGAGAAAATTTGAATAATCCTATTAAATTAATAGACTAAATAGCAGTCAAAATATCACTTTTCTGGGTCAGTTTGCAATACTTCCTTATAATAGTACAAAAACCGATTTTTTAACCGTTTTTTAGCATTTTTGCCAAATATTCTTTTTCAAAGAATGTATAGAATTTTATTTTTAAAATATTTTAATAATTAATTCTGATTCTCTGTCAATTTTTGTAGTTTTTTTTAACCACTGAGTTATTAGAACGGTCCGCCGTAGCGGTTCTTTCACGGAGTTTCACTGAGGAAAAAGCACCAAAAACTTTGTAAAACTCCGTGAAAAACTCTTTTAAACTCCGTGGTTAATTTGATATTCACAAAAAATTTAAAATAATCGTAACTCTTTAGTTAAATCGGGTACCTACCGTTGATGTAAATATTTTCGCAGAAATTCAAAAAAAATCGTAAATCGTCATTCAAAAAATCGTTAAGATGTTAAAAGTCAAAAACTTTTCAAAAAGCTACAATAACCACATAATCGTTGCGGTTGAAAATTTAGAGATTCCCGAAGGAATTCATTGGTTCAAGGGAATCAATGGTTCGGGCAAATCAACTTTCTTTCGTTCAGTAGCAGGAATTATTCCTTTTGATGGTAATATTTCTTGGAATAATCTCGATATCAGAAAAGACGCAGTTCCCTACCGAATGCAAGTAAACATGAGTGAAGCCGACCCACTCTATCCTGATTATTTATCGGCTTATGATTTGTTAAGTTTCATTGCCGAAGCTAAAAAAGCCGAAACCTCACAATTAAAAAATTTAGCCGAAACTCTGGGTGTAGATGTCTATTGGAAATCGGCTATCGGCACTTATTCGAGTGGAATGCTCAAAAAAGTATCATTATTGAGTGCATTTCTCGGAAAACCCAGCTTAATCATGCTCGACGAACCACTCATTACGATTGACGACCGCTCGGTGCAAATTGTCTATGAACTTGTAAAAGAATATGCCGAAAAACAAGGTGTGAGTTTTCTACTTTCTTCACATCAAGACTTCCGATTCGAGAAATTGGCCATTAAAAATATGTATTTGGTTCAAAATCAAACCATTACGCAATTATGAAAACATTCTCTCGCATACTCAGCCTGACTATTACGAAAGAATATTATCGTCAAAATGCGGTATTCATATTTGCCGTAATGATGTTTTCTTTTGGCTTCATGCGGGCCGAAGAGCATAAAACCATCATTAAAAGTGCATTAAATCTGCCTTCACTTCTGGGTTTAATATTTATTGCTTGGGCATTGCACGCTCTAAAAGTAATATTATTCTCGCTCCGAATGTTTGAATCGAAAAACAATGAGTTTCTATATCATATCCGTCTATTTTCGCCACTAAAACGCTATTTAGCACTGGGTTTAATGCAACTTTCTTTGCTTCAACTCACCGTACTCTATTCACTTTGGATGATAAAAATTGGTATCGAACAAAGTAAATTTTTAGAAACATCGGCTATTATTGGTTTCAATATCCTGTTAGTTATAGTAGGAATCATCGTTTATGAATATCGCATCAAGCACCCAAATGTTGTTCGAGCTTCATCAAAACCTATTCAAAATCTTCTTAGTCGCTTCAAAACTCCATCGTATATTTTTTTCATAAGATATTTATTTGCCAAACAACCTGTATTACTCCTATTGAGTAAACTTTTTTCTTGCTTTATGCTTATTGGCGTTTGCAGCCTCTACCCTACCGATGCATACGACGAACGCCTTTTGGCTCTCGGCGGACTTTTTGCAGCAGCTGGTCACACCGTTTTTTGTCAGCAGTTTTTCTATTATGAAAATCAATTTTTATCCTTTAGCCGTAATCTTCCTATAAACTTACATCAGCGAATTTTGGGTTACTTACGAACCTACTCTTTGCTGCTCATTCCTGAATTGATAGTTTTACTCCGTAACCTACCCGAAGGTGTAAATTATTTCTTTGCTCTGCAACTCACTATTTTTATTCTTTCGATGATATTTCTTAATCATCATACACAGTATATCAATAATGTATCAAACGATGCCTACTTACAGCGGTTGTTTTTTGCAGGAATTCTGTTTTTACTATTGATAATGTTCAAAATTCCAGTAATTTTGATGGCATCAGTCAATTTTTCGCTGGCTATTTTCGTTTTCCACAAGAACTATTACGAAAGCCAGTCTTCATAAATCAAATAACTATGATTCGCTTCTTATTCCTGTTTGCGTTTTTATCAAATATTTGTTCAGCTCAAGGTGTATTCAAACTCTCAGGTGAAGTACAAAATCCCACCGAAAGAAAAGTTTTGATTACGCTTTACCGAGACTGGGTGGGTGAAGAAGAAGAATACGAAATCAAACTCAATGATAAAAATCAGTTTAGTTTCAGCACGAGTCTCAACCACGTAGCATACATTGATTTTTATTACGCTGACCAAGGTTTTCATTATTGGATCATCGAACCAGACGACGATATTTCAATGAAATTTACTCCTAAAAACTTTTGGCCTTCGTTAAAATTTACAGGAATGGGGTCGGACAAACTCAATTACTACGTAAAACAACGAGAAAAGTTTGAAGAAAAACGAGATTTTGAAAAAGAAGCTGATGCCCTCAGCAAAGCTCCACAAGAACAATATTTTGATTTTCTGGACAACGAACAACAAGCACAAATAGAGTTTTTGGAGAAAACACCTTTTCTTTCTGAAAACTTCATCCAATCTCGTAAGGCCGATATTATTGGCACACTACAAAACTACAAAGTCAATTTTTTGTCGGGAAGCAAGTACGGCTCTTGGACAGAAGAAAAAGTAAAAAGTTCACTAAAAATCGAAGAACTCCCCGACTCTGTTCAGGCTCATTCGCTCGAATATGGCAATATGTTTCAGAACCTCATGGACTTGTTTGTAGCAAAATCGGCCGTCAGAAAACGTAAAGATTTGACCGAACTCGAAGAGATTAACCTCATCAAATCATCGTATTCTCGTGCCTATTTTTCTTTTCAATTGATAGAAAGAGTCACGGCCTTCAAGCTCAAAAATATGATTGAAGCCGAAAACATCACGCCAAAAATACAAGCAATGGTCGATGATTTTCTGGCAACTGCCACCAGTCGAGACTATAAAAATTATCTTTCTAAAAAGGTAAGTTTCTCTAAAACTCTTGCTAAAGGCTCACCCGCCAAACCATTCAAGCTAAAAGATATTGATGGTAAAGAAGTTTCGCTCAAAGATTTCCTTGGTAAGACGGTCTATCTTGATTTTTGGGCAAGTTGGTGTGGCCCGTGTATTTATGACATGAAATTTATGGAAACTGTGAAAGCAAAGTTTCAAGATGAAGTAGTTTTTATTCAGATTTCGCTCGATAACGAAACTGAATGGCGTGAAGCGATAAAAATGTATGATGTAAAAGGCATCAACCTGAGAGCTGACGAAAATAGCACGATTACTAAAAACTACGGCGTAACGGGGATTCCCGCCTACTATTTGATTGATAAAAAAGGAAATTTTGCGGTCTCACAAGTAAGCGACCCCAGCAACGATGAAGGACAAGAATTAATCAGACAAATTGAAGAGGTATTGCAAAGAAAATAACTCAACCTACTTACTAAGAATCTGCTTAAATTCATTCAATTTTACCACGTTTAATGGAGGAAAATCTACTTTCTTGAAAATGTCAAAATGTTTATCGTTTGAAACTAAATAATGAGCATTAGTAGAAATAGCAAGGTCAGAAAATTTATTATCATCAGGGTCATTGATAATCAGCCCTAAACGGAAATATGGAACGGCTAATTCAGTATTTGGCGAGGTAAGTAAAACTTTCAGGACTACATCAGCGGTTTCTGGGCTATAAAATTCGCTTAGTTTCTCTTCATACTCTTGCAAAATTTCAGTACTAACAACCCAAGTAAACTCCTTATTTCTGAACGCCAAATAAAGCCAAAAATAGTCACCATTGGCAGGAATTGATGCAATCAAGCAATTTGTATCAATTACTACCCGCATTATTTTGTACGTTGGCTATTACCTAAAACATTTTCAATGTCTTCTTTGGTGTATCCTTTCAAATTAATGGCACGCTGTACTTCTTTTTGAAGCAAATTATCATAATATTTCAAAAGTATTTCATTGATTTCAGCTTGCTCAGTTTCAGACATCTTCCTGCTAAACAACTTCAATAAATTCAATTGAACATCATTTAAACTTTGGGCAGAAACACTCATAATATATTGGTTTAATAAATCAAATATAGAGCAATATTTACATTTCTCAAATAATGCGTTGCATAAAGTAGCTTTTTATAGCACATTATACTATTTTCACGTATATAAAATTTAAAGCAAAAGCAGAAATGCAATACCTTATTATACTTATATTTACCTTACTACCCTTCCAAACCTTCGCCCAAGAAGGAAACCCTTACGAAGCCTATAAAGCAAAATGGATTGGTAAACCTGCCCCCGATTTTAAATATAAAGATATTAACGGGAAAGAATTTTTCTTATCTGACCTCAAAGGAAAAGTAGTTTTAATGAATTGCTGGTTCATTAACTGCTCTGGTTGCAGAATCGAATACCCAGGCTTACAAAACCTAAAAAACAGACTTGAAAAACAACGAAAAGCTGACCAAATTGTACTACTCTCGTTGGCTCTTGATTCTAAAGAGCAATTACAAGAATATCTAAAGAAAATGCCTCTCAATTTCTTTCACATGGCCGATGCTGGCGAAATCACACAAAGTACTTTTGGTGCTTTAGGCTTCCCGACAAACCTTATTATCGACCAAAATGGTATTATTCGACACATCAAACTCGGTGGTTCTCCGCAATCGGCTGATGATATTGAATATGAGATGTTGCAGTTATTGAAGAAATAGAACTTTAAGATAACATACTCTTTTTTTCAACTACCCTTATCTTTGCTGACTGTGTTCCTACAAACTTGATTTTTGTAAAATCTAAAAAAAGTTCCTCACTATCGTTTCCTTGGGTCATCCTTATTTTTACCCAATCATCAACTTCTCACTTGGCTGGTCATTCAAAACTCTCATACATTTGATGCAACAAAACGCAACAAATTATGTGGACATCTATCCTCAAAAGAATCTTAAATATTAGTAAAGCTCAAGCCCACTCGGCTCTCGATACTATCGAAGACCCCGTGCAAATGATGCAATTAGCAGTAGTTGAATTAGAAGCCTCAATCGTCAAATTATCGAAAGCAGTGGCCGTAGCAATGGCCAATCAGAAAAAGTTACAAAAAGACCATGAACAATTTAAACTCGAAGCTATTTCGTGGTATCAGCGAGCAGCCTTGGCTATGCAAAACGGTAATGAAGATTTAGCAAAAAAGGCATTGACTCAAAAAACGCTTGCCGAGAAAAAGGAAGTTGAATATGATCTTTTAGCCCAAAATTCACAAAAAATGGTTGAGCAACTCAACGTTCAGTTAGATGAATTTAAGCTAAAGCTTGAAGAAACTACTACCAAGCAAAAGATTTATGCCGCACGAGCCGAAACCGCCAAAGCACAAAAACAAATTGCAGAATCGCTCGGTGGACTTAATGCAAGTGCATTGGCTAATCTCGAAAAGTATGAAGATAAAATCAACCAATTAGCTGCCGAAGCGGAGAGTATTTCGGCCATGAATTCGGCAAAAAACAATCTGAATCAAGAGTTCCGAGAAATCGAAACAGAACTGAATGTTCAGTCAGATTTTGAGCAGTTAAAGGCACAACTGGAGCAAAAATCTATGGTCGAAAAACCACTCAATTTAGAGGCTATTGAGGTAAAAATTAAAGAAATGCAGTCGAAAGCACCGCAAATCGAGCAAAAACAAGACTTAAATAAATTATTAAACGAATTTTTCAAACAGTAAAAAGCTATGTCTATTAACTTAAAAAAGGGAGGTTCAATTAACCTCAGCAAAGAAATGACCAAACTCAACAAAGTAATGATTGGGTTAGGTTGGGAAAAAACTAATATGAATATCGACCTCGACGCTTCGGTTTTCATTTTGGGCAGTAATCAAAAACTGATTGCCGATGATTATTTTGTGTTTTATAATAATCTAAAATCTCCCGATGGAGCAATTCAGCACACGGGCGATAATCGCACTGGTGCAGCCGAAGACGACGATGAAATAATCTTGGCAAACCTTGAAACGATTTCACCAAATGCCCAAGAGTTAGCAATTTGTGTTTCGATTCATGATGCCGTCAACCGTGGTCATAATTTTGGTTTACTCAAAGACGCTTACATTCGCATCGTTGATGTTGATTCTAAAAAGGAAATCACCAAATATGATTTAGATATTTCACATGCTTTTGATAACGCCGTTGTCTTTGCACAAGTCAGAAGGTCGGGTAATGAATGGCATTTTTCGGCCAACTCACAAGGCTCGATTGCTGAACTACAAGGTTTGGTTGATATGTACGCTTAATATTCACACAATGATAAATCTGACAAAAAACGCAAGAATATCGCTCGAAAAAAACGGAATCGAGCTAAAAGAAATAACCGTTGGCCTCGACTGGGGAAGTATCAAACAAAAAAGTTTCTTTGGTTTACTGAATACTCAAGAAGCAGTTGATTTAGATGGAAGCGTGACGCTTTTCGATAAATTTATGAATGAAATCGAAACGGTTTATTACGGAAATCTACAATCAAAAGATGGTACAATTAGACACAGTGGTGATGACCGAATTGGCGATACTTCAGCCGATAATAAAGATAATGAAGTGATTAGTATTAATCTTGAGCGAATTTCAAATGATGTAGATAGTATCTATTTTTACCTGAATTCATACAAACAGCAAGATTTTGCTACAATTCCGTACGCAAAAATCAGAATCATTGAGGGAAAACATCACAATCCAAAACACGTTTTTGCTTCATTCAATTTATCGACGGATGATTCTTATCAAGGCTATGTTTCGATGCTGATGGCGAAACTCAAACGTGTAGGCTCACGTTGGGAATTTACGGCACTGGGAGAACCTGTGTCTGCCAAAGACATTGCCGAAACCATCAGATTGATAAAGCACAGTTATGCCTAAAGTTGTATAGAATAGTAGAGACGTAGCAGTGCTACGTCTCTACTATTCTATTTTTTTCTTCTTCCCAAATACTCCTCCATCTCAACCAAACTAAGAGCATTAAAAGTCATATTTTTTGTTAAACCACCTTTTCGAGCAGCCGCCACACCATAGTGCATATCGTGATAGCCTTGCATTTCGTGAGCATCGGGATTGATACTTAGCATGACGTTTCGGTCGAGGGCATATTCAATCCAACGCCAATCAAGGTCAAGCCTGTATGGGCTGGCATTGATTTCTATTACTACTCCATTGGCAGCACAACAATCAATAACTTCCTTATAATCAATCGGGTATCCTTGACGAGAGAGTAATAAACGCCCAGTTGGATGCCCCAAAATTGTAGTATATGGATTTTCGATGGCACGTACTAAACGCTCGGTTGCACGTGCTTGATTCATGGTAAGATTTGAGTGAACCGATGCTACGATATAATCAAAACTCGCCAAAACTTCATCAGGATAGTCAAGCGAGCCATCACCCAAAATATCTGATTCGATTCCTTTCAAAATCCTGAATGGGCGGTCAACCGATAACTTTTTGTTCAACTGCTCAATCTCGGCGTGTTGTTGTTGCACTTTCGTAATCAACAAACCACTGGCATAGGTGGCAGACTGCGAGTGGTCGGCAATACCCAAATATTCAAAACCTAATTCCTTGCAATATGTGGCCATTTGTTCAAGCGAATGTTGACCATCTGAGTAAGTAGAGTGATTGTGCAGAATACCTTTTAGACTATCCCACGTTACTAAATCTTCGTTCTTATTTTTCTTTATCCAATCAAATTCGTTTACGCCCTCACGCATTTCTGGAATAATATATGGTACTCCGAATTTTTCATAAATAGCTTCTTCGGCAGCTGCTTGCGTTTGGACTTCGTCCAAAGAAGTTGACAAACCAATACTCAGCAGAGAAACTCCACTTTCATTGCGGTGCTTCAAATGATTTTCGTTGGCGGTATAAACAAATTGTTTATTAAGTAATTCATTTTCAGCAACATAACGAACCTCAATGCTAATCTTATTCTCCAAAAACTTCCCACGCCATACAAATGGTGAAGAAGTTTTCTCATCTTTTATAAAACCTTCGGCCGTAAAATCTGGTAGCGAATCGGTGTAAGCAGCTAAGAAAGTTAGAGTGTCAACTGTTTCTGATTTTCGGCGAATTTGCCCCGAAATTTCAACTTTAGTGAAGTTTTTCTTGAGTTCTTCCAATATAATTTCAGCCAAAATTGCGGCCTTATCCATTCGTAATTTTCCTGCTTGGCTCTGAATAAACTTCAACGATTCAAGAATAGATTCTTGTGTTTTTCCTCCAAAACCTTTTACTTTCGATATACTTCCGTTTTCACAAGCAATCTGCAATTCGTTGAGGTTATCAATGCCCAATTCATTCCACAAAACTTTGATTTTCTTCGCTCCCAGCCCTTTAATCTTAAACATTTCGATAACACCTTCAGGAGTTTTAGCCAATAATTCCTGTAAATCTCTGAGCTGACCTGTACTAACCATCTCCAAGATTTTACCCGCCATCATTTTGCCTACTCCTTGAATCTGTGTCAGTTGCGAGAAATCAAGTTGCGATAATTCGCCCACGTATTTGTCCAAATTATAGGCGGCATTGGTATATGTTTTTATTCTAAACTCGTCTTCATTGTGGAGTTCGAGTAGTTTTGCGGTGAGTTCGATAGTATCAACAATATCGGAGTTAGACATCATAGTTTTTTCTTAATTTTTGTGCAAATTACAGCAAATTTGGGTCAAATAAAATTCAAGTTCACAAAAATCCCACTTCCTTTTTTGAAGAAATATCACTATAAATAAAAAACTCGTAGAAGCCAAGCCTCTACGAGTTTTCGTTAAATAATAAATTGAATATTACAATGTAGCCAGTACATTATTCATATTTCTAACTGCATCAGCCGATTTTGCAAAAGCAGCTTGTTCTTCTTGGTTTAAGCGAATGTTGATGATTTTCTCCCAACCGTTACGACCAATCACTACTGGTACTCCCATACAAATATCTTTTTGGCCGTATTCGCCATTCAAATAAACGCTTGAAGGAATTACTTTTTTCTCGTCACGAACGATAGCTTCTACAACCGCACAAGATGCGATACCTGGAGCATACCAAGCCGAAGTACCCAACAAACCTGTGAGCGTAGCACCACCAACCATTGTATCAGCAGCAACTTTCTCAAGAACTTCTTTAGATAAGAAACGGCTTACAGGAATACTGTTTACAGTAGCCAAACGAGTCAACGGAATCATTGTAGTATCGCCGTGTCCACCGATTACTTGTCCGTGAATATCGCTTTGAGCAAAACCAGTTGCTTGTGATAAGAAATAACGGAAACGAGATGAGTCTAAAGAACCACCCATACCGATGATACGTTTTTTGTTTACACCCATTTCTTGAGCTACTTGATAGGCCAAGTAAGTCATAGTATCCATTGGGTTAGAAACAATCAACAAAATAGCTTTTGGTGAGTGAGTTAAGATTTTTGTAACTACATCTCTCACGATGCCTGCATTAATACCGATTAACTCTTCACGAGTCATACCTGGCTTACGTGGTAAACCTGAAGTAATAACAACTACATCAGATTTTGCAGTTTTTGTATAATCATTTGTCGAACCGATGATAGTTGTATCAAAGCCTTCTAATGAAGCCGTTTGCATCAAGTCCATTGCTTTTCCTTCAGCAACACCTTGCTTAATATCGAGCAATACAACTTCATCTACGATTTGCTTACGAGCAATGTTGTCGGCAGTGGTTG
>OFDC01000090.1_pt1 | contig 103921 bp, 74 predicted proteins | sample 1520941 | NCBI WGS metagenome assembly OFDC01 (sample SAMEA94258168, study PRJEB24077) | hot springs metagenome | biome: Aquatic biome; feature: Water | place: India | collected 2012-12-06 | depth 5 m
AATCAGTAGGTCGCTGCGGGGTCGCCCGTGCGATTTGATCCCGGCTCGGGGATCTGAAAAAAGGATTTCAAAAAATTGAAGTCCTTTTTTGTTTTTATCATTTTACAAATGACTTGTAATCAGTAGGTCGCTGCGGGGTCGCCCGTGCGATTTGATCCCGGCTCGGGGATCTAAGGACAAGAGTTACAATTTATTTTGTAACTCTTTTTTGCGTTTATACGTTACTCATAAAAAATACCCACGTAGAATGAAGCAAATAATTTTAAAAATACTCAAATATTCTTTTTTTGGCTTATTAATGACGTTGATACTTTTTATTGCTTTCAATCTCAATTCGAGTATCTATGCTTACCGTCAAGCCAAAGGTCAATTAAAAATCATATTTAATACTCGTCCAGTTAGTGAAGTCTTGGCCGATAAGTCATTTCCTGATTCATTAAAAAATCGTATTCGCTTGATTGAAGAAATCAAACGCTTTGCTGTTGATTCGCTGGGCTTGAATCCTTCTAAAAACTATACTACTTTCTACGACCAACACCAAAAGCCAATCTTGTGGGTAATTACGGCCTGCGAGCCATTTGAATTGAAAGCCAGAAAATGGGATTTCCCGATTGTGGGAACGTTTAGCTACAAAGGTCATTTTGAAAAAGCAATTGCTGATACCGAACTCAATGAACTGAAAAAGCAAGGTTTTGATACGCAACTCAATGAAGTATCGGCTTGGAGTACGCTTGGCTACTTGAAAGACCCCATTTTAAGCTCAATGCTAGAAAAATCAGAGGGGCGTTTAGCGGCACTAATAATCCATGAGCTAACGCATGGTACACTTTTTGTAAAAAACAATTTAGAGTTTAATGAGAATCTGGCAGACTTTGTTGGGGATTACGGAGCGATACGTTTTCTGACAAGTAAATATGGCAAAAACTCCAAAGAATTGGAGCGTTATCAATTCTCGAAAAAGTACAATGATGCGTATAGTCAGCACTTATTGAGAGGAGCAAAGAAATTGGATAGCTTGTACAAAAATTTCGATAAACAAATGACGATTCAAGAAAAAAAACGTCGGAAGATAGAAATGATAAGTTCAATTATAAATAAGAGTGATACACTATTGGCAGGAGAATTTCATAAACGATTGATTAGTCGCAAGAAATGGACTTTAAACGACAATAATTTACCTAATAATGCGTATTTTATTGGGTATCTGACTTATCAGAGCAAACAGAACCAGTTTAAAGATGAATTTGTTAAAGAGTATAAAGGTAACTTTAATAATTATTTAACTTATCTAAAGAATAAATATCCAAGTAGCATTGTTTTCTAAATAACAGCCTCATTCACAATTTTAAAACAAAATGAGTTTTCTAAAAAAAATCTTATTTTTATTCATAATCGTCACTACCAGTTCATTTGTAGTGAGCGATAGCTATCGCTATTTGCCAAATCATGCGTTTAAGGCGGGTGAATATTTTGAATATAAAGTAAAATACGGTTTTTTGAACGTCGGTGAAGCAACTGTTGATGTGAGTCCACAAATTTATTCGGTCAATAATCGTCCGTGCTATCGGGTTAATATTTTTGGGCGTACCACTGGTTTTACAGACCTTTTCCGCATCCGCAATACCTATCGCTCCTACTTGGATACATCGGCTATTTTACCACAAAAATTCTTGATGGATTTACAAGAAAATAGCTATCATAAAGAACAAACGATTACTTTCGACCACACAACCAATGCAGCAGTTAGGGAACAGAATAAAGAGCGTAAAAACTTTAAGCTACCTGATAATGTACATGATGTAGTTTCGGGATATTATTTCTTGCGTACGATTGATTTCACGAAAGTTAAAATTGGTGAAACGGTTTCATCAAATATGTTTTTTGATGATGAAATCTACAATATGAAAGTAAAATACAACGGGAAAGGGGTTATTCGGACAAAATATGGCAAAATCAATGTCATGAAACTGAATCCTATTTTACCTAAAAATAAAATGTTTGATGGTGAAGATGCGATTAGGATTTGGGTTTCTGACGATAAGAATCGTGTACCGATAAAAATTGAAGTTGAGTTTACGGTTGGAAGTGCCACAATGGAATTGAAAAATTATAAAAACACTAAGTATCAGTTTGATTGGCAGTAAATGGTTACTGGTTGTCTGTTACTGGAAATTGGTTATTAGAAACAATTATTTTAAGATTTTGTAGTACCATTCATAAAAATGCCTCCTCTAAATGAGAAGGCATTTTTTGTTTTATCTACGTCCGTGACTTCTGCTACCTCTGCTATCGCCTCGATAACTCCGATTTTGATAACCATAATTTCTATGTCGATTATAAATATTCCTGTAAGAATATCTTCGTGGTGGAGCTACATAAACCCGTACCTGTGGCCTTACATAAGGTCGATATCCATAATAAGGTCTTGAATGATAACGGTCACGATGAGCGTATCCGCTATAAAAACAACTCGACAGACTAAGCGACAATAAAGCAAAAATACCAGCTAAAATCAGCAAACGAAGTTTCGATTGATTTTTCATAATTCTATTATTTTTTCATGGTAGATGCTTGAAAACGCAAAAAGGTTGCATTTCATATATACTTAGACAATTTTAATTAGACTTACCCTCATTTACGAACCCAAATTTTGATTAAATTGCATAGAATATCAACGAATCTCTAATTAATGGCTTTAACCGAATCAAATATGCTACCAATCGGGACTATCGCACCCGATTTTAGTTTGATAGATACAATATCCGATAAAATCCTGTCAGTCAGTGGGTTATTCTCCGATAAAGCAACGATTGTCATGTTTATTTGTAATCATTGTCCATACGTAATTCATGTAAAAGACGAGTTGGTTAGGCTGGCCCATGATTATCAGCCCAAAGGAGTTAAACTGGTGGCAATTAGTTCGAATGATATTGAAAAATACCCTCAAGATGGCCCTGAAGCCATGAAGGTTTTCGCAAAAGAATCAGGTTTTACGTTTCCGTATCTTTATGATGAAACCCAAGAAGTAGCAAGAGCTTACGATGCCGCTTGCACCCCTGATTTCTACATCTTTGATGGTGCAAAAAAACTGCGTTATCGAGGGCGTTTGGATGAATCACGCCCAAGAGTTGAAAACCCCAAACCAGTTACTGGAAAAGATTTGCGAGCAGCTTTAGACGCAATTCTATCCAATCAGCCTATTCCGGAAATACAGTTTCCGAGCATGGGCTGTAATATTAAATGGAAAAATTAAACACTTCATAAAATCACTATACCTAAGCCTTATAATGTCTCAATCAACCACTTCCCAAAAATACCGTTCATTTTCACTACTATTTATTTTCTTTTTTTCGGGCTTTGCTGCCCTCATTTATCAAGTAATTTGGCAACGTTGGTTGGTATTTTACACAGGAATCAGTTCGGTTAGCATCAGCTTAATAGTTTCGGCATTTATGGCTGGCTTGGGTTTGGGTTATTTAGCTGGTGGTCAAATTGCCGATAAAGTGGGTAAAAACAAGCCGATTTTGTTTTTTGTCTTAGCAGAAATCGGTATTGGAGTTTTTGCATTAGTCAGTAAATCAATCATTTACGATTGGCTATATCAATCAAATGCTCTTGCAGGCGGTTCGCCTTTTCAAACCTATCTAACCCTATTTCTGATTTTACTCTTTCCAACATTTTTGATGGGGCTTTCTCTTCCCCTACTTTCAAAGGCATTTGAGCAAAAAAATGCTGAGAATCAGGCCAGTTACATTAGTTTATTATATTTTACGAATACACTCGGAGCGGCGGCAGGCACTTTCATTACAACATTCATCCTGATTAGAGTTATGGGTTTTGAAAATGCCGTACGATTGGGAGCTTCTTTCAATTTTTTGTGTGCCATCACGGCTGGTGTGATTTATTATTTTCAAACTCAAAATTCTGCCATCGAAGATTCGCTTATCCAAGCAAAAGCTTCGGAAACATCACAAGACTCATTTTCGTGGAATAAGAATTTCATTTACTGGATTCTTCAATATACAGCATCGGGTTTTATGGCTATTTGCTTTGAAATTATTTGGTTTAGAATGATTGAAACCATGATGAAATCCATTGCCCTGACATTTTCAATCATCTTGACCATCTATTTGGCAATGATGGCAATTGGCACATATACGGGTGTAAAAATGGCAAAAAAACTCCCAAATAATCGCCTGAAACTATTTTTGAATACTCAGTATGTTTTGTATTTCTATTCAGTAGGAGCAATTTTATTGTTGCAATGGGCTGTTTCTGATGTTTCGGCACTTGCATTTTTGTTTGAATACTTCAAAAGCTACGAAACATCTTTTGCTCCAAAAATTGCCTTCTCTACTATGGTAGTAATTCCATTTTTCTTGATGGCGGTACCAACATTTATAATGGGTTTTAGTTTTACGCTTTCACAATTAATTATTCAAGATAAATTTGATGAAGTTGGTCGAAAAGTGGGTTGGTTGCAATTTGTAAATATTGTAGGTTCTACGATTGGAGCTTGGTTTGTAACACTCATTGGTTTTAATCATCTCGGTACGGCTCTGACTATCAAGCTGATAAGCCTCATTGGTTTAGTTTATGTGATAGCCTTGCACCGAAATAAATTCAATAGTTTATTGTCAAGAATTCTGATGGGCGTATCGCTGATTTTAGTCATTTCACTGCTGCCAAACAACGAAAAACTTTGGATGAAATTTAGTGGAATGGCCGATGAGAAAAGTTTTATTGTCGAAGAAGACGAAACTGCTCTATCATTTATAAAAACACTCGGCGAAGAATCTTACGTTTACGTCAACGGTTTGGGGCAGAGTATGTTTCCATTTAATCGAGATATTACTCACTTTACACTGGGGGCTGTTCCTGCATTGATTCACCCCAATCCCGAAGACATTGGTATAGTTGGCTTGGGTTCGGCCTGTACACTTTATAATGCTGGTGGACGTGCCGAAACTAAATCTTTGGATTGTTTTGAGGTAATCGTAAATCAGCCAAAAGCAGTAAATGAATATGTAAAACGCACAAAAGATAGCACTGCACTATACATTATCAATGATAAACGAGTAAATGTAATTTTGCAAGATGGGCGATACTATCTGCACCAAAACCCTAAATTATATGATATTTTGGAAGCGGATGCTTTACGTCCGAAATCTTCTTATTCGGGAAATCTGTATTCGGTTGAGTATTTTAAACTACTAAAATCAAGGCTAAAAAAAGGCGGACTGGCCATTACTTGGGGAGCGACTGGGCGTATCAGAAATGGTTTTGCTGAAGTTTTTCCGTATATCTACGAAATTGATGGTTTTATGATTATCGGTACTGACCAGCCTTTAGAATTTGACGAAAAGAAAATTTTTGAACGCTTAGAAAACTCTTTCACCAAAAATCATTACGGACGTGCAGGGATAAAAGTGCGAGAAAATTTAGAGAAAGTATTAAACAAACGAGTAATATTACAAAATGGCACTACCAAAGTTTCAAAATCTTTTAACTCAGATATGTGGCCAAAAGATGAGTTTGATTATGGTAAACTTTGGGAGAAAATTCTGGGTAAAGAAGACTGATTTTTTAATCATACCTCTATTTTTTTGAATTTTAACGTTTACTTTCAAGCAATGTTATGTATTCACGAATTCTTATCGCCATCTGTTTAGTTTTTGTTTTGGCTTGTGGCAAAACCGAAACACCAACACCTGTTGATATAACTTGGCAGCCAAGCACAATTGATGGACAGTTTGTATTTAATACTTTTAAAAGTGCGGGGCTTGGTGGAAGTAGAGGAAAAATACAAAAATGGACTCAAAGCGAAGTTTATTATTGGTTTGATACCGAAGGTTCTGGCACAAATAGCCTCGTTGCGATTTCAGACAGTGTTTTTACCCAAATTAATCAATCCAGTAAATCGGCAAAGTTTATCAAGACTACTGATGAATCAAAGGCAAATATTAAGATTTTTTCGGGGCGAGATACTGAATTTGAAGCCAAATATAAATTGAGCTTGCAAGGAGAATTACAAGTTGGAGGAACAGCTTTTATGTCGATTTCGAGCAGTAAACAAGAAATCGAGAAAGTTGTTGTGTGGGTAACGAGTGTTTTTCCGTCACTCGACCGCCGATTAATTACACGCCACGAAATTGGACACGCAATTGGTTTCTCGCACGTACCAACCAAACGCTCAATTATGTGGGATACGATTGATTTAGAATATAATCCAACGGCTTTTACCGAAGTTGATAATAACTATATCAAAATCCTTTACGATACAAGAGCAAAAGCTGGCATGACTCATGAAGAGTTATTCCCTGTTTATATGGATGTCTTGAAGTAAAAAAACTCCTGCAAGAAAATCATCTCGCAGGAGTTTCACACTACTAAACCTAATCTAATTTACCCTATACTATTACTTATAAGACTTCTTCGACCGAACCTATATTTTCAAATATAATTTCTCCTTCAGTACCCAATTCCATCATCACAACCGAATCTTTCTGCACTTTTCCAGCCAGAATTTCTTTCGATAATTCATTTAAAACTCTGCGTTGAAGCACACGTTTGAGCGGTCTTGCTCCGAACGTAATATCGTAACCTTCTTCGCCCAGTTTATCTAAAACTGCGTCAGACGCTTCAAGTGTAATCCCTTGCTCGGCCAAACGAGCTTGAATTTGCTTGAACTGAATCTGCACAATTCGACGGATATTGATTTTAGTCAATGGGTCGAACAATACAATTTCGTCGATGCGGTTCAAAAATTCTGGACGAACCGATGCTTTTAGCAAATTCATAACATCGTTTTTGGCTTCTTCTTTGTAGAACAACTGCCAAGCTCTATCATCACCTTTCGACTCAAGGTATTTATCTTGAATAAAGTGACTACCGATATTCGAGGTCATTATCACAATTGTATTCTTGAAATTAGCAGTTCGACCTTTATTATCAGTCAAACGGCCTTCGTCAAGCACTTGCAATAAAATATTCCAAACATCAGGATGAGCTTTTTCGATTTCATCCAATAGAATCACGCTGTATGGTTTGCGTCTTACGGCCTCGGTTAACTGTCCGCCTTCTTCATAACCTACATATCCTGGAGGCGAACCTACCAAACGGCTCACAGCGTGGCGTTCTTGGTATTCGCTCATATCAATACGCACCATTGCCGAATCATCATTGAATAAATATTCGGCCAAAGCCTTTGCCAATTCGGTTTTACCAACACCCGTACTTCCCAAAAATAAGAAACTACCAATCGGCTTTTTCGGGTCTTGCATACCCGCACGAGAACGACGTACAGCATCGGCTACCACTTCAATGGCTTCCTCCTGACCTGCAACCCTACGGCGAAGTTCATCTTCCAAATGCAATAATTTCTCACGTTCACTTTGCAACATTTTTGTTACAGGAACGCCAGTCCAACGAGCTACGATTTCAGCAATATTTTCAGCCGTAACTTCCTCATTCAACAAATTATTGGCTGGTTGTTGCTCATTTTTTGTTTGAATTTCATTCAAACGATTATTGGTTTCAATCAATTTACCGTAGCGAATCTCAGCCACTTTTCCATAATCACCCGCACGTTCGGCTTGGTCTGCTTCGAGTTTTAGTTGCTCAACTTGCTCTTTCAATGAACGAAGTTCATTCAACGAACCTTTTTCATTTTCCCATTTTGCCTTTAAATCATCACGTCTTTCGCTCAAATCAGCAATATCCTTATTTAGAACTGACTCTTTTTCACGGTTATTTTCACGGCGAATTGCTTCACGCTCAATTTCGAGCTGCATGATTTTACGATTCAATTCATCCAATTCTTCGGGCATCGAATCCATTTCGAGGCGAAGTTTAGATGCTGCTTCATCCATCAAATCAATGGCTTTATCAGGCAAAAATCTATCCGAAATATATCTATCCGAAAGCTCAACGGCAGCAATCACGGCATCATCTTGGATTCTTACACCGTGGTGTAACTCGTATTTATCTTTGATTCCACGCAAAATCGAAATCGCATCTTGCACGTTTGGTTCATCAACCACCACTGTTTGAAAACGACGTTCGAGAGCCTTATCTTTCTCAATATATTTTTGGTATTCGTTGAGCGTTGTAGCACCAATTGTATGCAACTCGCCACGAGAAAGAGCAGGTTTCAATAAGTTTGCGGCATCCATCGCTCCTTCTCCGCCAGCACCTGCACCTACAAGCGTATGAATTTCATCAATAAACAAAATCATTTCTCCATCTGAGTCGGTCACTTCCTTGATTACGGCTTTCAGACGTTCTTCAAACTCACCTTTATATTTTGCACCCGCAATCAACAAACCCATATCAAGCGATACGATGGTTTTTGATTTTAAATTTTCGGGAACATCACCCGATACAATTCTTTGTGCTAAACCTTCTACGATAGCAGTTTTTCCGACCCCCGGCTCACCCAATAATATCGGGTTATTTTTAGTACGGCGTGAGAGAATCTGCAAAACTCGACGAATTTCTTCATCACGGCCAATTACGGGGTCAATTTTGCCTTTTCGTGCCAAATCATTCAGATTTTTGCTGTATCGAGAAAGGGCTTGGTAAGTATTTTCAGCGTTTTGGTCTTTCACTTTGTTGTTTCCTCTTAGTTCTTTAATGGCTAACTTTAAGTTCTTTTCATTCAAATTATTTTCCTTCAACAAACTCGCTACCGAGTCTTTTCCTCCGGCTAAACCTAAAAGTAAAATTTCGACACTCACAAATTCATCGCCAAATTCTTTCATCAAGTTGGTGGCCTTGCTCAAGGCTTGGGCAGTATCATTGCTCAAATATAATTGGCTGGCGTCGCCCGAAACTTTCGGATAAGCAGACACAATATTTTCGAGCTTTGCTTGTATGGTTTCTTTGTTGGCTGCTGCTTTATTCAACAAAAAAGTAGCAGTATTGGCATCTTCTTGCAAAATCGCTTTCAGAATATGCCCAGTTTCAATTGCCTGTTGACCATTTCCGAGGGCAATCTCGGAAGCCTTCTGAATCACTTCTTGGACTTTGATGGTATATTGATTAAAATTCATCGTTTTTATGTTTTTAGTAGCACAAGTTTTCAGCTTGTCACCCACAAATTCTTATAATTGTGTGATGCAAAACATATCATCAAAAAGTATGCAGATGTATATTTTTCGGAAATAATGACCGAAAAAACACCAAGAATTCAAATAGATAACGACAAAAAGGCAGAAATAAGCTGAAAGAATAAAAATAAAAATGACAAAATTGAACAAAAAAAAGAGCAAAACAACCAAAGTCATTTTGCTCAATTAAGTTTTATATAGTTTGTTTAGAGAAGTCTCTTAGAAAAATCTTGAAAATGCTGTAATCACAAATACAAAAATCGAAGCCCACATTGGTACTCGGCGTGCTTTGTAAGTTGCTTCCTGAAATGCCTTTAGATATTCTAAACGCATCCACACTCCTACCGCCAATAATAAACAAAAAGTAGAACTTGCAAACTTAAATGCCATTGCGTGCATCGGCTCTAATGAAAAGTACAAGAAGATATTTACTAATAAAAGTAGGACTCCAAGAAGAGCGAATACCTTGAATGACCATGTGTAAGTTTCTTTGTCTATGTTATTTCTCATGATTTTGCTGTTTTGTGATACAAATATAGAAGAATAATTTGACACTTGTCAAGTATTTTCTTTAATATTTTGTAAAACAAACATATAACCAAATAATATTTGGCACATATTCTTTTTATAGTAAATTAAAATATTGGAATAGTACAATATTATTTTTAACAAAACAGCAATTATATGTTTCATTTTTAACCTTTTATTATAAAAAAATATCATTTTATGCAAAAATAGGTTTCAAGCGAACAACGAACTTTTGTTGTAATTATATCATTTTTCTTATAAGGACAGTGAAGATGTTAGGTATCTTATAATTAATTTAATCAATCTTTACACAAAGATTCTCAAGAATTGATTTCTCGTTTCGAGAAACTTTCTTTTACTTTGAATATGTTATCAGAAAAACATAAATTATACAAATGAAAGTAGAATTAGTAAGAGTCGATGACGCCTTCCATTTTGAAGCCATCGGTACAGCAGGTACGGTCAACCACATGGATGCTAATGTTGATATTGGCGGGCATAATTTAGGTGCAAGACCAATGGAAATGCTTTTGATGGGTTTGGGTGGCTGCACGGCAATTGACGTAATCTTAATTTTGAAAAAGCAACGCCAAGTAATTGATGACCTCCGAATTTCGGTAGATGGCGAACGAGTGAAAATAGAAGGAACAGAGATGAGTCCATTTCGTAAGATAAATATTCATTTTGCATTTAAAGGTCAGCTCGACCAGGCAAAAGTTGAGCGTGCCATTCAACTTTCGATGGAGAAATACTGCTCGGCAACGGCACAGTTTAGCCCAACAGCTGAAATTACGCATACTTTATCTATCAACTAATTTCCAAGCGAAGTATTGGTATAATATTTGAGATTCAAAAAGTATTCTATTACTATTTTAAATCACAAAATATTATAAACATGAAAAAGTTAATCGTAGTTTTGGCATTGGTAGTATCGGCTGCCACAGTTGTTTTAGCAGTTGAAAAAGAAAAAGGCGGTCGTAAGGCTCGTAAAGAGGCAGCAAAAAAAGAAATGAAATGCTGCGACAAAGCAATGGCCAAGGAATGCAAAAAAGAAAGCAAGGCTTGTTGCGAAAAGAAAGCAGAATAACAATCTTATTTTCTATAATCAATTGAGTACCCAAAGGTCAATGAGCAATCGTTGGCCTTTTTTAGTATATTTTATTGCTTTAAGTATCATTTTTTCTTAATTTGGCATAATTATACTACCTAAATTTTATGAGTCCGAAGGTATCTTTACGGAAAAACATACACAACATTCTCGAAATTACTTGGCATCGAAAACTCGGCTTGAGCTTTTGGGTAAATATATTTCTCACCATAATCATTTCCCTCAATGCCATAGCTATTATTTTAGATACTGTTCCGAGTATTCATAATAATTATCACCAAATTTTACTTGATTTCGAGGTATTTTCGGTTATTGTTTTTACTATCGAATATATATTACGTTTGTGGTCTTGTGTTGAAAACCCAGCCTTTTCTCATCCAGTCAAAGGTCGATTAAAATTTATTCTTTCGGCTTGGGGTTTGGTTGATTTACTTTCGATTGCTCCATTTTATGTATCAATTTTCATCACTGATTTAGGGTTTATCCGTATTCTTCGCTTACTCCGAATGCTTCGTTTATTCAGAGTAAGTAAATATTTCCATGCCTTGCGAGTCATTCAGAAAGTAATGAAAGAGAAACAAGAGGAACTCGTATTAAGCTTTGTTTTTATAGTTTTTGTGCTAATTATTTCATCGAGTACGCTATATTATTTCGAACATGAAGTACAACCACAAAAATTTTCAAGTATTCCAGAGTCCATGTGGTGGGGCGTTAATGCCATGACAACCGTTGGCGATGCCGACTTTCGTCCCATAACGCCAATGGGAAAACTAATCGGCGGCTTAATTGCCATACTTGGGGTTGCACTCTTTGCTTTACCAACTGGTATTTTGGCCTCAGGATTTGCCGAACAAATGCGAGGAAACAGACAAAAAATCAAATGTCCACATTGTGGAAGTGAGTTTCATCATTCACATACTATTAATCCTTAAAATAATCTTCAAAAAAAATAGAATTAATATTTTACTGGTACCTTTAAATTGTTTTTCGATACAGCCCTGCTTATCTTTGCACAAAAAAACTTCTTCGTGCAATTCGATAACTCAAAAAAACTCGGTATTCTTGGCGGTGGCCAATTGGGCAGAATGATTATACAAGCTGCCATTGATTTTGACTTCACTATAAAATCGCTCGACCCCGACCCCGATGCACCTTGCAGACACATTGCTCACGAATTTGTAAATGGTTCGCTGAAAGATTACGGTACAGTAATGGCTTTTGGGCAAGACTGCGATATTATTACGATTGAAATTGAAAACGTAAATATTGAAGCACTCGAAGCATTTGAGAAACAAGGTAAATTGGTCTATCCGCAACCTTCAGTTCTCCGATTGATTCAAGATAAACGCATTCAAAAACAGTTCTATAAAGATAATAACCTTCCGACTGCCGACTTTATTCTTACTGAAAATCAAGCTGATGTAAAAAATCATATTGATTTTCTACCAGCAGTTCATAAACTCGGTACCGGTGGCTATGATGGTAAAGGGGTTCAAGTTCTACGCACTGAAGCCGATTTAGCGAAAGCATTCGACCAGCCAAGTGTGCTGGAAAAAATGATTGATTTTGAGAAAGAATTAGCCGTGATTGTGGCACGAAATCCAAGTGGAGAAATCAAAACTTTTCCAGTTGTTGAAATGGTGTTTCATCCAGAAGCCAATTTGGTTGAATATCTATTTGCTCCTGCCGAAATTTCAACCGAAATAGAAATACAAGCTGAGCAAGTAGCTATCAAAACAGCTGAAGCCTTTGGTGTAGTTGGCTTGTTGGCAGTTGAAATGTTTTTGACGAGAGATGGACAAATTTTAATCAATGAAGTTGCTCCTCGCCCACACAATAGCGGCCACCAAAGCATCAAAGCCAACGATGTTTCGCAATATGAACAGCACCTAAGAGCAATTTTTGATTTGCCTTTGGGAAGTACAAAAGCACATTCTAAAGCAGCTATGGTTAATTTATTAGGCGAAGATGGCTATTCGGGCGAGGCTGTCTATGAAGGCATGAACGAAGTTTTGGCAGTCGAAGGTGTGCATCCATTTTTATATGGGAAGAAAATAACAAAACCTTTCCGCAAAATGGGACATATAACGATTATCGACCAAAATTTTGATAAATTAAAAGAAAAAGTCATTTTTGTAAAAGAAAAATTAAAAGTAGTTACAAAATAAGTTCTGAGTCATGAGTTCTGAATTCTGAGTTATCAACTCTTTCAACTTCAGAACTCAGAACTCAGAACTCAGAACTCAAAAACATGGTAGGAATTATAATGGGTAGTTTATCCGACTGGAAAATAATGTCGGCAGCAGTTGAAATATTAGAACAATTCGGAATTCCTTACGAAAAAGAAGTTGTTTCGGCACACCGTACACCACAAAAAATGCTTGATTATGCTCTTTCGGCTCGTAAAAGAGGCTTGAAAGTAATCATTGCGGGAGCGGGTGGAGCAGCTCATTTACCTGGAATGGTCTCATCGAGTACAACTTTGCCAGTGATCGGTGTGCCAATTAAATCAAGCAATTCGATTGATGGTTGGGATTCTATTTTGTCGATTCTTCAAATGCCTGCAGGAGTGCCAGTAGCAACTGTTTCGCTCAATGGAGCAAAAAATGCGGGAATTTTAGCCGCTCAGATTTTGGGTGCAAACGATGAAGAAATTGCTAAAAAACTAAGAGCATACAGCGAAGGTCTGAAAGATTTGGTTGAAGAAATGAATGAGGAACTGAAAAAAACGGTATAAGCTCAAATGCAAATACCCTATAATTGAATTGATATGCAGATATTTATAGTTATTTTAGCCATTTATAATTATCCAATCTCAATTATACGTTAATTAAAGCACTTGTTTTCCTATTTATAAATTAAAACACCTTTTCCCATGCAGTTCGAAGACCGAGAAAATCGAGAACAACGTAATGAACGTCCCAAAGAGCCTGCTCGTAATCTGCCAATGGCAGTTTTATTAGTCCTTGTAGGTATTATTTGTGCTTTACTTTACATTGGCTGGAAGTATATGTCAGATGATACTTCAGGGGGTGATGACCTAACCGCAGTTCCTGCTGATACTGTGGCAAAAGCTATTAGCAATCAGCCAGAAGAGGAAGAAACAACTCCTACCGAAACAACAAACAATACTACTCCAACTGCTAATGGTTTACCTGAAGTTTCTGTACCAAAAGTAGGCGATAAAAATGAAGCAACAGCTGTAAAAGAAGAAAAACCTAAAGAAGAGAAGCCAAAAGAGGAAAAACAAAAGGAAGAAAAGCCTAAAGTTGAAATTCCTGCGGGTGGAGAAACATATACACATACAGTTGGCGAAGGGGAAACTTTCTTTGGTATTGCCAATCGCTATAACATTAAGAAAGAAACACTGAAAGCAATGAACCCTGGTGTTGATGAAAGCGGCATTAAGATTGGAGTTACTAAACTTAAAGTTCGTATCAAAGCCGTTCATACAGTAGGCCCTGGTGATATTATTAGAGTGGTTAGCAATAAGTATGGTGTTTCGCAAACACTCATTATGCAAGCCAATAAAAAGACTAAAAACTACGCCGCTCGTGGCGAAAAATTGATTATTCCATTTGCTGAAAAGCAGTAGTGTTTAATCGAAATATTTAAGAAAAGCCATCTTTCGAGGTGGCTTTTTTTATTTACAAATCACACCAAAAACAAATCACTCGCAATCTTATCAGCAAATAATTTACCTTTTTGCGTAAGTGTAAGTAACTGATTATCAAGCTTTAGAAAGTTTTGAGAGAGGTTTTGTCGAAGCACTTCTTCGTTGGACTTCAACCACTTTTTCCCAACCATTTTCTCTATTTCTGTCAAGTCACAGCCCCATTTTGTGCGTAGGCCAGTCATAATATAATCGTTTACTTTTTCTTCGGGAGTTAAAATTTCATAATCGGCAGGAACTTGACCGAGCGTCAGAGCTTTGATATATGCAGGATTATTCGATACATTAAACTGGCGAGATTCACCATTGAAAGAATGAGCTGATGGCCCAACTCCCAGATATTCATGGCGTTTCCAATACGAGGTGTTATGTCGAGAATAACGATTATCTCTACAAAAATTAGAGATTTCGTATTGCTCATAGCCAGCTTCGGCCAAAGTATTCACCAAAATATCAAATTGTTGCGAAGCGAATTCTTCATCAATAGGCGGTATCTTATTGATTTGTAACCATTTACCAAAAACAGTTTTTGGCTCAATTGTCAAACAATACGATGAAATATGCGGCACATTCAACGAAATTGCTTTTTCTAAATCTCGTTGCCAAATCTGATGAACGCCCTTCGTAAATTCTGACTGAGTTTTTTGCAGTTTTTTAGGAAGTGTCAGTAATGGATGAATGCCGTAAATCAAATCAATCGTAAGATTCTCGAAACCCATTTCTTGAGCCAGTCGCACACAATCTTCGGCGTGCTGCGAAGTATGAATACGATTGAGGTATTTTAGATGATTATCATCGAAAGATTGAATACCTATACTTAGTCGATTAAAGCCAAATCTTTGAAGAATTGCCAGACGGTCACGAGTGATATCGTCGGGGTTGGCTTCCATGGTTATCTCAATATCATCAGCGAAGGTATAATGCTTTTTGATTGTCTCAAAAATATCATACAATTCGTTCATATTGAGCAACGAAGGAGTTCCACCACCAAAGTAGATAGTCTCTAATCGCTTATTTTTCAAGTAATTAGCCTGTAAATCTATTTCTCGACAGATGGCTTCCACAACCGTTGTCTTCAACGAAAGATTTGTACTGAAATGAAAATCACAGTAATGACAAGCCCGACGGCAAAAAGGTATGTGGAGGTAAAGGTGCAAATGCTTAGGCTAATATTTTAGTTGTAGATTGTTATTTTTGTTGCAGGTTGTCATGTAAATTTAATAACTTGAAACAACCTGTAACTATTTGCAACCAAAACAACTACTTTGTCGCCACAAAAAAGAAATCAATGCATTTTTCTGGCTCGTTTGAAACATGAAAGTCGGTTACATCAATCGAAGCTGCCAAACTGCCAGTTTCAGCCATTAGTTTATTTCTATTGAAGCGATTCAAAAATTCGTAAGGAACTCGAAGCATCCAAGCTGGTAATCGGTGTTGTAAATCAAAAACATCAAAACGCATGATTTTATTCACCGATTGTTTGTTTTCTTCATAGTAATCCCACACTTTCTTATTTCCGCCCACTCCCATTGTTTCTACTTTCGAGAAATATTTTTGCATCAATGAGCGTAATTCTTGCGTATCGTACTCACGTACGTGCCAAGGATTTCGGCTTAATGAATATGGGCGATTAACTGTGGTGAGTAATACTCGTCCGTTTGGCTTCAAAACACGTGCAATTTCTGAAAGGAACTTATGGTCGTCTTGAATGTGTTCGATAACCTGAAAAGTTACTACATAATCGAAAGTATTATCTTTGAATGCAGAAAGATGCGGTAAATCGGCCGTACTAAAAGTATGTTTTGGATAAGCCGCTTGAAGTTGGTCAATCAGTGGTTGATTCTTGTCAAGACCTGTATAATGGTCACATTTTTCGATTAGGGTTTCAACGCCTCGCCCCCAGCCACAGCCTAATTCTAAAACATTTCCATGAATAATTTTTGCCGCCTCTACATACGGAAAATATAAACGTTGATGAACAGGATTATCCGATGGAATTTCGGCACTCGTGATTTCGGTGGTTGCGTATTTACTCACTTCTATAATGTTTTTTTTGCAAAGATAGGGAAGAAATCAGAATGTAGAATGTAGAATGTAGAATTAAGAATGTTAAAAGTGAAATTTTGCTCGAAATCCTTCGTTTATCTACGAAACGGCTAAACGTAAATCTACTATGAAAAAAGTGTTATTTATCTTCGGATTCTTACTTTGCTCTAACTTTTCCTTCGCCCAAATAGATATTTACCGTTCGTACCCATCATTTATGAAACCTATCAATTTTAATAAAACCAAGCCATCTTTTCGTAATAACTTGCTGTTCATACAATCAAAGCCAATTATTTCACAATATTTACCTAAAAAACGAGATTGTTATTATCTGTTGGCTTCGCAAACTTCTATTTGCTTTAATCGAGAAATAAATATGGATGCCATGAGTAAACAAACGAAGCAGTTATTTTTTAAAATGAAAATGTGGAAATACTTCCATTAAGCCCCAATAAAAAAGCGTACTACACTTGAAAAAGTGTAGCACGCTTAGTATTAAAAATTCACAAATTAAGCAGGTTGTTGGTTCATCACCTCTGTTTGCTTACGGATAGATTCCATGTGAATCAATTTAAACATTTCTTCAACCAATTCAGGGTAAAGGTTTAATTTTTTACCTAAATCAGCACGGTTATTGTGCAATTCTTTCCAACGGTCAAGTTGCAAAACAGCCACATTATTTTCACGCTTATATTCTCCCAATTTCTCAACAACTGACATACGAGCTGCCAATACTTCGAGTAATTCACGGTCGATATTATCAATTTTCTGACGTAATTGGTCTAATTCATTTTGGAATTCTACACCATAAGAAGCCTTACGAATTTCTAATGATTTCAACATTTCGCCCAAAGCTTCTGGAGTTAATTGTTGAGATGCGTCAGACCATGCTTCATCTGGATTGCGGTGCGATTCGATGATTAAACCATCGTAGTTTAAGTCTAATGCACGTTGAGCCAATTCATACAAATATGCACGTTTTCCAGCCATGTGGCTTGGGTCACCGATGATTGGTAATTGAGGGAAAAGTGTTTTCAACTCAACCGCCATTTGCCACATTGGAGAATTACGGAATTTTGTTTCTTGGGCATTCGAGAAACCACGGTGAATAGCCGCCATTTTCTTGATACCAGCTCCAGCGATACGCTCAAAAGCACCCACCCAAAGAGCTAAATCTGGGTTTACTGGGTTTTTGATTAATACGGGTACATCAACACCTTTCAAAGCATCAGCTAAATCCTGAACATTAAAAGGGTTTACGGTTGTTCTTGCACCAATCCAAAGGATGTCGATGCCATATTTCAATGCTAACTCAATGTGTTGAGGTGTAGCTACTTCGATTGCAATTGGTAAACCTGTTTGTTTTTTTGCTTCAACCAACCACGGCAAAGCAGCTTCTCCCATGCCTTCAAAACTACCTGGACGAGTACGAGGTTTCCAAACACCCGCACGTATCACGTGTGCATAGCCTTCTTTGGCGATGCGAGATACGGTTTCCGAAACTTGTTCTTCGGTCTCGGCACTACACGGCCCAGCGATAATCAATGGCTTCCCTGCGGTATCAATCCAACTGCTAAGAGGAAGTACGTCTAAATTTGCTTTCATTAGTTAATTAAAGGAGCGAGGTGACTCGCTTTTATAAAAAAATCAAAAAAAATACTCTATAAATGTAATATATTTGCATTGTATTTCAAGCAAAAGCTATTTCTATTTAGCATTTTCTCTTGAAATAATACAAATCATCGACCAAACTAAAGATTTCAAAAATTTAAAATCAACAAACATGAAAACTGCTTCGCAGCATCATAATCTGAGTTTTGAGGATACGTCTGTAGCCTTTGCTCATCAATCAGATAGTAAACTTCGCAAAACCTATTTAATTTTTGCGATGATGAATCAAAATTGGCTCGTAAAGATAGGAACTTTTTTTATAAAATTAATACTAAAATTAGGTTTACCTGTAAAATTTCTTATTAAAAATACTTTATTTAGTCAATTTTGTGGGGGAGAAAGCATAGAAACTTGCCAAAAAACAATAGAAAATTTGGCAAAGTCGAAAGTAGGTACAATACTTGATTATTCGGTAGAAGGTGAAGATAATGAAAAAGATTTTGATAAAACTACCGAAGAATTGGTAAAAACCATCAAAAAAGCAGCACAACAAACAACTGATATTCCATTTTCGGTTTTTAAAGTGTCAGGAATTGGCTCGGTTGACCTTCTTGAAAAAGTACAAGAACACGAAGAAGAATTAACAACCGAAGACAAAGCCGCTTTTGAAAGAGTACGTAATCGAGTTGATAGACTATGTAACTTGGCGGCCGAACTGAACGTAAAGATTTTTTTGGATGCTGAAGAAACTTGGATACAAGATGTGATTGATAATCTTTGCTACGAAATGATGAAAAAATATAACGTAGGTGGCAAAACGATTGTCTATAATACTTACCAATTATATCGTTGGGAAAGTCTTGAAAATCTAATGAAAGCTTGTGATAAAGGTCGTGCAGAAGGCTATACTGTTGGAGGAAAACTCGTGCGTGGAGCATATATTGAAAAAGAACGCCGCCGTGCAGCTGAACTGGAATATAAAAGCCCAATTCATGTTACTAAAGAGGAAACTGACATTGATTTCAACAAAGCAGTTCATTATGCCATCGACAATGTTGATGTTCTTTCGATATGTCTCGGTACTCACAATGAAGATAGTTGTTTGTTATGTGTGAAATTGATGGAAGAAAATGGAATTGCTAAAAACGATGCTCGAATTTGGTTTGCACAGCTTTTAGGTATGAGCGATAATATTTCTTACAATTTAGCAAATGCTGGCTATAATGTAGCAAAATATGTACCTTATGGACCAGTTGAGGCCGTAATGCCTTACTTATTCCGTCGTGCTGAAGAAAACTCTTCGATTGCTGGACAAAGCAGCCGTGAGTTTTTATTAGTAAAAAAAGAGCGTGAACGAAGAATGAATAAGGCAGCTTAGGGCTTGTCAAATATTGTTGATTTTGTTGCAAGATTGTTACAAATTGTAAAGAAAACACTAATAGATTAGACAATTTGTAACAAAAACAACAACTTGCAACTAACAAGAAACCCATTCTTAATCACTAAATTCAACAAAATTGATAGAGTATTCGAGAGTTTAGTCTATTTTTGTTGTTTGATAAATAAAATTTGATTTAGTAAATAAAATTTCACGCATGTCTGACATTGCTTTAAAAGGAAAATCTCCCTACAAGTATTTATTCTTGACGCTCATATTGATTCTGCTCGACCAAGCAATCAAACTTTGGATGTATTATGATGTTTTACCGAATCACTACGGCGAGATTGACCTCATTCCTGATTTCTTTAAATTGCATTATGTAGAAAATAAAGGAATGGCATTCGGCATGGAGCTTGGCGGTGAATACGGAAAACTAATTCTGACAACTTTCCGCTTAGGAGCTATGGTTGGAATCTGCTGGTATTTAGTGCATTTGGCACAAAGAAATGCTCATTCGGGTTTACTTTGGTCGATAGCCGCAGTTTTAGGTGGAGCAATCGGGAACGTAATTGACAGTACATTTTATGGCGTTTTCTTGAATAATGCACCCATTGGTGTTTCAACTCCATGGTTTCATGGGCAAGTAATTGATATGTTTTATGCCTACGGACTGGACGGACAATACCCAGACTGGATTCCATTTATTGGTGGAGATTTCAATACTACACCAATTTTCAATTTTGCCGATGCGTGTATTTTCTGCGGTGTTGTTAGTATTTTGATTTTTCAACAAAGATTTTTCGAGTTCGACCACGTACAAAAATCTACCATAATTCATGAGGAATCATTAAATGATGAAACAGCGAGTAATGATGAAGTTTCGAGCGAGACTTTGGAGGAATCTTTAGAAGCAGAAGAAAAACTAAATGACGAAATAAACGAAGAAGTAACTGAAATTGTGGCCGAAGACCAGCAATTTAGACTAACCGAAGAACCATCAAAAGATATAAGTGAAGATAATTCTGAAGTAGAAACCAAAAATCAATAAAATCATGACATTCTTATCGAATCAAAATTATAAATGGATAATAATCATCCTATTTTTGGGAGTGATTATTGCACCTGCCCAAATGCCGTCACCTACTTTTAAATCTATCGCACTGGGTGTTTTAGGAGGTGGTTGTATATTTTTTGAGCTTCTCTCGCTCAGAAGTCTTAAAAGTAGTGCTGAAAACTACCGAAGTGAATTCCGCCAAACAGTTTTACTTATTTTTCTTACTGCAATGTTATTGATAGTAAATTTAGTGATTTAGTCGTTGGTGAACCTACTAAATTGATAATGATATGCGTTAGAATGTTTAGAATTAGATTGAAGATGTTTTAAATGCTAAACATTATCATTAGAGCTATTACGTATTAAAATACTAATGTCAAATGCTATGAAAAAGCTTGCTATCATCATTTTTAGCTTATCCCAACCAATGGTTTTTGCTCAAAATGGTATGATGCAAAATACCAAAGATGCACTAAATCTGGGTGGACTGAGGGTCGGACAACACACATCGACAATGCTTTATGGTTTTGATACTCGCACAACAGATGTCTTAGGAACATATTATCTCGACCAAGATTGGTCTTTGGCTACGGTCCGATTTTATTCAAGAACTATTTCTACTCCAAAAGGTACAGTTAAATTAGACTCTTTGACCGATATACAGATAAAAGTCATTTTATTTGGTAATGAAGTAGAGTTTAATACGCCAGAAGGCATAAAAATTATTTCGGGAACACTTATCAAAAGCTTTACTTTGCAAAAGCCGAATCAAATTCCCAAAAACTACATAAGCACATTAGAATTTATTGATAATTATGATAAAGTAAAACCGAGCTTCTTTGAAATATTGGTTGATGGCAAAGTAAAATTACTTGAATATACCAAAATAAATATTCAAAAACCTGACTACGTAGAGGCATTTAATACAGGAAGCAAAGATATAAAAATCACGAAAGAGAAAGAGTTATTCATTACTCAAGGCAATGAAGTACTTAAATTTAAACCCAATAAAAGGTCTGTTTTAGCTCTAATGGCCGACAAAAGATTAGAAGTTGAGGCCTTTATCAAACAGAATAATCTATTTGTAAAAGACCGCATTGATTTGTTGCAAATATTTAATTTTTATAATGGAAAGTAGAATGATATAAGTTAAACCAACTAAACAAATCTTTTCACCAAGTACTGCATAAGTAGATTAAGTAAAATATTGACTATGAAGCCAATCGCAAAAGCCATAGCAATTGAAAAATGAGGCAAAAGTTGGGCTTGCAAATATAAAAAAGAAGCAAAACCAATAAAACCTGTGAGTATTCCTCGAAGTATAATTGAAGTACCATAAGCTCCTTGTGTATAATGCGTAAATGCTGCTAAAATAGCTGTTATAATAGGAAATGGCGTGAGAATTCCGCTCCAAGTAGGACCCAATATTTTAGCCAAATAGGTGATTAAAGTTACAAAAACTGTGATAATAATCATTCGGAGATAGATGTCATATTTAAGATTCTGTCCCGAAGCTGACTGAGTCTCTAAGTGTGGAAAAACCTTTATTCCCAACAAACTCAAAATAACTACAAGTAAAAACCATAGATCTAAATTCATCAAGTTTTCAAGTGTTTTAAGCAAAATGGTCGTTCCGATAAAGGCCAAATAAGCCAATAATAAGCTTATATGCCATTTAGATTTGACTGCCGAGTATATGTAGGCAAAACAAAAAGCAAGTACACCTATTACACCAATCATAATACCCTTAACGCTATCTACTGCAAAATTAACCCCCTGCTCAAATGTAAAAAATAACATAATTGGTCCAGCAATCCAAGGCATACTGGCTATCATACCTCCCACCAAATTCCCCCATTTTTTGCTGGCAATCGTTACCCCTCCAATCACTAAGGGCATCATTATTATTTTTATCAAAAGTGTATTCATACAAAAATAGTCAACAGTCCACGGTCAAGAGTCAACAAAAATACAAATCAATAGTTTAGAATATTATGGTATCAAAACTTTAGTTAAATCAGCAGTTGTTGTTAATACCAAATTAGGGTTTAATGCTTCTAATTCTTCTCTTTCGCCAAAACCACACAAAACCGCAACTGTCTGAGTTTTGGCATTTTTCCCTGCCAACATATCGACCGTTGTATCACCTACCATTACACAATTTTCGACCTCCACTCCCATCTGTAAAGCAGCCCAAACGAGCGGGTCGGCAAATGGTTTTGTATGCGGACAAGTAAGAGCAGTTGCTACACATTTAAAATACTGAGTAATGCCTGCATGAGCTAAAAAAGATTTTACAGTCTGATCATCGCCTGCACTCGCCACTGCTAATGGATAATATTTTGCTAATTCTGCAATCATTGGCTTGATGCCTTCGATGGTCTGGAAATTATGCGTATTTTTAAAAGGTTTCAAAAGCCATCTAATACTATTTACTACTTGATGAATAAATTTATCCCACCCCCATCTATCGGCATAATGCAAGATTATTTGAGCTGGATTTTCCATAGTCATCACAATACTTCGGGCAGCAGTTTGGGCTTTCTTACTTGAAATCAAAAATTCAAATTTCAATAAAAACAATTCAAAACTTTTAACCATTTCATCGTCAGTGTCCCGCAAAGTGCCATCAACGTCGAATATTATTGCTTTTATTTGAGTTTTATCAAGAGTTGGCTGCATGTGTTTTTATTGTAAATCCACACAAAAGTACCTGTTTTAGTTTAACATTTATCTTATTTTTAATACAAAAGACTTGGAATAATATCTATCCCAAGTCTTGAAATCTTATACAACTATTTATTTTACTGTTTAGCTATAACTTGCATGGGTTGATTTGCAGCATTTCCAGCGATATTATTATTTCCAAATGAAATAACTTTTCCAAGACCGTTACCAATACCAAACATTGAATTATTAAAAATATCCGTATTAGATAAACGTACAATTGAAGCAGCTTCACTCGCAATAGCCCCTACATAATTATTAGAAAGTGAGGTACTCTCTACGTTTATAACGCCTGCATTTTTTGCTCTTACCCCAGTATGATTATTTGAAATGTTAGAATTTAAAATGGTTAGATAACTTAGAGCAGTTGGAGATGATATACCAGCTACAACATCCACCCCAATATCTACTCCGCTAATTTTAACGTTTTTCAAAGTTGCTTTTATAGTATCCGCAGTATTAGCAATATAAATGCCAGTTGCAGAAACAGCAGGTCCAACAATACTTGTATTTTCAACTGAAAAAATACCTGCACCTGTTTTACTAACATCTATTCCTCTGGTAGTAAAGCCACTAATACTACAATTTTCTACGTGTAGTTGCCCTCCTGCTAAAAATCTTATTCCATTAGTTCCTGTTGTAGAGCCATTAATCGAAACACTACGAATAACGACAATATCGTTCACTCCTGCGTTGACTATGATTCCAGAAGTACCAGCATTGAGGATTCCAGCGAGTGTCCCATCTCCGTTGATAGTGATTGCTTTTGTAATCGTAACAGCTCCATAACCACCTGGGTCTAAGACAGATATTTCTCCGCCCGCAGCGGTTTTTGAAATAGCACCAGCAAAGGTTTTGCAAGGAGCAGTCCTGCTACAAGGATTAGCATCATCACCAACACCTGAAACCCAAGTACGGGTAGCTTGACCCAATACCACATTTTGGAAGGAAATAAACAGTAAACAATAAATAAATATTTTTCTCATGATTAGATTAGTATAAGGTTTGTTAAAATCGACGAATTGCTCTGACTCTTGCAGAGTTGCTTTTGGTTTGCAGTGACGATACTCCTGAACTCAGTATAACTTGATAAGCATTAAGCGATGTACTTTCAGTATTTGATACACTTTCTTCAGTCGAACTCCAATAGTTAGCTCCAGCAGTAATAGCAGGAATAACTGCTATTTGTTGAAACATTTTAGTCATTTCGTCCTTCGATGGCAAATACCAATCACCAAAACCACCACTATTATTTTGGGTAGCTATACTTGCAGCATAAGTGCCAGCACCTTGCTCAGTATTTATACGTTCGGTATTATTAAAGCCACTATAAATGCCACTTCTAATAGCTAAAGTATTCTTATAGTTTCCATTATACCAAGTAGCAGAACTTTGGTCTGAAAGTGCCGCTACCAAACCATGCTGCCCTGACTCATCTACATAAAAAACTACTCCCCCAAACTTACTTTGTCCAATAGTTACTGGGGAAAAAGAAGTCACAAACATTGGAGTCCATGATGAACCATTATAACTATACGGGCCAGCACCTAACGTACAATCAAGGCAATAAACGATAACACCGACAACAAGTCCAGTCATGTTATTTCGTTGAATTTCGCTCATCCGAGGCGGCAAAAAGCCTTTAGTAGTACTTTGTGCGTTGACAATGCTTGAGCTATTACTAGGGTCAATTAATACACTTTGAGCATTTGTCTGTCCAAAAATGCCCAATAAGTATACTAAGAATAACCAGGTAAGGTGTTTTCTTTTCATTTGTTTATTGTGTTTGTTAAGGTTGAAAAATAGCATAAGATTTTTAGATACTGAATCTCATTGAACTTGACTCAATAAGACATAGTTAGGACTTTCCATGATAAAACTTTTAAATAAAAGACATGGAATATCTTTAAACACAGCAAAAAATTAAGAAGACAGCAAAGAAAACGAAGAATATGATTCGCCCTCAAGAGAGCGAATCATGAAGCAATTTATTGAATATGACTTGATGTATTTGTATTTTTTATGAGAATATTATTTCACTCCACTCAAAACCCTTGGAATCGGAATAATTTCAGTTTGACGGCCATCAATATATCTGAATCCTTTTTCATCAAAGAAACCATCTTCTTCGAGCATGATTCTGATAGTTTTTTTCCATTCTGTTAATTCTACAGAAGCATTAAGTTCGATCGAATAAGCAGTATTGGTATTTAACGGATAATCTCCACTCCCAATGGTTTTTCCTTGATTATCCCACATGCCAATCGTCGGGCCAGCGGCATGCCCGTGATTACCAATTGGGTGTGTGTAAATTACACCTTTCAAACCTTGTTTTTTTGATTGTTCAAGGGCCTTTGCCAAAATATCATTACCACTCATACCTGCCTTAAAATTTTCGGTTAAGCAATCTTGCACTTGATTTCCTTGTTTAAAGGCTTTTTTCAAAAACTCAGGCACATCGCTTTCTCCCGAACGAAGTACATAGGCATGTTGCTGTTGGTCTGTGTTTAGGCGTAAATAAGTAATTCCAAAATCACAGTGTAATAAATCGCCTGCCATGATTACTTGTTTTTGTGGACGCTTCGAGAATGTACGTAAATGGTCAAAATTTTCGGGATCGTAGCGTTGAATATCAACAGTTGGGTGAAACCAAGTCTCAAGACCCAAATCAGTTACTCGCTGACGCATCCACCAAACTACATCATCCGTAGTCGTAACTCCTGGCTGAATCACACGGTCAGAGAATGCTTCTTGAATAATTTCGTGTGAAATACGGCAGATTTGTTGGTAAATAGCCATTTCTCGCTCGGTGCGAGTTTCCAACCAATTTACAGCCAAATTAGATGCCGAAACTACTCTACTTTGAAATTCAGCAGGCAATTTATCCATAAATTCTTTCTGTTCGGTATAAGTCAGACCATCGGCATGGGCATAATATTTCGAGAAATTCAGTCCAATTTTCTTCGGATTTTTCTCTTTAATAGTTTTCATCAAAGCATCCCATTGGTCAGGATTTGTATTTAAATCCCACTCTCCTTTCAGCAAATTACCTACATCGTAGCGAGCAATGGCATAACGTTCGACACCTTCTTTCTCGCCCTTATCAAAAAACACCATAATCGTTCGACGGCGAGCGGAAAGCCAAACCGCAGGCAACATTGTTTTCATTACGGGGTCTTCGTTGTATTCTCTCGAAATAATGACCCACATATCAATCCCTTCTTTTCGCATCAGTTTGGGCAACAAATTGGTCATTTTGTCTTCAAGAAGCTCGTCTATGACAGTTGCACGCTCTCGTTCAGGAAGGATTTTAGGAATATTATTTTGAGCAAAATCTGCAAAATAGGATAAAATAAAAACCAAAAGTAAAATACTTTTTTTCATGATGAAGATAGATTGGGGAATTTTTTGAGTCATTAAATTTCTTACTCTCAAAGATATACTCAACAACTCATAAAACAGCTAATTCACCGAAATATTCAAAGATTTTTCTACGATTCAGTATATTTACTCCCAGATTTAATGTTGCTTTAAGCTCTCATCTTTTTAATACATTATAAGGTTTTAATTTATGTACAAAAAAATACTACTGATACTGACAATATTTATATGGATTTGTTCTTGTGTTGAACCTTATGACCTTAATGTAAAAAGTAATTTAAGGCTCTTGACCGTAGAAGCCACGCTCACCGATAGCAGCGAAGAACAGGTGGTCAGTATTACAGAATCAGTAAGTTTATCAAGAAATGTTGCCTCAATTCCTATACTGAAAGCCACAGTCGAGTTAGAGGTAAATGGTACAACCAAAATACCATTTACAGAACAAGGTTTAGGGAAATATGCTTTACCAAAAAGTTTTCAAGCAAAAGCAGGCAATACTTATAAGCTTCTTTTCACAAAAGCCGATGGGACAAAATATGAATCAGGCATAGATAAGATGTTTTCTGTTCCCGAAATTATTAAAGTCCATGATAAATTTGTTTTCAATGGTATAGAAAAAAACTTTGGATATGAACACGCCAATTATATATATCTCGACACTAAAGACCCTGCTGATGAAAAAAATAGTTATGTCTGGTCATGGAAATTATGGGAACGACAAAATATTTGTTTTACGTGTGAAGGTGGACGATATTTTGATACGCCTCGACCAGCGGGATGTAAAATAGAAAGAGGCTATGAAGGAGTTACTTACGACTATTATTGTGATGGTAATTGTTGGGAAATGTTTTTTAGTAAAGAATTAAATGTTTTCACTGATATTTATACAAATGGAAATCTGATAGCAAATCGTTTAATAGCCAAAATACCATTTTATAATTCTTCAGGGGCATTAATTGAAATCAAACAACAATCAGTCTCACCGAGTGCTTATCAATATTTAAAATTATTAGCTGAGCAAGTTCAAAATAACGGTAGTTTGGTTGATACACCTCCCGCAGCATTGATTGGAAATATTCATAATATCAACAATCCAAAAGAAATTGTAGCAGGCTTTTTTATGGTTACAGGTGAACGATATGTAAAATACTGGATTGATAGAAAAGACCCCATTGCTCAAAAACTAACACCAACGGGCTTGAGAGAACACTCAATTAGAGAAGAACCTATGGGAGATATACCTGGTCGACCGCCACTTACACCTTGTATTTTGAGTCCAACTCGCACACCTTTCAAACCCAAAGGTTGGATTGACTAAGTTATTGACTAAACAGTAAACTTATTTAACATTATCAGTCAACGAATAAATTCAGTTTAGAAAGAGAAAAAAAATCAATTTTTTCTCTAAATTTGGATGTACTCAGCCTAAATAAAGCAAGTCTTTTGCCTTCTTATAAGTCGTTTAACTTTAGCTATTACTTATTAAGTTTATTTTATGAAAGCGAAAATCATTGTGGCGACTATCGTCTTGGTAGCTTGGCTGAGTGCGTGTGTTGATGTCTTTCAGGCTGGAATCGTTAGCGATTTGACAATATTGGTAGTCGATGCTGCACTTAACAATCTCGATACCGAACAGCATATTTCAATCATGGAATCGGTCAATGCAAAAGGTACAGTTTTTAATATTCCAGTACAAAACGCAAAGGTTGAAGTGTTGGAAAATAATTCAAACCGAATTTCATTCATTGAAAAACGTGAGGGTATTTACGTCCCTCCTGCAAATTTTAGGCTTAAAATCGGGAATACGTATCAATTAGTATTCATGAAATCTGATGGAAAAAGTTATGAATCTGGAATAGAAAAGCTATCAGGAATATCAGAAATCATTAATATACATGATGTATTCGAGATGAATGGTATTCAGAAAGGTGACAAATACCTTCCAGCAAATTATGTATTTATTGATACCCAAGACCCTGAAGACGAAGCCAATAACTATCTCTGGACATGGCAACAATGGGAAAAACAAGATATTTGTATCACTTGTGAAGGTGGAAGATATAATGTTAATACAGGATGCCTTAGACAAGCACAATATCAAGGGCAATTTTTTGACTATTATTGCGAAGGGAATTGTTGGGATATTCTTAAAAATACCGAATTAAATGTGCTAAACGATGTGCTATCAAACGGAAAATTAATTAAAAACCGATTGGTAGCAAAAATTCCATATTATTCAACCAATGGCACACTTCTCGAAATTCAACAACAATCAATTTCAGTAGAAGCGTATAAGTATTTTAAATTATTAGCCGAACAAACCCAAAATACAGGAACTTTGGTAGATACTCCACCAGCAGCTATCATTGGTAATATCAAAAATATCAATAATGCTATCGAACCAGTCGTAGGTTTCTTTTTTGTTACGAGCATAACAAAAAAACGGTACTGGCTTGACCGTAATGTACCTAACACACTTAAAATACAGCCTATTGGACTACGAGACCACCCACTCAACCAAGAGCCACCAATACCAAACGAGTTTGGCAGGCCACCCTTAGTAAAATGCCTTTTAGGCCCAACTCGAACTCCTATCAAACCTGATGGTTGGGGAGAGTAATACATGTCTCTCCCGTTAATTCTTCCAATAAGCTACACAATCAGCTAATTCATCGCATAAATTGCCATTATCCATTTTTAAAATAAAATCTTTCCTTAGAATCCTTATATTTGTCAAAAATACATTTATTCAATTTCTACGATAGTGATAATCAAAAAATTTACATTACTGACCATAGCACTTGGTTTATGGGTGTGTTCGTGTGTTGAGCCTTTTGAGCAAAACATTGAAAGTAATTTACGAATTCTAACAGTTGATGCCACACTAACTGATACTTCTGACGAACAAATTATTAGTCTCTCTGAATCTGTCAATGTGAATGGCTCTGTATTTGCCCAACCACTGCTCAAAGCCAAGGTAGAAATTATTGTTGGAGGTAACGAACGACTAACTTTGATAGAAAAAGGACAAGGTGTGTATGCTTTACCAAGTAGTTTCAAGTTACAAACCAATGTTAATTACAAGCTGGTATTCTCGAAAGCTGATGGAACACGCTACGAATCTACCGAAGACCAAATAACCAAAGTTCCCGAAATTATTGATGTTCACGATGAGTTTGTAGTCAATGGCATAGAAAAAGGCAATAATTTTTACGACCCAGCTAATTATGTTTATCTTGATACTCAAGACCCCGCCCAAGATAAGAACAATTATTTATGGACATGGAAGCTTTGGGAACGCCAAAATGTATGTGCAACTTGCTATAATGGGCGTTATTTCCTAACTCCAGTACCTGCACGTTGTCGTGAAGAAAGAGCTTTTAACGGTCAAACATTTGACTACTTTTGTCCAGGCGATTGTTGGGATATTTTAAATAATAAAGACCTCAATGTTTTTACTGACATATACTCAGATGGGCAACCAATTGCCAATCGACTTATTGCAAAAATACCCTACTATAACGTAAGAGGAGCTTTAATCGAAATCAAACAGCAATCCATTTCTCCAGCAGCTTATCGCTATTTAAAATTACTGGCTGACCAAGTTCAAAACAATGGTAGTTTGGTTGATACGCCACCTGCGGCACTTATTGGCAATATAAAAAATGTAAATAATCCAAGCGAATCTATTGCGGGTTTCTTTATGGTAACGAGTGTAAGAACTGTACGATATTGGATAGACAGAAAAGGGGCTGAAGGCAAAAACATCAACCCAATCGGCTTACTTGACCATCCTCTAAGTCCCGAACCAATGGGCAATGACTTGACTCGTCCGCCTTATGCACAATGTGTTTCGAGTTTGACACGCACCCCAAATCGGCCGAATGGTTGGATAAATTAAATTAAAACATCCAACTTTCTCATTTTCCTATCTTGATACTATTTTTAGAATGAAAAAAATATACTTACTTCTAACTTTTCTTTGTAGCATTGCTGCTTCAGCTCAGGTCAATTACCGATTTAGTGGCTATATCAAAGATACACTTGATGGAAAACCTTTGCCAAAAGCATCTATCAATATTGACTTCGGAAAATTTGGAGGAGTTACGGATGACAAAGGTCGTTTTGATTTATCACTACCTTCGGGCGAACACGCCATTACCATCAAATTTGTAGGCTATCGCCCTTTTCGTGAAGTCATTTACCTAAGAGGAGATATAAGCCGACAATATTTTTTACGTCTGGTAGAAAATGAATTAGAAGAGGTGATTGTATCAAGTAAAGGTGCTGAATCAAATATTCAGCGTCCGCTTTTAGGGGTTAGTCAACTTAGTATCAAAACTTTAAGAAAACTTCCAGCCGCAGTTGGCGAAATAGATATTTTACGTGGGCTTCAAATGCTTCCAGGGGTGACGAGTGTGGGCGAAGCCTCAAACGGTGTAAATATTCGTGGCGGAACTACCGACCAAAATTTGCTTTTGCTCGATGATATTCCGATTTTCAACCCTACGCACATGTTTGGATTGTTTACGGCATTTCCATCAGAAGCGGCTTCGAGCGTAGAAGTTTATAAAGGAAGCACACCCGCAAGATTTGGTGGGCGAGCCGCCTCAGTGATGGATGTTGCTCTACAACAACCTTCGCTTGATAAGTTTAAGATGAGTGGTGGTATTAGTTTTGTGTCAAATCGACTTACACTTGATATGCCAATTATCAAAGAAAAACTCGGTGTAATGATTTCGGGGAGAGCATCCTATAATGATTTTCTTTTGCCTGTTATTTCGCCAAAACTTAATGATATAAAAGCAAACTTTGCTGATTTAGTAGCAAAAGTATTTTGGAGAATCAATACCAAAAACACCTTTACTGCTTCGGGTTATTACAGCAAAGATTTTTTCCAAACAAAACTCTTGGGTGCAATTGGAGCAATCAATGCCACTTCTACTCAATATGATTATAGAAGTAATAGCTTTTCGGCCAGATGGTTTTATGCTATCAGTAATAAACTTAATTTACAAACAACCGTAGTCTCAGCCGATTATGTACCAAAAACTTTGCTTCCAGAACTCAACTCCGATAACAAAGTAGAGTTACTTTCGGGCATCAAATATCAGCAAGCAAAAACCAACCTTAACTACTCAATTGCCAAACAAAATATTGAGATTGGTATCAGTGGGACTCGCTACGAAATAGACCCTGGACAACTCTTGCCAGGCACAAGTAAAAGTGTTTTATCAATCAAAACGCCAAAAGAGTATTCACTCGAAACAGCTATCTATGCCGAGGATGAAATTTCTCTATCTTCAAAAGCAACTGTTTCAGTTGGAGTTCGATATTCTCAGTTTTATGCTTTAGGGCCAGGAACTGTGCAAACTTATGTAGATGGTGAACCACGAGATACTTTTTCGGCAAGAGATACGATTAACTATGGCAAAGGAAAAATCATGCAATCTTACGGCGGGTTCGAGCCAAGAGTGGGTATGAAATATTCATTAAATGAACAAACCTCCCTAAAATTGGGTTACAATTTGATGCGTCAGTATATGCAAGTGGTTACAAATACCACAACTCCTCTACCCACCTCTCGCTGGAAAACATCTGATTTACACATAAAACCACAAGTAAGTACTTTGCTTTCGGGTGGAATTTTCCATAATTTGAAAGGTAATATTTATGAATTTTCGTTAGAAGCCTATTATCGTTTAACCAGTAATATTATCGATTACAAACCTGGTGCTGATTTTTTACTATCGAGTTATCCAGAAACGCAGCTTTTACAAGGCAAAAACCGTTCTTATGGCTTAGAAGTCATGTTTTCTAAGAAAAAAGGTGAAACTACGGGTTGGATAAACTACACGTATTCTCGCTCAATGAATAAAGTGAATGAAGGAAGTGGTTTTGGAGAACAAATCAACTTTGGCAACTGGTACGCAGCTAATTATGACCGTCCACACTCATTTAATGCCTCAGTGATTTTTAATCAAGGTACACACCATGATTTTTCGTTTAATTTCTCATACAGTACTGGCCGCCCTTATACTTTACCCGAAGGATTTATTGTTTATCAAGGGCGTAGCTATCCATTTTATGGTGTACGAAACAATGCACGTCTGCCCGACTACCATCGTCTTGATTTTGCGTGGAATATCTATCAGCCAGGCATGAAAGATAAACGCTTTAAGAGCCATTTTACTTTTACGGTATTTAATCTTTACGGTAAGAAAAATGCGTATTCAGTTTTTGTACGTAGTACAGGTACCGCCATTAGTTCTTATAAATTGGTTGTTTTTGGCTCTCCGATTCCTTCTTTGTCTTATAATTTTAAATTCTAATATTTGTTGGGGCTTACATAAGCCCCAACTTTTTAAAACTCAAGATAAGGCAATAATTTCATAATTGTAGCTTCATCTAATACCTTAATCTGCTTTAAATCTTCTGAATTCTTAAACGCTCCGTGTTGCTCACGATAAGCAATAATTGCTTTAGCTTGATAGTATTTCAAATAAGGATGTCTAAATTCTGAAATGCTCATTTGGTTGATTTTCAACTTTTTAACTCCATTCTTAACAAACCCATATTTCAACAATTCATCAATCGTTTCGGGTGGAAGCCCGTAAGTTTCTTTGATTTGGTCTATACTGACAAAGCCACCTAACATATCTCTAAATTTGATAATTCGTTTGGCGTAGCCCGAACCAATACCCTTGATTTTCATAAAATCGGTTGTATCGCCCGTGTTAAAATCAAAACGAACGGGTTGTTTTGTAGTTGTTTTTGGGCTTGCTATTTTATTTTCAACTGTCTTGTCTTCGCTTGGTGCAGTAGCTGCCACTGTTCGCTCTACGTTTGTAGCTTCGGCTTGTGGCGTGCGTAAAGATTCATCCTCTGCTGATGGCAATGTGATGTAAGGTTCTAAACGCTCATAAGTATCGGGCAGAATACCATAAATTTTAGCAAAATCTTCCTTTTTCCTGAATTTACCACCTTTACTACGATATTTTTCAATACGTTCGGCAATGAATTTTGGCAAACCCAATGATTCAAATTGCTCTACTGAAGCAGTATTTGGGTCGAAATTGAAGTTTTTATAGGCTTTTTTAGCATCATATTTTTGTCCATAACTTGATTGATTTCCGTAAGCTGGTTTCCGATTATCGAGCGAAACAGTCAGACTATCCAGCATTTTTGGCGAAGAAATGACCAAATTCTGTGGTTTCTGACTAAAAAACCAATCAGCCCCAAACATCAGCAAGATTACAAAAATGATGATTCCGAAGATTACAATTACGCCCTTTGCTTCAGCGGGCGACATAGATAGGAGATTACGAACGAAAGTCGTGAGTTTTTTCATAGTTACAGCAGCAAAAATTGAATTATTGGCAAAAATTAAGATATAGGCAAAGTATTTGCAAGGATTTCGTTAATTTTGTGATGAAAATTTATTCAAAAGATGAAAATCAGAAGTCTTACGTTAAAAAATATCGGAGTTTTTGAGGATGAAACCATTTCTTTTCCCGAAAAGCAGGATAAAGATTTGGCCGAAATCCACATCCTTACTGGACAGAATGGAACTGGAAAGACTACGATTTTGCAAGCGTTGGCGGGTGGGGTATCTTTTTCAACTATGGGTGGTATTGATATTTCGGAGATTTATCTTCATGATACAAAATCTACTAATAATTTCAGCAAAAAATTTATAAATAAAGATTCAACTACAACAATATCTTTTGAAAACAATTATGAATTTTCTTTTAATTATCACCCACTCAGCCCGTGGAATGTTCCAAAAAATGAACACTTCCAAAATACAAGAGCATTTGCCTATTCTGGATATAGATTTATTGAACATCAAGAATACATCAATGTAAAAGAAAATTTAAAGTATTACCCACTTTTAAATGCATTAGAGTTTGTAAAGGAGTATGGAGAAAACGATTATACTTTAAATCAATGGTTAGCAAATAATATTTCTAAGAGAAGTTTTGCACGTGATGAAGGAAATGAAGAAAAAGCTAAAGTTTTTGATAGAAATATAAAACTTCTTGAGCAAGTTATTCAAGAAATAATAGAAAAACCAATAAAATTTGAGCCCGTTTACGAAACTGGTATTAAAATCGTTGCAAATATTGAGGGCAAAAAACTTGACTTCGACCTCCTACCCGATGGTTTACGCTCCATCATTTCATGGCTTGGTGATTTAATCATGCGAATGGATGCCTTGAAATGGAAAGACGATTTGCCGATTTTTGAGCGAGAATTTATCTTGTTTTTAGATGAAATAGAAGTGCATTTGCATCCTTCTTGGCAACGAAAGATTTTGCCAGTGGTGCAGAAACTCTTCAAAAATGCTCAGATTTTTATTACAACACACTCACCTTTTATTGTAAACTCGGTTGATGGGGCTTGGATTCACAAAATAGAGCTTACCGATAGAGGTGCAAAAATACATCCAGCCACTGTTTCAGAAAATGGAAATAGTATTAGTTATGTTTTGAGAGAAACTTTTGGAATTAAAGAAGAATTTGGACTTGAAGTAAACAATGATTTAGAAAAATTTTATCAGTTTAGAGATAAATTACTTGCTGGAAATCTCAATGGTTCAGAATATAAATTTATTGAATTATCAAAAAGTTTGGCGGTTCAGAGTCTTGAACTCAACACCATTATTCAGTTTGAATTACGTCAAATCAATAAAGTTTTGAATACCAATTATAGTTTATGAAGCCTTTTTTACGTTCGGAAGCTCCAGACTGGCTAATCAAAAATTGGGAAAAATGGGGCAAACAATTCAAACTTAAAGTTGATAGTACTAAGAAGAAGAATGAGTTTAAGTGGTATTCTTATAAAAAGGAAAAAGTAAATAAACTTTTATACCCAATTCTTCGAGATTTAACCCAAAATCATTGCTCATTTTGTGATGGTTTTCCTCTTCAACAAACAGGAGAAACCATTGAGCATTTCAAACCTAAAAGCAAATTTCCTTTACTGTCTTATCAGTGGGAGAACCTTTATATAAGTTGTCATAATTGTCAGCAAAAATTAGATGAATTCAATGATTCACTGCTACAACCTGACAAAAGTGATTATGAGTTTTCAGAATATTTTATTTTCAACTATTCTTCTGGTGAAATAAAAGAAAACCCTGCTAAATCATTATCAAACCAGCAAAAAGCTAAAGAAACGATAAGAATTTACAGGTTAAATGATTTTGGCCGACCAGAAGATAGAAAAAGAGTTTTTAAGCAATTCAACGATTCAAATAACCCAATGATTGATGATTTTGCTTATCGTTTTATGCTATAATTTAAATTAATAAAATGAGTCAACCAGCCGCAGCTCCTGCAACCAGTCTCCAAGACATTATTAGCCATGCAAAAGAATATGGCTTCGTGTTTCCTTCGTCCGAAATTTATGATGGACTTCAAGCCGTTTATGACTACGGTCAGAATGGCGTTGAACTAAAAAATAACCTTAAAGCAGCATGGTGGAAAGCCATGACTCAGCTTCACGATAATATCGTGGGGATTGATGCCGCTATTTTCATGCACCCGCTCACGTGGAAAGCGTCGGGTCACGTAGATGGTTTCAACGACCCAATGATTGATAATAAAGACAGTAAAAAACGCTACCGTGCCGACCAACTTTTGGAAGGTAAAGCGGAAGAATATGCCAAAGCAGGTGATGCTGAAAAAGCTCAAAATTTGCTCAACGAAATGGGTAGATTATTGGGTGCTGAAGATTTAGAAGGTGTAAGAAACCTTATTATTGCCGAAAACATTGTTTGTCCAATCTCAAAAACGCTAAATTGGACGGAAGTTCGTCAATTTAACCTCATGTTTTCAACCCAAGTGGGTTCGGTTGCCGAAGATTCGAGTTTGATTTATTTACGTCCAGAAACTGCTCAAGGTATTTTCGTGAACTTCTTGAACGTACAAAAAAGTGGTCGTATGAAAGTGCCTTTTGGTATTGCACAAATCGGTAAAGCTTTCAGAAATGAGATTGTAGCTCGTCAGTTTATTTTCCGTATGCGTGAGTTTGAACAAATGGAAATGCAGTTTTTCATTCGTCCTGACACTTCCACAGAATGGTATAATAATTGGAAAGAGACTCGTTTGAAATTCCATAAAGCAATTGGTCTTCCTGCCGAAAAATTAAAGTATCATGACCACGAGAAATTGGCTCACTACGCCAGTGCGGCCGTTGATATTGAGTTTGAATTCCCATTCGGATTTAGAGAAATCGAAGGTATTCATGCCCGTGGAGATTTCGATTTAAGAAATCACCAAGAATTATCGAAGAAAAAACAACAGTATTTTGATGCTGACCTTGACGAAAATGGTAAACCGTACGGAAATTATATTCCGCATGTAGTAGAAACTTCGGTGGGTGCTGACCGTCTATTCTTGGCAACTTTCTGTAATGCTTTCACAAAAGAAACGATTCCAAGCAACGAAGAGGGCAAAGAAGACAAAGAAAGAGTTTACTTGAAATTACACCCAGCTTTAGCCCCAATTAAAGCTGCTGTATTACCACTGGTGAAGAAAGATGGCTTGGCCGAAAAAGCTGAGGCAATTGCCAACTCATTGAAATCATCTTTCCGTACGGTTTATGACGATGGCGGTGCAATCGGTAAGCGTTATACTCGCCAAGATTTAATCGGAACACCATTCTGTATTGCGGTTGATTACCAAACAATGGAAGACGATACCGTAACGATTCGTCACCGTGACTCAATGACGCAAGAGCGTGTTTCGATTGCTGAATTGAAAGAAAAAATCGGCTATGCAGTAAGCATGGAGAGAATTTTAGAAGCTATATAATTGTTACAAATTCCCGTTTCCTTCGACTTCGCTCAGGGAACGGGAATTTATATTTTTCAATTCAAATCATCAGTTTTAGTAGCATCATATACCGACTTGATGGCGGCCATTTCCTTTACCAAAAAGGTTTGTAGTTGTTCGTTAAAATCTTTTTTATCTTCTTCCGAAAGGCTTTCGTATAAACCTTTAAGTTCCTGATTGATTGCCAATTTTTCTGCTTCAGTTTCGGCGTTCATGCCTCTTACATGATATGATTTCAGATTAAAATTTTTCATTTTTTACGTTGGTTATCGGCCACAAAGTTAAAGGAATTCTTCCAAACATCTTTCTCATTAATTAATCACAGATACGTTAAATAAATTTTTGATATATAAAACACCCTTCACTATTGATATATTACAATTTTTACTTAACATTGTCATATCTAATCTTTCACAAATATGCAGGATAATAAACTGCCTGTGCATTATATAATACTTTTCTTATACCTGATTGTAGCCTTCTTTCTTAACACGAATCTACGTATCACGTTAAATGTATTATTTTGCCTATTCTGTAATTTTTTCTATTATGATAATCGAAAAAAAACAATTAATACACAAGATATTTACTTCATAATAAGCTTAATTTGTGCAGCAATAGGCTCATTAGTACCAATCTGGCGGCATCTTCAAGTGGGACTTGTCATAGAAATGCTAATTTCTATATTAATGCTGATGTTCATTCTTTTATGCCTAAAAAGTAAAACTCAATATTTATTTTTAGGTACAAACTGGGGATTAGTACTTGGTATCTTCCTGATTGTTTTATCATTAATCTATTTTACCAATCATTTTCTGCCTTACATTAATGATTTAAATGCTCCTCTTGCAGTAATTTTTGTTTTCATTTTAGGGTTTATTTTTATTATTACACTCATTAGGGCGGTCAATGACACCAACTATTATCAATTTTTTTTTGGTGTCTGTCTTATTATTAGCTCATGCATAGTGGCTGCATTTTCGATTTATCATAATACATTTGCTCTTAATAATTATTTTGAAGATGCTCTGGCTATGTCAGGTATATTTTTTTTGACAAACGGTATGCTAAAAAATACTACCCAACTACAATCATCTGGCAGTTATCAACAACATCATCGTAACTTTTCAATTTTGTACTTTCTGAAAAAGATTTTTTGATAATTGGGGCTTAATTATTGACAACAAGCAACAAAAAGTAAAGCAATCAATCCCACAACTGACCATTAAAACCACAGTCATTTTCGACTATATTTTCCTTAACCATAAAGAAGTCTAAAAGCACACTAAGCCATACCAAAAATTTGTAAGGCTTAGTGCTATATTTTATGGATTTACAACAACTTTTTGCACACATTTCTTATTGTCTTCACCCGTTATTACCACAAAATGAATACCTTTAGTAAGATGTACATCAGGGTGAATTGTGATAATTTTTGACTCATTTTTACTTGCACTAAACGAGAGGTCTTTTCCACTCATATCATAAAGTTTAATTGTTTTTGCTTTAATATTTCTCAAATACAAATTTATTTCATCGCCCTTAGTCCAAGGGTTCGGGAATACTGAACATGTCGGAGCTGTATTAGTAAAATTCGCTTCGATTGCATCAAGATATTTCTTTGTTCCATCTTTGTCGATATAAACTAAACGATAACAATTTTTACCAGCAAATGGCTGATAATCAACACTTTCATAAGTACTTGCAGAGCCATTTGCCTTTATCTCGCCTATTTTTACAAAATTCTTACAATCTTCACTACGTTCTAAGATGTATTTATCAGCTTTGATCTCATAATGGCTCTGCCAATTGAGTTGTACGCTTTGTGTCTCGATTTCTTTACCGCTAAAACTAATTTCTGTAAAATCATTGGCGGTTGCTCCATTTTCTGAAAACTTATTTACATCAAATTGCAAGTAAAAGAAATCTTTGGAGATTTGATTTCCGATAACATTTTTATAAATAACGTAGCTGTCTCCCTCCGAAAAATTATCATTATTTTCAAAACCACAATCTTCTCTGATTCCATCATAGTGTAGAATATTGAAATCATTAATAGTTAGATTTGGTAAATTGGTCGAGGTTTTATATTCATTCAATTCTTCATTTAAATAATAAATACGTAATGAGACATCAGTAGGAAACTCATTCAAAAGAGAGCTTTGAAAATCGACATAGCGAGCCATTAGCTTTGTATCATTTTTGGTGGCTGGAATTGCAGAACTTCCTCGCCCATAATGACGAATCGAAATAGAAACTTTACCCAAATTTAAGCCATTAGGATTAACTGAAGCATAGATTCTCCCTGAATTATCATGCAAGTCAAACCATTTATTTCCTTTCACACTATCAGCCGAAACTTGCAAACAATTGTTGAAGTTATTCTCAAAATTTGCGATACAAGGTGAAATCGAAACTTTGAGTGGTAATCGTTCACTTTCGCAAGAAGCCAGATTCTGCGTGGCTGCAAAATAAATGATTTCACCATCTGTTTTTGTATCAGGTATTGGTGTTTGTCTAAACGCATCTTTAGCAGTTAATGAAGCATACCAAACTACTTTATTTTGTGGCAAAGTAGTTGCTGTAAGTGCAAGACTTGGAGCATTTCGACAATAAGCAATATCGCTAACAATTGGTTTTTCTGGAATCGCAGAAACCTCAATGTTAAACGATTTCCGCTCGCTTTCGCAACCAAAAGGTGTTATTTGGCTCACATAATAAGTGGTTTTATTCAATTCAGTTATATCAATTTTTGGTGTTGTTTTATCAGCAGTTGTATCAGTAGCTGAATCATACCAAAGTAAAGAATTTGTTGCCGAAACAGCCCTCGTTATATCAAAAACTGTATTTTGACAAACGAATTGATTCGTAACTTTGGGTGCAGCTGGGCTTGGTTTTAGTTCTACTTTTAAATCTTCTGTCGAACGATTACATGTTGTCGTTTTATCAATCAAAAATGAGATTCTACCACGATAAGTACCAATTTCGTTGATAATTGCAATACCATTAGCATTGGTTGGAATATCCGTATAAGTACTTCCAGTTTTTTTCTGCCATTGATACATAACCACATTCCCTGTAATACTCAGACTACTGAATGATAATTTACTTACATTTCCATCACAAAGACTCATTGTTGCTAATTTCCCTACAATCTGATTTACTGTCAATATGGCTTCTTCTGAGATGACAGTATTTTTATCGTCTTTTATTATGCAACGATATTTTGTCAAATTCGGATTTTCAGCATTTCCGATATTGCTTATTTTGAGCGAATTAGACGTTTCATTAACCAAATCTATAAAACTTGTTTCGTTCGGCCTTTGGCGTTGCCATTGGTAAGTAAATACACTCGGAGCAGTAGCTGTCACCCTAAATGTCACTGAATTTCCGTCGCAATCGGCCTCTGAAGTTGGTTGTTTAGTAAATTTTAGGCTCGGAATAATAGTGGCAGTAATAGCAGTGCGTTGACCTACACATCCAAAAGCAGATACTTGAGCCACGTAGCGTGTATAGATACCAGCCGCTGTAAATACAGGAGCGACTGTCGAAAATGTAGAAGTAGTTGGAGTGGTGTACCAACGTAACACTTGGTTTTCGACAGGAGTCCCTTCGGCAGAGAATATCAACGTATTTCCTTCATAGATTGGACTTAATGTAGTGTTTTTCGGGGCTGGAGGCAATGCATCCACGGAAACATTTATTACTGCTCTTGGCCCTTCACAGCCTTCGTCAGTACGGTCAGATACATAATATTTGAATACACCTGCTATACTTGTATTAGGTGTTGGAGCTGTTCTAAATCCACTTCCCCCAACCTCTTGCGTGTACCACACAAGGTTTTGAATTGGGCTATCAACTTTTAATCTTACTGCATTTGCATTCTGACAGTAAAACACGCTCGAAACCGAAGGAGCTGGTGGGAAACCACTAACAATAAGTTTGGCAGCATCAGTTGGCTCAGTACATTCAAAACCTTGTGTATTGAATTTGACCAAACAACGATAATAAACTCCTTGCTCATAGGTTGCTTTGGTAAATTTTAAAATACTTGTTGAGCTTCCAACAATTCCATTTCCGTCAGTTAGGTTTGTCCATGCCCCACCCGTACCAGGTCGAGTTTGCCATTGATAACTCATTACATTTCCTGTAATAGTAAAATAGTTTTGTAAATTAAATTCATTGGTAGCTCCTACACATATACCTAAATTAGGCATTGAACCTACCAAAGAATTGACTGTCAATGTCGATATTTCAGAAGTCAAAAACTGTCCATTATTTCCAATAATACAGCGGTATTGGGTTTGGTCTGGATTATTGACATCTCCCACATTTGACACCGCCATTGCCTTAGCATACCAACCTCTGATTCCTTTCCCATCTTCAACTAAATTGACAAAATCAGGGTCATTTGGACGTTTTCGTTGCCATTGATAAGTAAATTCTGCTTTTGATCCAACTGCAACAACACCAAAATAGACTGAATTTCCTCTACAATCAACTTGATTTAATGGTTGCTGAGTGATATGAAAATAATTTAAAACTTTTGCGATGATTGGCAATCTGACGCTTTCGCAACCAGAAATTGGGTCAGTCTGAGTTACCCAGTATGAGTATGTTCCAACAGCCGAAAATGAAGGAGCTGTTGTGGTACCTGTTCCGCCCGACGCACGATTATACCACATTAAAGTAGCGTTTGGAAAGGTTGTTCGAGCAGCAAAAGTTAATGTAGCAGGCGTGATTACATCGTATGTAATAATCTTAGGTTGTGGAGTTGAATTCACTGTGACAAAAAGCGGTGCAGACGAAACATTGAACCCACACTGAGTTGAAGTGCAGCTAACTGTATATGAGGTATTATTTGTTGGCGAAACAGATATTGTAGCAGTTGATTGTCCACTCGACCATGCGATTATCCCTTCGCAATTATTTGCAGTGAGTGTTGTACTTCTATCCAAACAAATCACATTTGTACCTAAAATATTTGGCTTTGAAGCAATTAAAACATTCAATTTGGCACCATTTGAATCATCTTCAGTTGTATATCTGGCACAAGTAGTCGAACCTCCTGTCGAAAAATTTACTTTACAACGATAATACTGCTCATCAGCATTGGTTGCAGCATTAATTGTAAATGTAGTTGCAGTTGCATCTGCGATATCATTCCATGTACCAGATGAGCCTATTCGTCGCTGCCATTGATAGCCTTGAATATTTCCCGAAATAGTCATAGCTGATAAATTAAAACTTGTATTTGCTCCATCACAGATGGTTTGATCTGCCAGACTTCCCTCAACCGAGTTCACAGTAAGTACCGCAACCGTTGAAGTTAAACTGCAAACGGCATTTGAAACTACAACCCTATATTCAGTCATATTTGGGTCAGATGCACTACCCACATCACTAATTGTCAATGCATTAGAGGTAGCAGCAGCGATATCCGTGAAAGTTCCGTTTGGTATTTTCCGTTGCCATTGATAAGTTGTTACCGAAGTTGCGATAACCCTAAATATCACAGAATTTCCATTACAATCTGCTTCGTTTTTAGGTTGAGTTGTAATAGTAGGATACGAATTGACTGTTATCGTAATTTTATTACTATTATTACTGGTACAAGTTCCATCAAAACAAGTAGCGGTATAATCTACTGAAATAGAAGGACTTACGCTAATTATTGCACCCGTTGTTCCATCACTCCAAGTCACAAGACCAGAACAATTTGTAGCAGTAAGAGTGGTAGATTGACCATTACAGATAGTTGCAGTACCACTAATTATAGGTGGATCAACAGGAGTTCCTCCTGAAGCTAACGTGACAGTAGCTAAAGAACTTGTTGTGCTGATACAAGAACTTAGCACACAATTAGCTGAATAACTACCCGCTTCTGAAACTGACAAAGTGCTTCCAGTTTGACCACTATTCCATGTCACAATACCTATACAACCACTGGCAGTTAGAATTACTGATTGATTTGGACAAATAACAACCGAAGCAGGTGTAATTATAGGGGTATTTGGTACTGGATTTACAGTCACCTTCACAACACTCGACACTCCTTGATTACAAGAGCCAGAACCTGTTCCACTGCATCCATAAATTGCTCGGTAGTATTTAATAATTGTAGCCGTTGTATTATTTGTCAGAACTTTGGTAAAGCTTAGCCCACCTACTTGCTCATTAGTGTAGGTACCAGATGGAGTCAATGAAGATTGCCACGTTGGCGTACACATTCCCGAACCTCCAATGACCGTAGCATCTAAACTAATATTTCCGCCCGAACATATTGTACGCTCAGCGGCATCTGTAATTGTAATTTGTGGATCAGGAACTACTTGAATTTGATATACGTTGGATGAAACTGCATTAGCTCCACAAGCATCTGTTACTTTTCGGCGGTAGTAGGTCGTTTCAGTTAATGCAGGCGGGTCAAAAGTTGTTGTGTTCGCCCCTGAAATATCTATAAAATTCTGATTATCGGTAGATGATTGCCATTGATATACATAATCTGCCTTACCACCACTCGCCAAACTTACATTTGAGACCGCTCCTGCATTGTATCCTGAACAGTTAATACCACTTGAAGATAATTCAATACTTCCTCCTGCTAACGCCGGTAAAATCGTTACGCTAAAAGTTTGAGTACTATTACAGCCTGTCGTACTATTTTTAATATTCAAAGTAAAGTTTTGAATACCCGTTCTCGCTGGTGGAATTACTACTAAAATCGGTGATACAGGCAGTATTTCTTCAGTAATCGTTATAAAATCAGGCATTGTTGAGGTCAAACTAAATTTATCTGGAGCATTGGTGGTGACAGTATATGATATACCAAATGTCGTGGCAGTATTACATATATTATCAATGGTTTCGAGTGAAATTGTTGGTAATGGATTTATACTAACTGTTTGTATCAATGACTCAGCACTTATACAAAGGTTTTCTGTACAGGTTGCACTATATGTGCCTGCTGATGAAACACTCAATATGCTTCCCGTTGTGCCAGTACTCCACGTAATCATCCCCGAACATCCATTAGCCGTTAATGTAGTCGAACCTCCCACACAAAAACTGCTATTCCCCGAAATTGTAGGAGCAATTGGAATCGAATTTATAGAAACTACTTTAGTCTGTGAAACTGCACTCACACAATCATTTAAGACACAAGTAGCATTATAAGTGCCTGATGTTGAGACATTTAATGTACTACTGGTCGCACCTGTATTCCAAATCACAACTCCTAAACACCCACTTGCGGTGAGAGTTGTTGAGTTTCCAGAACAAATACTTGTATTTCCAGAAATTATAGGAGCAGATGGAATAGTATTCACTACAACAGTTTGTGTTGTTGATGCCACACTCACACAATTATTCACGACACAAATCGCACTATAAGTACCTGATGATGAAACGTTTATAGAAGTAGCACTCGTACTATTAGACCAAACTACTGTACCGCCACAATCACTTACACTGAGTTTAATAATTGTTCCGTCACATACCATATTATCTATATCATCTGAAATTACAGTCGGAGCATTGGGTATTGGGTTGACCGTTAAATTAAATATATTGGAAGGTAAACTCACACATAAATTTTCAGTACAAGTTGCACTATAAGCTCCCGCTGATGAAACACTTAACGTACTTCCTGTTGATGAATCACTCCACGTAACTGTACCTGCACAACCACTCGCTGTCAAGAAAGTTGAGTTGCCTACACAAATATTTGTATTTCCTGAAACTGTTGGTGCATTAGGAACATAGTTTACTCTAACTCTTACTGATGATGAAATTGAACGTCCACAAGCACTTGAACCTGTTCCCGAACAGTCATAAACCACTCTGTAATACTTAACCAATGGTGTTGACGAGCTATTATTTATAAGCGTTTTAGAAAAACTCAAACCACCTACTTGTTCAACTGAATAAGTGCCAGTTTGCGTTGCCGACGATTCCCAAGTGGCGGTACAAGTTCCTGAGCCACCAATTACAGTTGCTTCTAAATTCACACTTTCACCCGAACAGATTACTCGTTCATTGGCATCCGTTAGCGTAATCTGCGGGTCTGCCACAATTTGAATTTGATGTACATTTGAAGAGTAAACTACTATTCCACAAGCATCAGTTACTTTTCTACGATAATACGTTGTTTGTGTAATGGCAGGCGGATTATAAGTTGTAAGATTTTCTCCAGCAATATCAGTAAAATTTTGATTATCTGTTGATGACTGCCATTGATAAACATAAGCTGATTTTCCACCACTTGCTACACTTCCACTTGAAATTACCCCAGGATTATAACCAGCACAATTGATTGTACTTGATGAAACTTCAATACTTCCGCCCAGCAAAGCAGGCAAAACAGTTAAACTAAAAGTCTGGTTATTAATGCAATTTGTTGTACTATTTTTTAAATTTAATGTAAAACTGTGTGTACCTGTTTTACCAGAGGGTATAGTTATGGTTATAGGCGATACCAACAAATTAGTTTCAGCAGTTGCCATAAAATCTGGCATTGTTGAAGTTAAAGTATATTTATCAGGAGAATTAGTTGAAGATGTATAGGCTAAATCAAAAATTGTTGCAGCATTACAAATACTATTTATAATACCAAAAGTAACAGTTGGGTTTTGATTGACAACTATATTTTGTATTGTAGAAGCTGCACTCATACAACCATTGACTGAACAAGTAGCGTTATAAGTACCTGATGACGAAACTATTATTGAAGTACCACTTGTGCCATTTGACCAAACTACTGTGCCCCCACAATCACTGACAGTTAGCTTTACATTTGTACCTGCACAAACAATATTATCGGCATCATCTGATACTATAGTTGGGGCTGAAGGTATTGAATTTACTATAACCATTTGGGTAGCAGAAGCTAAACTCACGCATATATTTGCAAAACAAGTAGCATTGTATGTTCCTGCTGATGAAACAATTATTGAAGTACCACTTGTGCCATTTGACCAAACTATTGTTCCCGAACAGCCGCTTGCGGTTAAAGTTGTAGAAGCCCCAAAACAGATACTTGTATTTCCAGCAACCGTTGGTGCATTTGGTACTGGATTGATAGTAATACTTGTTGATGCCAATCCACTTTCACAATTAGTATTCAATGAGCATCTAAAATCATAATTAAGTATCGTAGAAGAATTATAGGTTGATGGGCTTATTGAAACTAAACTTCCATTTGTCCAAGAACCATTATTCAAACGATATTTAGCACTTCCAGAAATACACGAAATAGATAAATTAAATCCTGATTCACTATTACAGAAAGTCGTTTTATTGGCGGAGTTTGCAATCGTTGGAGTTTCTGGAATAGCATTTACATTAATAACTATGGCAGTTCTTTCAGTCTGACAGGTAAGAATCGCCGTACTTTGCTGCTCACGAGCTACATAATAGGTTGTAGTTGATGTGAGATTTGGTGTAGCAAAACTTGTACCCGTTTGTGTTTGAGTCAAAGTAGAAGCATCAATAAACCATTTATATATACCAAATGCACTCGGACTATTAATATTTAATGTTTTTATACCACTTTCACAAATATCTCCTATCGGATTTACTGAAACGCTTGGAATATCACTCCAACCTTGCTTGGTTACTGTAATGGCCGCTGTTGCTGTACAATTTCCAGACATAATTGTTATTCTATATGTATCTGAGTTAGCAGACTGAACTGTACTATTCACCGTCAAAGTTTGGCTTGTAGCTGTAGCTATATTTCCAGCTAAATTCTGCCATTGATAGCTATATGACCCATTTCCTCCAGTCGGATTAGCAGTTAAAATTGTTGAGCTATTTAAAACACCAGTGATACAAAAAGCATTTGTTCCCGAAATTGATGCTGAAACACTTGGCGTAACAACAACATCAATTTTTGCTCTTAAACTTTCACAATTATTGGCATCTTTCTGACTCACAAAGTAGCTCGTTGTACCTGTTGAACTTGTCAAAGGGCTTGGAGCAGCTCCACTTGAAGTTCCACCTACAGCATTAGTACCGTACCAAAGTAAAGTATTTGTATTTGTACCTATTGAGGTAGCCGAAAGTGCCGAAACTGTCGAATTTTGACAATATACTACGGGAGTTGCCACTGTCGGTGTTGATGGTAAATCATTGATCGTTACAGTAATAATTGTTTTAGCACTTTCACAGTTAGCTGGTTCACGGCTTTTTTGACTTACCTTATAAATCTGTGTTCCAACAGTGGTTGTATTGGGAGTTGGAGCTGCCCCCAATATATTATCATTTTCATCGTACCATATTAATCTATTAGAGTCTACTGCCGTAGCCAAAAGTACAGTTGCGGTGCTATTTTTACAATAGGCTACTGCTGTTGTGGCACTTGGGGCATTAGGTATGGCATTAATTAATACATTTATTACAGCTCTCGAACTCTCACAGTTATTGGCATTTTTCTGACTTACATAGTAAGATGTTATGCCAATTACACTCGAACTTGGGGTTGGAGCAATAAGACTTGATGTTCCATCTGATGAGCTCGTACCGTACCATAACAAAGAATTAGAACCACTTGCAATAGCCGACAGTATAGTTGTTGGAGCATTCTGACAATAATTTATTGCATTCGTAACAGTCGGTGTAACGGGTGTATCATTGATTTTAATAGTAAAAATTTGGTCTGGCGAGATACAGGTCGTGCTGGAGTTTTTTACTGAAACAATAAATTGGTAAGTATTGGGTGTTGCATTCGCAGGAATTGTAACATCAATTGGCGAACTGCCCATTGTGGCATTATTAATTGCTAAAAAATTACTCAAAGCTGGATTTCCCACTGAAATGCTATATTGATTTGGTGAATTTGTGGTAGCCGAAATGGGTAAACTAAAACTCGTAGCACTATTACAAATATCAGCCACACTGCCCAAAGTAATAGTTGGAATAGGATTTACTATAACTGTTACTGGCGTACGAATACTTTCGCAAGTGGTATTACTATTATATACACTTAAATAATAAGTATATGTACCAACGGCTAATGAAGTAGTTGTATAAGTTGCTGCTGTCCCTAAAACTGTCGTTGAAACATTGGTTTCATACCATCTAAAACTTTCATCTGCATTTAAGGTTGAAGTTGCAGAAAGCGTTACGGTTCCGACATCACATCGAGAGGCATTATTGGCAGTTGGAGCGATTGGTAAAGCGTTGACGATCAATTTACCCGAATTATTAACAGAACTTACCACTTGAGTTTTTGTACAAGTACCTGTCCCTGAGTTTGTTACGGTCGTAAATACTGCTCTTACTCTATAAAATGTGTTATTATCTAAAAAAGGAACATTCGACAACGAAAGAGTATTGGTGGTTGTTCCAATTATGTTGGGTGAACTATCATTCAAATCGCTATATGAGCCAGCCGTAGTTTCAACAGTACCTTTTTGCCATTTAATAGAAGTTGTGATTCCTACAAAAGTTGCTAAAAAAGAAGTACTTCCGCCTGTACAAATAGCTGGTGAATCTGCAATATTATTTATTGAATTAACTGATAAAGTTGCTTGATTTGAGATTATCGAGCAAGAATTTGCATCAGAAACAACACATCTATAAATGCTCAAATGCGGATTTTCGGCATTCCCGATATTTTTAACTTTTAATTCAGAAGTTGTCGATGTACTTGTTATAACCAAGTTTGTTGTGGCACTTACAGTCAAGAAATCTGCATCACTGGGCTTCTTACATTGCCATATAAAAGTACTTCCTGCAGAAGCGGCTATTGTAAAGTCGACAGTATTTCCATCACAGTCTGTCTGAGAAATTGGTTGGAGTGAAATACTGGGGCGTTGAGGAGTTAGCGTAATTCCTGAGGTAGGTAAAGTGTTTAGTCCACCACAATTTGTAAATAAACAACGTACCTTTTTGGAGGTTGCTAAGCTGTTCAATGTCAACGAAACAGTCTCTCCAGCAATATTCATTGAGCCGCTTCCCCCCGAAATATTTGACCAGTTTCCCACCGAAATCTCTTCCTGCCAAATATATCTATCTGCCCCAATAGCAGCGGCGGTCAGAGTTACATTAGTTCCTGAGCAAAAGGCGGCTGGTGTCAATGGTTGGGTAGTAATATTGATAGGATTGCTAACCGTAAAAATTGCTTTATAATTTGCCCCCCCAACATTCTGATAGTGAGTTCCACTTCCTCCACTATAAGTAAAATCCGCACTCGAATAAACCTCAATGGTATAAGTTCCATCGGCCAAACCTTGCAAAATGTTAGTATTTACACCTGCATTTGTCCATTGTTGGTCACCAGAACCATTTAGATTAATATCAAAACCAAGATTTATTGATGTAAAACCAACCAAATTGGGGTCCGTCCCATTTTTATAGACACGGTAATGCAAATACCCATTCAAAATATCATCCGTTCCATTTTTATAGGTTTTATTCTGTCCTCCCTTTATTACAAGTGAGTTTACACACGAAAATACACCCAAATTTAAACCGTGAAAATCAGGGTTTCCTGTGGATGCGAACAAATCATAATAATTAGCTGACCCTCCATTAGCTTGAACAATTACATAAGATTCAAATATGCCACTTCCCGCAAAAGTTGAAGTCGAACACAGCTCTAAAATTATAAAAACAGCAATAAGTTTTTTTGTGAATGAAAGGAGAACATTCTTCATAAATAATAAGTTAAATTTTTACAGCAAAGTTTTATAAGGCGATCATTTATCTCCGCCACAACCATCAATAAATGCTTCGAAAACTGCCCCCTGCTCTACTTGAAAGCCAGGGTTTAACAAGATTTTCTTGGCTGCATCATATTTGGCATTTGCTCCATTTTCGAGCAAATTAGAGGCTGAAATTGTATTAGGTGATTCAAACTTCAAAATACTCCCATTCGGCAGTTTTTTACTTAAATTATAGTCAAAGCATGGAGGTTCGCCTTGTATATAGACAGTGAAACTTTTAGGAGGTAACGAAATAAAAATTCGATTTTGAGAATCGATTGTAGTGCTTAAAGTTGTAGATTTTTGAAGAATATCGGTAAATTTTGTTCCTGCTGGATATCGCCCATTGTTTGCAATCAAATGATTGACTTTCAAGCTATCTTCATCAAAGTTGATCGCAACAATTACTTCACGCTTGCCCACACTTCCTGTTGAATCAAGTTGGTAAATCAAGCTTCGCCAATGTTTACCTTTTTGATAAAAATTTGGAGAAGGGACAGGGTTCAACGCTCCGCCATAATGATTGAGGTAATAAACAGCTTGCGAACCATTGATAAATCGTTTTTGAATTTGTAAGAGTTGGTCAATTTCTTTTTTCAAAGGTTGCAAGCCTGTCGGATGATAATCAAAACCGTAGGTATCAGTACCATAAGTAGTATTATGAGCTGGATAACCATAATAATCTGGATAAAAGACCGTAGGCACACCCAATTGATTATTTGTCAAAATATAAGCATACGCCAAAATCGGATTTTGCCAAATCAAAGCATCACCATAAGTCGGATTCGAACTTCTGAAATCGTGGTTATTCACAAAGGTCACCAAGTTGAACCCACTCATACCACGTCCATCTCTGAAACTATTATAAAAAGCATTTCGAGCATCCGCACCATTATCGCAGGCTTGCTTAAGGGCATCTCTTAAAGCAAAATCAAATACTTTTGGCTGAATGGCCGTTCGAGCAGCCGTACTCATCGAAGCGTTTACATCAGCTACCCAATTTTGTATCGCTGGATTTTCTTGACCGTACCACTCACCTACTACCAAATCAGGAATTTTATTGGCATTATACATTTCGGTCAGCATTTTCCCAACAAAATTTGCTTCAAAATGCTTGATAGCATCCATCCTTAGGCCTCTTACTTCCAATTCATCATACGCCCATTTTGTCCAAGCAATCAAGGTATCACGAGCCATTGATTGATTATGATCATAGTCATAAAAATAATCCATGCTTTGCATACTCCATTGAGGGCCAATACAAGTAGTTGTCGCCCCGCCCGTTGAACTTGCTCCACCTTCGTTCCAATTTGGTCTGAATGACTTCCAGTTACTTCCACCACGTCCACTTGGCAAACCCGTAAAATCTGTAAATGTCTGAAACTGAACTTTATAGGTCGAAGAATTCCAGTTTGCAGGATTAGCAATATCTGTGCTACCAGTAGTGTACCAAATCTTCGAGATTCGGTGGTCGGTATAATCACCGCAAAGATTTATAGCTTGAATAACTAAGGTATCGCCATCAGAATTATAATTATTGGCATCAAGTGTAATTTTAAATTCATCAACATCATTCGTAAAATCAAAAGTATTCCAATAGCCTTGCTTCAGATTCGTTACATATTCAGCACCAGATGCAGCAATATCTGAGTTAACTGTAATAGCTGTATTTTTCGGGTTGCAACCACTCGCAAAATCCCAAGCCTGTCCGCCACCTGCTTTAGTTGTAGTGGCAAAAAACATAATTTTCTTACCAACATATCCGCCCGAACGAGAACCAATACTCACATAATATGTACCTACTCCCAAACCAGTTGAACCACCAACGGGAATTATCATGCGTACTCGGTCAGATGGAAATGGTGATTTGTAAGAAGTATTGGGGCAAGAACCATCATTTCTTCCTGCATAAAACAACATATACTCTTTTACGGCATTATTAGCTTCGGGTTTTCCACCATCACGATGATTATAAACCATATCGCCCACTGGCTTTAGATTATTTGCCGTAAAAGTTGCCACCATATCTTTGATTTCTTGCTTAGTTCCGAGCGAAGTTTGCGTAGAATTCTGTCCAATAAATAAATCTTTTGGGTCATAGCCTCCCGACTTATTTCCATTGCCTGCAAATGGTGGAAACCAAATATGTGTAAAACCAGCCGCCGAAAGTTCGGGAGCTTTATTTTTGAGCGTATCTGACCAATTATAGCCTTGCCCAGCTTTGGGATAATCCCAATAAAAACCTTGAAGAAGCACCTGCTGTGCAAAAATAGAAGATATGCCTCCGAGATAAATCCAGAGGAAAAGTGTGAAGCTTTTCATTTTAATTATTTGGTTATAAGTATTTTCGTTAAACCAAACTTAGGATAAATGTTGCGTGCATCCAAGTAAAAAATATACTTTTTTTATATTTTATATAATTAAATTAAGATTATATATAAAAAGCGAAGTCTAACTTCATAAAATCAATAAACAAAAAAGCCGTCTCAAACGAAACGGCTCTTTGTGTACAACCCTAACCACTATGATGAAACATAATCTACTTAATATATTTACGCTGGCCGAAGTTTCGACCAATGCTCAAAAATTTTCCTATTTCTAAAAAATGATAGAGTTCATAAACTCCCAAAGCAAACAAAACCCCTACTAATAAAAATTGTAGTGGATAAATCATGATTAAATGACCAAGACTTGTATAAATTTGTAAAAACATAACGCTTCTTTTTTGGGTTATTTGAACATAACAAAGGTCTGAAAGTATTTTTGATAATTTTAGCGTAAAAACCCCTGATTTTTAGTACGTATTTTACGGTACTTCTACTTACGTATTTACCACTCGGACAGTTTTCCTTTCTTAAAAACTATTTTATTTCACGCTCAAATAAGCAACAAACAATGAAAATAAACATCGAAACCGCTGTAGATCAATCGGTTAGTGACGTATGGAATCAATTTGACGATAAATTACTCCTCAAACTATCTCCACCATTTCCTCCTGTGAAACTTATATCCTTTGGACAGAAAGTTGGTGAAAAAGTTACATTTGAGCTAAACTTTTTTATTATACGGCAAGTTTGGGTGAGTAAAATCACCGATTCTTATTTATCGGTAGCAGAATCATACTTTATTGATGAAGGAGTTCAGCTTCCTTTTTTCCTAAAATACTGGAAACACAAGCATCGTATTGTGAAAGATGGCAGTACAGGAAGTAAAATTATTGACGAAATTGAGTTTCGCACGCCCACTATTTTGACAGATTACATTTTTTATCCTATCTTGTATCTTCAATTCCTTTATCGCAAACCAATTTATCAGCGAATTTTCAAAACCCCTAACCCCTAAAGGGGAATAAAAGTCCCTAAAAGCTGATGTTGGTTGACTAAAATATGACCAAAGAAAATACTTAAAACTCCTTTAGGGCAAGGAGTAAATCAACTAACTAAACAGCACATCCTTTAGGTGGAGGATGTATTTACCACTATGAAATTAAACATTACTTGGAAAATCTTCATCGGCATGACGCTCGGTATCATTGTCGGTTATTTCATCCACAATCATTTTGATTTAGGGCAATTTGGCATCAAAGATGCCGCATTGCTTACACCCGAACAGGTAAAAGCTAATGAAGGCGTAAAAGATTGGAGTTCGTATCTGCAATTGCTTTCAAAGATTTTTTTACGAATGATTCAGATGATTCTGGGGCCATTGGTACTTTCTATTTTGGTTGTTGGAATTGCCAAACTTGGAGATTTCAAAGTAGTTGGTCGTATCGGTCTTAAAACATTGGGTTATTTTTATTTTGCAACTATTCTCTCGTTGGTAGCAGGTATGGTAGCCGTAAATATCATGAAACCAGGCAAGGTAATGACCCTCGATTTGCCAAGTACTGGCACAGATACGGGAGTGGAAGCCAAGAAAATGACGCTCGAAAACTTTATTACACACGTTTTCCCGAAAAGTATTTTTGAAGCACTTTCAACTAACGAAGTGCTACAAATTGTCGTATTTTCATTGTTTTTTGGCGTAGCATTGGCCGCCATCGGCGAAAAAGGCAAAAGCGTAACCAAAGCACTCGATGCCATTTCGGAAGTAATGTTTAAGATTGTAGGCTACGTAATGACATTTGCTCCCTATGCAGTATTTGGTTCGGTTGCTGCCGTTATCGCAGCTAAAGGTTTAGGCGTTTTAGGTGGTTATTTGTATCTAATCGTTTGTTTCTTCGCAACGCTTGCCTTTTTCATATTCATTGTCTTGTGGGTAATATGTCTCACCCAGAAAATTGATTATTGGAAATTATTGAAATACGTAAAAGACGCACTTTTCTTATCATTCAGTACGGCAAGCTCAGAGGCTTCTATGCCGCTACAAATTGAGCAATTGAAGAAATTCGGAATTTCAGAGCGAATCATCAGTTTTGTTTTACCGCTTGGTTATTCGTTCAACCTTGACGGCTCAATGATGTACATGACTTTTGCAACAGGCTTCATTGCCCAAATCTACGGTATCGATCTAACACTTGGCCAACAAGTGACGATGTTACTTACGCTCCTACTCACAAGTAAAGGTATTGCGGGCGTGCCACGTGCGTCATTAGTTGTTATTGCAGGAACACTCACGATGTTTGGACTTCCGCAAGAGGGTATTAGCTTAGTTTTGGCGGTTGACTGGTTATTGGATATGGGTCGCTCAGCAACTTCGGTAGCAGGAAATGCCGTTGCAACGGCAGTTGTGGCTAAGTGGGAAGGAGAATTGAATGAAGCTGCATAAAATTCAGCAGTTTAGATAACATAGTTTGAGCCACTATTTTTGCTAAGATAGTGGCTCAAATTTTTAAAATAATCAAATTCTACAAAACAGCTATCAACTCTTCAATAAACTCATGAAAAAAACTTTTATTTTACTGGTAGTAAGCATATTATCAATTACAGCAAAAGCACAAACGCTAACGATTGCACAGCAAGATTCTGCTTTTGTGAGAGAAAACTACACAAAAACCCAAGTACAAATCTCAATGCGAGATGGGGTAAAACTTTTTACCAATATCTATACGCCAAAAGATGCTTCTCCCAATAATACTTACCCGATTGTGATGCAACGGACTTGCTATGATGTTGCTCCATATGGAAAGGAAGAATACCCTAAAATGTTATATTATTCTCGCTATATGATGCGAGAAAAGTTCATTTTTGTTGACCAAGATGTGCGTGGCCGCTGGATGTCGGAAGGAGTATTCACCAATATGACACCTCATATTCCTAACAAAACAAAGCCAACTGACGTTGATGAAGCGTCAGATACTTATGATACCATTGATTGGTTAGTGAAAAACGTTCCAAATAATAATGGTCGAGTTGGACAATATGGCATTTCGTACCCTGGGTTTTATACTATTGCAGGAGCTTTATGTGGGCATCCAGCCTTGAAAGCAGCTTCACCACAAGCACCAATTTCTGACTTTTTCTTTGATGATTTTCACCATAATGGAGCTTTTACTCTGGGTTATGGTATGACTTTCCCAGTTTTTGGTGTACAGCACCCTCAACCAACGCCCAATTCGTGGTATGATGATAAATTTCCAAAACTCAATACTGTCGATGGTTTTGATTGGTATAAAACAATGACGCCTTTAAAGAATTTCAACAAAGTGTATGGCGATAATTTCTTTTGGAATGAACTTGTCGAACACCCAAATTATGATGAATTTTGGCAAAAACGAAATATCCTACCACACCTAAAAAATGTCAAAAATTTACCTGCAATCATGGTAGTTGGCGGTTGGTTTGATGCCGAAGATTTGCCTGGCCCATTGAATATTTACAAAAATTTAGAGAAATATAATGTAAATGCCTACAATACAATCGTAATGGGACCTTTTGGGCATGGAGATTGGGCTCGTGAGCGTGGACATCATTTTCACTCAAATGTTTATTTTGGTGACAGTGTTTCTACCTATTTTCAGAAAAATATGGAATTGAAATTCTTCAAACACTTTTTAAAGGAATCGGGAGATGGAAAAACTGGTTTACCTGAAGCATATTTATTTGATACTGGGAAAAAAGAATGGCGTGAATTTGCTGAGTTTCCAGTAAAAACTGCTCAAAAAATTGATTTTTACCTAAATCCAAATGGTAAATTATCAAATAAAATGACAGGAAAAGGATTTGGAGAGTATATTTCTGACCCATCAAAGCCAGTACCATACACCGAAGATCCAAAGCAAATTACAGGCTTTAGTCCACGAAACTATATGAGTGAAGACCAACGTTTTGCAGGCCGCAGAACTGATGTGATGACTTACGAAACTGAAGTTTTGACAGAAGATATTACACTCGGTGGCGAAATTATGGCAAACCTTAAAATTTCAACCACAGGAACGGACGCTGATTTTTTTGTTAAATTGATTGATGTTTACCCTGGTGACGAACCTAACTCTCCATATACACCCAAACATATTACGCTGGGTGGCTACCAACAAATGGTACGTAGTGAAATTATGCGTGCTCGTTTCCGCAACTCGTTCTCAAAACCAGAACCTTTGGTGGCCAATAAGAAGACTGACATTAATTTCCGTTTACAAGATGTTTTGCACACATTCAAAAAAGGACATAAAATCATGATTCAAGTGCAGTCAACGGCCTTTCCTTTGTTTGATATTAATCCTCAAAAATATGTACCAAATATCTACAAAGCAGAAGAAAGTGATTTTCAGAAAGCAACGCATCGCATTTATGCAGATAGCAAAATTTCAGTAGAAGTATTGAAATAGTTATCAAACAAAAACGCCTCATAATCGGCGAGTCGTCGGACCGTTGATTATGAGGCGTTTTAATATAATTCTTTCTATCAAGCTCCTTCCAGTTTATCCAAAATTAGCTCTTCGATATATTCTCTAATTGAATCAATTTTTATTTGTGTAACAACGTCTTGTGCGAAAGCTAAAAGTTGTAAACGAATCGCTTCTTTTTTCGGAATACCTCTCGACTGCATATAGAAAATAGCTTCGTCGTTCAACTGTCCAGTAGTTGTTCCGTGCGAACATTTTACATCATCCGCCCAAATTTCTAATTGAGGTTTGGTGTTCATTGTTGCCTCATCAGAAGTCACTACGTTACGACAATTTTGGTAAGCGTTTGTTTTCTGAGCATCTTCTCTTACGAAAATCTTGCCATTGAAAACACCCGTCGATTTGTCCATCAAAATACCTTTGTAAAGCTCGTGGCTTTCACAATTTGGTTTTCTGTGGTCAACAACTGTGTGATTATCAACGTGTTGCTTGCCATTTGGCACGTACAAGCCAAATAAATGACTTTCAATATGCTCGCCATCAAGTACTACATTGAGGTTGTTTCTTACGAATCCACCATTCAAAGTTGCCGTTGCTGAATAAAAATAACTACGTCCTTTTTGGTAAACTTGTGTAGTACCAATATGGTAAGATTTATCGCTTTCACTTTGCACTTTGTAGTAATCAACCATTGCCGACTCGTCAACGATGATTTCGGTAACAGTATTTACAAACGCAGCACCGTCGCCCACTGTGCGATACGCTTCAGCAATTTTTACTTGTGAATTTTTGCCAACAATTATCAAGTTACGAGGTTGCGAACCAACGTTTGAAGTACGCACATCCGAGATAAATCTTAAAATAATTGGCTCTTCAACTATCTTATTATCAGCTACTTGAACGACAACTCCATCATTGGCAAGAGCTGTGTTTAAAGCCGTGAAAGCATCCGTTTCGTAATTGGCATATTTACCGAAATAACCTTCGATTAATTCTGGTTGTTGAGCCAATGCTTCCGAAAACGGAATAACTTTTAGCTTATTTTCGGGAGTAGCAATTTGCGAAAGTTCGGCATTATACACACCGTTGATAAAATACAAAACGTTTCCAGTAAGGTGTGGCAACGGAATCTTATCAAGGTCGGCTTGATTAAAATCGGTTTTTGTATGAAAATCAAACGTTTGCTTTACTAAATTGCTCACATTTGAGTATTTCCATTCTTCATGACGAATAGTTGGAAAACCTAATTTATCGAAATTTTGCATCGCTTCACCACGCAGTTGATGAATCGGCAAAGCGGCTTTTCCATTCAATTTTGCTTGTGACAACTGAAAATCAGCGATTAATTCTGCTTTTAGACTTGATGCGTCTTTATTTTCTATCGAACTCATTATTCAAAATTTTCTATAATCAATTTCTCCGAACAATTTCGGAAAATTGTTCTACAATTCTGCAATTGCTTCTAATTCTACTTTATACCCAAAGTGCAATTCAGGCACTGGAATGATTGAACGTGTGGGGCGATGTTCTCCGAAAAATTTTGCATAAAGTTCGTTCACAATTCCCCAATTTTCTCCGCCTGAAATATAAACCGTTGTTTTTACTACATTTTCAGAACTCAACCTTACTTCCTGCAAAATTTGCGTTAAATTATCAAAAACAACCTTTAATTGCTCTTCAATACTCGACTCAATTGGAAGTTTTTCGGCCGTTTTGATTTTTATGGGCAAAATACCCGAAGTAAAAAGAAGCCCACCACTCACAATCGCTTGCGAATAATGCCCCACAGGTTTTGGACTATCTTTAACTTGAATTTTCTGCATAAAACCAATTTTGAATGATAGAATGAGTGAATAGCGGAGTTTTGAATATTCTATCATTCACTCATTCTATCATTCATTCATTGTATATTAAGCCACCTCAAGAGCATCAACTTCATTCTTAATCCAATCGTAGCCTTTTTCTTCCAATTCGAGAGCTAATTCTTTTGTTCCCGATTTTACGATACGGCCTTTATAAAGTACGTGTACGAAATCTGGCACGATATAATCGAGTAAACGTTGGTAGTGAGTTACGACCACAAACGAACGTTGTCCATCACGTAATTGGTTTACGCCTTCGGCAACAATACGAAGAGCATCAATATCAAGACCTGAATCGGTTTCATCCAAAAGTCCGAGAGTTGGCTCAAGCATGGCCATTTGAAAAATTTCGTTGCGTTTTTTCTCTCCACCCGAAAAGCCTTCATTGAGTGAACGTTTCAAGAGAGCATCGTCGATTTTTACCAATTTTGCCTTTTCTCTCATACGCTTCAAAAATTGAGCGGCATCAAGTGGTTCTTGACCATTATATTTACGAATTTCGTTGAGAGCCGTTTTCAAGAAATTGATGGTTGTAACACCTGGAATCTCAACAGGGTATTGGAATGCCAAGAAAATACCTTCAGCAGCACGTTTTTCGGGAGCTAAGTCAAGTAAATCTTTTCCGTTAAATGTAACCGAACCGTCGGTCACCTCGTAGTCTTCACGACCTGCCAAAACCGAAGCCAAAGTACTTTTACCTGAGCCGTTTGGCCCCATGATAGCATGGACTTCACCCGGCTTGATTTCTAAATTGATTCCACGTAATATTTCTTTTTCCTCAATTCTGGCGTGTAAATTACTGATAGTGAGCATTTTATTTTTATTGCTTATGATAAACTTAATAGGTATGTGCGAAATAAAATAACAAAATAGATAGGTTTTAGTTCGCAAACAATTCGCAAAGATACAATCAAAATAGCCAAGATGCTATTCTTAATTATAATAACTCTAAATAAAGCATTGTTGTTCCTTTTTTCTTGGATTTTTTATATGTTTTCAAGAAACTACTTCGTAAACCTTCACAGGTAAAGCTTTATTTTTGAGATTGATTTCACCTACTTCTTGGCACGTAAAAGATTCTTTTACAATCATGTAGGCTTTTTCACTCAATAATATTTGACTTGGCTGGGCAGCAGACTGCAAACGTTGGGCAGTATTTACAACATCACCGATAACGGTATAGTCCAATCGTCGGAGTGATGCCGAGCCAATATTTCCCGAAATGACCTCGCCAGTATTGATCCCAATTGAAACCTTTGGCGTATATTTTATATGGCTTGGCAAACTTTCTTCGATAGAATCTATTCTTGTTCTTACAGCCAATGCCGCTTCAATGGCACGGTCGAGATGATATTCTCCCTTAAAAACTGCCATTACTGCATCACCCATAAATTTATCAATGTGTCCGCCTTGCTCCATGATTTCTTTGACCATCGCATCAAAATATTTATTAATGAGATTGACAACAATATCGGGCGTTTCTTTCTCCGAAATGGCCGTAAAACCGCAAATATCAACAAATAAAACGCTGGCTTCGATGGTTTCGTTGGCAGTTAATGAAGATTCAAATTCGTGGCTTCCCATAAATTTCAGTACATTTTCATCAACATACATTTTCAAAATATTATTTTCTTTGATTGCTTGAAGCGTTTCTCTGATTTGAATAACGTGCTTGAGCGTTTTCTCGACAGTTAGTTCCAAATCTTCAAAATTGATGGGTTTACACAAAAAATCAAATGCTCCTCGATTCATGGCCACTCTAATATTATCCATATCGCCATAAGCAGAAACGATTACTGATTTTAGCAAGGGATTTTGCTCGGCCAATTTTGTAAGCAATGTCAAACCGTCCATTTCGGGCATGTTAATATCGCTCAATATCATGTCAATATCTGGATTCTCCTGCAAAAGACGCAAGGCTTCTGCACCGTTGGCAGCAAAGGAGAATTCATATACTTTTTCTCTGATTTGTCGGCGGAATTTTTGTTTGATGAGGATTTCTAAATCGGCCTCATCATCAACAACCATTATTTTGGCGTTCATAGTGAGCTTTGGAGTTTTTGTTTGAGTTCGATGAAGTCGAGTGGTTTTGTCAGGAAATCGTTCGCTCCCAAAGCCAATGCTTGGTCATGGCTTTGAGCATCGCCGTAGGCGGTTATCATCATAATTGTTGGCGGTGAAGTAGGCGATTTCGAACGAATTTGGCGTAAAAGTTCAATACCACTCATGCCTGGCATATTAATGTCGGAAAGTATCAGCACTGCTTCTAAATCTTGGTCTTTCAGAAATTCCAAAGCTTCCTCGCCCGAACCACTGAATGCAAAATCAAATTCTCCCGCACGGATTTCTCGGCGAAAACGTTGCTGAAACAGCGTTCTGACATCTTCTTCATCATCAACGACTAATATTTTCATGGGAATATGAGCTATTTTATTTCTATTGAAATTGCTTTCAAATATAAGGTAATTTAATGATAAATGTAGTTCCTTCGCCTTCAATGCTTTCGACTTCGAGCATACCGCCATGACCTTTTGTAATAATATCATAACTCAACGAAAGCCCCAAACCTGTGCCTTCACCTGTGGGTTTGGTGGTAAAGAATGGTTGAAAGATTTTGGCTTTTATTGCTTCTGGCATTCCTGTTCCGTTGTCTTTCACTCGAATTTCTATAAAGTTATCCAACTTTTTGGTAAAAACAATGACCGTTGGTTTATATTGCCCTTGTTGAGACGTTGCATACAACGTCTCGACGGTGTTAAGGTTTCGTTGGTTTACCGCATAAAACGCGTTATTGAATAAATTCAACAGAACACGACCAATTTCCTGTGGAATTACTGCTATTTTAGGTAAATCTTCGTCAAATTCTGTTCTAAAATTTGATTGAAAATCTTTATCCTTTGCCTTCATACCATGATAACTCAGACGTAAATATTCATCCGACAAATTATTGATATCAGTCAATTCCTTTTCTCCTGTTCTGGTTCGGGAATGTTCGAGCATTCCTTTCACTATACTACTTGCTCGCTTGCCATGATGGTTGATTTTCTCTTGATTTTGACCTAAATCGGTCAATAATTCTTCGATATATTCTTTGTCTAATGCTGGTCGATTTATTTCTTCTTTTAAATCTTGGGCTATACCTACACTTAATTCTGAAAAATTATTTACAAAATTTAATGGATTTTGTATTTCGTGAGCAATGCCTGCTGTTAGTTCGCCCAATGATGCCAGTTTTTCCTTTTGGATGAGTTGTGCTTGAGTGCTACGAAGAGTTTCTAAGGACTCCTGAAGTTGGGTACGCTGTTGGTAGATTTCGTCACGTTGGTGTTGAAGTAGGGCATTGGCTTTTTGTTTTTGACGGTTGTTGCGATAAAGAAAAAAGCTAATCATAGAAACAAAAAATAAACCACCAAGAGAGGCATAAAGCCTGAGATTATTGGTATATTCTGATTTGGTTTTTTCTAACTCCCATTTTCGCTCTTTGTCCTGATACTCCAAGTCCAGTAATCTCTGAATATCTCCTTGTTTCTCGGCCGCTTCGATGGCATTGATAGCTATTCTATAGTAGGTAGCGGCTTTTCGATGGTTATTGAGCTTATCATAAATGGTAGCGATTCTAAAGCCGAAAAGCTTTTTTCTATGTAATGAATCATCCCTTACAGAACCTAATTGATAGGCTAATTGAGAATAGTGAAGAGCAGAGTCAAGCTGATTGAGTCTGAAATAAACATCACCAATTCCAAAGGTTTTTTCCATAATATTTCTTTCATCGTTGAATTTTTTGTAAAGTGTCAACGCTTGTCTAAGATAGTCCAGTGCTTTTGGGTAAGATTTTTCAAAAGAATAAATAAACCCTTTAGCCGCTAAGGCATCGGCTCTTTTTCTATCATTTTCTGGATTAAGTTGGAGCGATTGGTCTATGTAGTAAGTAGCAGAGTCTAACTGTCTAAACCCTGCCCTGAAGTAGGTTACACCTATCCTATTTAAAGTACTAATTAGTTCTTGCTTATTGTTGATTTTTCGGGCAAGTTGTTCTATTTTAAGATAGTTGTCGAGTTCTTTACGAAAATCTTTTTTCACAAAATAAATCGTTGAGAAGCCTCTCAAACTTTTGATAATGCCCAGAGTATCATTTAGTTCTTCGTAAATTTTAAGGCTTTTTTGGTAATTACTAATCGCCGTTACAACATTAGAATTTGCATAATTGATATTACCCAACAATAATAATGCCTCTGCCTCCCCAGTTCGATAATTGTTTTTGGAACTTAGTACACGTACCTGATTGATGTAGTACATTGCACTGTCCACATTACGGAGGGGCGAAGGAAGTCCAAAGGCTTCGCCTAATTGGAGCAACACACGTATTCGGCTCGTATCGGGTTTAGTGATAGCAAGGTGTTTTTTAAGATTGACAATGGTCTGTCGGCTTTGACAAAAGCCTAAAGTACAAGTAAAAATAAACAAGAAAATAAAGGATAATCTTTTCATTTTCAGTTGTTTTAAATCGGTAATTTAATGATAAATGTTGTTCCTTCGCCCTCCACGCTTTTACACTCAATCGTACCGCCATGTCCTTTGGTGATAATATCATAGCTTAAGCTCAAACCAAGGCCCGTGCCTTCACCTGTGGGTTTAGTGGTGAAAAATGGTTGAAAAATTTTTACTTTAATGTTTTCGGATATTCCTCCTCCGTTATCTTGTACTTTAATCTCGATGTCATTTCCTATCTTTTTTGTTGAGACAATTACCGTTGGTTTATATTCCATTTGCAATTTGGTGGCATTGCGTTGATTTATGGCATAAAACGCATTATTCAATAAATTTAATAATACCCGACCTATATCCTGCGAAACTACTTCTATTTTTGGCAAGTTTTCATCAAATTCAGTCCTAAATTCACTGTTAAAATCCTTGTTCTTTGCTCTTAATCCATGAAAACTTAATCGCAAATATTCATCACAAAGTGCATTTATATCTGTCGATTGCCGTTCACCTGTACTGGCTCGTGAGTGTTCGAGCATTCCTTTTACGATGGAAGAAGCCCGCTTGCCATGATGATTGATTTTTTCTTGATTTTGCCCTAAATCGGTCAATAATTCATCAATATATTCTTTATCTAATTCTGGTCGATTAATTTCTTCTTTCAAATCTTCGGTAATGCCTATGCTTAATTCGGAGAAATTATTGACAAAATTCAATGGATTTTGAATCTCGTGGGCGATGCCTGCCGTCAATTCTCCCAAACTCGCCAGTTTTTCTTTTTGGATAAGTTGGTTTTGCGAGGCTATAAGCTCAGCGGTACGTGCCTCGACTTGCTTCTCAAGCATCTCATTTTGATTAGAAAGAATTTGTTGTTTTTCTTCGCTTACTTGTATCAGTCTCCGAGCATTCTCTTTGATTTCTCTTATCATCCCCTTTATACGAATAGTTAGATAAATAATAAATGTTAGCGGAACTGGAAGAATCATTATGGTGTAGAAGAAAAAAATAGAGTAGGGGATTTTTAATAAAATGAGTACAAGCTCCGTGCATAATATTAAATGACCAATGCTGATACCGATAATAATGAGCCATAACACTCCTATATACTTTCTTACAGCAACGATAATTACATAAACAAGACATAATATCGTAAGTATAGATGTAATAACCCCTATTTGTAAAGTATAGTTTGTGAACTCAACACCCCATGCAAATACAATTCCTAAAAGAAGCAGTAAAGCAACTATCCGTTGAGAAGGATAAGAGCCGATAATTTCAAAGAGAACTAACAAGCTGAAAACTCGCAAAGCCCAAGATGCAAAATCCGCTGTTAATGATAACAACAGAAGCTGATTATAGCTGCAATCAAATGAAATCAAAAACCAAGTGAACACATAAAGAACTGAAAATATAACGGTTGTCATTAAAGACCTAATAAGTCTTTCCTCATTAAACTCTACAAATGAAAGCAACAATAACAATAAAGCCAAAATGCCATCTACTGAAAGCCAAAAAGTCTTAAAATTCAGTTCTTTTTTACCAATATCTGCTAACCTTTTAATATAGTTTGAATCTACAAATCGCAATAAATTATCATACTTGAGAAAAATAAGATAGGGTTGCCACTTATTAGGATAATCTACTATATGAATGGAAAGTTGATGTGTTTGGTTAGGAATCAGTTGAATAGCTAAAGAAGGTCGGTAAGCCTGTCTAACTTGCTCTGTAAAGGGTTGTCCGTTAATGCCAGTATTACCGCAAATTTGTATGAGCCGTCCATCTAAATAAATTTCGGCGGCAGCCCATGTTTGTTTATTCAACCAAAGAGGAACACCTACCATCGTAGAATCTAACATAAACTTAAGTCGAAACCAGCCTTCTACCCTTCCATTTTTATCCGCCATTTTTGAAGAAATTTCACTGGGACTCAAAGGTTGCCAGTCCGATACTTTCATTGAAGTATCACTCCAAGCTTTATTGTATCCACTTTTAAAAAGCCATTTATCAGACTTAACAATCGAAAATACACCCTCATTATCAAATTTTTCTTTTGACACAACCTGTATATCTTTTTCAGAAAAGGCCTGAAAAGCGGTACACAAAAAAAGTATATAAAACAAAATAGCTCTCATAAGGTGATTTATTTCAAATCGGTAATTTTATAATAAACTCAGTACCTTCACCTTCTGTGCTTTCTACTTCAAGCGTGCCGCTATGTCCTTTCGTAATAATATCATAACTCAACGAAAGCCCCAAACCTGTGCCTTCGCCTGTGGGTTTGGTCGTAAAGAATGGTTGAAAGATTTTGGCTTTTATTGCTTCCGACATTCCTGTTCCGTTGTCGATTACCCGAATTTCTATAAAATTATCCAACTTTTGGGTAGAAACAATAACCTTTGGTTTATATTGCCCTTGTCGAGACGTTGCATACAACGTCTCGACGGTGTTGAAGTTTCGTTGGTTTACCGCATAAAACGCATTATTGAATAAATTCAGCAAAACACGGCCAATTTCCTGTGAAATTACTGCTATTTTGGGTAGATTTTTATCAAAATCGGTTCTGAAATCTGCATTAAAATTTTTGTCTTTTGCTCGTAAACCATGATAACTCAATCGAAGATATTCATCTGTTAAAGCATTTATATCTGTCAATTCTTTTTCGCCAGAACTTGTGCGTGAATGCTGCAACATTCCTTTTACAATGCTACTTGCCCTTTTACCGTGTTGATTGATTTTTTGTTGATTTTGGGTCAAATCTCCAATGATTTCATCAATATATTCTTTGTCTTTTTCTGGAATGTTCACCTTTTCTATTTCTTCCTTCAATTCTTGGGCGAGATCGATGCTTAATTCGGAGAAATTATTGACAAAATTTAATGGATTCTGAATTTCGTGGGCAATTCCTGCCGTAAGCTCGCCCAATGAAGCCAATTTTTCTGATTGTATTAATTGTGCTTGGGTGGCTTTCAGATCTTGCAAGGCTTTTTCTGCTTTGGCTCGTTGCGTATCTATTTCTTCTTTCTGATTGTGCAATATTTGATTAGCCTTGTGCTTGATTTGATTATTTCGATAAAGAAAGAAAAGCACCAACAACACAACAAATAGTAAAGTCGAAAGACCATAAATTTTGATTTTATCTTCGAGGTCTGCTTGGTGTACTTCTATTCGGCGTTGCGTCATTAATTCACGCTCTTTTGCATCGTAAGCAAGGCGTTCTATTTGTCGAACTTGCTCTTGATTAAATAAACTGTCTTTTTCGGCTGTTGCGATTTTATTATAATATAACGCTTCTTTCAAGTTATTTTTCTTTTCATACAACTCAGAAAGTAATTGTGCTGACAAAACTGTAACTGGCAAAAATTGATTTTCATTTGAGCGAGTAAGTGCTTTTTTTGCATAAAAAATTGCAGAATCCTGTTTATTTGAATCCTTAAAAATACTTGCTAAACCATAGTAAACTCGACCTTCATGAAATTTTGATTGAAAAGATAGACTTCTACGAAAATACACCAAAGCAGAGTCTCGCTGACTAAGAGCAGCAAAGGTAGTTCCGATGTAATAAGTGGTTGTAGATAATTGGTGTGCAGCTTTCTTTTTCAGTAAATTTTGATACGCATTTTTGAAAAACCCAAGTGCTTCTTGATACTTTCCCATATCTTTATAAACATATCCCGAGGTTTGATTGAGCGAATATTCAAGGTCAGAAATCTGCAATGAATCTTTAATTCGGCTGGCTTTTGATAAATACTCTAAAGCACTTTTAAACTGCTTACGATTGGTATAAAGTAAAGCCAATTTCAGATTAATGTTGCCCAGTTCTTTTGACATTTTGCCCTTTTCACAGATATAGCGAGCTTCTAAAAGTTTATTGAGCGCCTCGGCATAATCAGAAGTATTGAGCATGATTTGGCCTGATGACAACGCACTTAAAACTTTACCCTTATCATACTTGATTTTACTTGCCAAAGCCCACGCTTCTCGCCCATAACGCAGTGCTTGAGTTGGATTACTTGAAGCAAACAAAGTAGTAAGTTTATCTAAGATCAGTACTTTTATGGTATCATCTTTGGCTTTCGAAAGTTCATTTTTTAAGCTATCAATCGAAACAGCATTAAATGATTGAGCTAAAAGCACATTTGCAGTAAAAGTGAATAAAAACAAACAAATGTACTTTTTCATAAAGCTTTTATTTTAACGGTAATGTTATAATAAATGTCGTTCCTTCACCTTCGGTACTTTCTACTTCAAGTGTTCCTGCGTGTCCTTTTGTGATAATATCGTAGCTGAGTGAAAGTCCCAAACCTGTTCCTTGGCCAGTTGGTTTGGTGGTGAAAAAAGGTTGAAAAATCTTTGTTTTTATGTTTTCAGGCATTCCTCCGCCATTATCGGTTATTTTTATCACAATTTCTTCATCGGTCTTTAACGTTTTTATTTGCACAAGTGGTTTGTAGCTTTCAATACCAGCTTTAGCTTTTTGCTGAACAGCATAAAAAGCGTTATTAACGATATTGAGTAAAACTCGTCCAAAATCTTGAGGAATAACTTCGATTTTGGGCAGATTTGCATCTAAATCTGTCTTGAAATCAGCATTGAAAGTTTTGTCTTTGGCTCGTAAACCATGATAACTCAGACGCAGGTATTCATCAGCAAGTGCGTTTATATCGGTCAATTCTTTTTGTCCGTTGCTAGCTCTTGAGTGTTGTAGCATTCCTCGCACAATGCTTGCGGCACGCTGCCCATGATGCGTGATTTTTTGTTGATTTTGACTTATATCACTCAAAATTTCAGCGATATAGGACTTGTCGAAATCTTCTTTATCGAGTTCCTCTTGTAATTCTTGACAAAGTTCAACCGAAACTTCCGAAAAATTGTTGACAAAGTTTAAAGGATTCTGAATTTCGTGGGCAATTCCAGCGGTGAGTTCGCCCAAAGAAGCCATTTTCTCGGCCTGAATTAATTGATTTTGGGTAGTTTTGAGTTCTTCAAGGGCTAATTCTAAAGATTCTTTTTGTTTTGTAAGTTCGGCAGTTCGCTCAGCCACTTGGTATTCGAGTTCTTGTTTTTTAGCTTCAATTATTCTTCTTTCTGCTTCGGCTTTATCACGCATTACTTTGTCACGTTTGGCTTGGCGTTGGGCATAAATCGTAAAACCTAAAACCCACATAAAGGCAAATCCACGTGCCGTATCGAAATAGTCTTTGTTGTCTTTAAAAAAGTTGGGCGTAAGAAATAAAAAAAAGTCGTTAATGAGATAAACAATAGCTGCTGGCACAAATGCAATAGACAGCATTCGGGCAGGCGGAAAGCCTTTTGAACGCTGAACAGCATAAAGTACAGTTAAACAAATAATTGTTGAATAAGATGTTTCGTAACCTGCCAAATTTATCAGCATCGACAAAATCATTATTCCCAGCCACGCAAAGTTTAGTACACTATGGAGTCTGTGATCACGAGTCTTTGTTTCTAAGATTTTTGTGACAACACCCATCACAACCGCCATTGTGGAAGTTGCAACTATAACATCGCTAAAATCAATTTTACTCATCGAAATTGTGGGTTTAAAGTTTGTGTTTAACTCAAACGTCTAATTTTATCATTCTGATTTCTGATTCTCTGACAAAGAATTCGTAGCACACTTCTCAAAAGTTCGTTTCGTTCTTCCATCAAATCAAAGAAATCTTCTTGGTCGATTCTGAAGAGTAAGACATCGCTTTCTACAATTGCTGAAGCAGAACGTGGTTCGGCATCGAGCAAGGCCAATTCACCAAAAACATCACCTTTAGTAAAAGTTGCGAGCAAGGTTTCGTGGTCATAAATACCGATTTCACCCGCATAAATGATATACATACAATTCCCGATTTCGCCTTTTTTGAAAATCGTTTTTCCTTCGTGGAAGCTAATTTCTTTCATAATCGGCACAATCGAAGTTAGTACATTTTCGGGAGTTTCGGCAAAAAGTTGGGTATTTTTCAATACAATCACTCGTTCGAGTTCGGAAACAATGGCTTTTTCGGATGAATGACTCATATCAATCTGTTTAATATATTTTTCAAATTCGGATTGTTGTCTGAAAACTTCGTTTGATAGTAAAGTTTTGAAAGCAGCTTCTTTTATCAATGTTTTGGGGTGATTGAGGTAAACCTCAAAAAGGCTAATTTCGCCCACCGAAAACTTAGTCTGGGCGGGTTTCCAAGCCTGCAAAGCCTGTGCAATTGTCCAAGTTCCGAAAGCTCGTTCGCCTTTATCCAAAACTAACGGCACAATTGGTCTTGCTTCGATATTTTTACCAAGATACGCACCAAAAATGTTTTTTTTCTCTTCATTGCTCGAATCATCGAGTAAAGAATGAAGACACTTATATATTTCTCTCGGAATAATATTATCCAAAATTTCGAGAGCATTAGCTCTCTTTTCCTTCGATGAATGTTCAACGCCTTGCATGGCATCTTGCACGATGTCACGATCGTAAAGCAACATCAAAATATAGAAAATTCGGTCAGAAGTTTGGTCAATTTCGTGTTGAAGCGTTTCATCAGGCAAAGCCCCGAAGCCACTCAATAATTGATAAGTATGTGTAAGCTCTTCTTTGAGAATTTGTTCAAAATAGGATTGTTGAGAATCATCTTTTGGGTAGATTCCCAACGCTTTTAGTGCGGCGGTGCTAATTTCCCAGTTTTTGTTTTCGACTAAATCAAATAATAGCTTTTTGCTCTCATTCGACTGAAATTTCTCACAAAATGAGACAACTTTTTGAAGCAAAAAAACATCATTACTACCTTTCAATTGCTTGATTTCAGCCAAACTTGGTTCGCCAATTACAATTAATTGTCGAAGTGATTTTTTTGCGAATAAATGATTTGACAATAATCCAGTTAAGGCTTTTATCAGATTTGGTGTAGCCAGTTTCCCCGCCGTTTCGATGGCTTTTTCCCTCAGACTTTCATTTTTTAAAGAAGTTTCTACAAACGATTCATAAGGCAATAAATGCAAAGATTTTATGATTCGCAGAGCAGCAGTTTTCTCTTCTAAACTACTTTCGGCTTCACAAAGAGCCTTTAATCGTGCTTCTCCGAGTGAGTTTTTAGCGGCGAGACTACCAATTAATGCACCTTCAGTAAGAGCAATGTCGCTTGAGTTGAGTAATTCTTGTAATTTTTGAGTATCAAATTTTTGCAATTTTGCCAAAATCTGAACGCCCAATTTTCGGCATTCAATATTGGGTTCTTGAAAAATATTCTGACTCAAAGTATCTAAAACTTTTTCATTGCCTGCATTTCGTTCGAGTTCTTGTAAAGCCCTTAATCGCACTTTATCAGATGAATGTTGAAGCAATTTTGGTAATATTTCTCCCAGTTTTTCCGCATCATATCTCAAAATCCAATCAATGGCAATCAATACTTCTTCTGGCCTTTCGCTTTCAATATTTTTCAAAATCACCTGAAATGCATCGCCTTGCATAACCAATTCATCATTATCCAAAAAACGCTTGCTGAGAGCCGTTTTCAACTCCATAATATAATGACGAAACGCCCGACTCAGATAATAGAAAGCAATAAACGCCGAAAGAACCGTAAAACCGAAGTGAATCCAAGTGAAAGAAAAATCGAAATAATACTCGGCGTAAAGTAAAAGTCCTGCTATTCCCATTCCCAAAGGCTCATAAAAACCTTTAGCCAATGTGTGTCCTTTGAGGCGTTGATGTGTAGAAAGTGGCTGAAACATTACCAAAAAAACAGGGTCGAACATCGTGCGACGCATGACTTCAAAGAGCAAATATGCAGCACTAAATTCCATCCACAAAGCATTCTCATCATTTTGAATGGAGGATAAGACCACCAAAACTGCCGAAATAATCACTGTTCCGATTGGCAAGAAAAGCAGGGCATTTCGCAAACCAAATCTATCAATAACCTTGCTCGAAAGCGAGAGTTTTACAATCGTAGAAATAGAATACGTGATGGCCAACATATAACCCACAAAAGCAATAACATCGTGTTGGCTATGAAATTTGTACTTGACGTTTACGAAAAAATTATACTCAATCCAAGTAGCAGAAAGCGACACCGCCACCAAACCAATACACATTTCAAAAATCAGACGATTCCCTCCAAAAAGTTGTTGAATATATTTAGCATCGTCTTTTCGGCTTCGGCGTTCGGGCTGTGAAGTTGGCACATCCGTCAGTTGGAAAGTACGTTTTTGTGTAAAAAATGCCAATATAAACATCACAAATGCTACTGAAATCAGAATTGCCAAAACCGAGGTTGAGTGAATAAGCACGGTCAGAATTGCACCGATGGCTTTGGCAGGAACATCGCCCGAGCCAATGACACTGAAAATACGCTTGCTTTGACGCACATCAAAAACAACCGCCGAAACACCCCAAAACTCCAAATTCACCAATAAATAAATGATACGAAAACCCACCATGATGCCAACAGCCGTAAAAATTGAGTGACTCAAATAAACAATGAGTCCCATCAATAACGACATCATCAAAACCGCCAAAAGCACTCGACTACTAAGTTTTTGGAGCAGATAATGGTGTTCGTAATATTCATAAATTTTGCCAACGCCCATCATGGCGAGCGTAGAAAGAATGTAGGCGATTGGCAAAGAAAATTCGGGGTGATTTTCGAGCAAAATGATATTGGCCGAAACGTACACCAAGACTGTTCCGATGCTAATAAAAAAATTATGAAGAAAAAATAAGATTAAAGTCGATTGTTCTTTACTTCGGGTAAACAAATTGGCCATTGTGGATGAATAAAATTGTTGCAAATTGTTTCAGATTGTTGTGAATGTTATCGGTTAATTTCACAAAAAGTCTACAATATAAAACAAATTGTAACCAAATAAACAAAATCAACAATCTTCAAAACTGAACATCGCAAGTTAGGAATTTTGCTTGAAAAACTTTTGAAATAAGTCTAATGATTTGTAATATTGCAACATAGTATGGTAATAATACAAAAAAATATAGCCCCAAATAGCCTTTGCTTAGTCGAAAACTGTAGCGAAAATCCTACAGGGCTTTATCGCCACTTTTGTAAACCACATCGAATTTCAATTTTCTTCTTTCAGCTGCTTGCCTTCATGGCCAATTTTGGGTTTTACTAATTTTTCAGGTTTTAGGACGGGGTCTCCCGTGCGATTAGGTATTAGAAGTAATTTAGTTTCTTCTAAAATTCCTGTACGTAATATTTCCTAAAACCTATATACTAAAACCTATTTACTAACACCTAATTCCTCAGAAAAATGAGCAATAATATATTTGTATCGTCCGAAGTAGGCACTTTGCGTCGCCTTATTATACATAGTCCAGACAGTGGTTTGGGCAAAGTTGTACCCTCAAAAGCCCAAGATTGGTTATTTGAAGACATCGTTCATCTCGAAACCATGCGTAGAGATGAATATGATTTCTACGTGAAAATCCTTTTGTATTTTCTTGATAATGAAAAAGTTAAAGGAAAACTCAGCGAAATTGATGCCGACAAATCAAGAGATTTTTATAAGCCTTCCAACAAAAAATATTTTAATTCAGACAAAGTTATTGAGTTTGAGAAACTACTCTCGGATATTCTGGAAATGTCCGTAGTTCGTACACAACTCATTGCGGCAGTTTGTGCGGTTGAAGAATGTTCGTACCAATTTCAAAACGAAATGGCCAAAATGCCAAATATTGATTTGGCAAGAGTGCTGATAACTGGTATTTTGCCGAATAACAAAATGCTTTTTCCTCCAATTCCAAACTTGATTTTTACTCGTGATATTGGAATCGTTGTAAATGACCATCTTTTGCTCAATAAACCCGCCAAATATGCCCGAACACGAGAGTCGCTTCTGGCAAAATATGTATTCTTTAATCATCCGATGTTTGAAGATTTACAAGGAAAAATTATTGAAATTACAGAAGACGAAAACCATTTTTTGCTGCCCGAAGAAGAGCAAGAAGGTCGCTTGAATACGCTCGAAGGCGGCGATGTGATGATGGTTGCCCCCAATCATTTACTCATTGGTGTTAGTGAACGAACTTCAGTTGAAGCCGCCAGACAAGCCATTGATTTATTGTTCGAGAAAAACGCAGTGCAGAAAGTTACAATTGTGAAAATTCCGCAAAAACGTGATTACATGCACATCGACACCGTTTTTACGCAAATCAAACGCAATGTTTGGGTACTACTTGGCTCGCTCGGTAGAATTCAAGAAGAAGCGGAAAAACAATCTATTTGGGAAGAATTGGGTCAACAACCGAGTTATGAAGCATTGACAATAAAACAATTTATCAATAAAGATGGCGTAGTGAAAGTGAAAAACTTTGCCAACCTCGAAGATTTACTCTCGTCGATAACAAAAGATGATTTGAATTGTTATGAACCCATAAAGTTTGTATATTCGGGCAATAATGAATTCCCTTACGGAGCAAGAGAACAATGGACGGATTCGTGTAATTTATTGGTAGTGAAAGAAGGAATTGCCATCGGCTATGACCGAAACGATAAAACCGCCGAAGCATTCCGTGAGGCTGGTTTCCAAACAATTAGAGCGGCAGAATTGCTCGAAAAATTTGAGAAAAACGAACTTTCACCCGAAACATTGACCGATACAATAATTATGTTGCCATCGGCCGAACTTTCAAGAGCCAGAGGGGGCTCACATTGTATGAGTATGCCAATTTTGAGAATTTTGAATGAGTGAATGAGCGAATTAGTGAATAATTCGAATTTACACGAATAGAAAACTCTTTATTTATTCTAAAATCTACTTATTCAGCATTTGCTTATTTCTTTATTCACTCATTCTATCACTCACTAATTCAACATTAAACTTATGCAAGCACAAACCACTTCCAACATACTCATGATTCGGCCAGTGAATTTTGCTTTTAATGAGCAAACTGCCGAAAGTAATGCTTTTCAAGATGCAAAAGCGAAATCTCTGACTAATAACATTACGCAAGAAGCAGCTCTCCGAGAATTTGATGCGATGGTGAGCCAATTGCGTGCCGCTGGTGTAAATGTGATAGTCTACGACGATACACATGAACCACATACTCCCGATAGTATTTTTCCGAATAACTGGATTTCGTTTCATCATTCGGGCAAGGTTTGTTTGTACCCGATGCAAGCCGAAAACCGCCGTTTGGAGCGTAGAAGCGACATTATTGATGATTTACGCACGAAATTTCACGTAGAAGTTGTGCTTGACTTTACACATTTCGAGAAAGAAAATAAGTTTCTCGAAGGTACAGGCAGCATGGTTCTCGACCGAATGCACCGCACTTCTTATGCCTGCATTTCTCCACGAACAAACGCTGAGGTTTTGGATGCTTGGGCAAAGCAAATGAACTACAAATTAGTAAAGTTTACTTCGGTTGATGGACAAGACAAAGAAGTCTATCACACTAACGTTGTGATGTGCATTGGCGATACTTTTGCGGTCATTTGCTTGGAATCCATTCCAAATTTAGATGAGCGTTTGGCGGTGAAAACTACTTTGGAAAATAGTGGTAAAAATGTCATTGAAATTTCGCTCGAACAAATGAATCAGTTTGCTGGTAATATGCTATTGGTCAAGAGTTTAAAAGGAAATAATTTACTTGTGATGTCAACATCAGCTTATAATTCTCTTAGTCATGCTCAAATCGTTGAACTCGAAGAATACGCTGTTATTCAGCACTTTGACCTCACAATGATTGAAACCTGCGGTGGCGGTTCGGCACGTTGTATGATGGCAGAAGTGCATTTACCTGAGAAATAATTTCTTGAAAAAATTGAATTATAGATATTTTGCACTATAAATTTCTTTTATAGAGTGAAATATCTATAATTATGTAATTCCTTCTATAAATCTTATTCTACAAAAATATTTATTTGAAAACCTTTTCTAAAACAAATCGTATATTTAGTCGGTTAGCAGACAAATCGGCATATCAGAAATCTACAAATTTGTAAACGAAAACGGGCAATCAAAAGAATTGTTTTACAAACTCAACCCTCATGGAACACGTAGTTATTATAGGAAATGGCATTAGCGGAATTACGGCCGCTCGACATATCAGAAAACAATCTGATTGCAAAATAACTGTCATTTCGGGCGAAACTGACCACTTTTTCTCTCGTACGGCTCTCATGTATGTCTATATGGGACACATGAAATTTGAGCATACAAAACCCTACGAAGATTGGTTTTGGGAGAAAAATCGTATTGAGTTGAAGCGTGCGTGGGTAAAAACAGTTGATTTTGAAGAAAAAAAATTGTATTTCCGTTTGCCAAATGATGATGATGACAAAGAAGCCAAAATCGGTGGTTCAATTAGTTACGATAAATTGATTTTAGCTCTCGGTTCTACACCCAATAAATTTGGCTGGAAAGGGCAAAACCTCAAAGGCGTACAAGGACTTTACAGCTACCAAGATTTAGAATCTTTGGAAGAAATAACGCCCAAAATCAAAAAAGCGGTTATTGTAGGCGGAGGTTTAATTGGTGTAGAATTGGCCGAAATGCTTCATTCAAGGGGCATTGATGTAACATTTTTAGTGCGAGAAAGTAGTTTTTGGAATGCCGTAATGCCGCCCGAAGAATCGGCTTTGATTTCGAGACACATTGCCGAAAATCATATAAATCTCAAGTTTTCGAGCGAATTAGATGAAATAATTGGCGATGAAAATGGGCAAGTAAAAGCGATACGAACAAAATCTGGTGAGGAAATCGAATGCCAATTTGTGGGTTTGACGGTAGGAGTTAGTCCAAATATTGGTTTGTTGAAAGTGCCACAAGGAAACATGATTGGAAGAGAAAAGCCTGCGTTTGTGTTGGGCGTTGGCGGAATAAAACTCAATCGTGGAATTTTAGTGAATGAATATCTCGAAACGAATATTCCCGATGTTTATGCCATTGGCGATTGTGCCGAACACGAAAACCCAAAAATTGGACGAAAAAGCATTGAACAAATTTGGTACACGGGTCGCATCATGGGCGAAACCGTAGCCCGAACAATCTGTGGTAAACCAACAAAATATCAACCTGGGATTTTCTTTAATTCTGCTAAATTCTTTGATATTGAGTACCAAACTTACGGTCAAGTTCCTGCCGAATTGCCAGCAAATACGAAAACTTTTTATTGGGAAAATTCTTCGGGCAGAATCTGCGTAAGAATAAATTATCAAGCTGGTAGTAAGAGTGTTACAGGCGTAAATACTTTCAGCATCAGAATGAGGCACGAGATTTGGGATGAATGGATTTTATCGGGTAAAAACATCGAATATGTTTTAGAAAACCTTCCAAAAGCCAATTTCGACCCAGAATTTCTCAAACAGTATGAAAAGGAAGTATTGGAAAAATACAATATTGAAACTGGAAGTAATTTACAATTAAAATCAAAAAAAGGAATTTTCTCTAAGTTACCATTCGTCATTCGTAAATCGTAAATCCTGTACGTCATGCTACAAAAACTCGGACTATTCATTTTTATTGCTGGATTTGGGCTATTTATTGGCACTCTGGGCATGAATAATTATACATTGACTAATGAAATTTTGGAGAAAAATTTCAAAGAAGATGCACTTCTCGATGCCAAAATAGAGTTGGCTTCGATGATTGACCAAAGTTATTCAAATTCCTACACTTTCACTGCTGAATTATCAGAAGGTATCAATCAGCTAAACAAAGTCTATAACGGCCAACAAGCGTGGGATAAAAAGATTTATGAAGATACAATTTTGTCAATCGTAAAATCTTCTGCAAACGGATATTTGGTTGATAATAAAGGCATTATGTTTTTATTAACTTTCGGTCTGGCGATTTTAGGAGCATTACTTTTCATTTTGCCCGAAGCTCAAAAACCCGCAGGAATTAAAAACAATGGCATTTACTTCAATCCTGCCATGACACGCAAATGGTTGGGAATTGGTATTGGTACATTTTTAATAGTATTCTACATTGCTCTTTATTTTAAACCACAATACATTGCCAACTGGACAATGCTCGTTGACCCTGTGAGTAAACTCATCAACGGTGGGGAAGCGAGCCGTTGGTTTATGTATGGTTTTCTCTATACGATTTCGGTTTTGGTGATGGGAATCAGATATATTATCAAATATCGCCATTCTAAATATCAGATTTTCAGGACTTTATCTATCATGTTTTTTCAGACTTGCATAGCTTTCATTCTGCCCGAAATCATGTCGAATCTGAATTTACCTTCGGCTGATTTGAAAAATATGTGGCCGCTTGATTATTCATTTTTCTTTAATTACAGGATTGACAAATTGATTGCTGGCGGCACATTTGGTATATTTTTATTGGTGTGGGGAATTGCACTTTTTGTAGTTGGCGTGCCTGTGATGGTCTATTTTTTCGGCAAACGTTGGTATTGTTCGTGGGTTTGTGGTTGTGGAGGTTTGGCCGAGACTTTGGGCGACCCTTTCCGACAACTTTCTGACAAATCTTTGAAGGCGTGGAAGATAGAACGCTACCTCATTCATGGTGTTTTAGCTTTTGCCATTATCATGACAATCGGCGTGCTTTATACCTACTTTACTGGTAGCTATAATCTACTCGGTTTTATTCCGACCGAAAGCCTAAAATCAAGCTATGGTTTCTTGATTGGTTCGATATTTTCGGGCGTTGTTGGTACTGGTTTTTACCCTTTGATGGGAAACAGGGTTTGGTGTAGATTTGGCTGCCCACTGGCGGCTTATCTTGGAATAATACAACGATTCAAATCAAAATTTAGAATTACGACCAATGGCGGACAATGTATCTCATGTGGCAACTGCTCAACGCATTGCGAAATGGGAATTGATGTACGTGCTTACGCCCAAAAAGGGCAAGATATTGTACGTTCTTCGTGTGTAGGTTGTGGTGTTTGTTCGGCAGTTTGTCCACGTGGCGTTTTGAATCTTGAAAATGCCGAAACTGGCACAAGAGTAATGATTGCTCCTGAGGTTTTGTTGGGAAATTTGATGGAGAAATAAGATTTTGTAGAACAATTTTTCAAATTGTTTATCGCAATAACAAACAACTTAAAAAGTTGTTCTACATATAAATCAATATCCACTATACCCTACTCCCCCACTCACAATGGCCACACCCGACGACGTGCCGAGTCGGGTTGCTCCAGCTTCAATGAAAGCCATTGCTTGCTCATACGTTTGAATTCCGCCCGATGCTTTGATTTGGATATTACTTGGCAATACTTCTCGCATGAGTTTAACTTGCTCAATATCAGCACCTTTCGGAGCAAAACCTGTTGAAGTTTTCACAAAATCTACGCCAGCTTCTTCACAAATTTCGCAAGCGATTCGTATATCAAAATTATCTAAATAGGCAGTTTCAATGATTACTTTCAGCAAAGCATTTTTTTCGTGAGTAATTTCAACTAATGTTTTTATCTCTTGCTTAACTGTTTCATAAGCCATTGATTTAAAGGCGTTTATATTCATCACCATATCCAATTCATCAGCACCATCTACCAAAGCCTTTTGTGCTTCGGCTATCTTTGTTTCTGTAGAATGATAACCTAAAGGAAAGCCAATAACCGTACAAACTTTAGCTTCGCTGTATTCGAGTAAATCTTTTACAAAACTCACATAGAATGGCGGAACACAAGCCGAATAAAAGCTATTTTGGTAGATTTCTTCGCACAATTTTCTGAAATCCATTTCGGTTGCAGTTGGTTTCAGTAATGTATGGTCGATGTATTTTGAAATATTTAGCATGAAGCGAGTTTCGTATATTATAAAATGAAAACCGAATAGCGTTTAATTTTGTTTAGGTAGCTTACTTTTGCCTTAAAAATCTTCAAATTGCTGTAATAAAGGCACAATTTTTTGTCCTTTTTCGGTCAAACTATATTCTATATGCAAAGGTTTTAGTTTAATTGTTGTCTTCAATAAAATTCCTTCGGTTTCCAATTCTTTCAAGGCAGTTGCAATGGCCTGCTTGGTTGCTCCTTCTAATTGACGTAATAGAGCATTGAACCGAACTGGCTCGTCAATCGCTAATTTCAAAATCTGCGGTTTCCACTTTCCTGCAATAGATTTTAATAGTTCTTCGGCGGGGCATTTAGTTTCTTTCATAATTACAATATTGGTGGTCAGTTTTTTTTGACTAATTGACAGTTGTTGGACTTCTTTGCAATTTTGCAACATCATTTTATGGTCATAGGTTCATCCCTACTCGACCAAATTTTGGTTTTGAATAAATAAATTATAAAATCTTAACAATCGCAAAAATGAAGATTCTATTTTTTTTCGTTTGTTTAGGTTTAGCTTTTTGTAACGCACAAAACAATAAGAAAATGTTAAACGATAATCCACTACTATGTGATATTAATTCAGGAATTTGTGGCGTAGAATCTGATAGCACCTCAACGGTTGCACAGGTAGAAGCAAAATCTAAATCCATCAAAATTATATATTTTACTGACCCAATTTGCTCTTCATGTTGGGGAATTGAGCCTCAATTACGGAGATTAAAACTTGAGTATGGAAAAGAGGTAGAAATAGAATACCACATGGGTGGCCTGCTCAAAGATTGGTCGTATAATAGTGGAGGTATAAGTAAACCAAGCGATGTAGCTCATCATTGGGACGAGGTTAGCAGACATTATGAAATGCCCATTGATGGTGATGTTTGGTTGGAAGACCCTCTTACCTCATCTTATCCGCCCTCAATTGCATTTAAAGCAGCCGAAATTCAGGATAAACAAAAAGCGATTTTGTTTTTGAGAAGAATCCGAGAAATGGTTTTTCTTGAAAAAAAGAATATCACAAAATGGCAATATTTGGAAGAAGCTGCCAAAGAAATTGGACTTGATGCAGAGCAATTAAAGCAAGATTTTGACGGGCAGGCTAAGGAATTATTCAGAAAAGATTTGATTCTGGCCCAAGAAATGGGAGTACGAGGCTTTCCGAGTCTATTTTTTTCAGATGCTTCGAAAAATACATTGTTTCTTTATGGTGCTCGACCTTACACCGAATTTGAAGCAAAACTTAGCACACTCATACCGAGTATCCAGCCTCAATTTTTCAAAAACGATTGGAAATCAGTATTTCAAAAATATAATACCTTGACTGCCAAAGAGTTTGCCGTCTTGACAAATAAAACACTAAAAAGTGCAGAAGTCAGTCTGCAAGTGTTGAACAAAGAGAATTTTCTTGAAGTATTTAGCACTAAAAATGGCTCAATTTGGAAGCTAAAATAAAGTTTTTTACTATCCTATCCTCATAACTCTTAGTCGGGAATTGATATACAAACTTTTCCCGACTTTAATTTTATTTGAACTGAATAATTAGTAGCATCTACATTTTTAGGGGTTATCAAAAGTACATTTTTTCGGCCAAACGAAAGGTATTGCAATGAGCCTCAACAATATCAGCAATACGAGGTGAGTAGCCTCCACCCATCGAAACTACTACTGGAATCTTGTATTTAATTGCTTGTTCAAAAACAAATTCATCACGTCGGCGGCAGCCTTCCATCGAAACTTTTAGTTTACCCAATTTATCGGATGCCAAAATATCTACACCCGAAATATAGAAGATAAATTGTGGTTTTTCTTGTTCGATTAATCTCGGTAAAGTTTCGTAGAGCAAACTCAAATATTGCCCATCTTCGCAGTAAGTTGGCAGCTCAATATCTAAATCAGAAGTTTCTTTTTTCAGTGGATAATTCTCTTTTCCATGCATTGAAAAGGTAAATACTCGTGGTTCATTCTGAAAAATCACGGCAGTTCCGTTACCTTGATGCACATCTAAATCAACGACCAAAATCTTACTAACTATCTTATTTTCAAGCAAATAATTAGCAGCTACGGCCACATCATTGAGTAAACAAAAACCTTCTCCTTTATCGGCGTAGGCGTGATGCGTTCCGCCCGCAATATTCATCGAAATGCCATATTCTAAAGCAAAATGACAACAATCAATTGTACCTTGTGTAATGATAAGTTCACGCTTAACGAGCATTTCGGAGACTGGAAAACCTATTCGACGTTCCATTTTGGGGTCAATGCTAAGATTCAGTAAATCATTAAAATACTGCTCATCATGTACGCCAAGCACCCAATGTTTATCGACTTCGTTTGGCGAAAAGAAACTTTCTTCAGTACAAGTGCCTTCGTAGATTAATTGCTCAGGAATCAGCTCATATTTCAGCATCGGGAAACGATGTCCTTCGGGCAGTGGATGTCGGTAAATTGGGTTGAAGGCAATTTTAAGCATTACTTATAAATCTTCGCATCAATCGAATATTTTCCTGCACCAGTCAGAAAAATGCTGAGGTAAGCAAATAAATACAAAAGTGCATGTTCTTTATCGCCAAGTGGGTCAGCACCATGAATCGAGAAAGCAACAATTGCCATACAACCAATCAGAATTACGAGTGCGGGGCGAGTAAATAAACCTAAAACGAGTAAAATTGAGCAGATAAATTCGGCAAAAACCGTTAGTCCGTGCGAAATCATGGGCGAAACATGCAGCGGGTCAGGAAAATCGGCAGAATTTCCTTTTAAAAATTCCTGCATTTTATCGTATCCGTGTGGTATCATCAGAAAACCGAAGCTGAGACGTAAAATTAAAACTGCCAAACTTACTTGGTTTGGCAGCGAAATGGGCTTTAAATATTTTTTTATCATAATTATTTACAAAATGAACAATTTAGAAAATTGCCCTACTTAACTTCCTCGTAATCAACATATTGGCCACCTTCAAAACCTTTATTTTTTGAACTTGTTGGTGTTGTTTTTACTTTAATTTCACCTTCTTTGCCACGCTCTTTTTCCATAAAATCGTTGTAGCGTTTTTGTTGTTTGGCGATTTGATTTCCAACCAAAATCTCGAATATAAACCTACGAATAGCAGGAACGAAGGCAATTGCCAAAAGAATTAATATGATATATTTCATCGAATCTGAATTTTATAAAACAAAGTTACACTAAGATTAGAAAAACTTGCAAGATTTTTTCTATTGTTGTATCATGTCGTTATTGGTATTCACACCTCCAATATTTATTCCATTAACTTCAAAAGTAAATCTAAAGTTTCAGGACTACTCGGACGTGGAGCATCTGGACGCACAATTGTGCCGCTCTTATCAATAATCATATAACGAGGAATACTATTGATTTTGTATTTCTGGCATACGCCCGAAGCCCAACCACCTTCCGAAAGTCCGTGGTCGCCGTTGTTGAGTTTTAGGTTATCAATCGCCCCTTTCCAATTGTTGGGGTCTTCATCAATCGAAACGTACAAGAAAACAATATTTTTCTTTTGTTTTTCGGTAAAACCATCGTGCATTTTCTTAGAAAACGGAAACTCAGCACGACAAGGCCCGCACCAACTTGCCCAGAAGTCAACATAAATTACTTTTCCTTTGTATTTGGCAAAGTTAAATTGTTTACCATCAATACCTACCAAAACTGGATAATCGCTCGTGCCAAGTGGAAGTTTATCTTTGCTATCATCTTTCTTTTTCGCAACTTCTTCTTTTTTACTGAGGGTTTCTTTGCAATGATTCAAAAGCATATTTCGGTAATCATTGGCGGCAACTTGACTAATCCAAAATTTAGCCGATGAAGCCGTAAGTTTTCCGCAATTATCATAGAGTAATTTTGTAAGCGTATAGTCTAAAACTTGCCCTTTGAGGTATTTTTGAGCGAAATTACCTTTGTCAGAAATGGCTTTTACTTGGTCGGCGTATTTGACAAATTTCTGTTCTTGAGAGTTAAAATAGGTTACAAAAAAAGGCAAGAAGTTTCGGTAGCTTTCTACCATCATCAATTTTTCGTCGTTGATTTTTGCGGGGTCGAGTTCTTCGGTCATTACGGCTGGCAACGACACCACTCGAGTGAGTTTTGTATCAATATTACTGCGAACAATTGAGTACGCCAGCAATAAATGCCAGTAATTCCATTTGATATTAGCTTCAACCAACGACTGAAATTCTGGATTTAGTTTGGCAAGATTGGGGTAGTTTTTTAAGAAATTCAGTTGACTTTTTCGGTCGTCATACAATTTCATTTCCCAATCATCGACATTGGCCGAAATCAGATGGACATAGCGAATATCTTTATCGAATGTATTAGGGTATTTCTTATGAAACTCCGTCAAAAAAGCTTGAGCATCAGCATTTTCAATTAAATCAGTGTTTTTTTTGAGGATATTTCCATCACCGTACTCCACAAAAATATCAGCACTATCAGGTATCGAAAAACCAACTGTTTTTTGTGCAAATGTAATGACCGGAAAAAGTAGTAAGAGAAATAGAAAATTCTTCAACATAGTTTTGTTTGTTAGTAATTGCTTACAAAACTAACGAAAATCTATGCCAAAGAATTCTTTTATAGGTAATAAAATGCAAAAAGCAGATGTAAAAATCCCGTTAGGGATTCAACATCGGTAGAAATTAATCATCTAACAAAACGCTCATGCCGTAGGTATGACACATTTATTGTTGGTTTCATACCTACGGCATGAGCTTGTTCTTGTATATTGATGAGCTACCAATATTAAATCCCTAACGGGATAACTATTAAAAACAAAGATTATACTATTACATTTTCAATTTCCACCACCTTAAAATCTTTTTTATCAGCCTCACAAGTTGGGCAAGTGTAGGTAGCAGGAAGTTTTGCAAATGGAACACCCACAGAAATATCATTTAATAAATCTCCAAAATCTGGGTCATAAATCGTGAAGCAATGTTTGCATTGATGCACTTTTTTAGTACTTGGCTTGACGAGTTCTTCTTCTTTGTGGTCATCTCGCAAACCTGCTGCTTTTATGGCATTTTCAGCAATCATTTTATTATATTTCAATACATTTCGGCGTAATTGTTCGGCCAAATTAACACGCAAAATACTTGTCTCGAAATACTTTTTTGTACGACCATTTGGGTTGAAATCTTCGGTGTACGAAATATCATACACAAAATGGAGGGGAATAAAATTAAAGAGTCTAAAACGTCGACGTTGCACCATTATTGAAGCATAAACTTCGGTACGTGGGCGAGTTTTTATACCAAAACACAAACCAAATGTACGTAAATCTTGATGGTCGAAGGCCTCTACTAATCTTAATTTTAGTTGCAAGGCTTCGTCCGAATCGTCTTCTACTTGCCAGTTGAGTTCGTTGGCTGCATGACGCACATTGATGTTAAATTCTGATAAAACATTACTCCATTTGCCTCGACTTCCCTCATCAATACCTTTGATAATCAACGACTTGAATGGCGTTAGACAAATTTCGCCAATTTTGGTTTCTTGACAAAGTTCGCAGAGTTTTATCAAGAATTTTGCATTGAAATATTCATTTCGGCGGTAAATTCCGAGCCACGTTTTTTTGCCATAACGATTGAAACCTTCGTAGTAAGGTAAAGTAAATTGGGCAGGTTCGAGTTCGTTTTCTTTTTCGAGCGAAATAAACGATGGTAAATCAACGAAAAGTTGTTCGATATTTTCGGCAAATTGTTCTTCTTTGTCCGAAATTTTTTCTTCCAGAAATTTACACAGTTTGGGAATTTCGTTTGAGAAAATGAGTTTATCGAAACTGAAAACTTTGTTTGTTTTGGGTAAACGGATATACAAATACCAAAAATTTGGATTTACTGAAGCTATAAAGTTGAGATGTCCCGAAAAATAGGGTGTAAAACTCTGTTGATTGTCCGAAAGATTGATTTTTAGTTTGGCATCATAATCGAACAAATCAAGAATATCTTTATAGATTCCTTCGGTCAGCCAGTTTCCTTTTTGGAAAACTTCTTCGGCTACATACGAACTGATAATATTCGGAAATTCATTTACATCCGACTGAAAATCAATCTTTTGTGCCAACATTTTCTGCTCAAAAGTTCGGGCAAATGGGTGCGGCAAATGAAAAATCAATTGCTGACGTAACCCGAAACGCACTTCGTCAACCTGCGACTCTTGTGCCGCCTCTAATATATATTTCAACTCACCAGGCGAAGCGATTCCGCCCTTGAAGTTTATTCTGACTGTGTAAAAATCTTTCATAAATCTTTGATAATTAACTCTTTCTAATTTGTACAGCCACCTATTGTCGACAAAAAAACACTACCACTATTTACTGTAAACCCTGAGTTTAATAGAATATACTTGTCAGCTTTGTATGTTACATTTGCATTGAAATTTATATTGTTATTGGCGTGAATTCTATCTGTGCCAACAAAAATCCTATTTGTATTTATTGGATTACTAATGACCAATGGATTTGCAATTGTAACCAAAGTTTGCGTACTATCACTCCCTTTTGGATTGCTTGCAGTTAGAGTCACCGTGTAGTTTCCAACATTAGCATATCTATGCGTTGGAGTTATTTCGGTTGAAGTCGTGCCATCGCCAAAATTCCATAAATAAGTCAAAGGCTGATTAAGTGATTGATTGTGAAAAGTAAAATCTTTTAAACAACTACTCGACTGCACAGCAGTAAAACTCGGAACTGGTGCTAATAATAATGGCATTGTGACTTTCCAAATTTTTCCATTAAAGTCAGTTATGTATATCAAATTTGCTACTTTTTCAGCGTCAGTAACTTTGTTAAAACCACTTACTAAACGAGTTACATTTACTTTATAATCACTAATATTGGAATCATAGGTTAGTTTTAGTTGGCATAAATCACCTGCGGTATCTTCCGAAGGTAGATACCCTCCACCAGTCCCATTTTCGGGCGAATAAGCCATTACAAATCCTGAACCTAAATAAGGTGTTTGTAGGGTGCTATCGGAATCAAAAACTAAACCTACGGGTGAGCGGTGGCTTGTAAATGTTGTACATTCGGTAGCCTGATACATACTCCCAGTGGTTGGATTTCTGACCCAATTAGCATCAGGTCCTAAGTTTTTTATTGGTTCTATAAAACTCACTCCCACAGGACGACTTGGATAATTGGGGTCATTATAAAAACTATAATTAGCATATCCATTCACGGGAATTAATTTATCTTGACTTGGATTATAAGGGGTATATTGCATTGGGGTATCATTTCCTCCCATTCTCCATGGAAAGCCGTAATGTTTACCTTCTCGCAGCCAATTCATTTCCTCAGGGTCATCTCTATCACCTGAATTTTCAACGCCAAAAAGTTTTTTATCACCATTTAAAGCCATGTCAAATTCATTTCGCACACCCCTTGCAAAAACATAGCCACTTGAAGTGAGTGTCTCCTCATTATTTGGTAAATAGATATTATTAGCGGTTATCGGAATTCTAAATATCTTAGTTGTTAATGGTACTTCTCTGATACCAGAATAATTTCCTGAGTTTTTAATTTCACCGTGGTCAGTACGAGAACCACTGGCAATGTAAACAGAATCTTTATTTGCTGAAAAGCAGACTCCTGCAAACGCATGGTCGAACAATGTTCCTGAAGATGGATAGAGTTCGGTTGTGAGCATGGTAGTCCATTGTCGAGTTCCATTTGGTAAAATCGTGCATTTTTCTACAACACCATATCCATTAAAATCATTTGCATTATTATTATTCCCAACTAAAATAAATGTATTATTGTAGAAAGCCATACCTTGTAAATGATTGATATGATGTTCGTTTGGTGGTAAAAATGCAATTTCATCACTGGCCACTCCATTTTCTATCGGTATCTTGAAGACCCAACCATCGGTATTACACGTATAAAGCGTGTTAGTAACTGGGTCATGCACAATTCGGACAGGTAAATGATTAAGTGTTTTGAATAATTCAACAGAAATATTCGGTTTTATTGGCATTGGAGCTTTTATCGAAATATTTTTGGGTTGTTCTTGATACTCTTTGTGTGTTCTTTCTTGAGCAAAAGAATAGTTTGAAATAATTAGTAGCAACAAAAGTCTTAATTGTTTCATGGTGTTTTATACTGATTTGAAAGTTGAGTTTATGATTTGTACAAAACAAATTTATAAAAGGCAATTTCAAAATCAAACTAAACCTCCACCAACGCCTCTTTTCCCACATTCTCCAAAATCATTCTGACTTCGGGGCGGCAGCTTCCGCAACCTGTGCCTGCTCCTGTTTTTTGGCAAAGTTGCGTAAAATCAGTGCATCCGCCTTTGATGGCGTTTTCGAGATTTCCTTGCCCAACGTTATTGCACGAACACACTAATTTACCTAAAACTGGCTCGGAAATTTTGCCCGAACGAAGCAAAGCCAAACGTTTTTCTGATAATTCGATGCCGTTGGCTATTAAATCTCTGAATTCGAGAAACTCCGATTTATCGCCAATTAAAATTGCTCCAACTAATCTATCGTTATGAATGATACACTTTTTGTAATAATGCTTGGCTTTATCAATAAATGTAACTTCCTCATAATCAGTGCTTCCCGCAGGAATTTCGACTACACCCAACGAACAAAGGTTCAATCCGTGCATTTTCAGAAGATTCATCGAAAGGCTTCCTTTATAGAAACTTGATAAATCGCCAGCCAAGAATTTGGCTACTACTTCGGCTTGTTGCTCGGCAGCGGCTGTAATACCCCACATTTGCTTTTTCCACTCGGCAATTTCGCCACAAGCAAAAATATCGGGGTCAGAAGTTTGTAAATAATCATTCACAACTACTCCTCGATTACAGTCCAATCCTGCTTCTTTGGCCAGTTGGATGGTTGGAATTGTTCCTGCGGCCACAATAATGGCGTTGCAATCTAATTTTTGACCTGATTTTAGTCGAATACCTTCGATTTTTTCGGTACCATAAAACTGTTCAACTTCATCATTGTAAAACACATCAATGCCACGAGCTACGATTTCTTCGTGCAAAATATCACTTCCAAGTGGGTCAAGTTGGCGGTCCATGAATCTACCGATACGCTGCACGACGGTTACATTTATTTCAATCTCTCGCAAAGAAGCGGCCATTTCAAGCCCCAATAGACCTCCACCAACGATGACAACATGCCTTCGGTTGGTTTCGGCTGGAACGCCAGCCGCTTCGCTCACCCACCGAAGACTGTCTCCTTGTTGCCCGAGCGAAGCGGAGGGCAACGGCTTGAGAAATGGCAATAAAGTATCAGCATCTAAACGGCTACGCATATTGAAAATTCCTGCCATTTTGGGGAAGTTTTTTGGCATAAACGCTTGGCTTCCCATGCCGAGAAATAACTTATCGTAGGTATGTTCGTGGCCTAAATCATCAACTAAAATCTTATTTTTTCGGTCAATATGATTGATACCGATGCCTTTATGAACTTTAATATTATTTTCTAAAAATTGGTCTTCACGAAGTTTCACAAGTTGCTCCCAAGATTGTGTTCCGCTGATATAATCAGGAAGCATGACACGGTTATAAAAAGGATAAATTTCTTTTGAAAAAACCTCAATATCATCGTTTTGGTTAAGTTTTCGGTAAGATGATATAAAGCCCAGCCCAGCCGAACCAGCTCCGATAATGACTATTTTTTCTTTTGGTTTTACGTATTTTACAATATCGACAGCCGAAAATTTAAAATCTGGCTCTTTTGAACGAGCATCAACCAAAACATTGGTTAGGTTATTGGCCCTGCCAAAATCATTACCCAGAACTCGGCCCCAGTGCATAGGTAAAAAACACGTACCTATTTTTACTGCATCGGTTAATTTAGCTTTTACTTTTACACTTCCACGATTACCATTTACTTCCACAATCGTTCCTTCTTCGATACCACGCTTTTGAGCATCTTTTGGGTGAATCTCGACAAAAGGTGTTGGAATATGTTGATTGAGCTTATTAACACGTGCCGTTTTGGTCATGGTATGCCATTGGTCACGAATTCGACCAGTTAGCAGTATCAAAGGGAAATCTTTGCTTAATTTTTCCGAAAGATTTTCGTCTGGCACGGCATGGATTTTCGCACGTTTGTTGGGAGTGTAAAACTCTCCTTTTTCAAAGAGCCGTGTAGTTCCAAAATTTAGTTCTGAACGGTTCGCCGTGCGATTCTGAGTTTTGAACGGTTCGCCGTGCGATTCTGAGTTTTGGGTATTAATCAGCGAATTTTCTTCTTTCTTCAACTCAGAATTCAGAATTCTTAATTCAGAACTCTTACACGGCCACTGAATGGTTCTTTCTTTCAATAACTCATAACTCACGCCCGTCACATCAATATTTGTTCCACGAGTGGTTTCGGTGTATTCTTTATAGATTTCACTAAAATTATTATACTTGAATTTATTTCCCCAACCCATTTTTGCGGCAAATCGGCAGATAATTTCAGCATCTGGAAGAGCTTCGGCTGGAGCATTAATTACTTTATTGAGGTAAGAAATTCTACGCTCGGCGTTGGTCATTGTGCCTTCTTTTTCTGCCCAAGCTGCCGCAGGAAGCACGACATCAGCAAATTTTATAGTATCAGCTTTGTTAGAAATATCTTGAACGACCACAAATTTGGCATTTTTTAGGGCCATTTCGGCCATTCGTGCATCGGGAAGGCTCACCATTGGATTCGTACAAACTATCCAAATCGCTTTTAGTTTTCCTTCTTCTAAACCTTTAAACATTTCGGTTGCTGTCAGGCCTATTTTATCAGAAATTGTAGTTCCGCCCCAAAACTCTTCCATTTCTTGTCTGTGAATTGGATTGGCAATTTCTCGATGCGATGCCAGCATATTTGCCAAGCCACCTACTTCTCGTCCGCCCATTGCGTTGGGTTGACCTGTAAGCGAAAATGGCCCATTACCAGCTTTTCCAATTTTTCCTGTAATCAGGCTCAGATTAATAAGCGAGAGGTTTTTGTTTACGCCAATCACCGATTGATTGAGTCCCATTGTCCACATCGAAAGAAAGCCTTTTGCTTTAGCAATCAATGAGACAGTTTTGGTGATAAGTTCTGCTTCAACGCCACAAATTTCGGCCGATTCGGCAAGTGAACGTTCAAAAACCTTTGTTTTGTATTCTTCAAAACCATCGGTGTGATTTTGGATAAAGTCATTATCAAGCCAATTGTTTTCAATTAAAATTCTACCAATAGCATGATTTAAAGTAACATCTGTACCTGGATTTATCTGCAAATGAATATCTGAACTCGTAGCCGTTTGTGTGCAACGTGGGTCAACCGTAATAATTTTCACATTTGGATTTGCAGCTTTGTGAGCCTCTACCCTACGCCAAATAATTGGGTGACACCAAGCGGGATTTGCACCTTCAACCAAAATACAATCTGATTGCTCAATATCATCGTAGCAAACTGGCACAGAATCTTCGCCCAAAGAGAGCTTATACCCAACCACCGCCGACGACATACACAAACGAGAATTAGTATCGATGTTATTTGAGCCAATAAAGCCTTTCATGAGTTTATTCCAAAGATAATATTCTTCGGTAAGGCATTGCCCTGAAACGTAGAAACCTACCGAATCGGGGCCGTATTTGCTGATGAATGTCTTGAAAATAGCGGCAGTACGTTCCAATGCCTCATCCCAAGTGGTACGTTGCATAGGCATACTACGATTCATACGCATCTGTGGATACAGCAATCGGTCAGATTTATCATTGACGGTATAGTGCAAATTCATCCCTTTCGAGCAGAGCATTCCACGGTTTACGGGGTGGTCTTTATCGCCTTCTACATGAATTTTCCCGTTGCCTAAATCGGTCGCAACAATTCCACAACCTACTCCGCAGTAGCAACAAGTGGTTTTATATTTACCCCCAACCAGCAACGGCTGCCGCCCTAAAGGGGAGTTTAGTTTCTTATTATTTTGCATATCCAAATACATTTTAACCTATTTTTTGTTCCCCTTTAGGGGCGGTCGGCCGCTGCCGTTAGGGGTTTTAGGTACTACACCAATTCTTCCACCAACGCCTCTTTTTTTACTTTTTCTTCTTTCGAGAATTTAGTTACCAGAATAAGTGCGGCAGCTACAATGGCGGCATAGCCAATGTATTGAAATGCGTCGGCATAAGTCAGGTTTTCAGATTTGAACAAAAAGCCCATCAACATTCCACCGATATTCCCGCCAGCACCTACTATTCCTGCCACCATACCTACATTTTTAGTATTGATAAAGGGCGTTAAGGCATACGTTGCTCCGTTGGCCATTTTTAAGAATAATGCAAACAAAACCATTGAAGCAATAGCCAGCGGCAAAGAAGTAGAACCCGCAAAAAGTATCAATCCGATACCCTCGATAGCAATTAGCACTGCCAAAAGCTTTCCTTTGCCCGAAAGTCCGTTTTTCTTCCCAATTTTATCAGCCCAAATTCCGCCTAAGGCACGAGCGAAAATATTCATGAAGCCAAACAAACCAGCCAGTAAACCTGCCAATTTTTGGTCAACGCCAAAGTTATCCACGAAGTGAAGTGCAGCTACGTTATCGAATGTAATTTCCATTCCGAAACAAATTGAATAGGAAAATGCCAATGCCCAAACTCTCCAATCTTTCACCACTTCCATAGTGTTTGGTTTTTCTTTCTTGGCTACTTCACAGTTAATGTCTTCGTAGTTTCCTTCGGGCGTGTCTTTAGTAAATTTATAGTATAAAAATGCACTGATAAGTAGCAAAGTACCCGGCACAATCATGGCCAAACGCCAAGCCTCACCTTTTGTATAACCTAAGCCTACAATTCCAGCAAAAATTACGGGCATGAGCATATTGGTAATTCCTCCGCCCAAATTTCCCCAACCGCCAGCAACCGCATTGGCTGTTCCTTTGATGTTGGGTGCAAACATGACAGACGTATGATATTGTGTGATAACGAATGATGCACCAATAACACCAATGGCTAATCTGAAAAGCAGGAAAGTTTCGTAGCTGTGCGAAAGTCCAACTAAATAAACGGGAATGGCAGAAAATACTAATAAAGCAGTGTAAGTTTTACGAGGCCCCCAAGTATCGCAAAGGCGACCGATAAGTAAACGTGCAATAATTGTAGCCGAAACCGCCGCAATAAGCGTATTGCCTACTTGAGCTTTGGTAAGACCTAAATCTTCACGAATGGTTGGCATGAGCGGAGCAAGTCCGAACCAGCCAAAAAAGCACATGAAGAATGTAAACCACGTAATGTGGAAAGTACGCATCTGAACGCCCGAAAAACTCAGTACGTTGAGTGATGAAAGTGGAGAACCCCCATCCCCTAAAGGAGAGTTATTGTGATTGTTTTCGTTACTTGTTTTCATTTTTTCTTTGATTGACAGTTCTTAATATTTTAGTTACTTATACTTATTTATATAAGTACTTATACTCAAAAATTGACAGATTTATGGAAAAATCCCAGTTGGCAAAGCCAAGAGGGATTTTCAGTGCTTTCGCACAATTAAGAATTGAGAATTAAGAATGAATAATTTATCGTCAATCCTACATCACACGGACGAACCTGTCTTAATTCTTAATTCTACATTCTTAATTATTTTAAAGGTCTTCGATTGAGAATTTATCGAACAATAAATTCAATAATCGGTCATGGACTTCTTGATACTCGGGTAAGTGTATGATGTCTTTTTTGTTTCGAGGTCGGTCAAGCGGAATATCAACAATCTCTTTGATGGTTGCCGCGGGCCCGTTATTCATCACCACAACTCGATCCGATAAGAAAATCGCTTCCTCAATATCGTGCGTTACCATAACGATTGTTTTGTTGCGATTATCCAAATTCCAAAGTTTCAATAACTCGATGTGCATTGAGCCTTTTGTGAGGGCATCTAATGCTCCGAAAGGCTCATCGAGCAATAAAATGCTTGGGTTGATAGCAAATGCACGAGCAATAGCTACCCTTTGTTTCATTCCACCAGAAAGCTGACTTGGAAGTTTGTCTTTATGTGGTAAAAGATTCACCATTTCGAGGTTTTTCTCAACTAATGCTACTTTTTCGGCTTTTGAAAGATGCGGCAAAACCGAATCTACGGCCTCAAAAACATTTTTATAGACCGTTAGCCAAGGCAAAAGTGAGTAATTTTGAAATACAATTCCACGGTCAGGGCCAGGCCCAGTTATGGTTTTACTGTTGGCAATTACTTCGCCCGATGACGGAGCAACCATGCCCGAAATTGTGTTCATTAACGTTGATTTTCCGCAACCTGAGTGACCAATAATACTCACGATTTCGCCTTTTCCAATTGTAAGGTCTATGTTCTTTACGGCAGTAAAAGTGCCTTTACTTTTCGATTTGAATGAAACCGTTACATCTTTAATTTCAATACTGGTTTCGGTAGCTATTTTATGAAATGATGACGAATCATCTATTAAAAGTTCATTATTTGCTTTCATAACTAAATGCTTTTTGAAGTACATTGAAAATTTTGTCGAACAATAAACCTACCGTTCCTATAATGAGAATTGCCGAAAGGATTTTTTCGAGACTCAAACCATTCCAAGAATCCCAAACGAAGAAACCAATTCCTACACCACCCGAAAGCATTTCTCCCGCCACAATTACCACCCAAGCAATACCAATCGACAAGCGAAGCCCCGTAATGATATGCGGTAGAGCATAAGGCAAAAGCACTTTTGTTAAGTATTTCCAGTGTGAAAAGCCAAATGCTTTGGCTACATTTTTGTGGTCGGAAGGAATAGACGAGACGCCAAAAGCTGTGTTGATAAGCGTAGGCCACATAGAAGTAATGGTTATGATAAAAATAGTTGCTTGGTCAGAAGCCTTGAATGCCAACAAACCCAATGGAAACCAAGCCAAAGGTGAAACTGGACGCAAAATCTGAACGATTGGGTTCAATAAATTCATGCCAACTTTTGAAGAACCCATCAACAAGCCCACAGGAATGGCAACTAAACTACCCAAAGCAAAACCCACAAACACACGACGAAGCGAATACCAAAGCTGCAAGCCAATTCCTTTGTCGTTGGGACCATAATCATAGAATGGCTCGGCCATCATTTCTGAAAAAACTGTCCAAGTAGCAACTGGGCCTGGAATTTCGGCTTTTGTTACAATCGTAACCAATTGCCATAAGCCCAAGAGAATGAGCATACTTCCGAGGAAGTAAAGGCCCCCAACACCCCCAGCCCCTAAAGGGGAGTATTTGTTGAATATTTTATTTAGTATATTTTTCATTCTACACAAAATTTTAATGTTAATGCTTTACCCTAACCCAGTCCTGAAAAAGAGATTGTTTGCTCCCCTTTAGGGGCGGGGGGTGTTATTTCTTCGTTGCTGATAAATATCCTGCAATATTATTCGGGTCGAAGTTTACGTCGAGTGCGGTTTTGAAAGGTTGCATATCAGGTTGTATTGGCACGCTCATTTCCTTGGCTACTTCGGCAAACAAATCATCTAAAATCAACTTCTCGGCAATTCCTTTGTAGTCTGGTGCAGATTTTAAATATCCGAAACGAACATACTGAGCCAAGAACCACATGGCATAAGACTTTTTAGGTGTTGCTACTAAGCCATTGTTGTAGAATGTCATGTAATCGTCTTTGTATTTTTGTACGCCTAAATCACAACCTAAATCGTTTGAGCCAAGCAAGCGTGCCTCTAAAACTGCTACTGGAGCATTTACATAATATGGTTTCGATAACCAAGCAGCGGCCTTTTTTCGATTTCCCATATTATCCAGCCATTTTTGAGCTTCGATAATGGCCTTCATTACTTTTTTCAAATCTTCTTTTTGACTTGCTGCAAATTTGCTGTTCACAACTAATGCTTTTTCTGGGTGATGTTTCCAAATATCTTGGCTGGCAATATGCGTAAAGCCAATATTCTGAGCCGCTGCAACACCATTCCAAGGCTCTCCAACACTGAAACCTTCCATGTTATCAACTTTCATGTTGGCAACCATTTGTGGTGGTGGAATTGTGATAATACCTACCGCTTTTTGATTTACACCTGCTGCTGCCATCCAATTTCTTAACCAAATATCATGTGTTCCACCAGGGAAAGTCATAGCGAAGGTTACTTCTTTGCGTTTTTTGAGTTCGGCAATTGCAGCGTTTACTTTTTTCAAATCTTTAAAACCAACCAAGCCACAGAAATCTTTTGAAAGCGTAATTGCTTGACCATTATTATTTAAAGTCATGGCAATTTTCATTTCGGAACCTGCTTTTCCACCTATTCCTGTATAAACCGACATCGGCATTGAGAATAAACAATGAGCTCCGTCTAATTCACCGTTCAATACTTTATCACGAATATTTGCCCAAGATGCTTCTTTGCTCAATTCTACGTTTACACCATATTTGGCAAATAAACCTAACTCTTTTGCTGCAACTAATGGAGCACAGTCGGTCAATGGAATAAAACCTAATTTAATTGCCTCAGCGGCTGGATATTTGAAAGCTGAGATGGTAACAGAAATAATTAAAGCAAATGCTACGAGTATATTTTTTCTTATATTTTTCATGAAGAAAATCGAATTTAAAATTTTAGAATAAATAAAGTCCTTTATCCCCTTTAGGTACGGTCCGCCGCAGCGGTTAGGGGTGTACTTACTGCTTGATAGCAACAGGTTTTGTATAGAAGAAATCAGGACGAATATTGAGCATCAAATAAGCCCATTGGCCTGTTTTACGTGTTTTGTCCATCGAAGTTTGCTTCACGTATTCAAGGCTGTTATTTCCTTTCATTACCGAGTATCCAAACTCAACAGCCGTGAATTTATTAAGGGTATAATTCAACACTAAGTCATATTCTGTACCCAACATTGGCGATATTTTAGCACCTGCTGGAGCATCTTTCATTTTGTTTGGAGTATCGGCCGCTAAAGCAAAATAATGAATATCGAATGTTGATGTTAGGCGTTTTCCTGCGTGTTTTAGCTTAAAGAAAGCATTTTGCAAACCACCAACTGGCGAGCCAGTACCTACATAAAAGTAGTCCATATAACCCCAGTGTTTATGTGGTGTGCCATAAAGTGGGTCGAAACGGCTTGTTTCACCTGCTTTTGTAGTAAAACCATCATTTCCCGATAACACTTCATATCCAGGCCCAAAGCTGATAAGACCTTTTTGCATCATGAAGTTTGCCCCATAATGAAATGCTTTTTTAATTTTCAAACCATCACGGTCAGTGCCAGACTGTAAATAGCCAAACGCTTGCCATGCAATTTTACCTAATTTGGCCGACGCATTACCGAATTGCCCTGTAAGCATTGTTCCGTAAGTTAGGCGAGAATTTACACCAGTTTGATCATAACGTCTTCCATATACGTAACCTTGAGTTGCATTACCAATACTATCAATTCTAAATTTTGAGAAATCATCTTTGAAGAAAAGTGCAGAAAACTTAGTTTGCTTGAATTTGTGTGTCAAATACGCCATTTGAAACGATTTAAACATTTGGTTTTGACCGTTTGTGCTGGCTGCATTTGCCAAAACTGGAGCTCCGCCTTTTGTAGCTGTTGGTAAAAATCCCGCTGGAATCGCCAATGTTACGTTTTTGTTAGAGAGTACCGATGCTGGAGCGTTTCCACCTACATAATAAGTGCCATTTGTACCAAAGGCATCACCATTTTGATTGAAACCACCACCAAAATCTAATGCCCAACCTAAATGCTGTGCTTTAAAAATAGCAGCATCGAAACGGCGGCCTTGTTGTAGCCAATCAAGGTTTCCGAGTAAACGAACATCGTCATAAACAAGCTCCTGACGTCCTATTTTTAATGAAAGATTTTGTATCGGCCTGAATTTTACGGTTGTATCAGCCGAGTTTGCTAAAACGATTTCGGCCCATGCTTCATGCACACCAAACTTACCACCATCAGCATTTGAGATTGACGAAGCGTCTTGCCCCCACACACGTACATCTTGTACTGCCATGCCAAAAGTTACTCTGTCCCATTTGTAGCCAAAAGTTAGACGAGTGCGTTGCGAAGTAAACGCTGAATACTTTGTGCCAAGTGGTGCAAGGTTGCCGAGACCATCACGAACTTCTGTACGAGTTCTGACTTGACCAAGTAATGAAAATTGAGAATAGGATGCCTTGAAAAAAGATACTGTGAAGAAAATTGCAAGCCCAAACTTGCTAAATAGATTTTTTTTCATTTGTTTTGAATTGAATTGTGAATAAATACCTACGTTCTGCGATTCGTTCGCCGATTTGACACCCCCATGTCAAGTCGGTTTTTTTGTTTGGTTCAAGACAAAGCCCCCACTTTACCTTTCCCCGATTTCTTTCAATTTTTTGCTGATTTTCCTACGTTTCCATTTGTTTTAGAAGTTAAATAATAGATTGGCACTTTTAATTAATTTCTTGATAGCCCCCACTATCAAAATTTTCTTTGGTTATTTATACTTAATTAAACTATTTCTATTTTGCTTATTCAAATGTATAAAATAATATTTTATACTCAAAACACAAAACAACATATTTTAGTCATTTTCAACACTTTTACTCAAAATTCTTTTAATTCTTAAACTTGTTTTTAGAAAAATACAATTTTATTTTCCATATTATGCCATTTCTGAAACCTACTTTTTATATTTTTTCATTTTTATACTTTCAAAACCTAACTTTCATATCACTGAAAAATATAATTATGAATACTCAAAATTTTAAAACCAATTTTGTTAGATAGTCAAATATCGCTCAAAGAACATCCAGATTGGACGTTCCTACGAAAACCACACGTCCATAAAACCAAACGTGCCACACCTTCGAGGGTGTGGCACGTTTCTTACCTTTCTAATATTTATGAATTTTTCTAAAACTTCATCTGACTCACATAAGCCTCCATATACTCAGGGTGCAGGCTCACTACATCACCAACTATAATCACTGCCGGATTACTCACTTTCGACTCGTTTACTTTTTCTACAATATCTTTTATTTGTCCGAAAACAGATTTCTGTTCACCAGTAGTGCCATTCTGAATGATTGCAACTGGGATGGCAGATTTGCCATGCTTCTCAAAAATAGTAGCTATTTCAGCCAATTTACTCATTCCCATCAAAACAACCACCGTTGCCGATGACTGTGCTGCCAGTTCGAGGTCTTTTGGTAAACTTCCATCGCTGGTATGCCCCGTAACTACCCAAAAACTTCGAGCAATATCTCGGTGAGTAATCGGAATCTGAACTGCCGCCGCTACACCAATCGAACTTGAAACCCCAGGAATTACTTCCGTCGGAATTCCGAAAGCCTTAGCGTGTTCTAATTCTTCGTAGCCACGTCCAAACACAAATGGGTCACCGCCTTTTAAACGTACAACATGCCCGTGCTCGAGTGCCGACGAAACTATCAAATTATTGATTTCATCTTGCTTAAACGAATGTTGCCCTTTACGTTTGCCAACGTTGATTTTTACGGCATCTTTTGGTGCATATTCGAGCAAAGAATCATTGGCAAGAGCATCATATAATACTACATCTGCACTTTGCAGAGCCTTGATAGCCTTTAATGTAATGAGTTCGCTGTCGCCCGGACCCGCCCCCACGAGTGTTAGCTTAGAGTGCATAGTTTCTGAGTATTAATGTTTAGTAGTAAAAAGGGTGGATTCAGTAGGTATAAAAACCCTAAAATAAAAAATGATACGGTCGTAGCCATATATTTCATGGCATAAAAGTAAAGTCAATATTTGCCTAAAACACACTTTAGCCAAAGAAAATTTTAAATTAGTTATTTTTAGACAAACAATTATTAATAAAATACAAAATGAGTAAAATTACCTAAAACATAAATAGCACAAAAGAAACAAAAAATTTGATATAACTAAGAACTTTGAATGGTGGCTTGTTAGTTCAAAAAAAATGCTTTAATTTTTCAGAATGCAAAATCTCGATAAGCAAGTATCGCAGCGATTAACACGCCTTTATATGGTGGCACTCTTTGTGGTGGCACTGCTTTCGTTATTCGGACAAATGCTGATTCAACGATCACTCAATGAGTCGAGCGATGATGCCCACGTCGTCAATTTAGCGGGTCGTCAACGTATGCTTAGTCAACGCCTGTGCAAAATGTCCATCTTGCTAATCAATAAAGCACAATTTGCCGAAGAGGCCTCTTTCTATGAAAATGACTTTAGCGAAACGCTCAACCTATGGGTAAAATGTCATTATGGATTAAAAAATGGCAAACTCGGTTTAGATAAAACGTATTTTGTAAAAAATAGTGCGGTAATACAAAACTTATTTAACGATTTAGAACCAAAATTTCAAGTAATCAGTGTCAATGCCGATAGCGTCGCTCAAAAAAATTATACAGATAAAAGCAGCCACACCATTATTAAAAATATGCTGACCAATGAGCGAGAATTTTTGAAAATAATGGATAAAATTGTTTCTCAATATGATGTTGAAGCAAAAGAAAGGGTTGAAAATGTTAAGCGAATCGAATTCATACTCTTCGGATTTACGATTTTAACACTTGTACTCGAAGCTTTTCTGATTTTTATACCACTTGTCAGATATGTTCAGGAAGTTATTCTCAGAATTAAAGAATCTGAAAATGAATTACAAGTAAAAAATCAACAACTCGAAGAAACCAACGAACAGCTTATTTCCACCCAAAAAGATTTAGTAAAAGCCACTGAAGAAAAATATTTACTGATTCGTAAAGAAGATAACACCCGCTCAACGGCACTTATTGAGGGGCAAGAAGAAGAACGCAAACGCTTAGCCCGTGAATTGCACGACGGTATCGGTCAGATGCTTACAGGCCTTAAACTTGACAGCGAACAACTAAAAAGTTTGCCTTTTGTCAATGAAAAACAAAGAAAATCATTTGAAGAACATCAAAAACTAATTGACGAAACAATCGAAGCAACCCGCACGGTTTCATTCAATTTGATGCCCTCTGTATTGACTGATTTTGGGCTTTCATCAGCAATCAGATTATTACTCGAACGTACCGCTAAAGGAGCAGATTTTCGAGCAACATTCAATGATTTAACCGATAATATTACGATTCCGAATAAAATTGAGAATAATTTGTATAGAATTACACAAGAAACGCTCAATAACATAATGAAGCACGCCAAAGCAAAAAAGGTGTCGATTACACTATCTAACGAAAAAAATAAGTACATTTCACTCGTGGTAATAGATGACGGAAAAGGCTTTGATATGAAAAAAACCAAGAAAAGCCGAATTGGAGGAAATGGTTTGGGAAATCTACAAACCCGTGTACGATTGCTCAACGGAACGATTAAAATAGAATCAGAAGCAGGAAAAGGGACGAGTATTTTTGTGAAAATTCCACTTATAAACGATGAAGTCAGAGCAGCTCATCGAAGTAATTAATCTATCACAACCTATTATTTGCATCAACTAAACAAAACAATATAATGACAAACAAAATTAAGTTACTTATCGTAGATGACCATGCGGTTGTGCGAAAGGGTATTCAGAATCTGCTCGAAGAAGAACCCAATATCGAAATTATCGGCGAAGCCTCCGATGGCATCGAAGCCATCGAAAAAGTAAAAACGCTTAAACCAACAATCGTACTTCTCGACCTTACAATGCCCCAAATGTCAGGCTTTGAGGTGGCCAAAATTATTTCGGATAAATATCCATCGACCAAATCTCTCATTTTTTCGATGCACAATAACCCAGAATACATGGTTACATCGGTAGAAAATGGAGCAATGGGTTATTTACTAAAGGATACAAGCAAAGAAGAAATATTAAAGGCTTTGGAGAGTGTATCGGCGGGTAACAAATACTTCCCTCCCACGGTTTCGGCCATGATTATTGACGGGCTTTTGGCTCAACGCAAACAAAAAACTACGCCAAAATTAAAGAATACCAGCTTATTTGCTAAAATCTCTAAAAAAGAGCGTGAAATCTTGAAGTATATCACTGAAGGCTTGAGCAGTCAAGAGATTGCTGAAAAACTTTCGCTGAGTGTTCGCACAGTTTCTAATCACAGAGCAAACATTCTCCGAAAAACCGATGTAAAAAATACGGCAGAGCTGGTGAGGTTGGCAGTGGAATAAATATCTCAAAAAGTAATGCCATATTTATTCTGCAATAAATACAATTTACCAAAACATTAACCACATAAATCAAATTTTACCAAATAAAAACTTGTTTTTCACAAAACCATGACATACATTTGAATAAAAATGAGTATTTATACTTATTAAAAAAGAAATTCAAGCATAATTGAGTTCAGAATGGGGGAAACGTACTGAACCAATCAATGCAGCAAACGTAGGAAAACATAATTCAAAATGACAAACGGAACTAACATCCGTGTCGTTGTGGTGGGCAACGGCATGGTCGGTTATAAGTTTTGCGAGAAACTTATTGCCAAAGCCAAAGATATTAACTTTGAAATTACAGTTTTTGGCGAAGAACCACGTCCAGCTTATGACCGTGTTCACCTTTCTGAATACTTCGCTGGAAAAACTGCAGAAGACCTTACGATGGCACCGCTCGACTGGTACTTCGATAATGGCATCAAACTTCACCTTTCTGACCCAATCACCAACATCGACCGTGAAGCAAAAACAGTTATTTCGCATCATGGACTTACAATTCCTTATGACTATTTAGTTTTAGCTACTGGTTCAGCTGCATTTGTACCACCCATTCCAGGTGTTGAAAAAGATGGTGTTTTTGTATATCGCACCATCGAGGACCTTGATATGATGCAAGAACACGCAAAAAAAGCTCGTAAAGGTGCGGTAATTGGTGGTGGATTATTGGGTTTGGAAGCGGCAAAAGCTCTTTTGGATTTAGGTTTGGAAGAAACGCATGTCATTGAGTTTGCCCCACGACTTATGCCACGGCAGATTGACCAAGCTGGCTCTGATATTCTGAAAGCGAAACTTGAAACTTTAGGTTTAAAAATACATTTGAGTAAAAATACGCAAGAAATTGCAGGCGATGGCGTGATTTCGGCGATGAATTTTGTTGACGGCACAAAACTCGAAGTAGATATGCTTGTTATTTCGGCAGGTATCAAGCCTCGTGATGAAGTTGCTCGTTTATCTGGTTTGGAAGTTGGTTCTCGTGGCGGAATTGTAGTTAATGACAAACTTCAAACTTCTGACCCCAATATTTTTGCCATCGGAGAATGTGCTTTACACGACCACATGATTTATGGATTGGTTGCTCCTGGCTACGAAATGGCTGATATTGTGGCAACTAATCTTTGTAATGGGGCGAAGGAATTTAAGGCATTCGATATGTCAACCAAGTTAAAATTAATTGGTGTTGATGTGGCAAGTTTCGGAAATGCTTTTATCTCAGAGCCTGACTGTCAAACGATTGTCTATGAAAACAAATCAAAAGGTATTTATAAAAGAATCAATATCTCGAACGATAATCAATTATTGCTGGGCGGAATCTTGGTTGGCGATGCCGAGCAATATAATATGCTTTTACAGACTACCAATAATAAATTAGTGCTTCCGAAAGACCCAGAAAACTTGATTCTCGGTGCAAGAGGCGGTGAAGAAGAAGCTGGTGCAGGAGTCATGGGTTTGCCTGATGATGCCTTGGTTTGTTCGTGCGAAGCAGTAACAAAAGGGCAAATTTGCCACGAAGTTTCTGAAAATAAAGTACATAGCATCGATGGTTTGAAAAAATGTACCAAAGCAGGAACTGGTTGTGGTGGGTGCGTGCCGATGGTAAAAGATTTGATGCTCGGAACAATGAAAGAGCAAGGTATCTATGTAAGAAATGTGGTCTGCGAACACTTTGATTATACTCGACAAGAGCTTTTCGACTTAGTAAAAATCAACGAAATAAAGTCTTACGAAGGTGTGTTGGATAAATTCGGCAAGGGTGACGGTTGCGAAGTTTGTAAGCCAGCCGTAGCTTCGATTTTGGCGAGTCTTTGGAATGATATGATTCTTGCAAAAGGCAATGACATTGCTCAAGATTCAAACGACCGTTTCTTGGCGAATATCCAAAAAGGAGGCACATATTCGGTTGTTCCAAGAATTCCTGGGGGAGAAATTACGCCTGATAAATTGATTGTGATAGGCTCGGTTGCTAAAAAATACAATCTCTATACAAAAATCACTGGCGGTCAACGAATCGACTTATTTGGAGCTCACCTCAACGATTTACCAGCTATTTGGGAAGAATTGATTACGGCAGGTTTCGAGTCAGGACACGCTTATGGGAAAGCTCTTCGGACTGTAAAATCTTGCGTTGGTTCTACTTGGTGTCGTTTTGGATTACACGATTCGGTAACGTTTGCTGTTGAAGTAGAAAATCGCTACAAAGGCATCAGAGCTCCACATAAATTCAAAGGAGGAGTTTCAGGTTGCGTGCGTGAATGTGCCGAAGCACAAGCAAAAGATTTCGGAATTATTGCTACCGAAAAAGGTTGGAATCTGTACGTTTGTGGTAATGGTGGAGCAAAACCACAACACGCTCAGTTGATTGCTGGCGATATTTCAAAAGAAGAATGTATAAAATATCTTGATAGATTTTTAATGTTTTATATCAAAACAGCCGAACCTTTAACTCGTACTGCTACTTGGCTAAACAAAATGGATGGTGGAATTTCTTATCTGAAAAACGTTGTGGTCAACGATAGTCTCGGAATTGCCAAAGAATTAGAAGCCGAAATGGCAAGTTTAATTGGCAATTATAAATGCGAATGGAAAGAAGCCATTGAGAATGACAGTATTCGTCAAAGGTTTAGTCATTTTGTAAATGCTCCTGAAATGAAAGACCCAAGTGTAGTTTTCACACCTTTACGTGACCAAAAACGTGCGTTGGAGTGGGTAAAATAATTAGGAATTAGGAATTAGGAATTAGGAATTAGGAATTAGGAATTAGGAATTAG